>WNFB01001529.1_pt1 | contig 19783 bp, 17 predicted proteins | sample 5400501 | NCBI WGS metagenome assembly WNFB01 (sample SAMN13153341, study PRJNA577476) | soil metagenome | isolation source: 200 cm saprolite under Douglas fir tree site 2 hole 1 | place: USA:California | collected 2015-04-18 | reverse complement strand
GATCACCTCCGCCCCGTGCAGCTTTGCCACTTGTATGGCCGCGGACCCGACCCCTGAATTCGCAGCCAACACCAAAACTACGTCCCCCGGGCCAACGCGCGCTTTTGTCACGAGCATATGGTAAGCCGTCTCGAAGACGAGCGGGAAAGAGGCCGCCTCCTCGAAGGTCATCCCCTCGGGCTTCTTGAGCAGGTGCGTCCTGCGGACCTTCACCAATTCCGCGTAACCTCCGTCGACCCCGTACCCTATTATCGTGAAATAGCGGCACTGGTTATCCTTTCCTGACAGGCATCTGTCGCACCTCCCGCACCCCATCCCCGGGTTAACAATCACTTCGTCCCCCTTCCTCAACTCCTTCTCCTCCGGCGGGACCCATTCCACGACCCCGGACATATCGCTCCCAGAGACGTGCGGCATGGTGATCTCCACGTTGGGGAGCCCGTCCCTCGCCCAGATGTCCAGATGATTGAGAGCGCATGCTTTCACCCTGACCAGCGCTTCGTCGGCGTTCGGCGCCGGGTCGGGGGCTTCCTCGTACTGCAATACCTCGGGCCCTCCGTGTCTGTGGAAACGGACCGCCTTCATGGCTCGGTCGGGATTTCTGTTCTTCTTTTACTTTCTTCGTTCACTTTCAGAGAACCCTCTACCCATCGTTCAATCGAATGCATAATCAAGGTTATAAGACGAAAAAGAAGAATCGCTTGGCTCTCTTATGGCGCGCTCGGTCTTCCGCGACGAGACCTTACTTCTTCAGGAGTATCTGCCGCACCAGATCCCTCATCGCGAGGCCCAGCTGAAGAAGCTCGAGCTCTACTTCCAGAGCGTGGCGCAGAACGCCTCCAAGGCGAGCCAGAACGTGATGATCACCGGTCCCGTCGGGGCTGGAAAGACTATGATTGCGAAGAAGCTCCTCTTCGAGTCCCTCCCGAGGAAGGCGTCGCTCTACGGGAACCTCGTCAAGGTGCTGCACGTCAACTGCAGGATAGACAGGACCCTCCAGGCCATCATGGTGAAGGCGCTGAAATCCCTAGGGCAGAGCTATCCCACACGCGGATACAGCTTCGAGGAGCTCCTGACCGCGCTGGTCGAGGACCTGAGGAGCAACCGGACGCACCTCGTCATAGCCTTCGACGAGGTCGATTCCCTGATACTCTCTGACCCCTCGTCGCTGTACACGATAACACGCCTCAGGGAAATGTCGCCAGGAAGCCAGGTCCTCTCCTCCGTCTTGATCTCGAAGACGACCGACTACCTGAAGAAGGTGGACCTCAGCACCCTGAGCTCGCTGCAGTGGAACGAGATCTCGCTCGACCACTACCCTTCGGAGCAGCTGGCCGACATCATAACCTCCAGGAGCGAGGCGTTCAACGACGGGTGTCTGGACGAGGACAGCATACAGTTCGCCGCCGACGTAGCAGGCCAGTTTGGCGATGCCCGCTACGCCCTGGACCTGGTCTACAGGGCGGGGAAGCTGGCGGACGACTCCGAATCTCCGCGGGTGCTCCCCGAGCACATCAGGTCTGCCAAGGCTTCACTTCCTCCGCAGTTCAGGAAGGAGGAGCTGGTCTACCTCACGACCCATCAGAGGCTGTTGCTCATGGCCATCTCAGTCCTCCTGAAGAAGGGGGACTCGACCTACGTCACCATCGGCGAAGTTGAGAAGAGCTACTCTGCCCTCTGCGAAAGACTAAACGTAACCGCCTACCATCACACCCAGGTGTGGAGCGACGTCAACGAGCTCTCCAGGAAAGGGATCATAGAAACGCAGCTCTCCGGCAAGGGGGTGAGGGGGAGGACGACACTGATCGGGCTGTCCCTCGTCTCGGCGAAGGAGCTGATGGGAGAACTCGAGAAGGGCATGGTGGCCGACGTTAGAACTTGAGAGGCTGTTATCCTCCTACGGGAGGACCAAGATCTTGACAATAATGCTCGAGACAGGAGAGCTCAACATATCAGAGATAATGCGGAGGTCAGGGCTGTCCCACAGCGCGACGCAACGCCACCTCGAATACCTGAAGGGGTCGGGGATACTGACGGAGAAGCGGTTCAATAGAATAAGGATATTCCGAATTGACAACGGAAGTCCACTGGCCGGAGTCCTGACGAGGTTCTACTCAGACTGGAAGGAGACGGAGGAGGCCTTCCCCAGGCACTCCTACAACTGACGCCTGGCCATCCTGCCAGCTTCCTTGGTGACAAAAAGCGCGTAGTTCTCCTCCAGGTCGAGGCTCCTGACGAGCTCCTCCCTGAACCGCCTGTCCGCGCATAGCAACAGTATGTACGGCAGGTCCTCGACCAATGCGCCCTTCTGGCTGATCCCCAGCCGCCTCCCCGCCATCGAGGCTATGTCCTTGAGCTTCTTTGAATCGTTCCAGATCCTGAGCTGCAGGGGCCAAGGGACCGCGTCCTGAGTGTACCTTGGGCCTCCGTCTCCGAGCGCACTCCACAGCCCCGAGGCGAGCATCGGGTCCAGGTACCTGAGGAGCCTCCAGTCCCTGCCTCTCATTATCCTCCCCATCAGAATGTCGGCATTCGAAAGAACCTCGAGGGACTCAGCCTTCCTCTCCTCGTGCACCCTTGACTTCACCACGGCAGTGAAGATGTCCCTGATCTTATCCCTGGGCTGGCCCGGATACGCCCTCAAAGCCCTCAACGCGGTTTTCTCGTCACCTGCCTCGAAAAAGGCATTCACCGACTGCGAAGCCGTAAGTTCTTCGTCCTTCTGCGCCGGCAGCCCCGACTGAAGAAAATTGATTGCCGACCTTATGTCGCCGTTGGCCGCGATCACGATCTTCGATAGTTCCTCCTTTCCCATGTGAATGCCTTCCATCTCGGCGATCTTCTCTAACCTGCCTTCAACGACTTCAGGCTCGGCCCTCCTGAACTCAATCTTGCTGGAAACGCTCCCCAGCTTTCTCACTTCGTCTGAATCCGGGTCGTTCGCCGCCATGACGACGGGGCTCTCGCTGCTGCGGACGGCTGACTTGATGAAGTCTATCGCTCCGTAGTCTGCCCTGCCGGCGAGCCCGTCTACTTCATCCAGGAAGATCAGCGTACTTCCTCCGAAGAGGCTTCTGCTGGCGATGGCTTCCCCCACCTTCTTGTTGAGCTTCTCCTTCGTCCTGGAGTCGCTGGCATTGAGTTCAACCAGCTGTAGCTCCAGCCTCTCAGCAACTAGGTGCACGGTCGTCGTCTTCCCGGTCCCCGGGGGCCCCACCAGAAGCGCCGCCCTGCCTCCAGGCTTCCACTTCTTGAGCCAGAGGAGAAGCTTGGTCCTCCCTTCGTCGTTGCCGACCATCTCCTCCAAGCTGTCAGGTCTGTACTTGTCAGTCCACAACTAAAACGCTCCTCCGATGAACACCAGAAGTCCCACGGTCATGCCAGCCAGGGCGACCTTCTTCACCCTGTAGGCGTTGGAGGCGTCGTGCCTCAGTACGATCGCGATGGCAAGGTAGGCGAACAACACGTCTGGGACGAGCACCCCAAACGTGTAGAGCGTGTTGGCGAGGCCTGTGACGAGGGGCACCCAGCTCGTGATTACTGCAAGAAGAAAGAACAGAGCGCCTACGACGGACGCAGTTCGGAGCCCCCTGCTCCTTGCCACCGAGTTGACATCTCTCTTCGAGTCCCCCTGAACGTCAGCCATCGCCTTCACGACCTCCCTCCCGACCCCGGAGAAGAAGGCCGTCAGTGCCATCATCAAAAGTAGGGAGCCTGCTATCGACCCCTCGGAAATCGCGCCACCATAGATGAAGGGAATCGCCAAGGAAGAGGCGACGATCAGATTCCCAGCCAATCCAGTTTTCTTGGCCCTGCTGTTGTAAAGCCAGGAAAGAAACGCGTAGGCCAAAGCTATGGCGACAGCCACTGGATTCAAAGAGAGCACCGAGCAGGCGATCCCCGCCGTCAACACCACCAACGAGACTCTGGTCGCAGCCTGAGCAGAGACCCTCCCGCTAGGGATAGGCCTCTCGGGCCTGTTGACCTTGTCAACTTCCACGTCGTAGATGTCGTTCACGACCATTGAGTAAGCGCAAATGAAGAACCCAGTCAAGAAGCCAAGGGACAGCTGGGGAATCACAATCGAAGCAGGCTTTGATACGAAGGCCCCCACAATCACGGCGAATCCAATCATCGCGCAGTTGACAGGACGGATTAGTTCCAGGGCGGCTCTGGCACTCAAAGGACCTAGAACCTGGCCTTGCTGACTTTGTAGTAGATCACCTCTCCTCTCCGTTCAATCACTGCTATGATGGCCTCCTTCCCCATCTTCGCCATTTCCTTCACGGACTTCTGCAGGTCACCCATCCCCTTCTCTATTCCTTCATCGAGGGCAAAGACAACGTACTTTGCCGGTTTCTTGGGATAATCTCCCCGCTCGTAGACCCGGAGGTCGGTACCGAACCCGAACCCCTCCCTCACCACGTATCCCCTGCTCCTCAGGTCTCTATAGATCACGAACCTCGTCCATGAATCCGCAGCCCTAGTCTGGGCCAGCTCAGCGAGCTTCTCGAAGCTGACCTTCTTCTCGGCTTTGTCCAACAGTTCGAGCTTCTTGACGTATAGTAGATAGAGCGCCTCGTAGTCACGCAGCACGAGCTCGTTCCCCTCCTTGCTCCCATAGCCCGACCCTTCGAGCTCTCCGAACCGGTCTTTGTCCGAAACTCTGACTGAGTCCCCTGCCAGCACCGCTGTGAATGGGGTGATTTGCTCATCGGAAACTGGGACTTCCTGCAAATACACTCAGTTTCCGGACGCTGGCCTTACCGTATTTGAAGTTGAAGGTGATTTCTTGGGAGCGCAAACGCTTTAGGTCTCGTCGGGTCCGTGCACCCTATGGTCGATTTCTTCACCATGCGAACCGTCTCCTGGAAGAACGGCAGGGTAAAGATGATTGACCAGACAGCACTCCCATTGAAATTGTCAATTGTCTCTTACACCAAGCCAGAAGAAGTGGCCAACGCCATCAGAAAAATGGTCGTCCGTGGAGCTCCGGCCATCGGGGTTGCCGCTGCCATGGGGCTCGCGCTTTCCGCTCGACGTTCGAACGCCACCAGCATCCCAGATTTCCTACGCGAAATTGAGTCGAGCGCAGTCCTTCTTCGTTCCACCAGACCCACTGCGGTCAATCTCTTCTGGGGGATTGACCGTGTCATCAAGAAAGCCAGGGAGGCGAAGAGTGTCCGGGAGGCCAAGGAGCTCGTCGAGGCCGAAGTCAAAGCAATGGAGGAAGAGGATGTTCAAACAAACCGAAGGCTAGGGAAAATAGGAGCGGAGCTAATCGATGACGGCGACACCGTCCTGACCCAGTGCAATGCCGGAGCTCTGGCAACTGTGGGCTACGGTACTGCTCTGGGAGTGGTAAGGGCCGCGGTGGAGCAGGGGAAATTGGTGAAGGTCCTCGTCCCTGAGACTCGACCCGCCCTTCAGGGCGCACGACTGACAGCCTTTGAGCTCGCACAAGACCGGATCGACTGCACCCTGATATCGGATACCGCCGTCGGGCACATGATCAGCATCGGGCGTGTCGACAAGGTCGTCGTCGGGGCTGATAGGATAACCAAGGACGGTTATGTCTTCAACAAGATAGGGACTTACCAGGAGGCGGTCCTGGCAAGCAGGCACGGGGTTCCCTTTTTCCCAGCGGCCCCTCATTCTACCTTCGATCTATCGAGGAATCATGATTCGGTGACGATAGAGGAGCGAGCCGCCGACGAAGTCGTTCAAATACGAGGGAAACGCATCGCACCAAAGGGCGTACCAGTCGCGAATCCAGCATTCGACATGACACCACCGGAGCTGGTGACTGGAATCATCTCTGATAGGGGATTGATCCAGCCGCCCCTCGCAGAATCCATTCAACGCCTTATCTCTTAATTACCCAGTCCTGTCGCAGCGGTCTCGGGCCCGTAGCCTAGCACGGATTAAGGCGTCAGCCTTCGGAGCTGAAGAGGGGTGCCTCAGAGACCATGGGTTCGAATCCCACCGGGCCCGCCAACAAAACGAAGGAGGTCTTCTCAGGGTCTAATATTCCAATATCTCAGGGTCCACTTCAATTCTCCATGCTTCGATGCCGCCCCTGAGGTTCTTGACGTCCTTGAATCCAGCGGAAGTAAGGTAGCTTACCGCGTTTGCGCTCCGTCGTCCATGGTGGCAGTAAACCACCACAGTCTTGGACTTCGATAGGTCTCCAGCCCCTGCCTGGAGCTGGCTCAATGGAACGAGCTTGCTTCCCTCAAGATGGCAGATCTCATACTCAAACGGCTCCCTGACGTCGACAAGTTCGATTTCTCTGCCCTCATCTAACATCCTCTTGAGCAGAATCGGCGTCACTTCGGGGACTGGTTCCCCGACCGAAACGGCAGCTCCGCAGAAGGCATCGTAGTCCTGCAACCCTTGAACGGATGGGTTTGCCCCGCAAATAGCGCAGTCCGGATTCTTGCCCACCCTGATTTCCGTGAACCTCATTTCAGTCGCTTCTAGGACTAGGAGTCGCCCAATCAGGGGATCCCCGATATGAAGAATCAACTTGAGAGCTTCGGCTGCTTGGAGGCTGCCCATTATGCCCGGAAGGACTCCAAGGACGCCGGCCTCGGCGCATGATGGCACGGTGTCCGGAGGAGGGGGTTCAGGATAGATGCATCTGTAGCAAGGACCCGACTTGGCGAATACCGTCATCTGACCATCAAGCCTGAACACACTGGCATAGACGTCTGGCGTCCCCAAGAGGACGCACGCATCGCCAATGAGGTATCTTGCAGGGAAGTTATCGGTGCCGTCGATTACAATGTCGTACCCGCGGAGAATCTCGAGGGCGTTTGTAGAATCAAGCTTGGTGTCGAAGATTTCGATTCTGATGTGCGGATTTGTCATATGCAGCCGAGATTTGGCCACCTCAACCTTCTTCTTTCCCAGGTCCTGCTCCGAATACAGAACTTGTCGGTGAAGGTTGCTTGCCTGTACAGTATCGAAATCGACTAGTCCTATTCTTCCCACCCCTGCGGCAGCTAGGAAGACTGCGGCGGGTGTTCCAAGGCCACCCATCCCGACGACGAGAACGCTGGAAGCCTTCAACTTCTCCTGCCCCTGCGGGCCAATTTCGGGCATCACAATTTGCCTGCTGTATCTTTCAAACTCCGCCTTGGTCAAGTTTGATTCATGCGCCGGCTTTGATTCCTTCATGTTGACCCTCCCGTTTCCGATTGTCACACCCTAATAATGGCTCTTCGTTCGTGAATGGGCGCCGGGACTCCTGCTTCTCAGGGGCGGCAAATGGGTTTGAAATTCGAGTCGGCGGTGCAGAAGGTCCACCCGTAAACCGACGCGGAAGTGACCAGGATGCCGTCAGCCCCCACCTGGCTGGGCTGCCATCCTGCCGTCTTGTTGTAGCTCCAGAGGAACCAGTATTTTGTGGCGCTATTGGAAATCCCAGCAATCCCGTTAACTAAATGCTCGCCGTACTGGGGGTACCACTGAGCATCGACGTGGCCGTTGTTGAGCACCACAGTTTCAATGTAGAGGTTCCAGCCCGCGTCAATGGCTGTGTCGTTGAACCACCTCTGGGTACCGTTACCGAAATCGAAAAACACGTTATTGCGGAGTAGCAATGAGGAAACGGGGCTCATGCTCTGATATGTCTGCCATAGTGAGGTCAGCTCAAGGCTGGACTGTTTGTAGATAGGCAGGCTCGTGTTGATGACCGCGATTGTCCTTGAAAGCAGGAATATCGATTCGTTGTAACTTGAAATGAGTGAGTTGAAGTTCGAAGCAAGTTTCGTGTAATTTGAATTGGCGCTGTTCAGCTCAGCGATGAGTTGCGAGTTGTTCGATGCTGTGTTTGAATTCTGAACATAATAATATCCTGCGATGGTGGCGGAAATGATAATCAGACCAGTGGCCGCGGCTGCAAGAGCGTAGAAGCCGCTCTTGTTCGTCAACCTTTCTTCTCCGCCAAGATGGGTTTATGTCCGAAACGATTGTTCCAGCCAAACTTTGGAATGATTACGATGAGCGCAGGAATAAGGAAAGCTCCGAATATGAAATCGCTCAACTCGTGGGAAATCGTGAAGACCAAAGTAAAGGGCCCGAACAGTGTCCACAGCAGTTTTGGAAGTGTAAGTGCAGGCCAGTAAGCAATCACCGCAGTGGCGGCGTCGACCTCGAAGTCCCAAACGAAGGCACAAACAGCAAGTATTCCTCCGAGTGCGACGTTGGTCCCCGACCGGAAATCCATCTTGCCTGCCCAGATTCTTGAAGCCCCAGCGCCTGCAAGCGCGTAAATCACTTCGCCCGCGACCAGAAAGGGAGCGATGATTCCGGGAGACCCCCAAGGCGTACCGTAGGCCCAGATGAACTCAGAGAGAACGCCGACCGAGGCTCCAATTCGAAAACCGAACAAATAGGCGGCCAAGAATACCAGCGAGTCGAGTAGTTTTACGTTGGCCCACGGGGCCATGGCGTAATCGGAACCCACGATGAGCGCCGTAAAGATCGTAATTATGGCCACGGACTGCGACTTTCTTGGCACGTCGGATGGATAATCCATCCAGTTAATAAGGCCAGGAAGTGAAGAAAAGTCACGCCAATCGAAGGCGCCTAGTCCAGAGACTCATTATCTGCAGACGCAACATACACGGCCAACTCCTCGAAGAAGACCCTCCTCGACGCAACCCGCCTAAGTCGAAACCCTGAACCAGCGCAGACCTCCTCGAATTTGGGCAGTTCTGCCCCATCATTCAAGAGCATCACGACCTTCCCGTCCGGCCTGACCACGCGGAGCGCCTCCCTGAGGAATTTCAGGGGAACTTCGAGCTCCTCCCCTCCTTCGACCGCCGGGTCGACTCCGATCTGTGCCGCGATGTACGGAGGGTTGAACGCGACAACGTCGAACGTGGATGAGCGGAGGCACGAGGCGCCGTCTGCTAAGACGAATTCGACTCCAGCTTTTTTCCAATCCATCATGGCGGGTCTGACGATGTCGGTTCCAACCGCCCTGGTGAACCTCGCGGAAAGCTCGATCAGTGTCCCGGCGTTCCCCGCACCTATTTCCAGGCACATTCGACCGGAATAGTCAGAGACGACCCTCCTCAGAAGCGCAGAGTCCTCGGAGGCGATGTAGGGTGTCTGACTCATCTAGGCAAGTCGTCGTCCTTGAACGACTTGTACTCGTCGGGGGTCAGCACCTGCGTGATATTCTGGGTCTGGTAGAAGTACGCGGGCGTCCCGTCGGGGGAGAATGCTGGGCTGTTGTCTGGGTTCTGCAGCCTGTACACCTTTACCACGGCAGGCTTTATCCCGATGACGGTCCCGTCGTCCAACGCGTAGTAGCTGAACGTCTCCCGCAACGGCTTGAACCCTACCAGTTTGCCCTTGGGTTGCGGCGAAGGTATCATAGACAGCCGTCCCCCGGGGGCGTTAAAAGGGTGAATTGGCGACCATCTTCTGGACGCCTGAGCTGTATTGGGCAGCCTTCTTCGCCGTTGAGGCAAGTCCCTCGGGAACACCGACCATTATCGCCGCCCTCCTCAAAATAGCCTTTCGAACTCCCTCGCGGATTTTGAACGACAAAGGGAGGGAGAGCCCGAATTCCATGACCTGACTCTCTTCGAAGGGAAGTTTGGGCTGCACCCATGGTCCGCAAGCACCAAAGTCTCGTATTCTTCCCCGACGCGCATATTCCCTCACGTCCGACTCCATCATTGACCTGGCCGCGTCCTCCCCCTTCACGCGTACGGCCACTTCGTATTTCGCATACCCTCCGAACAGTTCGTCGGCGAGCTGACCAAGCAAGATGACCCTTGCTCCCGCATTTCGCGCTTTCTTAGAAACGAGAGAGTAGAGGCACCAGAGGCTCCGGTCCATCAACGTCGGTTCGAAGGGAAGTTCGATACCAGCTAACTCCTTAGAGATATTCTCGTTTGTGATATCAACGGTCACAAATTCGAGGTCGAGGGCGAGCGCCGCGTCCCTGGCTCTAGTCTCGTCTCCCGAGCCTCTGGAGAAGGCCGCACAACCGAAAGTCTTGACATACTTCTTCGCGCAGGCGGCCACGACTGAGCTGTCGAGCCCGCCCGAGAAGGCGACGGCCACTGTCTCTTCCCCGGCGACCGCAGTCTCGACCGAGTGTTCCACGAGGACAGCGAGCTTTTGTGCCGCCTCCTCAAAACCCCGCCGAGGATTGCTCAGTACTTCGTCACCTGCTCCTTGATCTTCCTCGCCACCGCAGTCCCCACTTTCTCGACCATTGCCAGCCTGTCTGCGGGCGCCTCCTTGATGTCCTCCAGGGTCTTGAACCCGGCTGCATAGAGGGCCCTGGCCCTGACCCTCCCGACTCCCTTTAGGACCGTCAGCTCCACAAGCTCCTCACTGACCCCGCTCACTACTCTCCTCCTCAAAATATTCGCCTGCCTTACAATCTCGGGGGTCTTGTACAACTTCGCCAACTCCTCCAGCGCGTGAAGGAGCCAGTCCGCGTTGTCCACCGCCCTGTGCATGTCCCCGGGCTCGACCCCCAGCCTGGTGAGCAGCTGCTCCTCCCTCCACTCGTCGATCCAGCCGTGGAGTGCCATCACGCTCCTCATGTCCTGCAGCACCCTGTCGTAATCCGAGAAGGCCTTGGTGCTATGTTTCTCCAACATTTCGGGAGCGTGCTCCTCCATGAAGGCCATGGCCTGGTCGTAGTCCTTGCTTCTTAGTGGGAACTTGGGCTCGAAGTCGGGGGTAGATGTGACTGCTTGCAGTATGCCGGCGGTGTAATTCCTCCCCGGCTCCACCCGACGAATCGCGTCCCTGAACATCACCCCAGTGACCGGGTCGATGTACAGCATCGACACGCGCCTCCCGAAGTCTGTCGCATAGAAGAGATCGCCGTGGGACTCGACCAGCCTCTCGCTGAGTAGGTAGCCAAGAGCCTTCTCAGTGTATCTGCCCACCCTCTCCGCCCCAACCTGCTTTGCGAGCAGCGTTGACCCGAACAGACCGTCAAGATCCTTCTTCGACAACCCGGTCGCGGTGGCTATCGTGGCCAGAGTATGGGAGCTCATCGCCGACTCCTCTGAAAGCCTGGATTCGATGGGCTCCGGCGGCCCCTTCGCGTAGTGTTCCAGTAAGTCCGCTGAAGTCTGGGAGGGAGGCGGTATCATGACGGTCTCTCCATAGTCATCGTATTGGGGTCGCCCCGCCCTCCCAGCCATCTGCTTGTACTCTTGGACCGAGATCTCAGCGTTCCCCCCGTGTTCCGCGTCGTATCTGGTCATGTCAGCGACAACCACGCGTCTCGCGGGCAGATTCACTCCAAGTGCCAGGGTAGGGGTAGCCGCCAGTAGCTTGATTGCGCGCCCCCTGTAGTATTCCTCAACTATCTTTCTGTGCTCCGCTTCCAGCCCTGCATGGTGGAACGCTGACCCTTTGGCGACGACTTCTGCCAGGAGCCTGCTGAGGCTCGTCTCTTCCCCCGAGGTCAGAATCCTCCTGGACGCTTCGGATACCGCCTTCCTTTCCTCAGGGCTAAGCTGCTTCTGAGTCAGTTCCGCCGCGCGCGTAGCAAGGCTCACCGCCCTCCGCCTCGTGCTCGCGAAAACCAGGGCCTGCCCGCCTCCCTTCAGTGTGTCCATTGCCACGTCGATGGGGGACCCATAGGTGGATCTCGGGACACTCCGCTCCTCTCCATCTGTGAAGAGAATCCTTCCGTAGTCGTAGACTCCCTGCCTGAGGGGGACGGGTCTCCAGTCGAGCTCCACAGAGCCGGCCCGAAGCCATTCTGCGATCGTCTTGACGTTGCTGATGGTGGCTGAAAGGGCTAGTAGCTGCGCGTCCATACCAAGGTGCAAGACCTTTGTCAGTATCATCTCCAAGGTAGGCCCCCTGCTATCGTTCCCGGCCAGGTGGACTTCGTCGGCAATGAACAGGCCCACGGAGTTGATCCAAGACGCTTTGTGCCTCATCACCGAATCGAATCTTTCGTTTGTTAGCACTATGATGTCCGACCTGCCCAGCCCCTCGCCCGTGGAATCGTAGTCCCCGGTCGAAATGCTCGTCCTAATTCCAAACTTGGCGAACTCCGAGAACTCAGCATACTTCTCAGAGGCAAGGGCCCTGAGAGGGGCGAGGTAAACCACCTTCCTGTGCTTCTCCTTGACTTTGAGGTAGGCCGCAATTAACGCGAGAAGCGTCTTGCCAGATGCTGTTGGCGACGACACAACGAGACTCTTTCCCTCGAGCAGTCCGGCCAGGATTGCCTGCTCCTGCGGCGGGTAGAGCGTAGCAATCCCCTTGCTCCGGAAGTAATCCAGGAGCTCCACTGGGACCTGGACCTCTTCGAGCCTCAACAGTCTGCCTCCTTCAGTCTAGCCGCCGAGCCTGCGAATGAAGCCAGGCTTGGACTCGTAGACCATCCCTTCCCTGAACATCGTCCTGATCATCTTCTCCGCGTCCTCGTCTGAAAACCTCGCCTTCACCAGCTCCTCCTTGAACACCTTCCGCTCGACCGGTTTCTTCTCGCTCCCCTCGAGGGACTTGAAAATCTCCATGGCCGCCCTCAGGTTCTTCGTCTCCCCGACCGGCTTCCCCAGCTGTATCCCAAAGTCAGTCTTCTTTGTGGTGGTGTCAGTCAGGACCTCTTCCACCATCCTGTTCATCAGGGCGATGGCCGCCAGCGCGTCCTCCTCGGTAACCTCGTTTCTGAGCATTACCCTCGCCCTTGCCGTCGCGATTCTGATCAGGGCTTCAAGGGTCCTGGGGGTGGGCGGAATGGACTCGTCAGTCCCTCCTTCCCTCCTAAGCTGCAGGTAGTAGTCCTTCAGCCTGCCCATGGCCTCCTTGGTGAGGTCGGGGGCTATTCTCTTGGCGTACGCCAAGTACTTCTTGAGTAGAGAGAACTCGATTGGCGGCGGGGCTGCATAGGACTTCCGTGCATGGACAGCCAGGATGTGGGTTGCGAGCCTTTCGTCTTCCGCGGGGGTCGGCTGGTCCCTGAACACGAAAATCAAATCGAACCTAGTCAAGAGGGGAATCGGCAAAGTCCCGATGTTCTCTATCAAATTCTGAAATGGGTTATACCTCCCGAGGACCGGGTTGCACGCCGCCAATATGGCGGTCCTGGCGTTGAGGGTCGCGTAGATCCCTCCCTTGGCAATGGTCACCGTGTGCTGTTCCATCATCTCGTGCAATGCCGTCCTGTCTTCAGGCTTCATCTTTTCGAATTCGTCGATACAAGCTATCCCTTGATCGGCCAATACCACAACTCCTGCCTCCAACATGAGTACGTTCTTTTCCCTGATAACCGCCGCGGAGAGCCCGGCCGCCGTCGTCCCCCTGCCGCTCGCGTATAGCCCGCGAGGTGCGACCTGGGAAGCGAACTTCAGCATCTCTGACTTACCAGTATTATGCGAGACCAATCCGTTTGCTATGAAGCGATGTCCTTCAGGAACTTCTATGTCATAGACGTCTTCGGATGGTCTTGGGTAGATGGCTACAACTCGCTCGCTCAGCTGCTTGCGAACTCGGCCGAATCTCTCGGCCTCTTCTGCCAGGAGTGCGAGCTTCGTTTTCTTCTTCCTTGAGACAAACCCGATGCTTTTTGCGTACTTCACGATGTCTTCCCCTCTTCTTATCATGAGCGCGTTGCCGTCGATTCTCGAATGTATCCCCCACCTTAGGAGCAGAATCTGGACATCACGCAAGAGCTCGATGTCCTTCGCCTTGAGCGCGATGGCTCTTCGGCCCCTCCCCTTGGAGAAGACAGTCCCATCCGCCTCGAAAAGCCATCTGAGGAACTCTGCGACGACCTTGTTGCCGGAATTGAGTATCATTTGGGGGACCCGCCTTTCTCGAAGGAATACCAAATTCGTAGCGATGCACTCGCTGTTGACGTAGAGGTCGGTCATCGGCACGTTTCTATCGGCTCTGAGACGCCTGGTAAACCGAGGCTCCACATCAAACACCCGAGTTACCATTCCCGCTAGCTTCGGAAGAAGATCAATCTCCGGCTCGGCTATTGTCGCGACCGCACTGTATCGGTCGACGAACCCGTCTCCCAGAAGATACCCCAAGTACCCTGCGAGGTCCTCGTCCACGAACGAAGGCAGCCTTCCTCGAAATCGCGGTCCGTACCTTGCCTGGTAGATTCTAAACCCAGTCGGCCTGTGGCTGGTAATGGTGCATGGTATGAATGTGGTAGCAGCTATCCTGTCCCCGACTTGAAGCTCGTCGAGGCGCTTCCATTTTCTTACGGGCCTCCCGTCGTCGGTGCCAACCACAAGCATTGGATGGTTGTACGTCCCTTTGATGCTCTTGCCACTTTCTGTCACCGCCTCAAGTATCGGTTGTCCTCTGTAAACATGAAATCTCTTCGCGACTGCCCGCTTTCCTCCTCCCTCGCCTGTTAGTACTTGGAAGTTCAGGGGTTGAAGATGCGTGCTACCGACTTCCCCTATCTTCGCAATTGCGCCGTTACCTAGGACAATTCTTTCGTCCGCGACCAAACATCCAGGGTCGCCGACGAAAAGCGCATTGATGTCTCCCCTCAGCTTCGTCCCGTCGGGAAGCACCGTGGCGTTCCCCCCGGCGAGCAGCAGCAGTATTGCCTCCTTCTCCGACTGGTGCCCGAGTATCACCGGGGCTATGGAACTCACCAGCCTGTCGTAGGCATCGGGCGCCCCCGCAATCTTCCTGATCAGCTCCTCGTCCTCCTTCGTGACGAGCACACTCATCGGCTCCTTCCCCTTCACTTCGACTTGGTTGCAGTCGATCTGAGACCTGAAGAGCCTCGTCTTCACCTGCCCCAGAGCGTAATCCGGGACCGCCCTCACCACACCAGTCAGGACGACCCTGTCCCCGGGCCTTGCAGTGTTAACAATGTCCCCTTCTACGTTGACGTCGAAGAATTGCGGAAGCTGCCCCGGAGGTAGCTCCTCGGGGAGCTCCTGGATCCTGAACACTTGGAAATCGATGAACCTGCTGTGCCTCTTGTCGAGCTCGAAGTTCCTCGCTTCTCCGCAAAGTTCGCACTTCGCAGGCTTCTTCAGCACAAGGTCATCTTGCTGCTCGTAGGTGAGGTGCCCGCTCGGACAGACCCAGGCGGCCTCTGTCATAAGCGGCCTAAGCTCTGATGTCCTGACGACCATCCCGGACACCGCTATCATCTTGTCGATGTAGGAGGTGTCCACCAGCCTCAGAGGCACCAGGTCGCTGATGCCCCTAAGCCTGACCACCAGCTCCCGCTTGACCCTGTCAGCGTAGAGCGCGTTCTCGCTCCTCATCGTCTCGAAGGCCGCGATCTTGAAGGACGCAAGGGAAGAGTCCGGTTCCAACAGGACCCTGTTGGCGAGGTCGTTGTTGTACTTCAGAAGGTCCCCGAAGTCGACGACGAGCGACTTGCCTTCGTTTGAGATAAGCTGTGAAATCTTGTCTCTGTAGACAAAGTTCCCCGACCTGTCAGTGACGGACTTCAGGAAGTCCTCGAACATCTCGGAGAGCTTCCCGCTGGCTAGAGTCGCCATCTACCCGACCCCTCCGAGCAGTCCCCCTTTCCACTCTTTGGAGAGGGACTGAGAAACTGCAAAGAAAGCCGACTCCTCGGGCGTGAGCTTGTCTGACAGCGACGACGAGGTGGTCGATGAGCTTGAGAGAGAAAGTAGTTTGCTCAGCCTTATGCCAACCAGGTCGTAGCAGACGGTCCTTAGCCTGTCAAGCTCGTCTTTCTTCACCTTCCCTTCTGCAACCCCCCCGCTCAGCTGGCCCAGCCTCCTCCTCATCTTGACGTAGAAATCCCCTGGAAGAGGTGAAAGCTGCAATGGCCCCATCATCTTCTCCTTGCTTAGGGTCCTGAATATCTCGTTCTCGAACGGCCCCTCCACCGCCTCCGCCATCCCCCGCCCAATCAGTTCGTCCGCGACCCATCTTGGAAGCTCGATGGACTCACCTTCAGATAACTGCTCAATCCTGAAATCGCCGACATCGAGATTCTCGACGGCCGAGCGCATCTTGACCATCGCCTTCCCAAGCATGTACTCCCTTTCTCTCCGTTCGAGCATCTGCCTTAGGGCAATTTGCTCTTCAGACAAAGTAGACCGCGACGACCTCGTCTCGATAATAAACGTTTGAACAGACTAACGTCGATTGCTGTCGTTGACCTAGGGTGGGCCAGCGGTTTCTGACTTTTCCCTTCGCCTGCCAAGTCTCTTCAGCTTATTTCTGACCAGTCCGAGCGGTGAGATTTTTTCAGGTTCTGTCTGTCGTCCTCCGCCTCTGCTCATCACAGCGTTGACCATCGCGGACACCTTCGACTTGGAAAGCGTGGGCGTGGGCCTTTCCTTCAGGATGCCGTCAGGACGAAGCAACAGGATGGCTATGAGTAAAGTCGCGAACAGGATGTCTTGGAGCCAGTTGACGTCGAAGAAGACGTATGGCTGGGCGTAGGGCTGAATCTGCTGAAGGCCCTTTAGGATCAGCGTGAAGAAGAAGGTCCCCAGGGCAACACCGACGTTGTTTCCTGCCCCTCCAACGATTACTATCAGGAAGGGCCAGAAGGTCCACGCGAACCTCGTCCAGATATCATATTCGGCCGACGCGATGTAGAACGTAAAAATCGCCCCCGCCATCCCTGCGATGGCAGATGAAATGATTAGGATGTTCCGTCGGATCACGGCGTCATCCTTACCAAGAGCCCTGGACGCATCCTCGTTGTCCCTTACCGCCTTCATCGTCCTTCCCAGTGGAGACCTCGCCACGCGCTCGGCGTAAAGGAAGACAAGTATTGCGAACGCGCTAACAACCAGGGCAGCGACCAGGTCCCGGTACCCCGTGCCCAGAGAAGACCAATAGGCGTAGGGATCAGGCACCGAGATGTTTTGGGCACCTCCAATGAGTGGGGAATAAGTTCTCAGGAAGACTTGGAAGAATGCGCCGGAACCCAACAACAGCATTCCGAGATAATCTTCTCTCAAACGTATGGCCGGATACGATGACAGGTAACCGAGGAGTGCGCCGATCCCCGCGGCTACCAAGATTGACAATAAAACGAGCTCAACTGTAAAGACCGGGTTCGTCACAAGCTTGGCGTCCACCGCGCTGATAATCTGTGTGTTGAAGATTATGAAGTCTTGATTGGCACCGACTCCGAAGACATATGCAGCCACTCTTCCAGATATCGAACCGGCGAACGCCGCGCCGCCGGCGATGAACATCACCTTGCCGAAGTTGGGTATTCCAGCAAAGCCGAATTCTAGGTTAAGTGAGAGGCTTATCGCGAGGTAGAGCGCATAGAAGTTCAGAAAGCCCAGCCCAAAGCTCACAAAGTCGACGCCGAAGAAAACCAGTTGAGGAAGCCCCAACTTACTTCTTCGCTCTCCTTAGTCTGATCGAGATTAGGCCCTGTGGGAGAACCATTAATGCGATGACCATGATCAAGAGCGGGATGCCCTTCTGAAAGGGCGTCACGTCCGGGCCGAACCCATTAACTAGGCCCTGGACGAAGAGGTCCGTCGAAAAGCCTGTCGCCATCTCTACAAACATATATGCTCCAAGGGCTCCCAGAATGATTCCGGCGACCTTCCGCCCCCTCGTCTTCTTCCTGAGGAGATACGCGCCCACGAAGATAGCCAGAGTTGCAATAAGCCCTGCCCCGATGTAGCCAAATCCAAGGCCCAATCCGGTCGTCACAAGGTCTTCACTCCCTCCGATGACAAGCCCCCCGATGACCGCCCCGAAGATGCTGCCCAGACCCCCCAGGATGCTGGAGGCGAATATCTCGACGATAAGGTTCGACCCTGTACTCGTCCCTCCCGGGAGCCACAGCGTGTAAAGTGAGCCAGCGAGGCCTGCGAATCCGCCACCGAGCAGCCAGGAGACCACATAGACTCGTTCGACGTTGATTCCCAAGACCCTCGCCAGGGGTGGGTTCTCAATGGAAGCCCTCATGGCAACGCCAAACTTGGTCCGTGTGAACAAGAGGAACAGCATGAGTGTTAGCAACGCTAGGACCAATGGTGCCACAAAGACGACCCCTTGCACTCCGAGCAGGCTGAAATCGCCGGGAATCGAAAAGAACTGCTTCGCATCCACAAGCTTGTAACGGGCCTGGAGATAGTCAGTGTAGATTCCAAAGATGCCGATAAATCCGATGTCAATCCCGAAGGTTGCGATCATGAGGGCTACGAGCGGAGTACCCCTGTTCGATAGCGGCCGAAGTATCCCGACATACATCAGCGCGGAAACCCCACCGGAAACAACGAAAGCGACCAAGCTTGCCGCATAGGGTGAAATTTGATTCAGGGTCGCGAGTTGGTACGCAGTGTAGAGCCCTATTGTAACGAACGAGCCATAGGCGAAATTTGGGACCTTTGTTGTCAGATAGGTCAGGGTCAGTCCCATTGCCATCAAAGCAAACAAGGTTCCATAGACCACAGCGGAGATGAGGTAGCCCGGAACCAAGCGATTTGGACTGGCACAAGGCTTGAAAAGGCTTAAAATACTTTGTTAAAGGGTGCATGCTTCACGTTGAAAAAGAGAGGGGCATCTACCTCAGTAGTAATCGGATCTCTTATCGTGGGTCTTCTCATCGGTGCAGGAGTCGTCTACGTTGCGGCTCCATCGCTCGGACTAGGCTCAACTACAACAATTCAGGGAGCTGGCGGTAGGACCATAACAACAACAGTAACTACAAGTGCCGCGCAGGCCGCCGGCCTCTGCAACGGGCAGACCATCACAATTGGAGCGCTGAATGACCTGAGCTCCGACCTTTCGACTCAAGGTAAGGGCGACCTGGCAGCGGAGCAAATAGCAATCACCGAAGTCAACGCCTATGTGAAGAGCAATGGCTGCAGCTTGACCTTTGCCTTGAACAACCAAGACACAAAACTTGACGGAGCTTTGGTGCTGTCGGAACTGACGGCCATGTATTCTTCCGGAGTCCGCGTCGTCGTCGGACCGCTTTGGAGCGGAGGGGCACGCGCTGGGCTTGCATACGCAAACTCTAACCACATCCTAATGATCAGTCCGTCATCAACGTCTCCAGCGTTGCACGTCACCGACACAATCAACAACTACCTGTTCAGAACAGCGCCAAACGATGCTGCTCAGGGACAAGGAATCGCCAGGGAACTCTTGTCTCAGGGCACGAAAGCAGTCATCGTCGTCAACAGGGACGACACGTATGGCGGTGGACTGGCGAACGCAACTGTGAGCTTCCTCAAGCAGGACGGCATGGCAGCGGCCAACATTGCGGGTCCGTTCAAGTACGACCCGACGACCACAGACTTCTCAGCTCTTATCAGTCAAATGACCAGCGCATACAACACGCTCAATACCGGAGCGAACGCTGGTCACGTGAGGGTAGTCGCAGTATCATTCCAAGAACTTGGCACGCTTCTCAAGCAAGCTTCGACCCAAAGCGCGACAATCTACAACGACGTGCCGTGGTATGGCAGCGATGGCGAAGCCCAGAACTCGCTTCTGAGCAACTCCACCGTGGGTCAATACACGTCACATGTTGAACTTCCTTCTACACTCTTTAACGTCGTCAACAACAGCAGGACATTTGCTTTCTTCGCAAAGTACGCAGGCACATCACAGCTAGCAGCCATCACCGGCGGCGGAGTCTTCTACACATTGGAAGGCTACGACGATCTTTGGCTCGCAGCGTTGTCAATACTCACAGCAGGCGCCAATGATGGCACAGCTATCCACGCTGCATTCCCGACCGTGGCGAACAGCTTCTACGGCCTAACAGGCTGGGAAGGGCTCTCTGGAAACGACAGAATACCTGGCTCATACCAGATTTGGAAGG
>WNFB01001528.1_pt1 | contig 19809 bp, 21 predicted proteins | sample 5400501 | NCBI WGS metagenome assembly WNFB01 (sample SAMN13153341, study PRJNA577476) | soil metagenome | isolation source: 200 cm saprolite under Douglas fir tree site 2 hole 1 | place: USA:California | collected 2015-04-18 | reverse complement strand
TGCCGCCTGGTGCACCAGTCCATACGCGCGCTGCAGTGGCGGCCACAGCGTCGCGGTAGCCTTCACTCCTTTGGTCAAGAGTTGCTGCAACAGCTTTAAAGCAGGTGGCAATCTTTTTTTTCCTGGACACGAGCAATGGAGTCGCTCACCTGCGTGATGCGATCGTATAACTTGAGACCAGACGTTTGCAAAGGAGAACGCCCATCGTCCGTCAAGGACGCTCGCACGGCCAGACAATAGCCCCGCATCGCTTCGTTTTCGGGTGTCTTGTGCTCTTCCAAGGCACGCTCAATCGGTCGCACGCCTCGCAGCTGCTTCTTCAACTGCGTTTTGGCATGCTGGTCGGCCTCGTAGAGCGGCTTGGTGGCGTCTTTCAAGTAGTGAAACTGACACAGTTGATGCGGCACCCCCGGAAACACAAAGGCGACGGCACTGCCAATGGTTTCTTCGCCATCGGAGATCACGCCTTTGACCGCCACCTCCAGCTGGTTCAACTGAGCTTTGACTTCTTTGAGGAGAGCCGTCAGGTCTCGCTTCTCGTACTACTGAGCAAGGGACGTGCTAACAGGATTTCTTCGGAGAGGCAGTCACGCACGACGACATCCGCACTTCGTGGCCCACATCCGGTTGCAAGCCAAGAAGCCGCCAAGATGACACGTCCTTGCTTCTGCAAGCGTGCCTTGATCCGCTCCTGATCGGTGATACGCAAGGTCACCAGTTCGCGGATAGCGCTGCATTAAATGCGTCACACTGCGTTCCGTGATGCTCACCCCATGTGAAAGCAGAGCTCGGTGCATCTCGGGGACCGAGCGGTGCTCACGAAAACGCCATTGGCCGATCAAGGCAATCACCTCTAAGCCAAATTCGCCATGCGGTAAGGCCCAGCGCCCTTCTTCGATCCCAGTCGATAGGCCACATGGTAGCGTGGGCACTCTGGCTGGATACAGCGACGCACGACGATGGTCAATTTCCACAAGCCATCCAACCTAGTCACCGTGCGATGAGCGTGGTAGCCTACCCACAGCGGCTGACCGCACTGCTCACACGACTCTTTCAACGGGGTCAGTCTGATTACGTGCGTCGCTTCTTGGCGCGGAGTTCGTCCACGCATCCCTTTTCTCCTGCTTTACTAGTGCTGTGCTTTTTCGTCCTCTTTCTGCTTGTAGACTACACCCACTGTCAAGCTTTGTTTTCCGTTCAGCGAAAAAAAGGGTGTGAATCTCCTGATCATACTGAGCAATTTGTTCAATGAGCGGCAGCAGTTGACGCACCAGGGCCAGCATCAAACGCGACTTGGTGCGGGTAGTGACGGCATTAGCCTGCAAGTGTGGCTGATGCAGCCGTTCAACAATCTTGGGGGCCACTCCCAGGGGATTGGGATGACCTGCTTGCTTGACCACCTGGGCAATCTGGTCTGTCGAGGCAGCCATCGCGGCCTCTGGGGTCGGATAAGTTTGCAGAAAAACCAGGGTCGTGTGCTGCTGCAATTGCGAGAACAACTCCAAAGCGACGGGATAATATGCCTTGAGGCAAGCCGTGAGTTGATTGACCAGGCGGGTTTGCATTTGGATCAAGCCATCTTGATCGCGGGTCAGCAGTTTCAACTCGGCGACCTTCTCGCTGTCTGGGGTGAGGCGGTGCAAATCGGCAAAATCCGCTCGTCCTGTCTTGGCAAGCAAGTAGGCGTCAATCGTATCCGTCTTAGCACCAGAGGCGGACCGCCGACGATCCACAGTGCGAGGATTGACCGGGTAGACCGGCCAGCCTGCTTCCAACAGATGTGCAATCAAGAGGCCATGCGTGGTCTCGATGATGCAGGCCATGTGCTCCTTTGGGAGAGAGCCGATAATCTGCTCCAAAAAGGTGTTCAACTTGGCAAGCCCTTGCGGGTTGTGATCGACACGAATCGTAGCGACCTGACGGCCCTTTTCATCAATGACCAGGGCGTCATGATGCTCGCTCGCCCAGTCAATACCGGCATACCACATCAGAAACACTCCTCTCTGCAAGTATCGTTCCTGAGCTCGCGTGCCCTTATACTGTGGCGCTCGAAGCGCGACTCTCTCATGATCGGTTTGGCTCAGGAACGGTGCCGGAGAAGTACGAGCTTTCTCAATCGGTCAAGCCGTGTGGAAGGGGTAGACTTTCCCCGGCGCGTTCAACAGTTGTATAGAACAAGTCTACACTTGTTCCTGCCCTGTGTCGAGAGGGCCTGTTCTTAGTTTACCGTATAAGGCAGGGAGCGTTGGTCCAGGGCGCAGCGCCTCGCGAGTTCCCATGACCAGGCAGGCCCCGCTGCAACCGGCGAGTACAATCTCCGAAATCACCGCATCGAAGGTCCAGGCGACGAATTGCAGGATGCGGTCCGTTGGCGTGATGGCACAGCCGCGAATTTGCCCTGCTGCCAGGTTCAAGAGACTGTGGTGTTCCACCTGGACAATCTTCGGCTCGCCAGCCGTGGTGCCCGATGTCGCTATCAGATAGGCGAGGTTGGTGGGCATAACCGTGTTGTGCGGAGCAGCGGAACTGCGCCGTGCAATGGCTGCTCGTTCGCTGTCCAGGTCAAGCACCTGCGCAGACCCGGCATGCTTGCTCAGGCGCTGCACCAGGTGCGTCTGCGTCACCAGCAGATGCGGTCGCGTCTCCTTGAGGAGAAACGCGAGCTTTTTCTCCGGGTAGGATGGTGCAGGATTCAACAGCAGAAACGCTCCACCCGCCTTGAGCACCGCCCACACGCTGATCAGCATAGCGAGAGAACGGGCGCGATCCACCGCGATCCCAACGACGATCTCCGGCCCGACCCCGTGCTCCTGGAGATAGTGCGCCAGCTGGTTGGCCCGCCCTTCGAGTTCCCCATAGGTCAACTGCTCTTCGCCGAACAGCGCTGCCGCAGCAGTGGGGTGACGCGAGGCCCTGGTAGAAAATACCTGGTGAACGCAGGTTGACATGGTACTCGTCCTGGGAATGAGTGTGGCTGCTTCTGATGTGCCTCGTGCGAGCGCTCTTATCATGCGTCTTCTTCCTCCTTCCAACACACCGGAAGCGTGAGCAGCCCTCCGATGTTCACATTCGGGTGCACTGGAAGCGTTGCACCACTTTCTTGCAGGCGCAGGCCTCTTAATCGGCGTAAGAGCCCGGCGTACGCGGCACGCAGTTCTTCTCGTGCCAGCGCCGCCCCCACGCAGAAATGCGTGTCCTTGGGGGGGCCGAAGGCAAAATGAGGCCTGGGCAGCGGCCGCCCCAAATCTGGGGCGACGAGATCGTCAGGCTGGTGCGGGCAAACCGAGAGGAGATTGGCGGCCTCCAGGAACAAGATGAGTTTCTGTCCTGCCAGGATGCGCTGTCCTTCCATCTCGATCTCACTCGTTGCCCAGCGCGCGATATAGGAGGTGGGAGTCACCAGGCAGAGCAGGTGTTCAACAAGCGCATTGACGGCTGTTGGCTTCCTCTGCACTTCGGCGGAGAGCTGGCGCCAGCATGAATCGGCCGCGAGGAGCAGGTGCACGCCATCGACAATCACCTTTTTCGCGGTGACACGCCCAGCTGCCAGCAGCATCATCGCCGTGGTGATCAGCTCGTCCTCGGAGCGCCATGTTCGCTGCTCTTCAACCGCCTGCTCAAACGACACAAAGAGGCTCAGAAGGTCATTTCCACGGTGCGCGCGTTTGTCCGGCAGGGCCGTGCGTAGTGCTTCCCTGAGGGTGAAGATAGCATCGGTGTCGGCCCTCCGATACCCGCTCGTGACGTCAGCAAAGGCGTCGGCCCCTGCCGCAAGCCGCTGTAAGCTGTCCCAATCACTCGTCGGCAGGCCGAGCGCAGCCGCCATCACCTGGTCGGTGAGCGGGGTAGCGAAACCGCTCACGACATCCATGTGCCCACGTGGCAGCACGTCGCCGAGCAACTGGTCCACAACGGTGCCGATACAAGCACGAAAGGAACCATCCGGACTCAGCAGGGACGCTAAGGCCGCGCGCATGAGACGAGACACGCGGCGGTGCTCCTCGCCATCGAAGAAAATAGCCTGCTGCATCACCAGGTGCAAGAGCGGGGAAGGCGGGCTTGCTGGAGTGGGGGGATGAGCGGAGAAATGCTCCTCATCGCTGACGATGCGCCCGATCGTCGCATAATCGACAACGAGCCAGCAGGTTCCATCATACCAGAGAGGCCCATGCTCCTCTTGCAGACGGTGATAGTAGGCCAGAGGCCTGCCCTGCTGTTTGGCCCACATCGTGAAATCAAGCTGGTCCCCCTCACTGTGCACCAGCGTGGGGCGCTTGTCCACCCCTATGGAACGCGGCGTTCCAACCATTGAATGTACTCCTTATACATAGAAACAACGTGATGGTTCACACACACTGTGCTGTTGGGAACGACGAAGCCCAATGGGGTCGCTCCCTGAGACTCGGGGTGGAGAGATCCCTGCCGAGGCTCTTCGCTACCGCCAGCACGCGTGGCATCAAACTCTTGAACTGCTCAAAGGTGAGCGATTGCGCCCCATCTTTCAACGCCTCGTCAGGGTTAGGGTGTACCTCGACGAGCAGTCCATCGGTCCCTGCAGCAATGGAGGCCAACGACATCGGCATGACCAGGTCTCGGCTTCCGGTCCCCTGAGTGGGATCTGAAATGATTGGCAGGTGCGAAAGCCGTTCGATCAGGGGAATGGCACTGATATCCATCGTGTTGCGTGTCATTTTCTCATACGTGCGAATGCCGCGTTCACAAAGCATGACGTTGCGATTGCCCCCAGCGAGCACGTATTCTGCCGCCAGGAGCCATTCCTCGATGGTAGATGACATGCCACGTTTGAGGAGCACCGGTTTCTCAGTGCGTCCTACTTCGTCGAGCAGCATATAGTTTTGCATGTTGCGCGTGCCAATCTGCAGAATGTCGGCATAGTCGCACACCATCGGCACATCGGAAGGTGTCATCACCTCAGTGATCACCGCCAGGCCAAACTCGGCGCGAGCCTTGGCCAGTAGCTTGAGTCCTTCTTCCCCCAGACCACGAAAGCCGTAGGGTGAGGTTGAAGGCTTGAAGGCTCCACCCCGTAAAATGACCGCTCCTGCTTTTCTCACCGCGTGCGCAGTCGTCATCAGCTGCTTTTCCGTTTCAACGGTGCAGGGTCCGGCCATCATGACGACATCGCGGTCCCCGATGCGCACGACTCCCTCCGAGACGCAGGGAACAGGAACCTCGACAATCGTATCCTCTGGGTGAAATTCGCGGCTGGCGAGTTTGTAGGGCTTGGAGACGCGCAGCACGCTTTCCACGCAGGGGAGACTTTCCAGCGTTTCACCAAGACTCGGGTTGATGCCACCGATGCTCCCAGGTGTGCCGGTAGGACCAACTGCGCCAAGCACACCGATGATAGTCCGTTCGACGCCTCGTGAGGGGTGACCACTTAATCCATGATTGTGCAGAAACGTCAAGATGTGCTCGATGGCTTCTTCATTACAATTCGTTTTCATAACGACGATCATGCTTCTTACTGCCTTTCAAAAATATCAGAGAAGTCGGACAGCAGATGCGCGTACATGACAAAGAACCCGGTCCGCGCGGCTCGTGCGCAAGGGGATGGTTCACGCATCGTCCTCCTCCCACCTCCTGTCATAGCCGCACTTCTTCGTCACTCCTCCATCCACCACGAGGACCTGGCCGGTACAATAGGTGGAGGCATCGGACGCCAGGAAGAGAGCGGCCTGGGCTACTTCCTCAGGCCTACCAAAGCGACCAAGCGGAATCGGAGCCAGGCGCATGGCCCGATCGTGCGGATGCGTGAGGAACGCACGCGTGAGGTCTGTTTCGATGGCCCCGGGACACAGCGCATTGAAGCGGACGTTGTACTCCCCGTAGGCCACCGCCAGGTCATGGGTGAGGGCAAGCAGCGCACCCTTGGAGGCCGTGTAGGCGATCTGGACATGCGGAAGCGTGAAGCCGTCTAGCGCGGCTACCGACGAGGTCATGATGACCGACCCGCTGCGTCGGGCCAGCATGTGCGGCAGAACATACTTCGTGCAGAGAAATGCCGAAGTGAGGTTGACCGCGAGCACCTCGTTCCAGGTGTCTAAGCTGGTTTCAATGATGTCGGTATCCGCCGGGTGCAAGACCCCGGCATTGTTGTACAGGATATCGATGTGTCCCCATGCTGCGAGCACGGCGACGACCATCTCCCGAACTGCTGTTTCGTTGGCCACGTTGCTGGCGAAAAATAGCGCCTCGCTTCCGCCATCGCCAATGGCGGCGACCGTGTGTTTCCCCCCACGCTCGTCCCTGTCCACAATGGCAACCCGTGCCCCCTGCTGCGCAAATAACAGGGCACCCGCTTTTCCGATACCATTCCCTGCTCCCGTGATGATCGCCACTTTGCCAGCTAACTGCTGTTCCATCAAAATTCCTTTCATGCTATCTGCTACGCTTGTTCCTGCTCTTTCCTGGTCGACGCGCAAACCATGGTCGCCACTCGGCCAGTACGGTCAGCCGCAGCCAGACCAGAATGCCCAGGATAAGAAAAACCCCCAGGAGGATGGGACCAACCACGACGCCGCCAGACCGCTTTGAATCGAGCAGGATGAGCAGGAGCGCGACAGACACAGGAAATAAAAAGAGCGGCCAGAACAGCGATATTACACGCTCGCGCACATACCAATAGGTGCTTTCAAGAGCACCGCAAAAGAGCACCATGTCAATGAGAAACAAGAGCAACCACCCCCATTCGTAGGTGTAGAACACAGACCAATCTATCGCGTGGGGCGGAACTGGTCCCATAGGGATAAGCAGGCCCAGGGCCTGCCAGGAGAAAGAATGGAAGGCACCTTGTTCACTCGGGTTCTGAGCCTGTCTGTCTGCAGTTCTCTCCCTGCTCGCCATAGACAGAGACCTCCTTTGTTTGTTCTCTCGATCGCGGTAGCGTGCGGCGCCGCACGCTACTACCAGCAAGAGTACCTGACCGGAAGCACAAGAACAAAGATCAGCAGGTATCAGATGAGTATCAGTTTTTTTCGACATCATCGCGCAGACGCTTGCCCGTTCGTCTGAGAAGTGAAACGAGTGGGCGTGCACTGTGAATCGGAGGCAGCGAGAAGCGGTGGTGTCCTGAGGACACCACCGCTTCTCGCTGCCCTTTCGCCCTGCCGGAAGATGCTCTTCCAGGGCTCGCAGGAGAGCGTCGGGGTTGCGTTTTACCGCATGCCCCGGTACATCGTGTCTCTCTCTTCACTCACCATGGATGCTTAGAAACTTCCGTACGTGACCGGATACGGGATCGTTTGAGCGCCGGTGTGTTCATCCTTGGCCGTGAGGGAGAACTGGATGCCTTGAGTGTTACAGAAGAACGTGGACAAGAAGGGGATGTCACACCAGCCCCCTGAGTCCGGACTACCTGACAAACTGAAGTTGCCACAGGCGGTGGCCGCGGTGGTAAAGTTGCCCTTGCTATCGGTCAATACCCGGTTTGGTTGGATAGTGACCATCGCTCCACTGGCGTCTTGCGCTGAGAGATCAACATGGAAGTGGTGGGAGAAACCATTCCCCGCAACCTGGAATGCCAGGCAGTTGGCATTTTCCATGGTCAGGCCAGAGACGCTGATCGTGAGCATAGAAGTCGAGGGCGTTGGCCCCGGCGGGATGGACAGGCCAGAGGTGACCGGATACGGGGCCGTCTGTGCGCCCGTATGTTCATCTCTGCCCGTGAGGTAGAATAGGATGCCCAGGTGAGAACAGAAGCCGGGCAACTGGTATCCTGACACGTAGCATGGACCAGCAGGGGTCGGAGCAGCCGCACAGGAGCTGGTCACGCTTTCGGTAGGATCACAGGTAGACTGACTGAAGTTGCCACAGGCGGTGACTGGGGTGGTAAACGTGCCCTTGCTATCTGCCGACACCCGGCTGGGCTGGAGCGTGACCGCCGCTCCGCTCGCGTCTAGCGCCGTGAGATCGACGTAGGCGTAATGAGCGAACCCCTTGCCCGTCACCTGGAAAGACAGGCAGTTGGCATTTTCCATGGTCAGGCCAGAGACGCTGATCGTGAGCGTGGAGGTCGGCTGTGGTGTCCCTGCCGTTGTGAGCAGGTAGTACGTGACCGGATAGGGATTCGTTTGCACGCCCGTATGCTCATCTTTGGCCGTGAGGGAGAACAGGATGTCCCAGGGCTGGTTACAGAAGCCTGGCAACCCGACTCCTGATACGGGGCATGAGCCATCCGTGGTCGGGGTAGCCGCACAAGGGGTGAAGCTACCGGCAGCAGGGGCGCAGGATTGATTGAAGTTGCCACAGGCGGTGGCCGCGGTGGTAAATGTACCTTTCCCATCGGTCAATACCCGGTTTGGTTGGATAGTGACCATCGCGAAACTCCCATCTTGCGCCGAGAGATCAACATGGAAGTGGTGGGAGAAACCATTCCCCGCAACCTGGAATGCCAGGCAGTTGGTATTCATGATAGACGGGTTGGAGACGGTGATCGTCGGCGTCAGTGCTGAGATGGACTGGTCATAAGTGACCTGAACCGTATTGGATTGTTTGCCTGTATGATCATCCCGAACCCTGACGGAGAACTGTATGCTGCTCCCCTGACTCGTGGGGACGCAGGCGGTGGCCTCGGTTGAGAACTTGCCTTTGTTGTCGGTCAGAACTTGACCTGGCTGAATATTGGCGCCAGTACTTGGTGCAAGGGCAACAAGTTCGGCAGTGGAGTGGGCTGAGAAGCCACTGCCAGTAAGCTGGAACGTCAGACAGTTCGTACTGGCCAGGGAAACAGCGGAGACGGTGATGTGGGGGGTGGATGCCGCCGAGACCGTTCCCCCTGTAGTGAACAGGCCGAGCAAAAGAGCCAGACACGTGAGCGTGCTCGCCAATCCGATCTTTAGCGTGTGATATCGTCGCATCTATTTTTCTCGCTTTCGAAAAAACGTGGATAGCGCAGGTTATGTGCTTTCTATCCTGGGGACATAGCAGTTGGAACAAGAAAAGACGTGGTGCCGTCCTGGTTACACGGGAAGACGCGTGCATCACTCATCCGACGTACGGTGTTGGAAGCAGAGATCAGCCGGGAGGTGGTGCACGCATGCTTCGCCGGAGGAGCTCTCGCTGCTGAAAAGAGGGGAGAGGTGGCATCCAGGAGGTCTGTGCCGGAAGGGTCAACCAGGAACAGAGGGACACATCGCCCTGCAAGGACGATGTGTGTTCGTCTCTTGATGGAGCCCATCTGACCAGACCTCCTTCGTGTAGCTGCGCGAGAGGCGGAGAGGAGACGAGAGCGCGGACGTGTGTCTTCCTCGTGCTTCTTCCCGGTGCTGTCCATTCGGAATGTGACCACAGTGACAGGTTGCCGATGCACATTCCTTCTCACGCTCTTCACTGTAGCCCGGCGCAGCTGTAGGAGACCTGTCGTCTCCGGGAAAAAAGCATGAAAGCTCCATGAAAGGGAGAGGAAAAAAGCATGAAAGGTGGTGCGAGAGAGCAAGGTCTAGAGTAGACTGGCACACTGTTCACCCTGGTCATCTGTGGCATTCTGTCTTCCCTCGCATTTTTCAACTCTTCTTTGCTCGCAGCCATAGGCTGCATGCGCGAGACCAGTTCCAACGTAGGGGTAACGTGGAGCGTGTGGAGAAGGATCATGCGAGGCGAGAACCGGTGTGTCCCACTGCTACGTCACCGGCTCTCCTCCTTCTGAGGACAGAGGAGGGAGATGCCCACAGAAGCAAGGGCAATGTGGCAGGCCAGAAAGTGTCCACAGAAGGAGTGCTGAACGATTGCACTACCCCACTGCAGAGCCACACGTTACACCGTTTTATGGGAGTGCTGGGATCTGGATGATCGACCCTGGTGGTGCATCGAGCGCGTAATCGCTGACCTCGTAGTCGACACCCGCCATCGGCCCGGCTCCTGACGGAACATTGATAAGCAATACCTGCATGGTATGCACCCGTGGCTGCTGGCTCACGGGGTCGGGGTCGAGGTCCGGTTGGCCCTGGACGCCCTGTTGAGACACCAGCTCAAAGGGGACGACTACCCACACGAAAAAGTTCCCGTCCTGTGTCGTTTGCGCCTGCAGAATCTGCGGATGACTGGTGAAGGGTGGGTTGTCGAATACGGGGGTCTGGATAAGTTGCTCTTGCTGAACGAGCGCGAAGTAAGCCGACGTCGTACGCCGGTCATTGGGAAATCGCAGCTCTCTCGCGTTCGTATCTAACAGAAAAACCGCTGCTGTCAGGGTACCACCGATCTCGGCCAGTGTCCCCACGTCGCGATAGTCGATCCGCATTTCTCTCTGCGTGAACGTCCAGCCAACTTGCAGTGCGTTTTCGGCATCCAGAGGACTGCGGTTTCCCCAGCCCACGGGCAGTGCTACTATGAGCCCAGGGCGAGGAGGTATTGCCGTCGGCGACGCCTGAGCCGAAGCAACAGGCGTCGCCGTAGGTACTGGCGTAGGTCTCCCTGGAGTCGCTGCGTGCTGTGGTGGGTCAGCGTGTTGGACGATGGGTAGTACGACGACGTTGCCAGAAAAATAGGCCGTGATACTGATACTGCCCACGATGAGCAGGGCGAGGAGGATCAGCAGGAGCCGTAGGATGAGTGACACTCGTCTTCCCCGACGGCGACCACGCGGTGCGATGAATGAGAGGCTTGGTGGGGACGTACCCTGAGGGTTGAACGATTCGCCTGGCTGGACGCGAGGCACCGCACCCGAGAACTCGGGGTCGAGAAATCCTCCTTCCCCCTCGTCTAAGAGCGGGGAGCGAAAACGCGCGTTGACAGCAGACATGTCTGCTGGGTAGGTACCTTCCTCGTCAAAGAAAGATCGGTTGGGTGTACTGTTCATACTCACTCCTTTTCTGCGGATAGAGGCATCACCTCTCATTGAGTGTGCTTGAGGCAGGTGTGTGCCACCATTTTCTCCACATTCTACTCAGCCGGACCTGTCATCTCCATGACATGGAGATGACACGAGCATGAAAAACGCATGAAAGGTCAAAACGTGGTGATGCGGTGCGGGCGTGTACCGATGCCAGCCAGCGAGCACTTCGGAAATGCAGCAAACTGATACCCATCTGATATCTGCTGATCTTTCCTTCTGCGCTCTGTGTACTCCATACTAGACTCAGGGGTCAGATCGCGCACCGTCATGTTCTCTCTCTGCGCGTCGACGATGTTCCACGGCTCCACTGATGCTGTGGCAGAGGATATCCACGATGTGCTCAGTGGAATCGTTCTTTATGCCTCGCTTTGAAAGGCAGGATGAATTCATGGTCGTCCAACAGATGACGTCTGAGGGACTTGTTCACGAGATCCAGGTCCTGTTAGGACAGCAGCAGGCAACTGCCACTTCGCGTCCCCTCGTGCTGATGCCAGGGTCGTTTGCCTCCACGCAGACAGGGAGGTGGCCTCTGTATGGTGGCGATGCCGCCGGAATGGACTGCCTCCGCCTGGTCGGTGGAAGCCCGTTCAGCCTCGGCAGTACTCCGCTTCTCGACGGAGACCCTCTTGCTATTCTCATCGATGATGCCGCCTTTGACCAGGCATTCGAGGTGATCTGGTCGTTCATCGAGCAGGTCGACATCCGGGGCTTGTATCTGGGCGGGGGCGGGGACCTGTTCTCTGGTTTATATGGGCAAAGCCTCATGTCCCGAACCGGAGAACCGGAACTGTGGCGCGACCTGTGGGAGCGCTATCTTCTGTTCTTTGCCTGGGTGCTCCGCTGGCCAACATTGGGCATGTGCCGGGGCGGCCAACACATGAATGTGGCGCTGGGTGGAGGACTCATCCAGGACTTGCGGACACAATGGCGCTCCCTGTGGTCCCCTTACGCCAACGAGTTTGAGATGCTCCCGCTGCTACGCCATAGTTCTCTGGTAAAAATTCCAACACCGGACACGATGTGTACGCATCCTCTCCTCGTCGACCCGAAAAGTTTGCTCGCTGCACTTGTTCAGCCTGGCTTCGCCACCTTGACACAGAGCACGCTCCAGATCGAAGCCGCCTTGTCACTCCATCATCAAGCGATTGGCTTTGTCCTCCCAGATAACCGGATCGTGGGCCATGTTGCGGCCGGGTGCCGCGTTTCCTCGATTGCCCATGATGGCGTGATCGAGGCGCTGGAGGCAACCGATGACCGATTCTGGCTCGCCTTGCAGTTCCACGCCGAATGGTCGCAGGATTCCGCCTGGGCCCAAGGCATCTTTGCTGGCTTCGTCCAGGCGTGCCGCGACTACACCTCGCTCTCACACGCACAACTGAGAGCGTTGAAGCCTGCTATGAGCGCGTGGATCCGGGCTCATGACAGGGCGATTTTTGGCTGGTCTACATTCCAGGGTCAGAAGATGCCAGCACATGCCGCAGATCCAATGCGGCTTGGAGGGACGGTGCATGTGTCTGCAACAGACCTGGCTGCATCAATAGCACCCGCACTGGGCAGGCAAGGAGAACGAAGCAATGGCCACAGACGAAGGAGTGAGTAAGACGATGGACAAACCGTCTCATGTGCTCGACCTGGTGGTTGGAGGCAGGCTGATGAGCGCATGCTGGTTCCTCGCCAGCCTGGGTTGTGCCATATTACACATGCGGCTGCTGGCACAGGCCTGGCATCAGAGCGGGACGGCGCTGGAAGCAGCCGTCGTGTCCTCCGCCTGGCTAGTGGGAACGGTCATCAGTGCTCAGCGTCGCACTGCAGCGGCAGGCAACGGCCTGCTGTTTGTCACCGTTGTCCTGCTCTGGTTGGCGAGCCCTGCCGTCTCCTGGTCCATCGCCCCGGCTCTTCACGTCCTTGCAACCTACGTGGGCCTGTGCGTGTGCAGCTTCATCCTGGGCTTCACAAGCACATCCTGGCTCACCAGGCCGAGGCGGTTTCCCCCTGTCGGCGAGCAGGTTCTGCTATGCAGAGGTTTGGTAGGGAGTACCGTCGGCCTGGTCATCGTCTGGCTTTTGCCAGGATCGGTCTTCTCAGCCGTCTGTGGCCTGATTGTGCTCGTGCCTTTGCTCCTGCTTGATGTACTCCCGCAGTCCCGCAGTCCCTTACCGGCCACCGGAGGTCTTGTAGAGCGGTGGAGCGCGCAAGTCGTCCCGAGCACTGCAGGGAGAAGGACTGGTCTCACCTTGGAGACGGGAGCGCTGCCCCGTGGATGGTGGATCTCCTACCTGGCAGCGCGTGGGCAACTGGGCCTGACCGTACTTGCCAGTGTGTTTGCAGTTGTTACAGGTGCCACCTGGAGTTCGGTGCCCACAGTATTTGCGGCAGATCTCGCGTCTGCACACCAGCTGTCACACCTGGTGTGGCTCCTGGGCGGGCAGCTCTGTGCCCTCGTGTGTGGCTTGCTCCTCCTTTTCAGCACCGTCGGGCGGCGGGCGTTTGGCTCTGTCTCGCGACTGCTCCCAGAAAGCTGGCGTGCCTGCGGCCGACCAGTTTCGCTGGTGCTGCTGCTGGTGATGGCCGCTGCTCTGGTGGCAGTGGGTATTTTCCAGGAAAGTTGGATGCTTGCCACCAGTCTGTATGGTTACACGTTGGCTGCCTGGTGCTGGGGTCTCCTGCTCCCCCGACTACGACCCACGATCAGCACCATCACCTTCGCATGTCGCCATAGCTACCAGGAACCCGTCATTCCACGGATCCTTCCTCTCCGTCAACTGGAGGAAGACCTGGTGCAGAGGAAGGTAGGCATGGCAGAGGTGCTTGGAGTAGTGATCGCAACGCCCCTGCTCGGTGAGCTCGTGGACCACTCTTCGGTTGATGCAGTGCTGATCTTCGTCGGGTGCGGGCTCATCGGATCTCTGGCAGTGGCAACATGCTTCTTTTCCCGATCATGGAGGGAGTCATCTCATACACAGCTCGAACGCTGGTACGCAGGACGCGGCAACATATCCCTGCCCCGCCCGCCCGCCCTGCCTGATGAATACAATGGTCATCACTCACGCTCATCGAAAGTTGAGGCATGACCATAACACAAAGAAACAATCTATTCAGAAGAAGGATTCGTCACCATGCAACAGCTTGAAGAAACAACTGTCCTCTCACCCAACGGCCAATTTCTGGCCATAGCAGGGAAGGACAACACAGTCATCATATGCAATGCGAGAACGCAGCAGCCCTGGGCGACGTACTACGGTCACCAGGCAGGCCTCTACCGACGGCTGAACGCTGTCATCACTGCCCTGGCCTGGTCCCCCGATGGACAGCGCATCGTTTCGGGAAGCCTCGATGGGTCAATTCACGTCTGGTACGCTCCCATCGCCATTCACCAGCGCACGCTCATCGAAGCACTGCCTGGCTGTGCAGTCACAGAGCTAGCCGTGTCGGGAACCGGGGAACTCACTGCGAAACGAGGGGAAGAGACCCACAGGTGGCAACTCGACTCCGGCTCTTGGACAGATCCGGGACATGGTCCCACCTGATCCTCGCCGGAAGAGCGACCTTCGGCAGTTCACAGATCGGCGGATGCGTGGTGAAGCCGACCTGCTCCATGAGCGGGCACGATATCGAGCCCAGTATCGCAACCGAGCCAGTCCCCTGGCAAGAAGCGTCTGTTCATCGCTCCCGAGAGCACACAAGCATCTCCCAACCGAGCATGTACTCATAAGTGAAAGGAGGCGAGTGTGGCTATGTTGACCTGCAGCACATCGCATATTTTCCAGCACCTGGAGCGCAAGTTGACAGTTGCGCCCCAGCTGCAAATACGTTCCATTCTTGAGAGAGCAGCTGTGGGACTGCCGACATTCACCGAAGCATTAGAGGCACGAGAACGAGCGCTGGGGGTGACCACCCTGGCGAGTCAAACGCTGCTTCATCTCTTCTCTCTTTACCAGCAGCATGTCTCGCCAGACCTCGCTTCGTCTGTCATCTGGCACGAGCCTTCGTTACTGGCCAGCGAAAAAGCAGCCATCCTGCCTGGGCACCTGGTCCAAAAGTCAATCACCCTCCGGTTTGCAGAGCGATTGGTCCTGTGCAGCGGGGTTGGTGACTTCAGGATGAGCCGTCCTCTCCTCCGCCAGATAGCACGCTCGCTGGAACTGGAGCAGAGCAGGTATCAGCGGGTGCGAATCAACCCATGGGAGTATCCACCTGAATATCTCTACGGTATCCTCGAAGGCATGGTTTCTCCCTTCTTGCGTGCTGGCCATGTCACGCATCTGGAAGCTGTGGTATTCCTTGCATTCTCCGACGCCCAGGCCCTCCCTCATACGCAGGTGGCCATTTCGCTTTCCCCTTTCGAGAGCCTCCTCGTGCCGCTTGCCTCATTTCAGCAGGTGCTGAATGCCTATGCCGACGCCACCTACCCAGGTCGCTGGATAGAGCTTCCCGTCGAAGAAGCGGTGAGCACCCGCATTGCGTGGGAGGCGGTGAGAGTGTGAAAAGGCCTTCTGTTCACCGCCTGTTGTGAAGAAAGCTCCTGGAAGTATGTACTGAAGGAAGGATGGCACTATGCCACGACCATCAAAACGTGTCTCACCAGACACTTTGGGAGGCCGCATGAGAGCGGCCCGACAGGAATTACATCTTTCGCTGGCAGAGGTAGCTGGCGATCGTTACAGCACAAGCCTGATTTCGCAAATAGAGCGTAATCGGGTAGACCCTTCGCAGGAGAGCTTGCGGTATCTGGCAGAACGCCTCGAACTGCCCCTCGAAGACCTGGTGGCATTGGCGCAGCAACAGCGCAATGCGGAGGTTGAGGTATCAAGATATACGGTCTATGAAGAGCAGCGAGTACAGGCCGAGCTCGCTCTGGCCAATGGCCGACCGCAAGAAGCGCAGGGCGCGTTGGCAGACCTGCCTCTCGCTCAGATACCAGTATCTACCAGGTGGCGTCTGGCTGCCTTGCGCGGCCAAGCCAACTTTCACCTGCCGAGATTTGTTGCCGCACAGCGAGATTTTCTTACCGCAGTTGCCGAGAAGCCAGATGTTGTGCCATCAGATCAACATCTAGAAGTAATGCTGCTCTTCCTCTCTCTTGCTGCATCCAGCCGCGAGTTAGGACAGCTCAATGATGCTTTGACGCAGTACCAGCATGCTCTGAAATTGATGCATATCGGCACATCACTGCGTTACATCGCCGAAGCGCACTGGGGCCTTGCCTTTACCGCCTTTGAACTCGCGAGGCAGGAGGCTGAAGCGTCTGGTAGCGCACATGTGGAAGGTCAGCTCATGCAGACAGCATTAAGCCATGCTGAAAGTGCAAGAACGCTCTATCACGCCATAGTGCTAAGTTCCTTAAATGCGGTAACAAAAGAGGTGACGTCGTTGGCGACGCGTCTTGGGAGGACGTCCCCAGATCCAGGGCTTGGCCCGCAGGTTGAGTTGAGCAGTCGCGACGCGGGTGGCTTGTGCGATCTCCTTGGGATCAGCAAAGCTCTGACCAGCCAGCGCATCGCGGCGGAAGAGACGCCACCAACCCTCCTGCAGATTGAGCCAACAGGCCCCAGTGGGAATGAAGACGTGATGGATGCGCGGGTGCCCTTCCAGCCAGGTGCGGGTTTCGAGGCTGTTGTGACTGCTGAGGTTATCAGTGATGACGTAGAGGTCGCCGGTCGGATTGTCGGCTTCAATGTCGGCGAGCAGAGCGATGTAGCCTTTGGAGTTGCGCGAAGCGGCACAGCGGGTCAGTTCCTTGCCATCGCGCACGCGTAAGGCCCCGTAGACCCAGGTTTTCTCGGGTCCGCGCTCGTAGTCCAGAGGCGCTTTGATCCGATGTCCAGTGGGGGACCAGCCTGGAGCTGGAGGAAAGGTGCGCGGCACTACCGGTTCGAGTTCGTCGGTGCAGACGGTCGTCGATCCCGCCGGGGGCTCAGTGTAGTGGATGACGACCGCGGTCCTTTTGGGACGAAATCTTTATCGCGAGGAGTGCCCCAACTGTGGGTCTGTCGCCACCGTACCCCTTCGCGCAGCAGGATACGGCGGATCTGGCTGCGTTTGACCCGGATGCCGGCCTCTTTGGCCGCCTGAGCCAGAGCGTTCAGGCTCCACTGGGCCGATCCTTGCTCGTCGCGGGCCACCAAGCTCCCATCCTCCTGCGTCACCAACCGCCCCGGAGGTGCCTGGTGCACCAGGGCGATGATCTTGCTGTCATCGGTGACCGTCAGTCGACGTCGTCGCCCCGATTTGGGCCGATCGCCCAGCCCCTCGATGCCCTCGGCATCGAAGCGATGCAAGCGGCGGCGCACCGTCTGGGGGCTGCAGTCCAGGCCCCTGGCAATCGCTTCGACCCGCTGGCCATCCCAACTCTTGGCCACCATGCGCGCATGCAGAATCCAATCGGCTGGCCCGTGTCGGCTCGCCGCCAGTTTGCGCACCCATCGCTCTTCTTTCTCATCTTGAGCGGCTCGCGCTCGCAGAATCTTGGGCATCTCTTTGCTCCTGTCTTTTCTGAAGAACCTCCTTTCCTATTCTATCATCATTTAAGGAACATAGCATTACCTCTGTGCGTCAGGCCGAGGATGCAGGCAAACACAGCTACATCTTGAGGCGTGCCGAGGCTGCCATGATGCTGGGGAAAATACTGGAGGCGATGAGCAAGGATAACCCGGAATGTGATGGCGAAGAAGCCGAGCAGGCATTTCGCAGGGCAGTCTAGGAGGTAGAGCCGACAGACCGATTGGCTGCGCGCATCCTTGCGCATGACCTGCTTGGTCGTCATCTGCTGAAGTCGGGCAAGACCAGCGAGGGGGAGAGAGAGCTGAATCACGCTCGTGCCCTCTCCCATTTTGTTCCATCAATCGGGGGTGCTCTTTCCCCAGACAGTGGCAACGAACAGGTATGCGGCTGAGAGAAACGAGGGGCACGCATGTCCCCTCCCGTCTTATGGAGCAACACATGAAGAGGCTCATCCATGCGCAAATGGAGGCGATGTGAGGACCAGAAACATCAGACATGCTCGCCATCTGTTTTGCTTCTCGCTTCTCATCGTCCTCTGTGGCCTGCTCACCCGATCCCCAGTGGCTCGCGCAGACGGTGGAGCTCCCAACCTGGCCTATATCTCTGGAACTCCGACAGGGGTGAGCGTCATCGATGTACGAGCCGAGAGGATTTCCAGGCTGCTTCATGTCACTGGTGATCCGCAGGATATTCTGTTGAGCCTCGATGGCAGCCTGCTGTATACCACGCAACCATCACAAAATCAGGTTGCGGTCATCAACGCACAAACGGGAATGGTGGTGTGTGCGGCTCCGGTGCCTTTCCACCCCTCTCTGCTCACGCAGACGCCCAGTGGAGATATGCTCTTTGCGGCAGGAGGAACCGTCGTGCAGGCCATTGACCCGCAGAGCTGTGTCGTCACCCACCGCTTTCAGGTACATGCGGCGGTAGCCGGTCTGACGACGTCATTTTTCCCTGGAGCTTTTCCCGGCACTGTAGGAACCTATCAACTTTGGGTGGCATCTCGGCACGCCCTCACCGTCTTTGATACAGGCGGCACAGAACTGGCAAGCTTCCCTGCTCCTGCAAACCCTGAGTATCTGCTCGTCCCGCCCCAATCGGCGTTCCTCTATCTCACCACCCGGCAAGGAACCGTCGTGGCCTTTGACATCGGCACGCGCGCGTTCACCACGCCACTACTCACCGGGGGCGTCTTTGGTCCCATGGACTTCGACGACTCCACCGGCGAGGTCTACGTCCCAGACCTGGCACACAGGCAGCTCGACGTGCTGAGCCCGCTCGAGCCGACAATGAGTGCGGTGCCGAACGCCCCTGCGAGGATTATACGCCTCTCCTCGGCGCCCGTCTGTGTGGCGATTGCGAGCGGTGGCCAGCTGGGGTTTGTCGCGCTGCAAGATGGACGGGTTGCTCTGCTGGATATTCCTGGAAGGTTGGTGATAGTGACTATCACAGTCGGGGGCGATCCTCACTTCATCATCACCGGTCTGTATCCTCCCACATCTGCCAGTACCTCATCCAGGCTTTCGGCCAGACCCGCGCCAGCACTGTTTGTGCGATGGCAACTGGGGGCTCTTGTAATGGGAACAGTGCTGCTTCTCCTGGGAGTGCTGGGCGCGGGCCTGGCCGCTCTACGGCGGAGGCGTCGTAGGGGGAAGAGAAGCAGAGAATGAACGTTGCTCTCCCCAGACGTTTCAGCAGAAAACATCATGCTGCATTGTTGGTCGATCGTTGTCTGTCGCTGCCAGGAATTGTCGCGTATCCACGGCTTCGGCGGCGCATAATGGACAATCTGATAGATGATTGGCTATCTTGAGCCGCTGCTCTTCTGGCAGCAGACCGGCACAAGAGAGGCTCAATGCTGTACTGTCCGGGCACTGACCACGATAGAGCTGTGCAACGAGAAAAGTATGCATATGTGTATACCTGCTGACTCGTTGCTGGCAGGCAGGACATTGCTCAAGATGCTTGGCCGCTTCTTCGGATATCGGCTCACCATCGATGGCAAACCGGAGAAGCTCCTCGACACTGAGCGCGAGCGGGTGCAAACAATCCATGCTGTCTCTTTCCTTTTCCTTGTATATAGAACGGCTCTCATTGAGATTCTTGTTCTTCACCAAAACTGCCGCAGGATGCCCCTGGTTTCTAGTTCTGGGGTGTTTGACACCGAGTGCAGTGATCAGCCGATGCCCCGAAAATGATACCCAAACTGATATCTGCTGATCTTCTCTTTGAGCGTCCACCGGCTTTATACTTTCCATAGGAGTCCAGGAGAGATACGGATGGCTCTCCACAGGAGCAACGAGGGGCAGTGTCTTGTGACACCGACCACTTCGCTTTTCACACAGCTCTGCGTGTGTGCCCTGCTCTCGATCCCTGGTCACAACGATACAAGCAAAACCACCTATCACATACAAGGAGATCCTCCCATGAGAATCAACCATATCCCGTTCTCACCC
>WNFB01001527.1_pt1 | contig 19818 bp, 14 predicted proteins | sample 5400501 | NCBI WGS metagenome assembly WNFB01 (sample SAMN13153341, study PRJNA577476) | soil metagenome | isolation source: 200 cm saprolite under Douglas fir tree site 2 hole 1 | place: USA:California | collected 2015-04-18 | reverse complement strand
TGACGATCCAGAACGCTTCGGGATCCCAGTATGGCCAGGCGGTAGGATTAGCCTGGTGGAGCATTGGCATAGTGCTGGCCATCATCTACTTTGTCGTCACCTATCGTCTCTTCTGGGGCAAGGTGCGCCTGACGCAGACAGAAGGCTACTAATCTCTGCCGGTCGCACCGGCATCAGCTTAGCTATCGAGTACTTACGCCTCGTTTAGGCATCAGGGGGTGGGACAAAGTAGCCAACACCCAACTCATTTAGGAGGAAGCGCGGTTGTGCCGGGTCAGGTTCTAACTTACGACGCAGGTGACGCATAAATGTGCGTAGGTAGGTATTTTCGCTCCTATAATCTGGCCCCCAGACTCGCTGCAAAAGTTCGCGATGTGACAATACTTTTCCCGCACTGCGGGTGAGTTCATAGAGCAAATCGTATTCGGTGGGGGTAAGATGAACCTCTTTACCACCTGAGCGAACTATACGATGGGCAAAATCTACTGTAAGCCCATTCTCTCCTCCACATCGATACACAGGGCGTTGTACATCATTTAAGCCACTGCGGAGGCGCTCGGTTTCATCGGCTCGGCGCAGCGCCACGCGCACACGGGCAAGCAATTCATTCAAGCTGAAAGGTTTGGTCAAGTAGTCGTCAGCACCCTCATCGAGGGCCTTGATCTTCACCAGTTCCTCGTCGCGGGCTGACAGAATGATAACGGGCGCACTGCTCCATTCACGCAAGCGTCTCAAAAATGCTAGTCCGTCTAGCTTAGGAAGAGAGAGATCAAGCAGGATCAATTGGGGCCGAAAGGTGGCAGCAAGATCGATGGCCTGAGCACCATCGCTCACTGCTTGTGCCTGGAACCCCCTGGCTTTTAACTGGGCAAGCAGAAATGTGCGCATCTGCAGATCATCTTCGACACAAAGGATACGAGCCTTTTTGTCTGAGGTGGACATCATGCTCTCCTATCAAACCTCACTCTTGATTGAACTTGCTATACCAAGAGTAAATGCAAAAGTGGTTCCTTCTCCTGGACTGCTCTTGAGACGTAGTGTGCTGCCATGAGCCTCGATAATGCCTCGACTTATATACAGGCCAAGACCTGTCGCTGGACTCCAACGAATGCTCTCTTGTTGTTTCCCTGCGGCAGGTTGTCCTGGACGTTCTGCTGTTGGGCGCCTCAGAGCCGCGAAGGTGCTAAAGCGCGTGAAAAGTTCCGCCTGCCGTTCCTCCGTTATACCTGGTCCTCGATCTATTACCCGTATTTCAACGCCTACCATTTGATCGTAGTATGGATCAAAAATGGCCTCGGCTTCAAGGCGTACAGTATCGCCTTCGGGTGCATAGCGGAAAGCATTGCTGAGTAAATTGGTGAGCACACTCATAATGAGTTCATAGTCAGCTTGCACTGCAGGTAGATCAAGTGGGGCATGTACCTCGAACCGGCGTTGGGAAGAGGATATCAATGCTTCCAAGCGATCTTGCAGGTCTTCAAACATCTCGGGAAGCAGGATTGGCTCGAGTTCAAGACGTAACGCTCCTGCTTCAACACGCGAGGCATCAAGAAAATGATTGATCATACTAACCAGGCGCTCTACCTGTTCATCAGCAGTCTCCAAAAAATTGCGTTGTGCTTCGGTCGACCACTGTAAATCGTCAGCCTGGAGGGCACTTACATGAGCGCGGATATTGGCAAGAGGAGTTTTTAGTTCGTGAGCCATAGTTGTAAAGAAATCCTCTCGCGCTCTTTCTAATGCCTTGAGATTCGTGATATCTTGCAAAACTAAGACAATATCGGTAATCCTTCCATCATTGCTCTGTAAAGGTGCTGCATTGATGAGTAAGAAGAGGGTCTGATTGTCAGATTGTGTAACATGCATCTCAACTTCACTTGCCTCTCCTTTATGTAATGCACGGAATAGAGGCTGCTCCTCGTAGGGGATGATTGAGCCGGAAGCTCCGTAGAGTGCAATAGCGCGTAGAGCATCTTCGATATTTATTCCAACGGCGTTTTCAGCGGCCTGATCAGGGTCATCAAATGGCTCTAATGGCACTCCTATACGTTGCAAAAGCTGTACTGCCAGGCGGTTGATGACAGTAATACGCCTATCATTGGCTGAAATGAGCATTACACCAGAGGGTAGGCGGTTCATAAGAAGTTGCATGCGTGCACTTTCCAACTCCTGTGCAGCTTGCGCGGCTTGTAGCGCCTGGTTGCGTTGAGCCAGTTCCGCCGTGCGAGCGATTTGAATTGCCAGTCCGACTTGTAGGGCAAATTGCTCCAATAAGTCTACCTCTTCGATAGGAAGGCCGCGTGCTCGTCGATGATAAACCTCAATCGCACCGAGTATTGTTTTTCCAGTGGATCCATTGCCCTCCTCGTGTATTAAACCTACCCCCGAACTTTTTCCAGAATTACTACTCGGATTTGGCTCGAAAATCGGAACGGAGAGTACTGAACCGGGGCGACGAGGTATACCATCATCGTCCAATAAAGGAAACTCGATATCAGGCCAGGCGCTGGTGTCTGGAATGATCAAGGAGTGGCGGTTACGTATAAGCTGGCCTAGTAGCAACTGCTCGCTAACCTCTGGATGCCAATCCTGTGAGCTAAGGTGCAGGCCCTTTTGTGCTGCCACTTTGACTCTGGGAGCATTGCCGTCCCGATGATTTGTTTCATCCTGAATTTGTTCCTGGCGATTGGCAGTGCGCAGCTCGCTACCTGGAACCGAGTGGTCAAGTAACAAAATAGCGCACCGACTGGAGCCTACCAGTTCTTGTACGGCCTGAAGAATGCTATCGAGAACTTGTGGTAGAGCAAATTGCCCTAACATGGCAGAAGAGATGTAATGGATGGCATCCAGGTGCAAGCGAGAGCGTACCTGGTTGGTCACATCCTCGATAGTGATGAGTAGCACACGCTCTGAGTTGTGCGTTACTGCATGTGTCTGTCCCTCGTATGGTACATAGGATAGTAGATTCGATGAGAGTTCAATAGATACTTGCCAATAAGTGCGGCCGCGTGTTTCCAGGAAACCTTCATAAGGAAGATCGGAGAAGGTTACAAGTTGACCGGTAGAACAAACTTGTTGTAAGAGCGGTCCGGCTGCTATTCGTACTTCGTGAGGCACTACCTCATCCAGGGTGCGACCCATTATACTCTGAGAACGCCATACGGGATCGAGCAATGACAGAAGGTACGAGTTTGCATAAAGAATACGCAGGTCGGAACAATCGAGGATGACAACCCCAACCGGCATGCGTTCCAGGATATGTTCGAGTAGCGCAGGTTGCGCTGGGTTCATAATTAATGTGATTTCTAGGTACTCGGAGCAAACTTGCGAAGTATATCGCAAGTGAATATTAAACGAAGCTACGTGAAACTGAACTATCATAATATATTATAGCGCATTTGCTGTAAGTGAGAACAAAATTTTCATATTTCTCGGGTGATTATCATTGTTTGTGTCTCTGGAGCAATTCTGCTATCATAATTCGGCAAAATGTAAAAATCTATGAGCCAGGAAATACTTGACATGGATCTACGAGGTAAGCGAGTGCTGATAATGGGATTGGGGTTGCACGGTTCGGGTATCGCTTCTGCCAGGTATGCGGCGCAACAAGGTGCTATCGTACGTGTGACCGACTTGAGATCAGCAGATGTACTTGCACCGAGCATAGCATCGCTAGCAGGTTTGCCAATCGAATATGTGCTTGGCAAGCATCGGGAAGAAGATTTTCGCTGGGCCGAAATCGTTATTCGTGTTCCTGGTGTTCGACGAGACTCGCCATATCTGCGCCTTGCCAGTGAAAACGGGGCGTCTATCGAACAGGAGATTGCGTTCTTCTTCAAAGCATGTATGGGACGTATCATTGGCGTCACTGGCACACGTGGTAAGACCACCACAACCACGCTAATTTACGAGATACTACGTGCCAATGGCACTCCCACGACGATAGGGGGCAATGTTTCTGGTATCGAAACCCTGTCTCTTCTCCCAACGATAACACCTCAAACGCTGGTTGTACTTGAATTGTCAAGCTGGCAACTTGAAGGGCTTGCGCCTCATAAGCTAAGCCCGTCCGTTGCAGTAATGACAAATGTCTATCCAGACCATCTCGATACCTACCAGGATATTGAAGAATATGCCGAGGCAAAGGCAAATATCTTCCGCCATCAACATACAACCGATCTCGCGATATTTAATTATGATAATCCGTGGACGCGCTGCTTCGGTGAGCAGACTGTGGCGGAGGCCTGGTTTACAAGCCTGGAGCTTGGGGGCAGCTTTCCTCGGGGGTCAGCAAACCTTATCCCTTTCATGTTTACTGACACACCAATGGTTGGAAAACATAATCTTGAAAATATTCTGCTGGCGACAACCACTGCCAGGCTACTTGGTGTACCCGATGAGATTATTGCGTCCACTGTGCGGAGTTTTCATGGCGTTGCACATCGATTAGAAGAAGTCGCTGTGGTGAATGGTGTTCGCTACATCAACGATGCCACCAGTACCACTCCGGTGGCAGGCCGCGTGGCCCTGGCTGCCTTTGATGGGCCGATAGTTCTGGTTGTGGGAGGCAACACTAAGTTTCTCCCGTTGGAGGATTGGCCGGAGGCGATTGTGTCACAATGTCGCGATGTGATTTTGTTGAAAGGAACAGGCACAGACGAGTTACTGCCAGCTTTGCAAGATGCAGCGCAGAAGCTTAGAATCACCAGTCCAGTGCATGGCGTGTTTGATGACTTTACTGCCGCTATGAATGCAGCAGTATCTTTCACGCACCCTGGTGATGTGTTGCTCTTTTCGCCTGGCTTTACCAGCTTCGGTATGTTCCTCAATGAATTTGACAGGGGTGATAAGTTTGTGGCCTATGTGCGCCAGCTCAAAGAATTATTCTAAATAGCCCATTGCTTGCAAGCGTGCCTTGATAATGTCTATCTCTTCATCCTTGGTATCCGCATCTTCGCATAACGGAGCAAGGTAGCCATGTCGTTCAAGAAATGAGATGATGCGTAGAGCACCGAGTTCGGGGAAATCAACACTGGTGTCTATACTCAATTCTGGTGCTGATGGTGGTTGATAAAGGTCTGCTGGTAGAGTAGAAGCAGCTTCGAGTTGTTTCAGACGCTTCTGCCTTTGTTCATCCGAGCAGTGTAGATAGACCTCGATAAACTGCTGTATTTGTTCGCGTGCGTATGTGCGAGCTGCTGAATAGGGGGAAACCGAGGCTGTAATACAAATAATGCCGTTATGTGACAGGATAGTACAGATGTGGGTGATAAAGGCATCGTAGCCCAAGGTGTGGCTATGATCTTCTATAATTTCTTCGCTAATCTGAAGTTCGAGATTCAGCCAACGAGAAAGCATCTTGGTGTCGATAATTTCTACCTTGTAACCTCGTGTAACAATTGCTTTTTTTAGCAACTTTGACAGCGTTGTTTTTCCTGTGCCAGGCAAGCCAGTCAGCCAGATAGTGAAGCTGAGATCATTATTTGCCGAGATGGTTGACCAGCCAGTCCAGCCCCGGGCGTGGTTTTTTCCGTGCTGCAACATGGCATGCGCTCCTAACTAAAGTGTACACTTGTATTGTATCTTGCTTATTCAGAAAGTAGCAAGCGATATTGGTGAATATATTCAAGTTTTTTTCCGAATCCATAACAAATGTTTTATCAACGATATATCTCCTCTTACTGTGCTTGCTACAATGGATTTGAATAGAGCGGGCAAAGGCCAGTTCTGCTACTACATTTAGGGCGACCAATCCAATGAAAATCAAGATGTAGTGGTGAGATTTTTCAGCCAGTTACATTCGAATACTTTGGCAATAGCTAATTTTTGCCTTGCGCACCCGTGATAAGTTTGATAGACTATCGATTAATAGGGCCAGAAGCATGGCCGTGTACCCCGTAAGGGAGTACAAAGAGTACTAAGAGTACAAATATGAACAACGCTGTTACCATGCGCCCTAAAAGGAGAAATAGATCATGACAATGATGATGAGCAGAAAAGCCCTGGAAGAATATGGGTTAGTGAACTTAGGAAATATTAACTGGAATCTTGCGCCTGCGGTCCTGGTAGAACATGCCCTGGCTCGTAAAGAGGGGGTATTAGCAGCAAACGGCGCGTTTGCTGCTACAACGGAACCGTACACAGGACGTTCACCTAAGGATAAATTTATCGTCTCAAATGAGGAGTACGCTTCAAAGATCTGGTGGGGCGAGAATAATCACCCCATGTCTTCAGAGACGTTTGAAGGTGTACGGCGTAGCCTGGCGGCCTATTTGCAGGGGCGCGATGTCTATGTGCTGGATGCTGCTGCTGCCGCTGATCCAGATTATCGTATGCCTATTCAGGTGATTACAGAACTGGCATGGCATAATCTTTTTGCTCGCCAACTCTTCCTGCGTGCTAACGAGAACGATTTGACTAATGATCGCCCTGGGTTCACCATCCTGTGTGTGCCAAATTTTCACACTGATCCGCGAATGCATGGTACACGCTCAGGGGCAGCGATTATTATTGACTTTGAGGAGCGCCTGGCCCTGATTGCTGGCACACTATATGCTGGTGAAATGAAGAAGTGTATTTTTACTGTTCTCAACTTCATGTTGCCTGCTGATGGTGTGCTGCCGATGCACTGCTCGGCCAATGTCGGCTCTGCTGGTGATGTTGCGCTTTTCTTTGGCCTTTCGGGAACTGGAAAGACGAGTCTCTCGGCTGATCCAGGTCGTCGCTTGATTGGCGATGATGAGCATGGCTGGGGTGAGAGTGGCATTTTCAACTTTGAAGGTGGTTGTTACGCAAAATGCATCAATCTTTCGAAGAAGTATGAGCCACAAATCTGGAATGCCATTCGCTTTGGTGCCGTCTATGAAAATGTCGTGCTGCGCCCGAAAACTCGTGAACCGGATTACAGCGATGACTCGATTACGGAGAATACGCGAGCTGCCTATCCTGTTGACTACATCGATAATGTAGTTGAGTCAGGCAGGGCAGGACATCCAAAAGCTATAATTTTCCTTTCGGCAGATTCTTTTGGCGTTTTGCCGCCAATCTCGAAGCTTACTACAGAACAGGCGATGTATTATTTCCTGTCCGGCTATACAAGTAAGCTGGCAGGAACCGAAGCGGGTATAACGACTCCAGAGGCAACGTTCAGTTCTTGTTTTGGGGGGGCCTTCTTACCTTTACGACCTGGAGAGTATGCTAATCTTTTGCGCGAGCGCATTGAAAAGTACAACGTACGCGTTTATCTCATCAATACTGGCTGGACTGGTGGTCCGTTTGGTATTGGCGAGCGCATCAACATCAATTATACGCGAGCTATGGTGGGAGCCTCTATCAGCGGGGCACTCGACAACGTCGAGATGATTACTGATCCCATCTTTGGATTGCATTCGCCTACATATTGTCCAGATGTGCCGAGCGAGTTACTGATTCCTAGAAATACATGGCCAGATAGGGAAGCATATGATCGCCAGGCTGTTGACCTTGCTGAGCGCTTCAAAAAGAATTTCAAGCAGTTCACGTTGCCTAGCGACGAGGTGCGTAACGCTGGTCCAAGGTAACATGTTCACGTGAATTTTCCTGGCGATCCGAAAGATCGCCAGTTCTCTTATCCTCAAGTGGCCATGCGGCCACTTTTTGTTCCAACGAAAATTCTACCAGTTTCACCATCTGTGGATTCAACTGTGTGAACGAGAGATAACTAGAAAATGAAAACACGCAAATGTTGTATTCGCCATTCATTTTGATAAGACAGCATCTATCCCCACTTGCGATTTCTTTCATTTAGTGTACAATGTCAATATTGGCATAGATGTGCTAAATTCAGGTATTAAGAGGGTTTATAGCGATGAGACAGGGTGACGGCACAGATCTGCTGGGCCCGAATGACCCGCGCAGCGCAAGTGTAGGGGTGATATATGTTGATCCTAACGATGATAGGCAGAGTGTCTTAACCGCCATTTTAACTCAGGATAAGCTCGGTCGAAAACAAGTGGCAGTTGTCTTGCCGGAAAACAGCAAAGCGTTTCAAAGACCAGTGGATTTTGAAGGGCTTAAGAACATGCGGCGCGGCCTCAAGACACAAATAGCCTTTATAGCACCAAGCGGCCCCGGTCCTGCTGAGTTTGCGCGTCGACGTCGCTTTCCCGTTTACTCCTCACTAGAGAGTTTCTCACTATCACTTAAGGGTGAAGCTTCGGTCATTGGAACTACTAATGGTTCCCTTAGACGAGGGCTTTTCGGACGCAAACCTAAGCCGACTACTACCAATACCATGGCTACCACGTCAAGTAAACGCATCGAGGATCAACCAACTTTGCCCCTGCCCGAGAGTGCATTTGTAGAAGCGCCTCAACAAGCACCTATTTCTCCTCGTCCTAACCCTGACGAAGATAGTGATACAGCGGACGATAGAAATGGATCAAATGCTGCAGCTATAGACATGGCGGGCGTTGCTGTGGATGGAGGTCTCGATGCTCTCGCCAATGATCCGAATGCTAGTTCCACAACCGAAAACAGCGTTGCAGATGGGTATTCGGCGTCTCCACCTGTTTCAGAATTGCAAGTAGGGGAGAGCACATCATCAGATAACACACCGCTACAGGCAGGTGAACAAGCCAAAGTTGCTGATTCCAGCGATTCGCGGAGCGAAGCTGACCCTGACCCTGACATTATCGCCTTTCCTACCCCTGCGCCTCAACCCACAATCGCTGGAATGTTTCCTATGCCTGAATCGGAGATTGCATCTATACCAGTTAGTGCTCCAATATCATCGGCAAAGCCAGGTGACTCACATGCTGCTCCAACTGGCCGGAGAGGAAATATAGGCGCCGCAGTACATAATCGTACTGCTGGTGGAGGAGGTCTTCCACCCGGCGGGAGCAGGCCTGGTGGCCCTGGCGGAGGTCGTGGAGGTGTAGGTGGCTCTCGCAGACGAACGCGCTTGTTGGTCGCGATTTTGCTGATCGTCATCACTCTGTTGTTGATTGGTGGTATCGCTGCTGCTGCCGTTCGAGGTGGATTAGGTTCCCTTGCCGGGTTTGTGCCTGGGGCGATGCCCACGGCCACAGTGACGATTACTCCAGTGAGCAAAGACCTGGTAAATACCTATGTGATCAGCGCTGTGACAAGTAATCCTGATGCTACCAAGCGCGAAGTAGCAGCACGAATACTGACTTTCACAACTCCGGCGCAGTCGAAGATCGCGGATGCGACCGGGTCTATACCAGGGCTTCGGGCGACAGGAGCATTGACATTCCTGAATACTTCTAATTCAACAAGGACTTTTGATAGTGTTGTTCTCACTGGTGCTTCTGGAGTACCGGTTTCGTTCGATGGGCCGGTCACGGTTCCTGCTGTTCCTCCTTCCTCTGTTACGGTGACTGGCTTTGCGGTGAATGTTGGATCTGCTGGAAACATTGGAACTCTTGATATCAGTGGAAGTTGTTGTGCTGCTGGGATTACTGTGAAAAATGGGGCCTTCGATGGGGGACAGGATCCCCAACCCAACTCCGTAATCGAGCAAAGTGACATCAATGGCGCAGCGGATGCGCTTGTGGCATCGCTTACACCTGGGGCGCAGTCAGGTTTGCAGAAGCAGGTACAGCCAAATGAACAAATTGTTTCAGACACGATGCAATGTAATAAGTCCACCTTTACCGCCAATCAAATAGCAGGAGATCAGGCCAGGACAGTGACGGTAACGGTAGCGATTACCTGTAAAGAAGAAGTTTACGGTCAGCAAGGTGCTTTAACATTGGCTGCGAATCTGCTTAAGGCGCAGGCGAGCACTCTACTTGAGGCGCAGGGCTTTAAACCTGGTTCCGCACATAGCCTGACGGGTGATATCGTGACCGGAGTCACGAAAACCATGTTGGTCGATACCAAGGGGACCCTATCCTTGCTTGTCAGGGCAGAGGGCGTATGGGTCTACCTGTTCAGCGATGTCACGAAGCTGAATTTGGCGAAAAACATTGCCAATAAGAGCAAGGAAGTTGCCATAAAATATCTCGTGAGTCAGACGGGTGTGAGTAGTGTTCAGATCGATATTTCCAGCGGCAATACCTTACCTGATGCAGCGCATATTACCATCGATATAAAACCTGTACCAGGAGCGACCGGACCTGGAACGACGCCACCTTTGCCAGGTACTCCTACCATAGTCCCCACTGGGGCATCAGCCCCACCAGCTACTCCGCCCGTTACTCCCACTCAGGGGTTGGGAGGTATCTAGATAAGGAAAGACACTGGTAATGCTCACGCTTGAGGGGACACAACTCGGAAACTACGATGTCATCCGGCGCATTCGTGTAGGGGGCATGGGGGCTGTCTATGAAGGAAGGCAGCGTACGGCATTTGGCCGGCGCGTGGCAATCAAGGTCATTCTTGGTGACTATGCTGCCGACCGCGAGATGCGCCGTCGCTTTGCGCGGGAGGCGCGAATAGTAGCGCAGTTACACCATCCTCATATCCTGCCACTGATAGAATTTGGCGATGAGCATGGGATTTTGTACCTGGTAATGCCATATATCGAAGGGGGAACACTGACTGGCTACCTGCGACGTGCGCTGCCTGATCTTGATGAGGTTACTGCTATCTTCCTGCAACTCCTGGATGCTGTGGAGTATGCGCACGAAGAGGGGCTGATTCATCGCGATATCAAATCCTCCAATGTGCTATTAGAAGCCCGGCGCGGTGGGTCCCCATATGTCTATCTCGCTGATTTTGGGTTGGTGCGCTATTCTGAGCAGGCTGATACGGAGCAAGTTGGTAAACCTATTCCCTTGGATCAAATACCTGGAACGCCACACTACATGGCTCCTGAACAAGCACGAGGCATTGTTACTACTGCGACAGACATCTATGCCCTGGGTGTGTTGCTCTATCAAATGCTGGTTGGAGAACTTCCTTACGACGATCCTGATGACGTGAAAGTCGTCAAGATGCACTTGCATGCGCCAGTTCCATCTCCGTGTGATCGCGATGCGTCCATTCCCTCCGAACTGGGGGACGTGGTGCGTAAAGCTATGGCGAAACGGGCAGAAAATCGCTTTGGTAGTGTAGCTGATATGCGCCAGGCATTTCTGGCAGCAATTGATGGGCCGATGTCTGCCATCAAAGATAATAATGAACTACAGGAGGTGGATGAATTTATCCCTGCACCATCACCAGTTCATCGCAACTCGACACCATTATCACCACTAGAACAAGAGGAATCTCTGCCTCCGCCACAAGTGAAACGCCGACGAGCTACTCCTCCTATTCCTCCGTATATGAAGCAACAGATAAAGAGTTCAATTAGCAAGAGCCGCAGACGTTTTACGCTGTCAGTAGTGGCTGCAACATTGGTTCCACTAGTCCTTTTGATTCTGCTCATCATGCCGCGAGTGCTTGGCTTTAGTTTCTTTCCGTCGGGGTTTCCGGTTTTTGGTGCTACGCCTTTTGCTACCATTTCGATAACGGTCCAGAGCAAAACGCTGCAGGATACTTATCTTTTAACTGCCTCGCCACAGATAACAGAGTCTAATATTGCAACGCGGGTTATCCCTGATCGCCCTATCTACGATATTGCTACGGCTAGTCGCACTATAGCAACCTCTGGCACCAAATCATTTCCCGGGGTACAGGCAGGAGGTACAGTTCTGCTTGATAATACCAGTAAATCAACTTACTCATTGCCAGAAGGGAGTGTTTTTACAACGACTACCGCAATACAGGTCAAGCTAACGCAGTCAGTACAGGTGCCTCCGCGCAGCGACGGGCAGGATGGTACGATTTCCGCTTCGGCTGTAGCCGTTTTCCCCGGCGTATCAGGAAATATCGCCGCGAATGCTCTCAATACCACCTGTTGTGGTGACCAGGTGACTATCAGTAATCCAGCGCCTTTCACTGGCGGTGCGGATTCACAACTTGTGCATGTTGTGACGCAGGCTGATCTGGATAGGGTTAAAAACACATTATATGCTCAACTTCGGGGACAAGTATTGCACCAACTTCAGAAACAATTAGCTACGAACGAGGTAGAGGCTGTGCAGCCTACTTATATCACTAAAGTTGTGTCAGATAGTCCGCCTGATGCTGCCGTGGATGAAGTCAGGGTGCAGGTAAATGTCTCGGCAACGGCATTCGTGTATGATGTTGCAATGGTGCGTCAAGTTGCCGCGAAATTGTTAAATAAACAGGCCACAGTGCTTTTGGACGCGAATTATCAGTCGAAAAGCCCACCGACTGTCGCCAATCCTATTGTTGTCCAACAGAGTAATAATGGAATAATTTATCTCAGTGTTGCGGCGCGCGGACTCTGGATGTATAGTCTTTCCTCCCAACAGATTAGTCAGTGGCAACAATCCATAAAGGGAGCGACACCAACGCTGGCAAGAACGTATCTCGTTTCACAACCGGGAGTGGCAGGTATACGGATAGAACTTCCCTTTGGCGCAGATCATCTTCCTGTATCCATCGATCAGATCAAGATTGTGCTGGTAAACGTGTAAAGACGCGATTACTATCCACACCACCATGTGCTATACTGATGCCGTCGAAGAGAGTGTTGGTAGGGCGACCCGGAGCTATGAGAAACGTGCAAGAGGGAATTGTGTAATGGATAATGCAATAGAAGCTCCTGCTGGAGAGATGCGCTATCATGACTCAATGCTTGATGCTATAGGAGATACTCCGCTCATACGTCTTCATCGAGTTGCGAATGATGTACGACCCTTGATCCTGGCGAAAATGGAAATGTTCAATCCTGGAGGAAGCGTCAAAGATCGTATTGGACCAGCAATGATCGAATATTGCGAGAAGCTGGGGGTGCTGCGTCCTGGCGGTACTATCGTTGAGCCGACTAGCGGCAACACAGGGCATGGATTAGCTATTGCTGCCGCCATTAAAGGGTATCATTGTATCTTTGTAATGACTGACAAGGTGAGTGAAGAGAAGCGTAGCCTCTTACGTGCCTATGGAGCTGAGGTGGTCATCTGTCCCAGCAGCGTCCCGTATGACTCACCCGAACACTATAAAAATGTGGCTCACCGACTCGCTGACGAGATACCTGGAGCCTGTTGTCCCGACCAGTACTCCAACCTGGCAAACCCGGCCGCGCATTATGCCACGACTGGCCCTGAAATCTGGCATGATACCGCTGGTCGTATTACTGTGTTCGTGGCGGGTATTGGCACTGGTGGCACAATCTCAGGCACCGCTCGTTATCTAAAGGAGCAGAATCCAGATGTGAAGGTGATCGGGGCTGACCCTCCAGGTTCGGTGTATTCTGGTGATACGCCGAAACCCTACAAGATCGAGGGTATCGGTATGGAAATTTTCCCTCATAACTACGATCCAACAATGGTGGATGAGGTGATTCGTATCGATGATCGTACTTCGTTCTACTGGGCACGCCGCCTGGCGCGTGAGGAGGGTATCCTGGTGGGAGGCTCATCTGGCACTGCCCTGGCAGCCGCTCTTTTCTATGCGCACCGGCTGACAGCCGACGATGTAGTAGTCGTGCTGTTTCCTGATACAGGACGCGGCTACCTGAGCAAGCAATTCAATGATACCTGGATGCGTGAGAACAATTTGCTGGTGCAGGCAGAGACAGAAGAGCCCACCTTGCACGATGTGCTCACCTATCGACGTACTCACTCGCGAACTATGCCTCTGGTAGTCAGTGTTGCGCCTACCGACTCGATTGCCGATGCTGTTGAATTGTTGCGACGCTATGGCATTAGTCAGACGCCTGTGATGAAGAATGGGCACATGGTTGGAAGTCTGACGGAGAACCTCTTGCTGCGCCATCTTGCTAGTGGTGAGCGCCTGTCTTCGATGGTCGTACGCGATTTACAGGGCCCACCGTTCCCAGTATTGCAGGCCGATGCTCCTGCCCAGGAGGCCTATACACTCTTTAGCTCTGGACAATCTGCGGTCGCCGTAATGAATGGCGAAACTTTAGAAGGTATTGTCACGAAAAGTGATCTGCTGGAGTTCTGGGCACATACGCGAAATCAGTAGGGAGCTTCTACATTCAATCCGCCGTTATATGGAAAGTCTGATTCGAAATGCCATCACAAAAGCCCTACGAGGTATTCGAGCATACTGCCGACATTGGCCTGCACGCCTATGGTGATACGCTAGCCGAACTGTTCATCCATGCTGCCCAGGGCATGGAAAGCCTGATGGTACCTCTTGAACAGGTATGTATCCAGGTTAGCCATGAGATTGTGGTGGATGGCCACGATAGTGTCTCGCTGCTGATCGCGTGGCTGAATGAACTAATTTTCCTGTTTGACACAGAATACCTCATCTTTCGCGAATTTAACATAGACGATCTCTCAGAGACACATCTAAAAGGGCGGGCGTCAGGCGAACCCTATGATGCACAGCGTCATGACCTTAGCAGCGCTATTAAAGCTGTTACCTGGCATGAAGCCACTGTGGAACGAACGGAGAGAAGTTATAAGGCACGAGTAATATTCGATATTTAGGATTTTATCGTTTCTGAGGAAAAGGGATCGAAGCCCGGACTTTGAACAAAAAAATGAGGGTACCCGTACTGGGTACCCGTCTATGCTACGAGTTTTTGAAATCCTCTTTCTCATGGGGAGCAACTAACTCCACCTCGTCATATTCGAACCAGATCGGTTCCTTGAGGTGCGTTCCTTCTAGCTCGATACCGTAGAAACAAAAAGGCTCGTCAACTTCAAGGTGAGGGATACTATCGACTGTTCGGATCGTCCCTCTCAGCCCTCTGAAAGGACTATAACTGGTTACACGTACCCTACTACCCGGCGGAAATACATTGTTGCTCATAGGATTTTGAACACTCCTTTTCCTCGCCCATTGAGGGAATATGAAAACATCTCCTTTGTAGACAAAGAATACACTCGTAACTCAAGAAAAGCAACAAAGGAACAGTATTTTTTCTGAACATATTTGGCTTTACAGCCCGAACCATCCGCGAGTCAGCCCAAACTTCTTTAACTATCCCTTAACAACGATAATGGGTTTGAGGCGTGCAACGAGCTTTGCCAATCCCGCGTTGTTTACAACGTTAACTACTTGTTGTGCATCCTTATACGCCTGTGGGGCCTCTTCCGTCAGCAAATTCTTACTATGCACACGCACCGTTACGCCCCTAGCTTCGAGTTGATTGAGCAAATCCTTGCTACTCATCGACTTCTTGGCAGCGGTGCGACTCTGGCGACGGCCTGCACCATGGCAGGTTGTGCCGAAAGTCTGCTCCATCGAACCTTGTAACCCAACCAGGACGAAGGAGTAGCGGCCCATGTCGCCAGGGATCAGGACAGGTTGACCGACAGAGCGATACTTTTCAGGAATTGCCGGGTGCCCAGCAGGGAATGCTCGTGTAGCTCCCTTGCGGTGAACGCAGACACCCTGCACCTGCCCGTTGATTTCATATTCTTCCATCTTGGCGATGTTATGGCAGACATCGTAGACCATCGGTAAATCCCTGGCACGCGCCTTCCTACCGAAGACGGTAGAAAAAGCTTGCCGCACTCCGTGCATCAGCAATTGACGATTCGCCCATGCAAAGTTTGCACCACAAGACATTGCAGAGAGGTAGGCCTGCCCTTCTGCGGATTTCAAAGGTAAACATGCCAATTGCCGGTCAACAAGTTTGAAACCATAGTCTTTCTGTTTTGACTCTGCTAGCTTGATGAAATCTTGCGCCACTTCATGTCCGAATCCCCTTGAGCCGCAATGTATAGTTGCTACAACCTGCCCTTTCTGTCCGATACCTAAAGCATTTGCGGCTTCGATATCGTAAATATGATCGACAACTTGCACTTCACAGAAATGATTTCCAGAACCCAGGCTGCCAAGTTGGGAGATGCCCCGCTGTATGGCCTTCTGGCTTACAGCATTGGGATTAGCACCAGCCAGACAACCGTTCTCCTCGGTGACTTCCAGGTCTTCGGGAAAACCATAACCTTCTTCAATCGCCCAGGCTGCTCCCCGTAGCATGACTTCGCGCATCTCGCTTTGAGTAAGCTTTCGCATACCATCAGTGCCCACGCCAGAAGGCAGATTGGAGAAAAGCTCATCGGCAAGTCTATCAACCTGGCTCTTGACTTGATCTCGCAGCAAGTCAGTGGCAAGCATACGGACACCGCAGTTGATGTCAAAGCCAATACCACCAGGGGAGATTACGCCTTTCTCAGCATCAGTTGCAGCAACACCCCCAACTGGAAAACCATAGCCCCAGTGAATATCAGGCATAGCGAGAGAATAACCTACAATCCCAGGCAAGGTTGCCACGTTCGCCACTTGCTGTAGCGAGTTATCACCAATAATCTGTTCTATAAGTTCATCGTCCGCGTACACCATGCCGGGCACACGCATCTCAGGATTATAGCGCCTGGGTATACGCCAACGATAGGTATCTACACGCTCCAAGGGAATCTTGTCGCCCATGCATGTCTCCTGTTTCTGCTACTTGATGCGTTCCCTTAATCGTTCTCTTGTTTGGAGCCAACTTACAGGTTATGCTGAGGTGTACCCTGTTATATAAAGTGTTGTGTACTAAGAATTTGAGATGGTCGGTGAATCCTGATAGGATGCTCTAAGTATATCAGAGTCCGAAAAAAAGAAAAGATGAGGAAGAGTGCCCTTATAGCTGAGGAAGAGAAGGAAAGGCTTGAGATGTGAGAAACTTTAAGAACCTCGTTGGGGCACAAACTGACGTGTTTGTGCGTACTCGTTTCACCTGGCTGGCATATATTCTGTTGGGCTACTATGCCTACTTGCAGGCATCCGTTGGTCCTCTCATGCCCTTTCTGCGCTCAGAGTTGCATATGAGTTACACGTTAGAAGGCCTTCATTTCAGTGCATTCGCCTTCGGTGCTGTGCTTGTCGGTCTCAGTGGAAATCGTGTGACACGCCTCTGTGGTCGTCGTCGCGTTTTCTGGGGAGGGGCAGGAGTAATGGCTGCGGGTGCCGTGGCTCTGGTGATCAGCCATCACCCCATCCTCACGCTGCTCAGCCTTGTCATTATGGGATATGCGGGAAATCTCTTGCTTATGACGATTCAGTCCACACTCTCCGACCAGCACCAGGAGCAACGCTCTATTGCCTTAATTGAAGCAAACGTTGTTGCCAGCATCGGTGCGAGCCTTGCTCCGCTATGTGTCGGTGGATTACAAAGCGTTGCTCTTGGATGGCGGAGCGCCCTTGTACTCATGGTTCTTATACTCCTACTCATTTTTACTGTGTCGCGCAATTTCTCCATACCGGGCGGACAGCACCCCGCGAGGAAGCCATCTTCCGCTCCTCATGCTTTGGCTTTCCCGTTTTCCTTCTGGGCCTATTGGACCATTGTGCTCTTGGGCGTGGCAATCGAATGGTGCATCGTCTATTGGGGTGCAGACTTTTTAGCCCAGGAGAGCAGACTGAGCAAAAGCGTTGCCGCCAGCCTGGTGAGCCTTTTCTTTCTTGCGGAGATCGTGGGACGCTTCATTGGCAGTCGTCTTGCCCGCGCTATCCGAAGCACACGGCTTATCCTGCTTGCTGTGCTTCTCACGGTAACCGGGTTTCCGCTCTTCTGGCTCGCTCCGTTCGCACCACTGCGTCTCATCGGCTTGTGTATTACGGGCATGGGGATCGCTAACCTCTGGCCGCTCAGCATTGCTCTGACCCTGGGCACCGTCCCGGAACAGACTGACGCTGCCAGTGCCCGTACAGCATTGGGAGCAGGGATGGCGATCCTCATTGCCCCTTTCGTCCTGGGATGGCTAGCCGATCAAGTCGGTATCCGGGGAGCATATGGCATTGTGGCGCTCCTGCTGCTGTTGATTAGCGGGATGATTGTGGTTGCGAATCGACTTGCAAAAAGTGTTGTTTACAACGCAACAAAATAGGTCCTAATGCTTCGGGAATATGGGGCCAAGAAATGAGGAATATCACAGAGGGCTCCGCACTGCCTCTCCGATATATATGTGTTGTATAATCCTATTGTAGGCAAAGTTTGAGGGATTTCTGTTTTTTCTTTTTGTGCTTCAAGCATATGCATGTGTGCAAGGGAGCAAGCGTTATGGACTCTTCCTCTATTCTTTTCTGCAATATTTGTGGCGCAGCGAATGAAACGTACGCGCATCTCTGCTTTGCCTGTAACAGTCCTCTTTCCGTTTTACAAGCTCCTGTTCCGGCACATCCTGTTCCAAATATGCTATTCAAGGATCGGTACTATATCCTTGGCAAAATTGGTAGTGGAGGCTTTGGCTCGGTCTATAAGGCAAGAGATATGCAGAGCGGAGGTTTGCTGGTTGCGATCAAGGAGGTAAGTCTGGAGGGACTGCATCCGCGGGCATTGATTGAAGCAACCAAAACTTTCCATCGCGAGGTGAGCCTGTTATCCCGGTTGACTCATCCCAACCTGCCGCGCTTGCATGAATACTTTAGCCGTCTTGAGCGATGGTACCTGGTGATGGACTTTATCGAAGGCGAGACGCTTGAAGAGTGTCGAAGTAAGAGAAATAATAGAGGCTTTCTGTTAAGCGAAGTACTCCATATTGGTATACAACTGTGTAATGTGCTAGACTATCTGCATACGCGACAACCCCCAATAGTCTTTCGCGATCTAAAACCTGCCAATGTCATGCGGACCCCTCAGGGTCAGCTCTACTTGATCGACTTTGGGATTGCGCGTTATTTCAAGCCAGGGCAGGCTAAAGATACCATCGCCCTCGGCTCTCTTGGGTATGCTGCTCCTGAGCAGTATGGTAAAGCGCAAACAACTCCACGTGCTGATATCTATAGCCTGGGGGCTCTAATACACCAGTTGCTCACTGCAAAAGATCCCTCAGAAGCACCATTTCGCTTTACACCGCTTCGAAGCCGTTCTCGAAATTCCCCTGACCCCGAATCGCTTTTGACAAGCACAGTAGATATATATCTGAACCGTCTTGAAACATTGATCTCAAGTATGCTGGATATGGATGTGAACAAAAGACCTGCCAATGTAAACGTCGTCAAGCAGGAACTACAATGTATTGCCGACGTTTGGTCTGATGTCAATAAGAGCTATTGGAGACCAAGACTGGGGTGGTCTGCAGCTCCGCATCGCAGGCACGCAGGAGGTGCTTCTTAGGACCTAACTTTCTTAAATGCTTGCCAAGAGTCGGGCTGCTTGTTATACTCAGGTTACCTGAAAGCATGGCTAAATAAGGAGTATTGTAGTGAAAGTATTAGTAACAGGGGCTGCTGGTTTTCTAGGCGGTCACCTCGTCGATATGTTAGTGGAGCGTGGCGACGAGGTACGCGCTATGGTGCGACCGGTGGAAGATGCATCACGCTTGCGCAAGCTAGAGCGCGTCGAAGTCGTGCATGGTGACCTGACTGACCTGGAATCACTCAAACGTGCAGTGCAGGGTGTGCAGAGGGTCTATAACGTCGCGGCAAAGACAGGCCCATGGGGATTGGAAAAGGATTACACCAGGGTCAATGTGTGGGGAGTAGCAGACCTGATAACTGCTTCCATGGATGCCGGTGTACAGCGCATTGTGCATACAAGTTCGATTACAGTCTATGGACATCATCTGCATGGTATTGTTACCGAGGATCATCCTTTTCATGCCGAGGACAATCCCTATAGTCGCACCAAGATTGCCAGCGAGAAGTTGGTTGCCGACCTGGTAAAAGAGCGCAGAGCACCCGTGGTGATTGTTCGTCCCGCGTGGATATATGGCCCGCGTGATAACGCCAGTTTTGGACGGTTCGTGGCCATAGTAGAATCGGGGAAGGGCTTTTTGATTGGCTCCGGTAAAAATATTGTTCCCGTGGTGTATGTGCGCGACGTAGCACAGGGTC
>WNFB01005758.1_pt1 | contig 19820 bp, 19 predicted proteins | sample 5400501 | NCBI WGS metagenome assembly WNFB01 (sample SAMN13153341, study PRJNA577476) | soil metagenome | isolation source: 200 cm saprolite under Douglas fir tree site 2 hole 1 | place: USA:California | collected 2015-04-18 | reverse complement strand
CATATGGAGAAAACGGTTGCCGAACGCGAAAGGAAACGCTGAATGCGCATCACCATCACCGCGCGTCACACCGAGATCGATGACGATTTGCGCGCGCACACGAGGGAGCTGGTCGAGAAGGTCGCGAAACTGGCCCACCGCCCCCATCATGCCCAGGTCGTGTTCACTGAAGACCATGGCGAAGCGGCTGTCGAGATTGCGGTGCATGTGCCGCGTGGCCACATCCACGTCGCGAAGTCACAGGCGGCCGATCACCGCTCGGCGCTCGACGCCGCCATCGCGCGGGTGAAGCGCCAGCTGCTCGATGAGAAGGAGGCGCCGCGCCCGCGCCGCACGGCACAACGCTCCAAGGTGCCCGGAACTCGGTGAACGCACCGACCGCGTCGCCTGCCCCCGCGCCTCCTCGGCTCAAGGTCGGCGATCTGCTCGCCCGCAAGGGCGATCCGCTGCAGCTCGAGCTGCTGACGGCCGAGGTGGGTCTCGAACGCGAGATCCGCTCCCCGGAGGCGTCGAGCCCCGGCCTCGTGCTGGCGGGCTACACGGCGCGCTTCGTCGGCACCGACCGGATTCACATCCTGGGCGAGACCGAAATCACCTATCTCGCCTCACTCGACGCGAAAGCGCGCAGCAAAGCGATTCAGACGTTTCTGTCCTACGCACTGCCGTGCGTGATCATCACGAAAGGGCAGGACCCGCCCGAAGAGCTGCTCGTGGTGGCGCGCGACAAGGGCATCCCCGTCATTCGCACGCGGCTCAAGACGGCGGAGTTCTACCGGCGGCTCAAGCCGTTTCTCGACGATGCCTTCGCGCCCCGCACGACCGTGCACGGCTCGCTCGCCGATGTGTTCGGCGTGGGGCTGCTGTTTCGCGGCCGCTCGGGGATCGGCAAGAGCGAATGCGTCCTCGATCTCGTCGAGCGCGGTCATCGGCTGGTGGCCGACGATCTCGTGCACGTTACCCGCCGGGGCAACGACGTCCTGATCGGCCGCGGACACGAGATTTCCCGGCACTATATGGAGATCCGCGGTGTTGGTTTGATCGACATCAACGCGCTGTTCGGCATTCGCTCCGTGCGCCAGCAGAAGCGCATCGAGGTCGTGGTTCAGCTCGAGGACTGGGACAACACCCGCGAGTACGACCGCACCGGACTCGACCAGCAGCGCACGGAGCTGCTCGACGTCGAGTTGCCGCTCGTGACGGTGCCGCTCAATCCCGGCAAGAATCTCACCGTCATCTGCGAAGTCGTCGCGATGAATCACCTGCTGCGCTACAGCGGCGTGGACTCCGCAAACGCGTTCAACGAGCGACTGATCCGGCGCATGCGGGAGAAGGGCGTGGTCCAGCAGTACCTGGAGGAAGACTATGAGTGAGCTCCGTGGCGTCATCGTGTCGCACGCCGCGGTCGCGCAGGCCCTCGTCGCCGCGGTTACGGCCATCACCGGCATCGAGGGCGCGCTGACAGGCATTTCTAATGAAGGATGCGGCACAGAGGAGCTCGGAGAGCGGCTGCGCGAGGCGGTGGGCGCGGGGCCAGCGGTGCTGTTCGTCGATCTCCCGGGTGGCTCGTGCTTCACCAGCTCAGCCCGCTACGCCAAGCGGGGAGGAGCCGACATGGCCGTTGTGACGGGCGTCAACCTCGCCATGCTGCTGGATTTCGTGTTCCATCGCGACATCGCGCCCGCGGAAGCCGCGCGCCGAGCCGTCGACGCCGGCGCCAAGGCGATCCGCGTCACGCCCGCATGACGCTCGCGCTGTACCGCATCGATGATCGCTTGATCCACGGGCAGGTCGTCGTGGGCTGGGGACAGCCGCTCGACGTCTCGTTCATCGTCCTCGTGGATGACGAAGTGAGCAGCAGCGACTGGGAGCAGGACCTCTACCGGATGGGCGTGCCGCCGCAGATCGAAGTGATCTTCGCGTCCGTGGAGAAGGCAGCGGAGCTGCTGCCCCGTTGGGAAGCGGATTCGCGGGTCGGGATTCTACTCGTGGGCGAAATCGACACGGCTGTGGCGCTCGCCGCCCGCCTGCCGCAGCTGAAGCGATTCAACGTGGGCGGTGTGCATCATCGTACCGGCCGGAAGGAGCGACTGCGCTTTGTGTATTTGACGGACGATGAAGCGACCAAGCTGCGCCAGCTCGCGGCGCGCGGCGTCGAGGTGACCGCGCAGGACGTCCCCACTGCCCGCGCGGTGCCCGTGGCGGAGTTCACATGATCCTTCCCGTCGAGCTTCTGATCGCGCTGCTCGTCTGGGGCACGCTTGTCGGCGTGGATCTCGTCAGCCTGCCGCAGATGATGATCGCGCGCCCGCTCGTCGCGGGCACCGTGGCCGGAGCGATACTCGGAGACATTCCGACGGGCCTCAAGCTCGGCGTCGTCTTCGAGCTGCTGCAGTACGACATCCTGCCAGTCGGGGCGGTGCGCTATCCCGAGTACGGGCCCGCCACGGTCGCCGCCGTCGCGACCGCACACTCGTCGGCCGGCGTGCTTGGCCTTGGCCTCGGCGCGCTCGTCGGACTGGTCACCGGGCTGATCGGCGGACTGACGATCAATCTGCTGCGGCGAGTGAACTCCCGGATCGTGCACGCGGCCGCCGCGCAGCTCGAGTCGGGCGACCCGAGCGCGCTGGTGCGCGTACACGTGGGCGGACTGTTGCGCGACGCGCTGCGCGCCGCGCTGGTGACGGTGATCGGTCTCGTGCTCGCCTGGCTCGCGCGACCGCTGCTCGCGGGTGTGCTCACCGTACACGGCGCGGTACTGCTGGCGGTGGCGGTCGTGGCGACTGCGTTGGCGGCCGGCGGCGCGGGAACGCTGCGGCTCGTGGGACGCGGGCCCAACCTGGCCTGGTTCGCCGCCGGCCTCGGCGGCGGCATTGCGGCGACGATATGGCTGCGGTGAACGCGCGCCCCCCCCGCGCCCCCCTCGCCCGCGCGTTGCTGCGGCTGTTCGCCGTCCAGGGCTCGTACAACTACGAGCGCCTGCTCGGCGTCGGCGTCGGCGTCGCCGAAGAGCCGTTGCTGCGCGATCTCGGCGACAGCAAGTACCGGCCGGCCGTAGCGCGCGGCGCGCAATTCTTCAACGCACATCCGTACCTCATCGGTCTCGTCGTTGGCGCGGCCGCCCGTGCCGAGCACGACGGCGCCGCGCCCGATCAGATCGAGCGGCTGCGCGAGGCGCTGTGCGGTCCACTGGGGTCGCTCGGGGATCGTCTCGTCTGGGCGGGCTGGCTCCCATTCCTATCCGCTTTGACGCTCGCCGCCATCGCGCTCGGTGCCGGTTGGATCGCGGTCGGGGCATTCCTCATCGTTTACAACATCGGCCACGTGGCACTGCGCTGGTGGGCACTGAAGGCGGGATGGACGCACGGGGTCCGCGTCAGCGTGGCGTTGCATCATCCCGCCCTCCAAAAGGCGGGTGCGCTGCTCGGCCCGGCGATGGCATTTGCCGTCGGTGCCGCGCTGCCGTTGACCGCCGCCTACCTTGCGGCGCCCTTCGATTCGTGGGCTCGCGCAGCGCTCGCCATCGTCGCCGCGCTCAGCTTCGTGGCGATGCGGCTCAAGGGCGATCGCCTCAATGGGCTGCGACTCTCGCTCGGGCTCGCCGCAGTGGCGCTCGCGGTGGGGCTGATATGGCCTTGATCGAGCGGGACGCGCGCATCGTGAATCCGCTCGGTATGCACGTGCGCCCGGGGGCGGAGTTCGTCAAAGTGGCGAACAAGTTCAAATCAGCCGTCGAGGTGCACAAAGACGGCGCCGTCGTGAACGGCAAGAGCATCCTCGGCATGATGACGCTGGCCGCGGAATGTGGCTCCTCGATCAAGATCCGCACCGATGGCGAGGATGCGGAGCAGGCGATGGCCGCGCTACTCGATCTCGTCGCCGCCGGCTTCCACGAGATGCACTTGAAGCCGCAGGCCAAGGAGGACGCGTGAGTCCCGCCGACCGGCTGCTCAAGGGCATCGGCGTGTCCCCCGGCATCGCGATGGGACCGACCGTGACCGTGCGATGGGCGCTGCCGGAGGTTCCGCATCGCGTTGTGCCGCGCACCCAGGTGGAGAAGGAGGTACGGCGGCTGCGCGCGGCGCTCAAGGACGTGCGGGGCGAGCTGATGGAGCTACGGGCGCGGGCGGAGGACCGGGCCGGGGTGGACGAGGCCCGGATCTTTGATGCCCAGATACTGATGCTCGAGGACAAGGATTTCATCGGCGGCGTCGCCGAGCTGATCCGCGAGAATCAACTGACGGCCGAGAAAGCGTTCGAATTCAAGACGCTCGAAGTCCGCGACCTCTGGACCGCGGCAGGGAACCCGCTTCTCAAGGAGCGGCTCGCCGATCTCACGGGTGTTGCGATCCGGGTCATTCATCACCTCATGCACCGCCGTGGGGCGGTCGATGTATGGGAGAGTCTCTCGGAGCCGTCGATCCTCGTGGCACGAGAGCTGTCACCAGGGCTGACGGTGCAGCTCGATCGCGATAAGGTCGTCGGATTGATCAGCGAGGAAGGGACGCGCACCTCTCACGCCGCTATCCTGGCCCATTCGATCGGCATTCCGGCCATCTTCGGTGTGCGCGGCGCAGTGGCGCGTATCCGTTCGGGCACAAAGGTGATCCTCGATGGCACACGTGGCACGGTGCTCCTCGATCCGACGCCGGCCGAGATCGAGGAGGCCGAGCGGACGGACACGCGGCGGCGGGAGCTCTCCACGCGGCTCGAGGAAGCAGTGGCGCAGCCGGCCGTCACCGTGGATGGCGTCCGCATCGCGGTGCGCGGCAACGTGGACCTGCCCGACGAGGTCACGCCTGCAAAGGTGCACGGCGCGGAAGGGGTCGGCCTGCTGCGGACCGAATTCCTGATCACGGGACACAGCGACCTTCCCAGCGAGGATGAGCAGACGAAGTACTTCCGCCACGTTGGGGAGGCGTTCGCCGGCTATCCAGTCGTGATTCGCACCTACGATCTCGGCGGCGACAAATTCCCCGCGCCGTTCCGCAGTCCCGCCGAAGCGAACCCGTTTCTGGGTTGGCGCGCGATCCGCGTTTGCCTCGACGAGCCGGAAATGTTTCGCACGCAGATTCGCGCGGTGTTACGCGCCGCGGTCACCGCGAATCTTCATCTCATGATCCCGCTCGTGACGCGGCTCGATGAAGTCGAGCGCACCCGAGAAATGATGCACGAGGAGGCGGATCGACTCGAGAAAGCGGGTGTGGCAGCCGCGAAGACGGTGCCGCTCGGGGTCATGGTCGAGACGCCCGCCGCCGCGGTGATGGCTGATCGTCTCGTAGAGGTCAGCGACTTCCTCAGCGTGGGCACGAACGATCTCACGCAGTACACGCTCGTGGTGGATCGCGGCAACGCGCGCTTGGCGGACCGTTTCACTCCGCACGATCCGAGCGTGTTGCGGCTGCTGAAGCTCGTTGCGGAAGCCGCGCGCGCCGCCGGCAAGCCCGCCAGCGTGTGCGGCGAGATGGCATCGGAGCCGCTCTCCGCATTCCTTCTGCTGGGGTTGGGGTATGACACGCTGTCCGTCGCGCCGCCGGCGCTGCCGTTCATCAAGTGGCTCATTCGCCAGGTGACCACGGCGCAGGCGCGCGCCGCCGCCGACGCAGCGCTCGCAGCGCGCTCCGCAGAGCTCGCGCTCGACATCTTGCGATTTGCACTCGCCGAAGCGGTGGATCTGACACTGCTCGATCCCGACGCGCGGTTGCCCGCGGGACGGCGCTCCGGTAGTTTGAAACTATAGGGACCTAAAACATGCCAACTCATCGTCACGTCTTCACTTCCGAGTCGGTCACGGAAGGCCATCCGGACAAGATCGCGGATCAGATCTCCGACGCGATTCTCGATGCGATCCTCGTCGAGGATCCGTCCGCGCGGGTCGCCTGTGAAACGCTGGTCACGACCGGAATGGCGGTCGTCGCGGGCGAAATCACGACTTCTACCTACGTCCACATCCCCGACATCGTGCGCGGCACGATCACCTCGATCGGCTACACCGACGCGAACTTCGGCTTCGATGCCCAGACCTGCGCGGTCCTGACCACGATCGACCGCCAGTCCACCGACATCGCGCTCGGCGTGGACAAGGGTGGGGCAGGGGATCAGGGGATGATGTTCGGGTACGCGACCGACGAGACGCCGTCGCTGATGCCGCTGCCGATCGTGCTGGCGCACCGGCTCGCCGAGCGGCTCGCGACGGTGCGCAAGAGCGGTGAGCTCCCGTGGCTGCGGCCCGACGGCAAGACGCAGGTCAGCGTGACCTACGAAGGGTCCAAGCCCATCGGCATTGACACGATCGTGGTATCGGCGCAGCACTCCGACATGATCGACAACGTGCAGCTCAGGGCGGGCATCCTCGCCCATGTGATTCGGCCGGTCGTGCGCGAGGCGGGGTTCGATGTGAGCGAAAAGCATGTGCTCGTCAACCCCACGGGCCGTTTCGTCGTCGGTGGCCCGCAAGGCGACGCGGGGCTCACGGGCCGCAAGATCATCGTCGACAGCTACGGCGGCATGGCGCGGCACGGCGGCGGCGCGTTCAGCGGCAAGGATCCGTCCAAGGTCGATCGCTCCGCGACCTACGCGATGCGCTGGGTGGCGAAGAACATCGTGGCGGCGGGCCTCGCCAAGCGCTGCGAGGCCCAGGTCGCCTACGCGATCGGCGTCGCGGAGCCCGTCTCGATCATGGTCGACACCTTCGGAACCGGTACGATACCCCAGGACGCCCTTGAATCGGCGGTCCGGGAGGTCTTCGATCTCACGCCCGCCGGCATCATCCAGGCACTCAACCTGCGCAATCCTATATATCGGCCCACAGCCGCCTACGGCCACTTCGGCCGGGCGCCCGAGCGGCGCAGGGTCGGCGAGCGGGACGTCGAGCTGTTCACCTGGGAGCACGTCGATCGCGTCGAAGAGCTGACGGTCGCGGCGGAGCGGGCGTCCCGTACATCGCGGAAGGCCAATGTCTGACACGGCGACCAAGACCAAAGGAACGAACGACATCAGGGACATCCGGCTCGCCGATGAAGGGCGGCGGCGGACCGAGTGGGCCGAGCGTTCGATGCCGGTGTTGCGGCAACTCCGCGAGCGGTTTACGCGCGAACGGCCGCTCGCAGGGAAGCGCCTCGCCGCCTGCCTGCACGTCACGACTGAGACGGCGAACCTCGCGGTGGCGCTCCAAGCGGGAGGCGCGGACGTTGCGCTGTGCGCGTCGAACCCGCTGTCCACGCAGGACGACGTGGCGGCGCATCTCGTACGGGATCACGGCATCAAGGTCTTCGCGATCAAGGGTGAGGACCACGCGACCTATTACGAGCACATTCGGGCCGCGCTCGCGCATCGCGCCGACATCACGATGGACGACGGCGCCGATCTGGTCGGCGCGCTGCACATGATCGCCCTGAATCGCCTCGACGACCTCGCGCCGCCGGTTCGCAAGTGGGTCGAGACACTCTCCGCCGCCGAACGCAAGGCGCTGGTGACGGGCGTGATCGGTTCGACTGAAGAGACCACGACCGGGGTGATCCGATTGAAGGCGATGGCGAAGGACGGCGTGCTCCAGTTCCCCGTCATTGCCGTGAACGACTCGCAAACCAAGCATCTGTTCGACAACCGCTACGGGACCGGCCAGTCCACCCTGGACGGAATCATCCGGGCCACCAACCTCCTGATTGCCGGGAGCACGGTTGTCGTGGCGGGGTATGGGTGGTGCGGCCGCGGTTTCGCGATGCGGGCGCGCGGCGCCGGCGCGAACGTGCTGGTGACCGAGATCGACCCCATGAAAGCGCTCGAAGCCCAGATGGACGGCTACCGGGTCGTGACGATGGAAGCAGCGGCACCGCTGGGCGACTTGTTCGTGACGCTGACCGGCAACGTGGAGGTCCTCCGGGTGGAGCACATGCGCGCGATGAAGGACGGCGCCGTGGTGGCGAACTCGGGACACTTCAACGTGGAAATCGATCTCGAAGGCTTGAAGAAGGTCGCGAAAGGACCCGTGAGGGTGCGGGAGTTCGTCGAGGAGTTTCAGCTTGGGGGCAAAAAGCTCTTCGTGCTCGGCGAAGGCCGCCTCATCAATCTCGCGGCTGCCGAGGGGCACCCCGCCAGCGTGATGGATATGTCGTTCGCCAACCAGGCGCTCGCCGCCGAGTTCGTCGTCAATAACGCGAAGCAGTTGTCGAAGGACGTGCACCGCATTCCTGTCGACCTCGATCAGGAGATCGCCCGTCTCAAGCTGCAGGCCATGGGTGTCGCGATCGACACCCTCACTCCCGCACAGCGCAAGTATCTCGCCTCCTGGGATATGGGGACCTGATGGCCGCTCCGGGGGGAGCCATGCTCCAGGTTCGGGTAGCTCACCTCGGGCTGGATCGCACGACAAACACGCCGGTCGTGATTCTCCAGGAGAACGATGGACAGCGAGTCTTGCCGATCTGGATCGGACCGGCGGAAGCCAGCGCGATCGCGATGGAGCTGGCCGGCGTGAAATTCTCACGCCCCCTGACGCACGATCTGCTCAAGCAGGTGATCGTCGGGCTGGGCGCCGAGCTGCGCAAGGTGATCATCACGCAGGTGAAGGACAACACCTACTTCGCCGAGCTGCATATCTATCGGGGCGATACGATCATTCAGATCGATGCGCGCCCCTCCGACTCGATCGCGCTGGCGCTGCGGCTCAAGGCGCCGATCATGACGAGCGAGACGCTGCTCGAGCTCACGTCCGTCGATACCAGTGAAGGCGCCATCCAGCCCTCGACGCCGACACGCTGAAGTCGTACCTCCAAAACCTCGATCCTGAAGATTTCGGCAAGTTTACGCCGTAGCCTGTTGCTGCTGGTAGGCATCCCCACGGCGCTCTTCTCCCAAGCGGTGAGCGTCAGCGGGCGCGTGCTGCGTGGCGGGCGCGATACCGTTCCGCTGGCGAACGCCTGGGTGCTCCTCCATCGCCTGGCGCGCGAGAGCACCGGTCCCCTGGACTCGGTGCGCAGCGACGCCCGTGGTCGCTATCGCCTGGAGCTGCGCAGTCCGGACAGCACCAGCGGATACGCCGTCAGTGTGTGGTACGACAGCATCGCCTACTTCTCGCTCCCGCTGAACGTCACCGGCCGGCCCGCGGTCCACGTCGAAGATCTCGTCGCGTTTGCCACCACGAGCAACGGTCCGCCGATCCGGCTGGCGCGGCGGCTCGCCACGGTCGCGCGCGCCAGCGCTGACGGCACGCGCGAAGTGCTCGAGATTCTGGAGCTGGAGAACGCGGGTGTGACGACACGCGTCACCCGCGACACGCTGATCCCGACCTGGGCAGGTCGCGTCCCCGCGGGTGCGGGACAGTTCCGCGGCGGGCAGGGGGACATATCGAGCGAGGCGATGCAGTTCCGCCACGACAGCGTGATCGTGCTCGCGCCGATTCCCCCTGGGGGCACGAAGCAGATCAGCTACGCGTATTCGCTCCCCGCCGGCACGCGCGCGCTCGTGATTCCGATCGATCAGCCGACCGCCGAGGTGAACCTGCTGGTCGAGGACACCACCGCGGTGGTTACCGCACCCAACGTCGAATCGCTCGGGGGCAAGGAAATCGAGCAACGCCATTTCGTCGCCTACCGCGCCCGTCCGCTCGCCGCGGGCGACAGAGTCGAGATTCGCTTGCCCGCCGGAAAATTTCGGGCGCAGCTGTTGTTGCCGTATGTGATCGCGGTGCTCGCCGCCGGCATGGTCGCCGCGCTGGTGTGGGCATTGCGCCGGAGACCGCCGCCGTCTAGACTGAGCTAGCAGTCAATTTTCGCGAATGGGGATACGGAAGCCGGTGCAACTCCGGCGCGGCCCCGCCACTGTAACGGGCAGCTGTGATCGGCTCATTGCCACTGGGGTAACCCGGGAAGGCGAGCTGAATCGCCCGAAGCCAGGAGACGTCTTCATTCGCGCCACCAGGTGGTTCCCTCGCGGGAGGGATGGTGCTACGACGTCTTCTGTTTGCGGTTCTTCTTCTTGCTGCTTGCCGGCCGGACGGCCGGACGGCCCGACGGCCGGCGCAACGGGTAGTCTCGCTCCTCCCCTCATTCACTGAGTTGTTGTTCGCGATCGGCGCGGGAGATCGCGTCGTCGGCCGCACGCAGTGGTGCGACTACCCACCCGCGGCGCTCGCAATCCCCAGCGTCGGGGACGGAATGCCGCCGAACGTCGAGGCGGTCGCGGCGCGGCGGCCGGACCTTGTCGTGCTGTACAACGCGGGGCCCAATGTGACCGCAGCGAAACAGCTCGAGCGCGTCGGCATCCACTCCGTGCTGATCGACTTGAACCGTCTCGAAGATCTGGGACCGGCCACGCGAACCTTGGGCCGGCTCACCGGACGCGACGTCGTCGCGGAATCGCTGGCAACCGTGTTGGACAGCCTGGCCGGCCGTCCTCCACCACCCTCGACAACCTCCCTCGCATTCGTCGTCTGGGATAACCCGCCGATCATCATCGGCCACGGCAGTTACCTCGATCAGCTGGCCGCCCAGGCCGGTGCCCGCAACGTTTTCGGCGACATCGCGGCGCCGTCCGCCCAAGTGTCGCTCGAGACGATCGTCGCCCGTGATCCACAGTGGATCGCCGTACTCGCCGACTCCGCGGCGCCGACCGCCCCGCCGGCTTTCGCGAAACGACGCGAATGGCACGCCGTCCGCGCCGTGCGAGACGGGCACTTCCTGCTGCTGCCGGGCTCGTTGTTCGGCCGTCCTGGGCCGCGGTCCGGCACCGCGATCCAGCAACTCCGAGCCCTCCTCGCGCGATGAGATGGACGCTGCTGGCCATTGTGGCCGCGCTCGCGCTGGTCCTCAGCGTGGCGCTGGGGCCCGCCGCCGTGCCGCTGGGCGAGCTGCTGCGCTCGGACATCGTCTGGAACCTGCGCGCGCCCCGTGCGCTGCTCGCGTTTCTGGTCGGCGGTTCGCTCGGCGTTGCCGGTGCGGGTCTGCAAGCGCTGGTCCGCAATCCACTCGCCGACCCGTTTCTCCTCGGCTTGTCGGGTGGAGCAGGGCTCGGCGCGGTCGTCGCGATCGCGCTCCATCTGCCGGGGCCATGGGCGCTGCCCATCGCGGCGTTCGTGGGGGCGCTGGCCGCGCTTGGGCTGGTCTACCGGCTTGGTCTGATCGGCGGTGCCAGCCTGGATCCGCGCATTCTGCTGCTGGGAGGCGTGGCAATCGGCGCATTCGCCGCAGCGATCACCACCGCAATCGTCTCGCTCGCGGATGCGGCCGAACTGCGGAACGCCTTCCTGTGGCTCTGGGGCGGGCTTTCAGGCGCGTCGTGGGACTCCGTGCTGCTCGTGGCGTTGTACGCACCCATTCCGCTCGCCGTTCTGCTCGCCGCCTCTCGTCCCCTCGATCTCCTGGCACTCGGCGAGGAGTCGGCGGGCTACCTCGGCGCCGATGTCGAGGCGGTGAAGCGGCGTGTCTATCTGGCGGCGTCTTTACTCACGGCCGCCGCCGTGGCGGTCTCCGGGGTGATCGGCTTCGTCGGGCTGGTCGTGCCGCACATCTCGCGTCTGGTGTGGGGTCACCGTCACCGGTCATTGCTCCCGGCCGCTTTCGTTGGTGGCGGTGCGCTCCTCGCCTTTGCCGACACGCTCGCTCGCACGGTTGTGGCGCCGCGCGAGCTGCCGGTAGGCGTCGTGACCGCATTGATCGGCGTTCCCGTGTTCGCGCTGCTTCTGCGGCGCTGGACGATCGCGTGAACCCGCTCCTGCAATTGTCCGGCGTTCGTTACCGCTATCCCGGTGCGGAACGCGACGCTCTTACGGACGTCTCGCTCTCCGTGGCAGCTCGGCAGTTCCACGCCGTGCTTGGCCCGAACGGTAGCGGCAAGACCACACTCGTGCGGATCGCGCTCGGCGCGTTAACGCCTTTCGTGGGACGTGCCGAAGTTGATGGCCGTACTGCATCTACATGGCCGCGCCAGGAGCTCGCGCGCCTCGTTGGCGTCGTGCCGCAGCGCGAGGACAACCTGTTTCCGCAGCGCGTGCGCGAAACAGTCCTGCTCGGCCGCTATCCGCATCTCTCGCTTTGGGGCCGCGAGCGCGCGGAAGATCATGACGCCGTGGATCGCGCGCTCGCGGCCTGCGACGCACAGCACCTCGCCGACCGCTGGCTCTGGACGCTCTCCGGTGGCGAGTACCAGCGCGTCCGTGTGGCCCGCGCCCTCGCGCAGGAGCCCAAGCTCCTCGTGCTCGACGAGCCCGGGATGTCGCTCGATCTGAAGCATGAGATGGGCTTGTTCGAGCTGGTGCTCGGCCTCGTCGAAACGCAGGGCCTCGGCCTGCTGATGATCACGCACGACTTGAACCTTGCGGCCCGCTTCGCCGATTCGCTGTTGCTGCTCGACGCAGGGCGTCCCGTCGCCTCGGGGGCCCCCGTCGACGTGCTCACGCAGCAGACCGTGGAAACGGTGTTCTCCTGGCCCGTCGCGATGCAGACCGTTGATGGCCGCCCCCAGATGATCCCCCTCCGCCAACCGAAGGAGTCCCGCGCATGAACGTCGCGCTGCTCGTGCTCGCCCTCACCGCGCAGCAACCGCAAGACACCGTCGTGCTGAAGCCCGTCGTGGTGACGGCGACGCGCGTACCCGTCGCGGCGGATCTCGTCGCGTCAGCCGTGACCGTGCTCCGCGGTGCGGATCTCGTCGCGCAGGGCATTCGCACGGTGGCCGACGCGTTGGAGAGTGTGCCAGGCGCGCACATCGTCGAGACGGGAAGCCTTGGCGGTCAGACCTCGCTCTTCATGCGCGGTGGCGAGAGCGATTACGTGAAGGTGCTGCTCGATGGGGTGCCGTTGAACCAGGCGGGGGGCGGGATGGACCTGGCGCACATCACCACCGACAACGTGGATCGCATCGAGGTCGTGCGCGGACCGGTGAGCGTGCTCTATGGCTCGGATGCGATGACGGGCGTGGTGCAGATCTTCACTCGCACGGGAAGCAATCGGCCGGCAATGGGAGCGGAGCTCCATGCCGGCACCTACGGCTCGACCCAGGAAGTCGTCGACCTGGAAGGTGGAACGCGCACGCTGAGCTACTCGGCGCGGGCGTCGCGATTCTCGTCCGACGGTCTCTACCCGTACAACAATCAGTACCGCAACAGCGTGGTGAGTGTGCGGATTCGGGCGATGCCCGATGCACGGACGGATGCGAGCCTCAGCTACCGCTACGGGGACGACATCTACCATTTCCCGACCAACGGTCAGGGCTTTCCGGTGGACTCGAACCAGCGAGCCGCCGAACGCGGACCGCTGCTCAGCGTGAGTGTCGGTCGTGTCGTCGGGCAACATGTGGACGTGCGGGTCAGCGCGGGCCTCAAGGAAGCGCGGCTCTTCTACAATGACGAGCCCTTTCCGTCTGGCCAAGACGGGGCGTTCTGGAGCAAGGATTGGGTGCGCCGAGCGACGACGAGCGCGCTGCTGAGCTGGCGCCCGCTCGACGCGATGTCCGTGACCGGTGGCGTCGAATACGAAGACGAGCGCCAACGCGGCACGAGTCAGTTCAGCGCGTCGTACGGCACGTTCCCGGACTCGATTCGGGTCCAGCGGAACAACACCGGATACTTCTCGCAGGCGGTGATTAGTGCCGGCCGCACCGCGCTCACGCTGGGCGGGCGACTGGACGACAACTCCCAGTTCGGCTCGCACGTCACGTATCGCACCGGTCTCGTATATCGCGTAACCCAGAACACGCGTCTGCGAGCTTCAGCGGGGACGGGGTTCAAAGAGCCGACGTTCTTCGAGAACTTTGCCCACGGTTTCGTGCTCGGGAATCCCGATCTGGATCCCGAGCGCTCGCGCAGCTGGGAAGTAGGCGTCGAGAGAGGTGCGGTCGCTGTCACCTACTTCAACCAGCGCTTCCGGGACCTGATCGAGTACAATCCGGCCCCGCCGCCCGGGGCGCCCAACTACTTCAACGTGGGTGGTGCGATCGCCGACGGCATCGAAGCGAGTCTCGACCAAAGGGTCACCGCCCGCGTCGTATTCTCAGCGAAATACACGTATCTACACACGCGCGTCCAACAATCGGGCTCTCCTGGCGATCCTGACGGCCTTTTCGTACCGGGCAAGCCGCTGATTCGCAGGCCGGCGCACACGCTGGTGCCGCAGGTCGCGGCGACACTGGGCGCCCGGGCTCGTGTGATGCTGGGGGCGCGCTGGGTTGGGGAGCGCGACGATCTCGATTTCAGCCGCCCCACCGGTCAGCGCCGTGTGACGATGCATCCCTACACCCGCCTCAACGCTGCGGCCGAGTACGGCCGGGGCCGGTTGCTGGTTACGGGGCGCGTCGAGAACCTGCTGGATGATGGGGCGAAGCAGATCCCGGGCTTTCGGGACCGTGGCCGAACCGTTCTCCTTGGGGTACGGATTACGGTCGACTAGCTTCCGGCTGGGCTCTCATCACGTTCGAGGATATCCGATGCGCTGTGTCGCACTCGCCGCCCTGTTCGTGTTGGTTGCGTGGCCAGCGGTTTCGCAGGCTCCCCACATCACCCCCGGGGGCGATCCGTCGGTCCGCAACGACACGATCTACAAGCTCGCGGTGAATCCCGCGGACTACGCGGACGACGATTACGTCTACTTGCTCGACGACGGCGTCCTGCGGTTCGAGGCTGACGGCCGAGGCAGCCGTACCTACCGGCAAGTCATTCAGATTCTCAACCAGGATGGTGCGGAGGCGTGGGGAGAACAGAGCTTCTCCTACTCGAGCGGCTCCGAGCGGCTCACGGTGAACTGGATTCGCGTCTTGAAGCCCACCGGCGAGGTCATCAGCGCGCAGCCCGCGCACGAGCAGGAGTCGCTCGCGCCGGTGGCATTCGACGCGCCGGTGTACTCCGATCAGAAAGTCCGGCGGGTGACGCTGAGCGGCGTCGCCCCTGGGACGTTGGTCGATTGGAGCTATACCGTCGAGCGCGTGAAGCCGCTCGTGCCCAGCGATTTCTACAGCGGCTGGCGCGTGACGACCGGTCTCCTCACCCGGCGCTCGCGCCTGATGATCGACGTCCCGGCGTCCCTCACGCCTCGCATTCAGGAAGAGAACGTCCATTTCAAGCGTCAGGAGGCCGTATCGCACGGCCGGCACGTGTACACGTGGGCGACCAAAGAGGTGCAGAAGATCGAGAGCGAGCCGTTCGCGGCCGTGCCCAACACGCTCTCAGTCAGAATCGACGTCGCTTCGCCGATCACGTGGGCCGATCTCGCCCGCTGGTACGCCGAGCTGTCCAACGGCCGCTACGCGCTGAACCCCGTGCTCGAGACCCAGCTCGCCGAGCACGTGAAAGACGCCCACACCCTGGACGATTCGCTGCGCGCCGTGCATCGCTGGGTGTCGCAGGATTTCCGCTACGTTTCGCTCTCCCTCGGCATCGGCGGGTACCTGCCGCGACTGCCGGCGCAGGTGCTCGAGACTCGCTACGGCGACTGCAAGGACAAGGCGACACTCTTCATCGCGCTGGCGCGCCGAATGGGTGTGACGGCGTTTCCGGTGCTCCTCAGCTCGAGCGGCACCGCCGACTCGACGCTCCCGACGGTACAGCAGTTCGACCACATGATCGCCGCGGCGGATCGCGGGGAACAGCGCGGCGGCCGCATTTACCTCGATCTCACGTCCGAGCTGACGCCGTTCGGTGAGCTGCCGCCGTCCGAGGAAGGCTCGTTTGCGCTCGTCGTCCATGATGACGGGAAGTTCGAGGAAGTCACACTGCCGGAGCGGCCCCGGTCGGAGAACCGGGCGGAAACGCGTATCGTCGGCGAGTTGAACGCCGACGGCCATTTCACGGGTCGCTACACCGAAGCGAAGAGCGGCGGGCTGCAGTACGGCCTGCGGCGCGCCTATGCACGCGTGCTCAACCGGGACGAGCTGAGTCGTCTCACGCAAGCGCTCGCGAACGGGGTGTTCTCCGGCGCCTCGGGCGACAGTCTCGCCCTGTTCGATGGCCGTGACTTGCAGGCGAAACCGGTCATCGCCGTGTCCCTGCACGACGCGCCCGTCCTCTCGAACTCCGGGGGCGCGCGCATCTTTGCGCTGCCCACTGCGCTGCCGAACTACTCTTCGCCCGGTCTCGCGTCATCGCTCGAGCGGCGCAAACCGCGTCGCTTCCCAATCAACATCGCCGCCGTGATCGGCCCGGTGGAGCTCGTGTCGGAGCTGCGAATGATGCTACCACCCGGTTGGAAAGCGGAGCTGCCCCCCAACGTCACGGAAACGAGTCAATTCGGGAGCTACAGCGCCGCCTATGCGCAGGACGGTCGCGAGCTGCGGATCACGCGCTCCATGTCGGGCAACAAGGGCACAGCGCCACCTCAGAGCGTGGACGAGCTCATCGCCTGGCTGCGGGCCATTTCCAAGGATGACGTAAAGTTCATCATGCTCCACCCGGGGCCATGATGTACCTGGCGGTCATCGCGCTGCTGTTGCAGGTCGGTCAGCCGCGCTGGGCCGCATTGCAGGACGTCCGGCTCGGTGGCGCGGTAGATGACATCCTGGCGAAGGGCGGGGAATGCCGACCCGGCGACGCCGTCGGTACGATGGGCTCGCGCATTTCGGCGGTTGCGTTCGCTCAGACGACATTTGGCTACGCGTTGCCGCATGCACACAAGCCAGGCGATAGCCTCGCCATTCGCCGCGCCCTCGGCGTCGGGACCATGTGCTGGGCGGCGCTGGACAGCACATCGCGCGTGGTTGCGGCCGCCGTCGACCGGCGCCTCGTCGCGATGATCGTCTACTTCGCCAACGACACCGTCCCGCTGCCCGTCGACTCCGTACGCCGGCGGGCGTATGCCGCGTGGGGTCGACCCACGCATCACTCTCCAACGCTCGACACCTGGAGCAGCGTCCGCTACCGCTCTTATCTGATGGTGCCCTACCGGCCGCCGGCGGCACCGGGATGGGCGCGATCCGCGCAGCTCATCATGCTCGACATCGCCGCCTGTACCGCCTTCGATCACCGCGCGCACCAGGCGGGCGCCGCCGGTGAAGTGGGGGAGTGCTAGTTCCGACCCAACGAATCGTCTCGTTGCTGCCAAGCGCGACCGAAATCGTCTGTGCCCTGGGCCTCGAAGAGCGACTCGTCGGGATTTCGCACAGCTGCGATTACCCGTCGAGTGTGACCGATCGCCCGCGGCTCACGCGGCCCCGCCCTAATCTCGATGGCCTCTCGAGTGGTGCAATCGATGCCGCCGTCCGCGCGGCGCTGCGCGACCATGGTAGCGTGTATGAGATCGATGTCGCGGGAATCCGCGCGCTCGCGCCCGATCTCGTCCTCACGCAAGGGATCTGCGACGTGTGTGCAGTCCCCGAGAGTGAGGTCATCGCCTCTGTAGTGGGAACTCAGATTCTCACGCTCGACGCCCACGACCTCGATGCCATCTTCGCGAGCATTCGCGATGTCGGCTGCGCGACTGGCGTCGTCGAGCAAGCCGAGGCGCTCGTCGCGAACATGCAGCGGCGCATCGATGCCGTGCGCGCGCGCGTCGACGGCCGGCCGCGGCCGCGTGTCCTCGCGCTGGAATGGCTCGATCCACCCTATGTTCCTGGCCATTGGGTGCCCGAGCTGATCGCCGCGGCGGGCGGTGACCTCCTGGCGGGGACCGCTCGACGCCCGTCGTACCGGATGGAATGGTCGGAGCTACGCGCGCTCGACCCGGATGTCGTGCTGATCATGCCGTGCGGCTTCAATCTCGAGGAGACGCGTCGCGAAGTGGAGCGCTACGACGCGGACCTGCGCGGCATCGCGCCCGAAGTCCACCTGCTCGATGCGTCAGCATACTTCAGCCGCTCTGGTCCGCGCGTCGTAGACGGTCTGGAAATCCTCGCGTCGGCTATATTCCCTGGGTGAGTCTTGTTTCGACACCTGCGGTCGTCCTCCGGACCTACCGTTACAGCGAGACGTCCAAGATCGTGCGGCTCGCCACGCGCGATTACGGGGTGCAGAGCGCGATCGCGAAAGGCGTGCTCAGGCCCCGGAGCCCGTTCGGCGCGGCGCTCGAGACGCTGAGCGAAGGCGTGGCGCAGATGTATCACAAGGAGACCCGCGAGCTGCAGACCCTCGCGGCGTTCGATGTGATCCAGCTGCGACGTGATCTCGCTGCCGATCTAGGCCGCTTTGCGGGCGCCGCCGCATTGTCCGAAACGATGCTCAAAATGGCACCGCCAGCGCCGTTGCCAGCGGCCTACGATGCCTTCACGCAGGGCCTCGACGCTCTCGCGGCCGCCGGCCCGCAGCAGGCCGATGCCGTCGCCGTCCGCTGGCTGTGGCTGCTCGTTGGGGTGCTCGGCTTTGCGCCCCAGCTCGACGGGTGTGTGCGCGACGGCAATGCCCCCCCCGTCTCCGGAACCGTGGCGTTCAGCATGGCGGAGGGCGGCGTGCTGTGCGCGAGCTGCGCTGGGCCCCAACCGACGACCAAGCTGCCGCCGCAGGCATATCGCGATCTCCTGGCCTTGAACCATGCGGAGGCGGCACTCCCCACGCTGGATGCGGCTCATGCCGCTGCCCACCGGCGGTTGGTCGCTCGCTTTATCCGTCATCATCTCGATGAGACTGGACGAAACGGGAAAGAGCCGAAGTCGAGCGCCATCGACATCTGGGAGCGCCGCGCGTGGGTCCCACTCGGTTCGTAGTCGGTACCGCCGGACATATCGACCACGGCAAGACCGCGCTGGTGAAAGCGCTCACCGGTGTGGACACCGACCGCTGGGAAGAAGAGAAGCGCCGCGGCATCACCATCGATCTCGGGTTTGCGCCGCTCCCGCTTCCTGGCGGCATCCAGGCGAGTGTCGTGGACGTTCCCGGCCACGAAGGATTCGTCAAGAACATGCTCGCCGGCGCGACCGGCATCGACGTCGCGCTGCTCATCATCGCCGCCGATGAAGGCATCATGCCTCAAACGGAGGAGCACCTCGCCATCGTCGAGCTGCTCGGCGTGCGGCGCGGTATCCCCGTCCTCACCAAGCGCGATCTGGTGGATGACGAATGGCTGGCGCTGGTGCGGACCGAAGTCGCCGAGCGCTTGTCGCACAGCAGGGTACGCTGGCACGCGCCGATGGCGGCGAGCGCCCTGACGCGCGAGGGTTTGGAGGATTTGAAAAAAGCGTTGGTGGAGGTTGTCGAGGATATCGCTGAGCGCCCAACCGATGATTTCTTCCGACTACCGATCGATCGCGTATTCGCGCTCGCCGGAGCGGGGACGGTCGTGACCGGCTCCACCTGGAGCGGGACCGTTGCCGCCGGCGCGAGCGTGCGGTTGCTACCGCTGGACCGCGACGTCCGTGTGCGCTCGATCCAGGTGCACAGCCACGACACGGATCAGGCCGCCCCTGGCCGGCGCACGGCGCTCGCGCTCGTGGGTGTCGCCAAAGAAGAAATCGATCGCGGCCATGTCGCCGTGACAGGCACGGGGTGGGCGGCGACAAGTACTCTCGACGTCGCGCTGGAGCTTCTGCCCACAGCCAAGAAGCCGCTCGCGGTCCGGACCCGCATTCGGGTTCACCTCGGCACAGCCGAGGTCCTGGGGCGGGTCGCCCAGGTAAGAGCGATCGCACCGGGCGAAACCAGCGTCGCGCGTCTGCTCCTGGAGCGGCCGCTCGTTGCCCGCGGCGGCGATCGCTTCGTGATCCGCAGCTTTTCCCCCGTGACGACGATCGGCGGTGGGGTCGTGCTCGATCCGTTCCCGCCCAAGCGGCCCCGTGTGTCGGAGCGCGGCCTGGCCACCAGTCAGCCCCCCCCCCCCGCCGAGCGGCTGGCGCGCTTTGTCGAGGAAGCTGGTCTCGCGGGGCTCCGCGTTGGCGATATCGCCGTTCGCGTGGGTGTCCGTGCTTCTGACGTG
>WNFB01001524.1_pt1 | contig 19833 bp, 10 predicted proteins | sample 5400501 | NCBI WGS metagenome assembly WNFB01 (sample SAMN13153341, study PRJNA577476) | soil metagenome | isolation source: 200 cm saprolite under Douglas fir tree site 2 hole 1 | place: USA:California | collected 2015-04-18 | reverse complement strand
GGTTCGGGGCGCTCGCCAGCACAACCTGAAAAATTTTGACCTCGAAATTCCCCGGAACACCTTAAGCGTTGTGACGGGCTTGAGCGGGTCCGGCAAGTCGAGCCTGGCCTTCGACCTGATTTATGCCGAGGGACAGCGCCGTTATGTCCAAACCCTTTCGCCGTACGCCCGCCAGTTCCTCGACCAGATGGAGCGGCCGGACGTGGACTCGATCGAAGGCCTCAGTCCCGCCATCTCTATCGAACAGAAAACGACCAGCCGCAGCCCGCGCTCGACGGTCGGCACGATCACGGAGATCTACGACTACCTGCGCCTGCTTTACGCCTCGATCGGAATCCCCCATTGCCACCGCTGCGGGCGCCCCATCTCGCGCCAGACGACCGACCAGATCGTGGCTTCCATCATGGCCCTCCATGACAATCAGCATCCCGGGGAGAATGCCGACGGCGCGCGCATCATGATTCTGGCGCCCGTGGTGCGCGGGCGGAAAGGGGAATTCAAAAAACTTTTCGAGCAATTATCCCGGCAGGGGTTTGTCCGCGCCAGGGTGGACAAAAAACTCCAACAGCTCGATGAGGAGATCCAGCTCGACCGGCGCCGCAACCACACGATTGAAGTCGTCGTGGACCGGCTGCTCCTCAAACCCGGAATCGAGAGCCGGCTGGCTGCGTCGATCGAGACGGCGATGAAGCTCGCCAAGGGCATCGTTCTGGTCGCCGTGGTGGACGGCGAAGAGCGCCTCTATTCCCAGGAATGGGCTTGCGCAGACTGTGGAATCAATATCCCGCTCCTCGAGCCCCGATCGTTTTCCTTCAACAGCGTTTATGGGGCCTGCGAGGCTTGCAAAGGCCTGGGCAGCCGCTACGCCTTCGACCCCGCCAAGGTCATCGCCGATTGGTCGAGGCCGCTCTTCCAGGGCGGTCTCGGCCCCGGCGGGGGATCAACGTTCCTGCAGCGGAGCCTGGCGCGCGCCGCCGAAATCTACCGGTTCGACCTCAACACTCCGTTCGAAAAGTTTCCTCGCAAGATTCAGAACCTCGTCCTCGTCGGGAGGAACCCCGATAACCCGCGCGCGCAATCTGTTTTTTCAGGCGTCATCCCACTCCTGGAGCAGTGGTACGGCGAGACAACCTCGGCGAGCTACCGCGAATGGTTTGAGCAATTCATGTCCGCGGTCGTCTGCTGGAAATGCCAGGGCAAGCGCCTGCGACCGGAAAGTCTCGCGGTGAAAGTTGCGGAGCTCTCGATTGCCGATTTCGCCGTGCTGCCGATCACCCGCGCCGCCGAAGGTCTGAAAAAGCTCGAGCTCACCCCTCGCGAGGAGATCCTGGCCCGCCGCATCCTGAACGAGATTTCCGAGCGCCTGGAGTTTTTGATGGGCGTCGGGCTCGGCTACCTCAGTCTCAATCGCTCCGCCGCCACCATCTCGACCGGAGAGAGCCAGCGCGTTCGGCTGGCCACGCAGATCGGCTCAAAGCTGCGCGGAGTCCTTTACGTCCTCGACGAGCCGAGCATCGGCCTTCACCCGCGCGACAACGAACGGCTCCTTAGAACTCTCGAAAAGCTGCGCGACCTCGGCAACACCGTCCTGGTCGTCGAACACGATGAAGAGACCATTCGCCGCGCCGACTACGTCATCGACCTCGGGCCGGGGGCCGGCAAGCAGGGGGGATATCTGGTTGCCTGCGGTCCGCCGAATAAAATCGCGGAGGCCAAGGAATCCCTCACGGGCCGGTATCTTTCCCGGTCGCTCCTCATCCCGGTCCCTTCCTCTCGCCGGTCTCCCAACGGAAAGTTCCTTTCCGTGCTGGGCGCGCGGGCCAACAACTTGAGGAATATCGACGTCTCTTTCCCTCTCGGCGTCCTCACCGTGGTGACGGGAGTTTCTGGTTCGGGCAAGTCCACGCTGGTGAACGACATCCTCTACCGGACCATCGCCAGGAAAATCTACCGCGCTATCGAGGAACCCGGAGCCCACCGCGCCATCCAAGGCCTGGAGCATATCGATAAGGTGATCGTCATCGATCAATCGCCGATCGGCCGCACCCCGCGCTCCAACCCCGCCACCTACACCGGCCTCTTCACGCCGATTCGAGAGCTGTTCGCCATGCTGCCGGAATCGCGGGAACGAGGCTACCGCGCGGGCCGCTTCAGCTTTAACGTCAAGGGCGGGCGGTGCGAGGCCTGCCAGGGAGAGGGCCTGAGGCGCATCGAAATGAACTTCCTGCCGGACGTCTTCGTAACCTGCGAAGTCTGCCGCGGACGCCGGTACAATTCAGAGACCTTGGCGGTGAAGTACAAAGGATACTCGATTGCAGACCTGCTCGATTCGACGGTAAAGGACGCCCGGCCCGTTCTAGAAAATATCCCCGTCATCAAGCAGAAGTTGCAGACGCTCCTGGACGTGGGCCTTGGCTATATCCACCTCGGCCAGCCCGCGACGACGCTTTCCGGCGGCGAGGCCCAGCGCATCAAGCTTGGCCGCGAGCTCAGCCGCCGGCAGACCGGCCGCACGGTTTACATCCTGGACGAGCCGACGACCGGCCTGCACTTTGACGACGTCAAGCAGCTCATGCAGGTGCTCATTCGCTTGACAGGCCTGGGCAACACCGTCATCATCATCGAGCATCACCTCGACGTCATCAAACAAGCGGACTGGATCGTTGACCTGGGGCCGGAGGGCGGCGAGGCCGGAGGGCGGATTGTCGCTGAAGGCACGCCAGAAGAGGTGGCCCGCTCGAAAAGATCGTTTACGGGCCAGGCGCTTGCCGCGGTGTTGAATGGAAGGACGGGGTCTTAACCCCCTGTTGTAACAGGGGGAGTTCGTAAGGGCAAACCCTCGTACCTTCGCATATAATGCAGACTGTCCCGCTCCCTGGATGGCAGGGCAAGGTGGCCACAGACAACCACTTAAGCTACCACATTCGCCTGCTCCTTCTCCGTGAGGCCAGAGGACTACAAGAGGTATAATGAAACTTAAGGTTAACGTGCGGAGACGGAGATCAAACACGATCCGAACCATAGAAGTCGTCGTGGACAAACGGGGCCGGATCCGTTTGCTCGAAGATGTAAAGCTTCCCAAAGCACGGCGCGCATTGGTCACACTCTTCGATGACGCCTCGCGAGGACATGTAAGCGAAACCGCCCTGCTCAGTGAGCCCGCACTGGCCAAGGACTGGAGTCGGCCGGAAGAGGACGAGGCGTGGTCACACCTTCAGTCGGAGCCGTAGTTCTCCTCCCTTTTCCATTTTCGGACCTCTCGCGGTCGAAACTGCGACCTGCAGTCGTCCTGGCGGACGCAAATCACGATGACTGGATTTTATGCCAGGTCACCAGCAATCCATACGGAGATATCCGAGCTGTTCCCCTCACTCATCTGAGCTTTCGCCAAGGTGACCTGCATCGGACGAGCTTTGCGCGACCCGGAAAATTGTTCACTGCGAGTCGCCTATTGATGACGCGGCAAGTCGGAGTGCTCAAACCCGAAGCACTGAAGCGGATTGTACACGCCGTCGTTGAATTGTTGCGTAGCGGTCTCAAGACGTAACGTCTCACAAGCGCGCCGGCGCACGCGGAAAGGCGGGGCTGAAGCCCACGATGTTTTTGCGGGCTCTCTACGGCGGGGTTAAAACCCCGCCCTTCCAAAAACTCGAAACCCGGGGGATGGCAGAGGAGGATCACGTGGCAGGCAAAAAGAGATCAGGCAAGATCGTCACAGGTTACGCGCGGCTATGGCCTCGAGAAGTTTTTGATATCCACAAAAAGAAGGAACTGCTCATTAAGCAACAAAAACTCCTACACGGTACGGGCGTGTATGTCCTCTATCGGGACGACGATCCTTATTATGTTGGTCAAACGGCAGGTTCATTGTTTGAGCGGATCCACGACCACGCGAACAAGACGACGGACAAGTGGTATCATCTCTGGAATTTCTTCTCTGCCTTCCACGCTCCGAAGGAACACCTGGACGAGGTTGAGGCAATCCTCATCGCGGCGATGCCTACAGCCAATAGCGCGAATCCGAGGATTGCTCCGGTCGACCTGCCCCCTGAGGTACGGCGAATACTAGCTGAGCGGCGAAAGATTGATGCGGATCACCCTAGACTCGCCACGCAGTAGTGGCTCGCATCACGAATTGTGATACCTTCGAGCGTAGACGGGTCCGCCCTCGTAGAGCGCCGTTACCTGTCGCCTGTAGCACGCTCCTCCTCAATGAGTATCTATCGCATTCGTCCTTTGGAGCTCGGCCGCGTCCGCACTTATCCCTTGAAGTCCCGCCCGAGCAAAGTTTCCATTCAGGACTTTGCAAAGCCCGCGCGACCAAAACTCCCGGTCAGAGACTGGCTGAAAACGCTTCCCCGGATTCTTGCCGGGAGCGATTTCCGCGCCGTGGTCGCAGCGCTCGAGCGGGCCCGCGAAAAACACAAACCGATCATCTGGGGGCTCGGGGGCCACGTCATCAAGGTGGGGCTGGGCCCGGTCCTGATTGACCTCTTGAAGCGCGGTTACGTGACCGCGGCGGCGCTAAACGGCGCGGCGCTGATCCACGATTTTGAGGTTGCGCTCGTGGGGGCGACTTCGGAAGATGTCCCCGCGGGGCTTGGCTGAGGCCGTTTCGGCATGGCGGAAGAGACCGGCCGGTATATCAACGACGCCATCAAGTCGGGCGATGAGCGAGGCATCGGGATCGGGGAAGCGGTAGGAGCGTTCCTCAACCGCTACCGGGGCGCTCGATTTCGGAAATGGAGCCTGGTGGCTGCGGCTTACCAGCGCGCAGTCCCCGTCACCGTTCACCAGGCCATCGGCACGGACATCATCCACAATCATCCCGCGCTCGACGCACGTGCCCTGGGCGCGGCGAGCCACCGTGACTTCCTGCTGCTCGCGGCGCTGGTCAGGAGACTCGAAGGCGGTGGGGTGTACTTGAACGTGGGGTCGGCCGTCGTCCTGCCGGAAGTCTTCCTGAAATGCGTGAGCCTGGCCGCCAACCTCGGTCATCGTCTCCGCGGCATCACGACCGTCAATATGGATTTTATCCAGCACTACCGGCCCTCACAGAACGTGGTGCTCCGGCCAACTGCCGCAGCCGGAGGCAGCAAAGGCCGCCAGGCGAGCCACGGGTACGCCCTGACGGGACACCATGAGCTGATGGTCCCATTGCTGGCCGCATCGCTCCGAGAATGAATCGCGACACGCTGGCGGAAAAACCCGGCGAGGATGGCTTCACGCAGCTTTCAGAAGTGCTTGAAGGCCACCCAAAGCCATCGGGCCCGAAGCCCTGGAACGCGCCTGACCTCGCATTTTTCATCGCCTTCACGCTGGTCTGGCTGCCGATTTCGAACTTCCTCGCCTACGCCGGCTACTCGTCATTCAAGCCGCTCTTCGGGTGGAGTACCCCGCTGCGCGACCTTCAAACCAACGCGTTTTTTGTCGTCGCCGCCCAGATATTGTTTTATGCGCCCGTGCTGGCTTACGTGTACGTGCTGGTCGTCAACCGCTTCCGACTTCCTTTCTGGGACGGACTGAAATGGAAAAACCCACCGCGCGGCCAAATCGCCAGCCTGTTCCTGGCCGGCGTATTGATGGCCCTCATCGCGCGGTTTGCGCCGCCCCTTCTCCCCGACAAGGAAAACTTTCCGCTCGAACGGCTGTTCAGCTCTCCGCAGTCAGCCTATGTCATGGCTACGTTTGCGATAATCCTGGCGCCATTTATGGAGGAATTGATTTTTCGAGGCGTCCTCTTTTCCTTTTTCGAGCAGGCGGGGCGGACCTTCGCCATTCTGGGCACGGCGATACTGTTTGCCGCGCTCCATATTCCCGAATACTGGGGCGCCTGGAACCACGTCCTCCTGATCTTCCTGGTGGGCGCCGTCTTCTCTCTGGCGCGGGGACTGACGGGCTCACTCGCTCCGAGCGTCATCTTGCACCTTGCTTATAACGCGAGCCTGATCGCGCAACTGTTTTTCGAGACGGACCGTTTCCACTCTCTCCAGGCAGGGCTCATCGCCCGGTAGCCTTGCGGCGCTCGGGCCCCCGGGCGCAAAGACTCCTTGCCGGGCAGAAATCGGTGGTAGAATCCGCGCCATGTCCAGCCCCGCAACAACCGTCCGACAACGCGTTGAAGAAGCCGTCTCCAAGGCGCCGCCGAAATCTGCAGCCGAACAGCGCTACATCGCTCTCGATGCCTTCCGCGGGTTCATCATGTTCACCCTGGCCTCCGAAGGCTTCGGGTTCGGTGCGCTGCAACACGACCCGACCTACGGGAGAGTCGCCTCCTGGTTCGAGCACGTGCCGTGGACGGGCGCCGTCTTCTGGGACCTGATCCAGCCCTCCTTCATGTTCATGGTGGGCGTGGCCATGCCTTTCGCCCTGGCGCGGCGGACCGAGCAAGGCGCGGCTCCTCGCCAGAACCTCAAACACGTCGCGATCCGCTCGCTTAAATTGATCCTGCTCAGCCAGTTTCTCATCATAGTTTCCGACCAGAAGGTCCAATTTCAGCTCATCAACGTGCTCTCGCAAATTGCGTTTACTTATATCCTGACCTACCTGATCCTCCAGCTCGAGTTCCGCTGGCAGGTGGCAAGCGCCGCGTTCCTGCTGGCGTTCCACAGCGCGTTGTTCATGCTCTTCCCCGGGCCGGAGGGGTCGTTTTCGCGCGAGGGGAATATCGGAGCGGTGATCGATAAGGCGATACTCGGTTACAATTACCACGGCTATTACGTCACGATCAATTTCATCACCAGCACGGTGACCACGCTGTTCGGCGCCTGGACGGGAAACCTGCTCAGGACCCGCAGGCCGCTTGTGGGAAAACTGAGAATTCTCGCGCTCGCTTCCCTCGCCGCTTTCGTCACCGGGCTGGCGCTTTCGCCTCTCGTCCCCATGGTGAAGAGACTTTGGACGGCCTCCTTCACGCTTTATAGCGCCGGGTGGGTCCTGCTGATGATGCTCGCGTTCGTCGTGCTGATTGAAGTCTGGGGGGTGAAAAAGCCGGCCTTCCCGCTCGTCGTCGTCGGAATGAATTCCATCTTCATTTACTCGGCGGGCTTCCTGGTGAAGGGGTCGGTTGACAACTGGATCAGCGCGTTCAGCGGAGGGTTCAAGTTCGTCGGCAAGCTCGCTCCGGTGGCGCAGAATTGCGCCGTGATGCTCGTCCTCTGGTACCTCTGCTACTGGCTCTACAAGCGCAGAATCTTCTTGAAGGTCTAGCGGCCACTCGGCAATAACGCCGGCTCCGCCCCGAGGTTGCGGCGCGCTCCTGAAGCGTCGAGAGCTCGGCTCCGGCAATCAGTCCCGCCCGGCGATCCTTCCCCTTACCCGCTTATCCTGCAGGCGCTCGCGCCCTTGTGCACAGCCTCGCAATGCGAGCCTCGATCATCACTTGCAGGGTGGGATTTCGGCCCTAGACTTCTCGACGTCGCTTGATGTCAATTTGAAGGCGCTTGATTTTCTGATTCAGGGTGGAGAGAGGGATCTTGAATCGCTCGGCGGCTTCGGTCTGGCTCCAATTCGTGCGCGCGAGCATGTCCAGGATGATGCGCCGTTCGCACGCTTCCACAATTTCAAACAGTGACCGGCCTTCCAGACCTTCAGGGGGGAAGGTGCTGGCGCCGCCCGTCCCGTTGTGGAAAAGCTGCTCGGGAAGCAGGTCAGGCCCGAGTACCGGCGTTGTGGCGAGCACTACAGCACGCTCGACGGCGTTCTCCAGTTCCCTCACGTTGCCGGGCCAATCGTAGTCCATGAGGGCCTTCAACGCCTCGGGTGAAAACTGGAACCGCGTCCGCTTGTTCTCCTCGCAGTATTTCTTCAGGAAGTGGTCCACGAGCGGAAGGACGTCTTCCTTCCGCTCGCGCAGGGATGGCAGAGCGATCGCGATCACATTCAGCCGGTAATAAAGGTCCTCGCGGAATCTGTTCTCGAGGACGAGCTTCCGCAGATCGGCGTTGGTCGCCGCCAGGATGCGAACGTCCACTTTGATCGTATCCGTCCCGCCCAGGCGCATGAACTCGCGTTCCTGGATGACCCTCAGGAGTTTCGCCTGGGTCTCGACCCCGATCGTCCCGATCTCGTCAAAAAAGATTGTGCCCTGGTCGGCCACCTCGAAGAGCCCGCGTTTGGTGGCGACGGCGGAAGTGAACGCCCCTTTGACGTGGCCGAAGAGCGTGCTCTCCAGCAAGTCCACCGGCATCGAGCCGGTATTGACCGGGACGAATGGCTTATCGGCCCGCGGACTCGTGGCGTGGATGGTCTTGGCGACCAGTTCCTTGCCGGTCCCGCTCTCTCCGCAAATCAGGATCGTGGCCCGGCTGGGTGCGACCTGAGTCATCAGGTCGAGGACTTTCTGCATTCGTTCGCTCTTGCCGATGATGTTGGGAAGGACGAACCGCTTCAAGGCCCGCCGCAACTGCAAGTTCTCCGCTTGCAGGCGGGACCTGTCGAGCAGATTGTGGATCTCGAGCAGCAGCTTGCCGTTATCCCAGGGTTTGGTGATGTAGCTTTCCGCGCCTTGCTTGGAGGCCTGGAAAGCCGCTTGGCTCGAATCGTAGGCCGTCACGATGATGACGGGAAGGTGCGGGTTTTCGGACTTGATGGACTTCAAGACGTCGAGGCCGTTCGAGCCGGGCAGGCTGATGTCCAGCAGGACCAGGTCAAAAACGCCGCCCTCGATTTTTCTCAGGCCCTCCTCGGCCGTCGACGCCGCTTCCGCCCGATAGCCTTCCGTTCTCAGAAGCTGCTCAAGGCTATCGCGGATATCCAGTTCGTCGTCAACGACGAGGATGGACCCTTTAGCTGACATTAACCGCTTTCCTTGCCGTGGGGAATTCAAGCCGGAACGACGTCCCCTTCCCCACGGCGCTTTCGACCCGAATCTTGCCCGAGTGCTCGCGGATAATCCCGTAGGTCACCGCGAGCCCCAGGCCGGTGCCCCGGCTGGTCGCCTTGGTGGTAAAGAACGGATCGAAAATTTTGTTGACGTGCTCGGGCGGGATCCCCACGCCGTTGTCACTGACCTCGGCCTCCACCGTGGAGTTTTCCGACTCAGTGGCAATCACGAGGTCCCCGCCGTGCGGCATCGCGTCACGCGCGTTCAGGATGAGGTTCATGAAGACCTGTTGCAGCTTGCCGAAGCTGCCGTAAACGGCGGGAAGGTCCGTGGTGAGCTGGGCGTTCACGGTGATCTTCGAAGAGCGCAGCATGGGCTCGACCAGCGAAAGCGTTTCGCGGATCACCTTGTTCAGATCGAGCTCCGCGTATTCGCTTCCGCTGACGCGGGAGAACTTGAGCAGGTTGTTGACGATCTCGGAGGCCCGGAAGGCCTGCTTGATGATCTTCTCGAGCGTCCGGCCGCGCGGGTCGTCCGACGGGATTTCCCGGGACAGCATCTGGGCCTGCGAGGCGATCACCGCCAGCGGCGTGTTCACCTCATGGGCGACGCCCGCAGCCAGCAGCCCGGTCGAGGAAAGCTTCTCCGCCTGGACCAACTGATCTTCCAGGCTTACGCGCTCGGTCAGGTCATCCAGGATCAGCAATCGGCCGATCACGCGGTCAGGCTTGGCGACCAGCGGGACCGTGGAAAGATTGACGATCAATTGCCGACCGTCGGCCGAGCGCAACTGGAACTTGTAGAGGCTCAAGGTCCGCCACGGCTCGGAATGCTGCGGGAGTTCGGCCAGCAACTCCGGCGGGAAAATCCCCTCTAAACTTTTCCCGACGGCCTCCCGCCGCGCGAGCCCGTACAGCTTTTCCATGGCCGAGTTCCAGGCTTCCACCCGGCCATCCAGGTTGCACGCCAGGACCCCGACGTTGATGGACTCGATGATGTTGTCGCTGAAGTCCCGCAGGGCCTGGTACTGCGAAGCTTCCCGCTCGAGCGATTCATAGAGCCGGGCGTTTTCGATGGCGATGGAGAGGTAAACGGAAATCGTACGCAGCAGGTCAACGTCTTCACTCGAAAGGAAGTCGCCCGCCCGCGACTTTCCGAGGCCCAGGTACCCGAGCGTACGCTCGCTTATCTTAAAGGGCAGGTAATAGTGCAAATCCAGCTTCTCGATGGTCGCCCCGGCCGACGGAGGGAGGCCCAGAGAAGGCTTCACGCTCTCAAAAAAGAGGTAACCCTTTTGAAGTTCGGGACGCTGCGGGTCGAGGTAACTTAAGTCGAGGTCGTCCAGGGGGGGAAGTCCCCGCGCTTTGACCAGCCGGAACCCGTTCGATTCGGTGGACAGAAAGACCGCTACACGTTCCACCCCCAGAATCTCCCCCAGGCGCTCGGAGACCTGCTCGAGGAGACGGTCAAAATGCAGTTCGGAAGTGACTTCACGGGCGAACTCGAGGAGAGTCATCCGGTAATCATAGCGCTCGCGATTGAAGAACCTGTCCAGGCGCGACTGGATCCAGTTGACCAACGGCTGGAAGAGGAAAGCCGTGACGATAACGGCCAGGACCCAGCCGCCGCGGCTGAGGGCGGGGAAATTCGCGCGGAAGAAGTCGGCGGAAAGGGCGATCAGGCCGAAGGAGACAGCCACGATCGTGGCGGTGGCGAGCGTATAAGCGATGCCGCGCCGGAAGATGATGTCCACGTCCATCAAACGGTATCGAACAATCGCATAGCCAAAAGTGAGAGGAAGGAAGATCAGCGACAGCGCCGAAAAGTTCATCCATCCGGCAGGAATGAAGCCCAGCGCATAGGGCACCGCGTAAAATGCCGCGAAAGGAATGATGGCCAGAAACGTCCCTCGCGTCACCCATTTGAGTTGCTGCTTGAGCAAAGGCGTCTCGGCCCGGCGATAGCGATACAGCAGGAAAACGGCCCCCGCCAGGAAGTACGACGCCAGATAAACCAGCTCACGGGCGTCCAGGACCCACCTCACCGTGAGCGGCGGCAGGGCCATTTTCAAAATCCCCTGCGCGACCAGGAGGTGAGTGGCGAACAGCAAGGCTCCGGGCACATAGATCAGCGGATACACGTACGAACGGCGGGAGAGAAATGCCGGGCGTTCCGGAAAACTCAGGCAGAAATGCAGGAACACCGCCGGCTGCAATACCCAGGCCAGGACGTTGAGCCAGTAGATGGTCGAATCGAACAGGTTCAATTTCCCGGTATAGGACAGCGTGTAGAGCGCGAAGGAAGCCAGACAAAAGACGTAGAAGTGAAGGGACTTGGGCGCGGTCCACCTGCGGACCAAAATAAAAGTCCCGATGAAGAGGTACAGAAGCCCGACGACTTCGAGGAAGTAGTGGAGAGACCTCGAGCTGTTCTCCGGCCGGATGACTACCGTGGTGTCAAATTTTTCTCCGCCGCGAGCAAGCTCGTAAGCCGCCTTGGACCACACGCCGCTCGAAAAGACTGCGTGGCTGGCATCCGCCCAATGTCTGACCGGCAGGCCGTTGATTGATTCGAGCCGGTCGCCCTCGCGTATGCCCGCGCGGTCCGCGGGGCCATCGCGCTCGACAAGCCATGCCGTCACGCCCCGGGAAGAGTCCACCCAGGAAACGCCGTCAGAAGGGAGCTGGTAAAACCTTCTCTGTTGGAAGTTGATGGCGGCTAATACAACAAGCCCCACGCTCAGGGTCGCGAGGAGGATGGTCGTAAAACGAAGTGGAGCTTCCCTTACCATATGCCCTCAGAGCCCGCCGCCAAACGGAGGGTATACGCTCTCCTCTAATTCAAAAGCAAGTCGGATTCCAGCCCGCGAACTCAAACCCTCAAATAACTTCATGCTTCTCAAATGGATAGATCCATCGTCAACGGTCCAATTCACTTACTATGGAAATTTGGATATGGCCTCCCGTTTTTCGTAATGCCACTTAAGCAGTTTCTTGTCAAGACGACTCGCCTAACCTCGAGAACTTGACCGCGATGCATGCGCCCTCGCAGCGCCCCGCCTGCTTAGACTCTACAAGCAAGGACAAGGAAAGCCACAGGGGCTCTCTTAAAACTGAAGTGAGAACCCGCCGCGAAGGCTTCTGTAGGAAGAAGTCAGAATGAAAGGTTTTCCCCCGGAACTGTACAAGGGGACGTAGCCCTCGCCCAGGAGGTTGCGGAAGTCGGCCAGTGCTTCGATGCGTGCGGGAAGGAAACCAAAGGCGGGGAGAGGCTGACGAATCTGGACGCCAAGAAAGGGCTGGAGCTCAAGGTCCGCGTCTCCGTAAGGATCGACGCCCGTGACGCGGCCACGCTCAAGCCATTGGTAAGAAGTCGTGATTTGCGTATTGCTGTAAGGAACTCGGGAGGAGACTTTACTGGTCACGGAGCGGCTCGGATGGACGCGAAGAAGGCTCTGAAGGTTCCTCTGGCTGTCATCGCTCGTCAAGCGCCCAGTCTCCACGGTGAGGGCCCTTCCCAAGGCGTAGGCGAAAGCTGCTTCCACGTGATTTCCCATGCTGACCGAGTAAGTCGCGCGGAAGCCCGAGGAGGTATAGTCTCCTGCATTCAAGAAAACACCCTCAGCTCCCGGGTTCGGGGAAAGGTTCCCGGCCAGCCAAGCCGAAGTGCCGGGCATTCCCAACCCTCGCACGACCGCGTTCTGGATCGAGTCGCGGTATCCGGCGATTTCGACTCGGGAACTCCTGGTCAGGTTCCGATGGACGCTCACCTCAGCATGGTTCAGTTGCTCCAGCCGGGGCCGGAAGCCCCGCATCGTCACCCGCGGAAAAGCACTCAGCATCCCGACGCGGTCCGCCATTGAGCTTGCCCCATCGTCGAGCCTGACGCTTCCGTAGCGAACGTCAATGGACGTCGAAGGGTTCAAGCGGTAATCAAGCTTCATCCGCGGGCTTGCCGTCAGGACGTCGCGGGCGGCGTTCAGGTAATCAAGCTCCAGGCCAGCCGTCACGCTCAGTGAATCACTCAGGCGGCGCGTGTGAGAATAGTTGATCGTGATGCCCGGAGTGTGGACGAGTCCGTCGCGTCCCGCTTCCCTCGTCAGCGGCGAGGCATCGAAAAGACTCAGGTGATGGACGACGAGAGACAGCTCCTGGGGATCGCCTTTCGCCATGTGCTTGCGGAACGAGGTGCCGACCGATGACTCGAGCAGTCCCATGGCGCTCATCGAGCCGGCAACGAGGACGTCCGAGTCTTCGGAGAGCTGGCGCATATAGGCGAGGACGCTCCCCACTCCCGGGTCGCCGCCCAACGCTTCGCGCCGGTCCGAGCCCGGCATCATCCCGATCAGGCGCCGTGTAACGGGCGAAAAGCGCTTCAGCGGCTCGCCCGCGGGGGCCTGTGTCTTTGCAACTTCCTGGTATCGGAGAATCGGTCGCGTGCTGGAGGACGTGCGCAGCACCCACTTCCAGTCGTCGCCCCAGTTCGAAACCTTGCTGGAAGGGAACTGCAAACGCATGGGTGCGAGGATATCGCTCAAGACAAATTTCTGGCGCGAGGCTTCGCCCGCTTCCACGTTGATCCCGTTGCGGACGGCCGGCAACCTGGTGGGCGCGGTGACTCGAATCGAGTACCTGCCGGGGATGAGGCGCTCAAGCGCGAATTCGCCGTGCGCGTCGGTGATGACCTGCTCGACGGCGAGGCGGGCCCGGGACCCGATACCCCAGAGCGGGCCCATCACCCGGACCGAGGCGCCCATTAAAGGGTTCCCCTGCCCGTCCGTCACGCTGCCGGACAACCGGCCGAATCCCGCGCCGGAACCCTCCGCGAGTGCCGCGGCGGGCACGAAAATCCCCAGCGCAATAACAACGGTCAGAAGCGAGGTTCGACGATTGAAATGCCTCATATCTCCCGTCGTTTTTTCGGCTCCTGGCGCTGCGCTACCAAGGAACAGCTCGGATGAAATTCCTAACGCACTTCAAAAGTATCCGTCTGGGTGATAGTCTGGTTTTTCACGTTGTCCGTGACCTTGATCTGAACCGAGTACTTGCCGGGCTGAAGCGAATTCAGCGGCATCTTCTTCTGCAGCGTAATCTGCTGCGCCGCATTTTGCATCTTGGCGACCTGTTCAGCCTGAGTCAGGACGGATTTCCCCTCTTTAGCGATCTCGTACTGGACTTCCGCCGAGGGCCGATGGGTCTGCGGATCGACCGCCAGGTTGTAAACCTGCATATAGATGCCCAGCGTCTGGTCGCGGGTGAATGTCCGACTGACGTTGGGACGGACCCTCGAGCCCCCGATGACGAACGGACCGGAACCCACCTGGCTGGTTGGGAGGGGCTCAATCTTATCCGCAAGGATGAGGGTACTATGGGAGAGCTTTTCTTCATCGAAGTGGGGAACCTGGATGCCTAACTCCATGGAGCCCATGTGGCCGTTGAGGTCGTCCTTCACAACCACGGAGAGCTTGTAGCGCCCCGGCCGCAAAGGCATCGCCTTCTGATAGACCGATCTCCGGTCCACATATCGCTGGAATTCATTTTCAGGGACATCCAGAACCACACTGTCTTCAAACGTGTTGACGATCCTCCCGCTCAGGCTGCTGAACTGTCCGAAAATGTCGAGGACGGCGTGCATCACGCCGCCCTTGTTCTGGAATTCCAGGTCGCGGTTCGCCACCTGAACCGTTACCGGCGTCAGGATGGTCTCTTCGGTCACACGGAGGAAATCCGTTCGGACGTCAAACGGCAGGAGTTGGGCCGAAAGACGGGCCGTGACGACGGCCTTCAGGTCGTTGAATTTGACTGAGGGGGCTTTGAAGATCTTGGCATAAAGGTCCAGGCGAGTGAACTCGTTCATGCTCTCAGGCTCGCCGCCCAGGGACCGCCCTGTGGTCATGCCGTCAGACCGGCTGAATCGGTCGCGCTTCGAGGCCATCCCCATCGACTCGAGTTGCGTCAGGCCCGCGTTCGGGACGTGGAGCAAGGCGTCTTTTTCGCCGGGGTCAATCGTCAGGTGAAATTCGCCGGTCATCGTGGGGTCCACAAACTCCAGGATGATGTTGGTGCCGATGCCGTCGATGTACCGGTACCGCCACGTCTCGAACGGAAAGGTCGAAGTCTCTCCTCCGCCTTCCTCGGGCGGACGGAGGTACGTGCCGCCGCTCGGGTGTGATTCGATTTCGTCGGCAGGACCGTACATGATGTATATGCGGCCGCGGTCGGCCTTCCAGCCCGGGATGCCGGACGCGTAATGCTCGTTCGCGTAAGCGATCCGCCGGTAGTACTCTTCCTTAAACTCGTTTTCGGGGCTGCCGGGGTTGGGATTGCGCCGCTCCCAAAACTGCTCGATGAATTGTTCGCGCTCTTCGTCCGTACTCAGCTTCTTGAACGCGCCCCTCTCCTCGTCAGTGATGACATAGGGGACTTCCTCCTGGAGCCACTTCTTATAGGGGCTCTCCATCTCTTTCTGAATCGCCTTCTGGCGGCGCCGCTCTTGTTTATCCGGTTTTTCCTTGGGAGGCGAGGCGAAGAGGCCCGTGACTACAACGCCTCCGAGAGACACGACGAGAAGGAGGAGCGGTGATATGCGGTGAGAACGCCCGACGCTGAGTGTCGAAGGCCGTAAAGCTACACGCATGACTGGACGTATCCCGTTTGGACTCTTCAGATTCTAGTTTTTGGGGTAATCAAAGTCAAGCTTATAAGGCTTCAAGTTAAAGTCTTACAAAGACCCTCGACACCGACCCTCGTGTGGGATGCTTCCCGCCCGCAAAGGGTGGCTTCAGGTCGCGCTTTTTTCATCTCTTCTCGTCAGCGCCGGAAGCCTCCGACGGGCGCTCTCACTCTTGACGGTACTGTTTCAGTCTGACGTTGTTGCGAGATTAGAAATGGAGCACCGGCTGCGGGGCGGCGTGCGGCGCCGGACCTGGGGCGGCCTGCTTTCAGAGGGCCAGAAAAACGTGCTTGACGGGGCGTCCAGAAGGTGATAACAGCGAGGCCACGTCGGGCAGGAGTTTCTTCAACCAAGCGAGGCGGCCAGAGGTGCGGGCTTGTCAAATCGAATGGGGAAGGGCGCCCCGTGGCGCAGAACCACTTGAATCAGAACCACACGAATGCGTCCATCATGACCGGAGTCCTAAACCGGCGCCGCGGCCGATCCCCGGGCTCAAGCGAAAAACTGCAAGGCTTGTAAGTCTGGCGTCTGGGCAATGGGTTTAGAGAGGGAGGTTTTCACTATGAGAGCAAGATTTCGTGAAATCATACTTTGTTGTCTCCTTGCCTTGGGCCTGTCAGCTACTTATGGTGTTCAGCACCTGAAGGCCCAGGTACTTTACGGGTCGGTTGTGGGGACCGTGACGGACCAGAGCGGGGCCGTAGTCCCCAAGGCAACCGTTACCATGAGCAACGTTGCCACGGGCCAAACCAAAGAAACGACCTCTGACGACGCGGGCTATTACTCAATGCCGAACATGCTCGAGGGCAAGTACAATCTGACGGTTAAAGCGAGCGGTTTCAGGCCTCATACGGAGACGAACATCGAGGTCTCCATCAATACGGTTACTCGTATCAACGTGGGACTTCAGGTAGGAGGGGTGACCGAGTTAGTCACGGTGGAGGCCAGCGCGGCTATCCTCCAGACGACAAAGGCGGATGTCAATGTGAGCCTGGAATCGCGCGCGATGGAGAACCTGCCGCTGTCCAACTTTCGCAACTACCAGACCCTCATCAATCTGGTACCCGGCGCCACACCGGCGCGGTTTCAGAACGCCGAGGCCGATACGCCCGGGCGCTCCTTGTCAACCAACATCAACGGCCAGCAGCGCGGCGCCAACAATACCCGTCTGGACGGTTCGGCCGATATCCTGGTCACCATGCCTCACCACGCGGTGTACGTCCCGCCGGTAGAAAGCATTGCGGAGGTCAACATCTCCACCAACAGCTTCGATGCCGAGCAGGGGATGACGGGCGGCGCTGCCGTCACCGTGGTGACCAAGTCCGGGACGAACGATTTCCACGGCAGCCTCTTTGCTTACCACAACAATAGTGCCACCCGGGCCTTCCTGTGGGACGAGAATCGCGCCAGGGTAGCGAAAAAGCCCAAAAACATCCTGAACATCGATGGGGGCAGCATCGGCGGACCCATCAAGAAGAACAAGCTGTTCTTTTTCGCCGACTGGGAAGGCACCTTCGAGCGGTCGAACCGTTTCCGGCTCGCTTCCGTACCGACGGCTGACCTCCGCACGGGGGATTTCACGAGAGTATTTGGCGATACCACACCGATGATCTTCGATCCCTACACGGGGATCCAGGACGGATCGGGTCGTACGCCGTTCTCGTATCTTGGCAAGTTCAACGTGATTCCACCGGCCCGGCTGAACGGCCCCATGATGCAGCTATTGGACTTGGTTCCCCAGCCCAACCTTCCTGGGGATCTCGACAACTACTTCGTCTCCGGCACGCAACGTCTGAACCGCAACAATATTGACTCCAAGATCAACTGGAACCGGAATGATAAGCACCAGCTCTGGTTCAAGTACAGCGTCATGCGGGCGACGTTCGGTAGTGATGGCTTCAGCCTCGGCAAAGCGGGCGGCGCCTGCTTGTGCGACGGTGGCCTCGGCACAACTGCTACCCTGACGCAGGTCGCGGCCATCGGTCAAACTTATACCGTCACGCCCACCTTCCTGATTGACGCCACGCTCGGCTGGACGCGATTTGGCCAGGCCGCCCAACCCCCCGACCAGGTAAGCGGCATCAACTTCGGATCGGACGTGCTGGGGATTCCGGGGACCAACGGCCCTGACCCGCGGGAAGCTGGCATGCCCGCCTTTGAAATCTCTGGCTTTTCAACCCTGGGCAATCCGGAAGAGTGGAACCCGGCCTTCCGCAACGACCAGTCCTACACGTTCAACACCAACGCCAACTGGATAAAGGGCGCTCACGAGATCCGCTTCGGCTTCGATTATGTCCACCACCTCATGAACCATTGGCAGCCGGAGCTGGGCCGAGGTCCACGAGGCGGCTTTACTTTCGATACGGACGTCACGAGCATTAGCGGCTCCGGAGGAGACGAATTCAACGCTCTGGCGGCTTTCTTGATCGGGGCTCCACAGAACTCAGGGAAGAGCAGCCAGCTCATCAAGATGGACAGCTTGGAAGGCCAGTACGCCCTCTACGTGCGCGACCGCTGGCGCGTTACTCCCAAGCTGACCCTCAACCTGGGATTGCGATGGGAGCTTTACCCCAACCGGAGGCGCTCCCAAGGCCTAGGCATCGAATCGTATGACCCTACCACCAACGAGGCCTTGATCGGCGGCCGGGGTGGCATTCCCCGAGATAACGGCGTGGGCTGGAGCAAAAAGCTCTTTGCTCCCCGTATCGGTTTCGCCTATCAGGTGACCCCTTCCACGGTGATCCGAAGCGGCTACGGCATCACTTACCACTCGCATCCCTGGGGTGCTCAAGCATTACGTGGTTGGTTTCCGCTGACGGTTGTCGCGGAGTTCGCGGGCGTCAATGGCTTCCAACCGGTCACCACGGACTCGAGTTACGTGGCGGCGGGTGTCGCGAACGCGCCGCTGGGCCCCAACGTCGGCATTCCATCAATCCTCGGCTTCGACATCAGCACGGGCCGGGTTAAGTTACCGAATGCAGCCGAGGACGGCTACCCCGCGGCTAACCAACTGATGCGCCGCGGCTACATCCAATCGTGGAACTTCATCATCGAGCGCAAGTTGCCGGGCGAATTGGTAACCTCGGTTGGATACGTCGGGTCGTCCTCCATTAGGGACTTCGCGTTCCGTGACATCAACGCAGGGCAGATACCCGGCGCCGGCATTAACGGGCAACCGCTCTACACGAAATTCGGACGTACCGCGTCAACCCGGTTGTGGGATGGCATGCTGAACAGCAACTACCACTCGCTGCAAGTCAGCCTCAACCGGCGCTTTACGGGCGGCCTGCTTCTCAAGGGTGCCTACACCTACTCGCGGGCCATCAATATGGCCGAATACGGTGACTGGACCGAAACCTTCTGGCCTTCGGCCATCGCGTGGAATCGCAATCGCGCCCCCGCGAATTTCAACATCCCCCAGATCCTACAGTTTGCCTATATGTACGAACTCCCCTTCGGCAGCGGCAAGAAGTGGGCCGCGAGCGGGCCCCGCAAGGCGGTCCTGGGAGGCTGGCAGATCAACGGCATCTTCAGTTCCTTCAAGGGACTGCAGTATACGCTGAGTGCTTCCGGCTCCTCGTTGAAAATGCCGGACAACCGGCAGACCCCGGACCAAATCAAACCGACGGTCAAACAGATCGGGTGTGTGGGTCCCGGCGCCGGCTGCACCTTCTTCGATACCTCGGCCTTTGCACGCGTTACTGAAGTGCGGTTCGGCACCGTGGGCCGGAACACCATGCGCGGACCCGGTGTGGTGAATATGGACTTAAGCCTGTTCCGCACCTTCAAACTCACGGAGAAGTTCGATCTGCAATTTCGGGCGGAGGCGTTCAATGTGAGCAACACGCCAGCGTTCGGCAACCCGAATGGCAATCGCAATAGCTCGAACTTCGGGCATATCCTCTCCACGCGGTCCGGGACCAGTAGGACTGGACTCGCCCGGTCTCGGGAGTTTCGCTTCGGGCTACGCTTGGGCTTCTAGTCTCGTTTGACCAATCATCCGGGCGCAGGCTTCAAAACCCGCGCCCATTTTTTTGCAATCGGCTTACACTCAAGTGAGAGAATTTCGGTCTTACAACTGATTACGTCACGGCGGCGTTGTTTATCGCGTTAGCGGCCGGATCTACCGTCCTGCTGGTGCGTGATTTCCGGGGCCACCGCGCGCAACGGGGTAGCGGCTGGCACATTCATCGCGCGGTTTCCGACTTTTATCCAAGACCTGCGAGTCCACAATCTGAAGCGGAAGAGCCGGAACGTTCCAATAGGAGGCCGCGAGGCGTACATTTATAAGGAGCCGGGCTTCCAAAATGGAAATCCGGCTTAAGATGCTTTCCGCC
>WNFB01001523.1_pt1 | contig 19833 bp, 23 predicted proteins | sample 5400501 | NCBI WGS metagenome assembly WNFB01 (sample SAMN13153341, study PRJNA577476) | soil metagenome | isolation source: 200 cm saprolite under Douglas fir tree site 2 hole 1 | place: USA:California | collected 2015-04-18 | reverse complement strand
CGACAAGCATGCGGCCATGGGGGCTGCCGGCTGACGCCCGGCGGGCTGCCGCGCCGTTGCACGGGGCCCGCGCCGGTTCCATCTAATGGGAAAGAGGCAATACGACCGGGGACGGTGAACGCGAGGGCCGCATGCCGTTTCGTGTCTCGGGCAAGAACATCGACGTGGGTGAGGCGCTGCGCCAGCGCATCGGCGCGCGCATCGCCGAGGCGCTGGGCAAGTATTTCGACGGCGGCTATTCGGGACACGCGACGGTCGGCAAGGAGGGCTTCGGCTTCCGCACCGAGTGCGCGGTGCATCTCGATTCCGGCGTGACCCTGCAGGCCGAGGCGCTGGCGGCGGACGCCTATGCGAGCGCCGATCAGGCGGCCATCCGCATCGAGAAGCGGCTGCGGCGCTACAAGCGCCGGCTCAAGGACCGCCAGGCGGCGCGGGTGGACGGCGCCGCCGAGGTGGCCGCGCCGAGCTACGTCATCGCCGCGCCCGAGCAGGACGACGAGGAAGAGGCGGGCGAGTTCAATCCGGTCATCATCGCCGAATCGACCACGGCGCTCAAACGCCTCTCCGTGAGCGAGGCGGTGATGGAACTCGACATGACCGGCGCCGCGGTGGTGGTGTTCCGGCACGCCGGACACGGGCGCGTCAACCTTGTCTATCGGCGCGCCGATGGCCATATCGGCTGGATCGATCCGCCCGCAATGAAGTCCGGCGACGGCCATTGACGCCACAGCGGTCGGTCCCTATGGTCCGCCGCCTTTGCGCCGGACGCCGCCGCAAGCCTCCCCTATCGCCGGACCTTGTTCATGCCGCTCATCGATCTGGTCGCGCCGAACGCGGTCATTCCGGCGTTGAAGGTCACCAGCAAGAAGCAGGTGCTGCAGGAATTGTCCGCCAAGGCCGCGAAGCTGACCGGCCAGAACGAGCGCGTCATCTTCGAGACGCTGCTGCAGCGGGAAAAGCTCGGCTCGACCGGGGTCGGCAACGGCATCGCCATCCCGCACGGCAAGCTCGCCAAGCTCGAGCGGCTGTTCGGCCTGTTCGCCCGGCTCGACCGGCCGGTCGATTTCGAGGCGCTCGACGGCCAGCCGGTGGACCTGATTTTCCTGCTGTTGGCGCCGGAAGGCGCCGGCGCCGATCACCTCAAGGCGCTCGCCCGCGTGGCGCGATTGCTGCGCGATCCCGACATCGCCCGCAAGCTGCGCGAATCGCGCGATGCCGAGGCGCTGTTTGCGGTATTGACCCTGCACCCGTCCGCGGCGGCGTGAACGTCCCGCTCTGCCAGTCGTTTCAGTGGACGCTGACGGCGTCGAGGTCCTGGCTCGCCGCGCCGGCGATGGCCGCCTCGCGGCTGTCGGTGATCAGGATCGGGGTGCCGTCGGCGGCGTGCAGCGCAAACAGCGCGAGCCCGGGTTCGAGGTGCGGCGCCTGCGGATAGATGCGCGGCACGTCCTCGGACCGGATCGCCTTGACATACGCGACCCTGCTGCCGCCCAGCATGGCAAAGGCCTCGCTCGACAGCTGACGTGACAATACGGGCTCGCGCATGGCCTCGCTCCTCGACGATTCGTCGGATGAGGCGGCGGGCCGGTTCAACGCGTTGCAGGTTTTTGTGCGCGCTCGGGCGGTATGATCGAACCGCCTAGGGCTTGGCGTCAGTGCACGCTCAGCGTTTCGAGCTCGTGGCTCCAGGCGTTGGCGACCGCCGACTCGCGGCTGTCGGTGACCATGATCGGCGTGCCGTCGGCCGCGTGCAGCGCGAACAGCTGGGTGCCGGGCGCAATCTGCGGCGCCTCGGGAAACAGCCGCTTCACGTCCTCGGAGCGGATCGCCTTGACGTAGGCGATCTTGCCGCCGCCGAGCACGGCGAGCGCTTCGGGTGAGATCGGTGGAAGGTGTTCGTTGGTCATGGCCCTCGACTCCTTTTTGGTCGAGTCCGGTTCATCCGTCACTCGTGCCGCTTGATGGCGATCGAGCGCACGACCCGCTCCGGCTCCGGGCGGGCGAGGTCGATCGACAGCAGCCCATGCTTCAGGTCGGCGCCCAGCACATCCATGCCGTCTGCGAGCACGAAGGTGCGTTGGAACTGCCGCGCGGCGATGCCGCGATGCAGGTATTGCCGGGCCTTGTCGTCCTGCTGGCGTCCGCGGATGATCAGCTGGTTCTCCTCCACGCTCACCTCGAGCTGGTCGCCGGTGAAGCCGGCCACCGCGAGCGTGATGCGCAGGCGCTCGGGGTGCTCGCCGTCGCGGGCGAGGCGCTCGATGTTGTAGGGAGGATAGCCGTCGGCCGCCTTGGCGACGCGGTCGAGCGCTCGCTCGATCTCGTCGAATCCGAGCAGGAACGGACTGGAAAGCGACGGAACTCTGGACATGGTTACAAAGTCCCTCGTGAGCGACTTTGCCGGGGCCCATGCGGCGCCCCGGTCGCCCAAATATGGGGGGACGGGGTTAAGGGTTCAAGAATAAGCGGAAATCCGGTCCTCGGAGCATGATCCGGAAAACTGGGTACCGGTTTTCCGAAAAGATCATGCTCAAACCAGAGTCTAGGGCAGGCGCCAGCCCTCGAGCGAGAACAGGTGCAGCCGGTCGCGGCCGGCCAGCGCCCGCACGTGTTCGCCCAGCGCCGGCGCCGCGGTCCCCGGCACCCGCACGATGACGTCGCCACGGCCGGCGCCCGGCGCCCCATACACGAAGCATTCCGGGCCCACCCGCTCGACCGCCGTCACCGTCAGGTCGAGCGCCAGACCCCCGGGCGGCCCGTCTTGCGTGCTCGCCAGCCTCAGCTCGTCCGGCCGCACCCCGATGACGCCTCCCTCCTGGGGTACCGTCAGGCCGGGCGCCAGCGTGGCCGCCTCGGCGGCGCTGACCCGCAGCAGGTTCATCGGCGGCGCCCCGATGAAGGCCGCCACGAAGGTCGTTGCCGGGCGCTCGTACACTTCGAGCGGCGGCCCGATCTGCTCGACCCGGCCCGCGTTCATCACCACCAGCAGATCGGCGAGCGTCATCGCCTCGAGCTGGTCGTGCGTCACGTAGATCGAGGTGGTGGCGAAGGCGCGCTGCAGCTTGCGGATCTCGACCCGCATCGATACGCGCAGCTTGGCGTCGAGGTTCGACAGCGGCTCGTCGAACAGGAACGCCTTGGGCTGGCGCACGATCGCGCGCCCCATGGCGACGCGCTGGCGCTGGCCGCCGGACAGCTCGCGCGGCTTGCGTTTGAGGAAGTCGGCGATCTCCAGCATGCGGGCGGTCTCGCGCACCCGCTTGTCGATCTCCGGCTTGGGCATTTTGCGGTTGCGCAGCCCGTACGCCATGTTGTCGTAGACGCTCATGTGCGGGTAGAGCGCGTAATTCTGGAACACCATGGCGATGTCGCGCTCGGCCGGTTCGCGCGCGTTCACCACCTCGCCGCCCAGCAGCACCTCGCCGGCCGTGATGGTCTCGAGCCCGGCCACCATGCGCAGCAGGGTGGACTTGCCGCAGCCCGACGGGCCGACCAGCACGCAGAAGCCGCCGTCCGGAATGGTGAAGCTGATGTCGCGCACGGCCGTGACGCCGCCCGCATAGACCTTGCTCACGTTGCGCAGCGCGACGTCGACCACGTCACTTCTCCGTCTCGACCAGGCCCTTGACGAACAGCCGCTGCATCAGCACGACCACCGCCACCGGCGGCAGCATGGCGAGCATCGCGGTCGCCATCACCAGCTGCCATTCGGTGAGCGCGTCCGCGGTGACGATCATCTTCTTGATGCCGATCACGATCGTCTGCATGTCGTCGCGCGTCGTGATCAGGAGCGGCCACAGGTACTGGTTCCAGCCGTAGATGAACAGGATCACGAACAGCGCCGCCATGTTGGTGCGCGAGAGCGGCAGCAGCGTGTCCTTGAAGAATCGGAACGGCCCGGCGCCGTCGACCCGCGAGGCCTCGACCAGCTCGTCCGGAACCGTCATGAAGAACTGGCGGAACAGCAGGGTCGCGGTCGCCGAGGCGATCAGCGGCACGGCCAGCCCCGCATAGGTGTCGAGCAGGTTGAGATCGGCCGCGACCTTGTAGGTCGGGTAGATGCGCACCTCGACCGGGAGCATCAAGGTCACGAAGATGACCCAGAACGCCGTCATCCGCAGCGGGAAGCGGAAATAGACGATCGCATAGGCCGACAGGATCGAGATCGCGATCTTGCCGCACGCGATCGCGAGCGCCATCACCAGGCTGTTGAACAGCATGGTGGCGACCGGCTCGCGCGTGGTGCCGCTCGTGCCCACGAAGATGGTCCGGTAGTAGTTGTCGAGGACCTGGGTCCCCGGCGTCAGCGGCATCTGGCCGTTGGCGATGATGGTCGGCTCGTGGGTCGAGCCGATGAAGGCGAGATAGACCGGGAACGCCACGATCGCGATCCCGACCCACAGGATGAGATGCGGCAGGATGTTGCCGAAGCGGTGCCGCTCGACCATCAGTAGGTCACCTTGCGCTCGATGTAGCGGAACTGGATCGCGGTCAGCGCGATCACCATGATCATGAGAATGACCGATTGCGCCGCCGAGCCGCCGAGATCGCCGCCGAGCCGTCCGTCCGCATAGACCTTGTAGACGAGGGTCTCGGTCGCCTTGGCGGGCCCGCCGCCGGTCATCGCATCGATGATGCCGAACGTGTCGAAGAACGCGTAGACGATGTTGACGACGACCAGGAAGAACGTGGTCGGCGAGAGCAGCGGGAACACGATGGTCCAGAACCGGCGCAGCGGCCGCGCGCCGTCGATCGCCGCCGCCTCGATGACGCTGCGCGGGATCGCCTGCAGGCCGGCGAGAAAGAACAGGAAGTTATACGAGATCTGCTTCCACGTGGCGGCGAGCACCACCAGGATCAGGGCGTGGTCGCCGTTGAGCAGCGGGTTCCAATCGATCCCGAAGCCGCGCAGCCCGCGCGCCAGCACGCCGAGCGAGGGGTGAAACATGAAGACCCACAGCACGCCGGCGACGGCCGGCGCCACCGCATAGGGCCAGATCAGGAGCGTGCGGTAGAGCCCGCCCGCGCGCAGCGGCTTGTCCGCCTGGACGGCGAGCAGCAGCGCGAACGAGAGCGAGAGCACCGAGACCGCGGCCGCGAAGATGAGCGTGGTCGCGACCGTGTGATAATAGTCGGGCTGGGCGAACAGGTCGCGATAGTTCTCGAGCCACACGAAGGTGGTGGACAGGCCGAACGCATCCTGCAGCAGGAACGACTGCCACACCGCCTGGCTCGCCGGCCAATAGAAGAACACCAGCGTGATCGCGACCTGCGGCGCCAGCAGCAGGTACGGCAGCAGGCGGTGATTGAAGACGGATCGTTTTTCCATGGGGCGCCGCCGGAACGGACCCGCCGTGCGCCGGTCCGCCCGTCAAATATCCCTAACGCGAGACCGAGCGCTCGAACTGGCGCAGCATCTGGTTGCCGCGCGCGACCGCGGCGTCGAGCGCCTCCTTGGCGGATTTCTTGCCGGCGAGCGCCCCCTCGAACTCCTCCGCCCACATGTCGCGCAGCTGCACCATGTTGCCGAGCCGCAGGCCGCGCGAGTTCTCCGTCGGGTCCTTGTTGGTCAGCTCGAGCAGCGGCGTCTCCAGATAGGGCGCGTCCTTGTAGTAGCCGGACTCCTTGGTCTTGGCGTAGGCCGCCTTGGTGATCGGCAGGTAGCCCGACGCCTTGTGGATCGAGACCTGGCGGTCGGTGTCCGACAGGAACGACAGGAGTTTCGCCACGCCCTTGTACTCGTCCGGCTTCTTGCCGCCCATCACCCACAGCGAGGCGCCGCCGATGATCGAGTTCTGCGGCGCGCCCTTGACGTCCGCGTAGTAGGGCATCGGCGCATTGCCGAAGTCGAACTTCGCGTTCGCCCGCACATTGCCGAAGAAGGCCGAGGAGGTGAGGAAGATGGGGCACTCGCCGGAGGTGAAGCGGCCTTCCCCGGTATTGGTGCGGCCGGAATAGTCGTAGGTCTTGTCCTTCTGCAGTTCGATCAGCTGCTCCAGGTGGCGCACGTGCAGCGGTCCGTTGAAGTTGAGCACGGTGTCGAACCCGTCGAGCCCGTTGGCCTTGGTGGAGAGCGGTACGTTGTGCCAGGCCGAGAGCTGCTCGACGTTGACCCAGGTGACCCAGGCATTGGAGAAGCCGCAATTGGCGTAGCCGGCCGCCTTGAGCTTTTTCGCCGCCGCGAACACCTCCGGCCAGGTCTTTGGCGGCGCGTCCGGATCAAGGCCTGCTTTGCGGAACGCATCCTTGTTGATCCACATCACCGTCGACGACGAATTGAACGGAAACGACAGCATCTCGCCCTTCGACGTGGAGTAATAGCCGGTGATGGCCGGCAGGTAGGCCTGCGGGTCGAATGGCTCGCCCGCCTCCTTCATCAGCACGTGCACCGGCTTCACCGCTCCGGTCGCCGCCATCATGGTGGCGGTGCCGACCTCGAACACCTGGATGACGTGCGGGGCGTTGCCGGCACGGAACGCGGCAATGCCGGCGTTCATCGTGTCCGGATAGCCGCCCTTGTAGGTCGGGACGACCTTGTAGTCCGGCTGCGCCGCGCTGAACTCGTTGGCGAGCTTGACGATCACGTCGTTGTTCGCCCCCGTCATGGCGTGCCACCACTGGATCTCGGTGACGGCGCCGGCCGGCGTTGCGCCGGCGAGCACGGCCGCGGCGGCGGCCGCCGCTGCGAGGCGACGAATCGACATGGAACTCTCCCTTGGCATTGTTTCCCCCGGTGCGGCGTCGGCTTGATCCCACTGGCAGCAGGCGGTGACGCCGGCGTGACGCCCGGGCCATTCTAGGCCGCAGCGGAGACACGGTGGAAGGGCCGCGGGCGGTATCGAGCCCCCTGTCCCGGCCGCGCCCCATGCATTAAGCATGCGGTCCGGAATGCGCCTGCATTGCGGGCGCCAGGGGAGGGAGCCGCCGTTGCGCATTGCAGTGATGGGGTCGGGCGGCCTTGGCGGCTATTTCGGCGCACGGCTCGCCAAGGGCGGCGCCGATGTCGCGTTCATCGCCCGCGGCGCGCATCTGGCCGCCATGCGCGAGAAGGGCTTGACCATCGAGAGCGCGCACGAGCCGCTGCATCTCGAGCGCGTCAACGCGACCGACGATCCGGGCACGATCGGGCGCGTCGACATGGTCATGTTCGGCGTCAAGCTGTGGGACACCGAGACGGCCGCGCGCGCGATCCTGCCGGCGATCGGCCCCGACACCGGGCTCATCTCGTTCCAGAACGGCGTGCAGAAGGACGACATGCTGCGCCCGATCGTCGGCGACGCCGCCATCGTGGGCGGCGCCGGCTACGTGGCGACCACCATCGCGCGGCCCGGGGTGATCGCGCAGACCGGCGCGATGCAGCGGCTCGTGTTCGGAGAATATGACGGCCGCCGCTCGCCGCGCGTCGAGGCATTTTACGAGGCCTGCCGGCGCGGCGGCATCAACGCGGAGATCGCCGCCGACATCCGCCGCGAGATCTGGCAGAAATTCGTCTTTCTGGTCGCGATCGCCGGCGCGACCACGTCGATCCGCCGCACCATCGGGCCGATCCGGTCGCACCCGCTGACGCGGCAATTCTTGCTCGACCTCGCCCGCGAGGTGGTGGCGGTCGGCCGCGCCCATGGGGTGGCGCTCCCGGCGGATTTCGCCGAGCAGCGCATCGCCGCGGCGGACGCGCTGCCGGCCGACATGACCGCCTCGATGCATCACGACCTCGAGCGCGGCAACCGGCTGGAGCTCGCCTGGCTCAGCGGCGCCGTCGTCGATCTTGGCGCCAAGGTTGGCGTCGCGACCCCGATGAACCGCGCGGTGCGCGACATTCTCGTGCTCCATGCGGACGGCAAGCGGCCGTGACATGCTCACGCCGATGAAGACCCCGCCTGTTCTCGCCATCCGGGCGATCCGCGCGGTCGGCGTCGAGGTGCCGATGACCTATGTGCTCGGCACCAGCGCGGCGGCGATCAAGACCGCGTCGCTCATGCTGATCGACCTCGAGACCGAGGAGGGCGTCACCGGCCGCTCCTATCTGTTCTGCTTCGCGCGCGAGATCGTGCCGGTCGTCGCCCGCATGATCGAGACCGCCGCCGCCGTCGTGATCGGCGACAAGCTCGCGCCCGTCGACCTGTGGGCCAAGCTGGCGCGGCGCTTCAAGCTCATCGGCGTCAACGGCATCGTGCGCATGGCGCTGTCGGGGATCGACGTCGCCGCCTGGGATGCGCTCGCCATCGCGGCCGGCCAGCCGCTCGCCCGCTTCCTCGGCGCCTCGCTGCGGCCGGTGCGCGCCTATAACAGCTGCGGGCTCGGCCTGATGGCGCCGCATGCGCTGGCCGACGAGGCGGAGAAGCTGCTCGCCGGCGGTTTCCGCGCCATCAAGCTGCGGCTCGGCTATCCGACCCTGCCGGAAGATATTGCGGCCTTGCACGCGGTGCGCCGGCGCGTGCCCGACGATGTCGCCGTGATGGTCGACTACAACCAGGCGCTCAGCCTCGCGCAGGCGCTGGAGCGCGGCCGCGCCCTCGACCGCGCGGGCATCTACTGGCTCGAGGAGCCGATCCGCCACGACGATTACGAGGGGAACGCGCGGCTCGTGCGCGAGCTGAGCTCACCGATCCAGATCGGGGAGAATTTCAACCTGCCGAGCGCCATGCAGGTGGCACTCGCCGCCGGCGCCGCCGATTACGTCATGCCCGATCTCGACCGCATTGGCGGCGTCACCGGCTTCATGCAGGCGGCCGGCCTCGCCGCCGCGCACGGCATCGAGATGTCCTCGCACCTGTTCGCCGAGGTCAGCGCGCATCTGCTCGCCGCAACGCCGACCGCCCACTGGCTCGAATACATGGACTGGGCCAATCCGGTCGTCGAGGAGCCGCTCAAGATCGTCGACGGCAACGCGCTCGCGCCCGACCGTCCCGGCAACGGGCTCGTCTGGGACGCGCAAGCCGTGGCACGCTATCGGATCGGCTGAGACCATGACGCCCGACGTCAATATGGAGATCCTCGACCTGCTGGAGCGCGAGGCGGTTCGCTCGCGTTATCTCGCCCAGATGAAGGTGCTGCGCGCGTGGCACGAGGAGATCGCCAAGCCGCGCTACCTCGCGCCGAAGCGGCTCCTGCGCCACGGCTACAAGGTCTATTCGCAGAACGACGAGGACGGCATCATCGCGGAGATTTTCCGCCGCATCGGCGTGGCCGGCCGGACGTTCGTCGAATTCGGAGTCGAGACCGGCGTCGAGTGCAACACGGCAAAACTCCTCGTCGAGGGGTGGCGCGGCCTGTGGATCGAGGCCAATCCAGAGAGCGCAGCGTCGATCGGGCAAAATTTCGCGCCGTTCATCACCGAGCGGACTCTGACGTTGGTGGAGAGCCGGGTCACGGCCGAGAACATCAACGGCCTGATCGGCCAGACTGGCCTGCGCGGCGAGATCGACCTCCTGAGCATCGACATCGACTACAACGACTACTGGGTCTGGAAGGCGATTGACGTGGTCGCTCCGCGCGTTGTCGTCATCGAATATAACGCGACGCTCCGACCGCCCATGTCGCTGGTCGTGCCATACCGGCCGGACGCCGAATGGGACGGCTCGAATTTCCAGGGCGCGAGCCTCGCGGCTCTCGTCAAGCTCGGCGCGCAGAAAGACTACCGCATCGTTGGGTGCTCGATCGCCGGGGTGAACGCTTTCTTCGTGCGCGCCGATCTCGCCGGCGACCGCTTCCTCGAGCCGGCGACCGCCGAGGAGCATTACGAGCCGCCGCGGCACTATTTCTACCTGCTGCCGTCTGGGGGTTTGCGCGCCCGCCCCGGCCCGTTCGTCGCCGTTTAGGCTGTGAACAAACGCCGCGTCGGGGCCGGCTTTCGTTGTTTCGCGCGGATGGCGGGGCTATAAGCACGCCAAAGCGTCAAAACGAGAGGCGACCATGCAGCCGCTGCGCGCCCGTGCGAAGGAGGACCGCACCGCCGTGCCCGACGTCCGCGCAAAACTGTTCGCGCTGATCAAGGAGCGCTCGTTCAGCCGCCGCGCCATCGCGCTGACGTCCGGGCGCGCCAGCAACTACTATTTCGATATGAAGCCGACCATGTTCGATCCGGCCGGCGCTGCCTGGATCGCCGAGTTGATCCTCGATGAGCTGCAGGGGGTCGAGGTCGACTATGTCGGCGGCCTTGCCATCGGGGCGGTGCCGCTCGTCAACTCGGTCGCCATGCTCAGCCATCTGCGCGGCCGGCCGATCCCCGGCTTTTTCGTCCGTGCGCAAGTCAAGGAACACGGCACCAAGCGGCGCATCGAAGGCACCGCCGCGAGCCTCGCGGGCAAGAAGGTCGCCATCCTCGAGGACGTGACGACCACCGGCGGCTCCGCCACCACCGCGGCCGAAGCCGCGCTCGAGGACGGCGCCAAGGTCGTGCTGGTGATCTCCGTCGTCGACCGGCTCGAAGGCGCCACCGACCATTTCAACAAGCTCGGCATTCCATTCCGCGCGATCTATACCGCGGATGAATTTTTGGCCGCGTGATCAACGTTCGAGTAATCGCTCCACCCTCATCCTGAGGAGGCCGCGAAGCGGCCGTCTCGAAGGATGACAGCAAGCGCCCGTTGCGATGGTTCGAGACGCGCGGCTTCGCCGCGTTCCTCACCATGAGGCCGAAAGTGGTGTTGATATCACCCACCGAGCCCGAACAGCTCCGCCACGTTGCCGCCGAGCACCGCGTCCTTCTCGGCGGCCGACAGGAACGCGCAATGGCGGCGGACGTAGTCGAGGCTCTGGCGATAGGTGCAGAAGCGCTCGACGTTGGGCATGTCGGAGCCCCAGACGAGCCGTGACGCGCCGAACAGGTCGCGCATGTGGCGGATCAGCTCCTGGGCCTCGGGATAGGGATAGTCCCAGGTGCCGCCCCAGGTGATCGGGAACATGATTTCGATCAGCAGATTCTCGCGCCGGTAGGCGGCGAGCACCTCGGGCGGAAAATCCCATTGGCCGGCGCGCGCGAAATGCGCCACCGGCGGGCCCATCACCAGCACGAAGCGCAGCGCGCCGTGGCGCTCGACGACCCGGTCGAACGCCATGAGGTTGCCGATGTAGCTCGCCCGGTCGTAGTGCGGCGTCGCCGAAAGCTCCACGAACACCGGCAGTCCGAACGACGCGATCTTGTCCCAGAACGGCGCGAACGCCGCGTGATCGAGGTTGCGCGCGTAGCCGTGGCGGGAGAAATCGTGCGAGTAGTACAGGCCCTTGAGGCCGAGAACCTTGTGCGCGCGATCGACCTCGGCCAGCACATCGTCACGATCCGCAACCGCCTCGTCGACGTGCAGCAGGCCGGTGAATTTGTCCGGATATTCGCTCTGCGCGAACGCATTGTAGTCGTTCATCGCGCCGTAGCCGCCGCCCGCCTGGAGGATGCAATGATCGACCCCCGCGTAAATCATCTGCGCGACCATGAAGGCGGGCGGCGCCTCGATCCGCTGCATGCCGACCGGCATGTACTGGATCGCGTATTGCTCGCCCTCGTGGGTGAACTCGAGGCGGCCATAGGGACCCACGCGAAAGCCGACGTCCGCGAGGCCGGCCCAGGTGTTGTCGTCCGGCCGGAACAGCATCGCCGGCTTCACCTCCTTGCCGTCGCGCACGCGAAACGTCCTCGCGGCCGGGCGCGTCACGTTCTTCTGGATGTACTTGAGATGAATATCGACGGACGGATGCCCGCAGGCGCCATGCCAGTTCTCGAACACGTGGGCATGGCAGTCGATGATCATGGCGGACGTGTACTCACAAAACCCGGCGGCTTCAACACCGGACACCAAGACCGGCAACATCTGCTATCGTGAACCGATCAGGGAGGACAATATGGCGGATCCGATCGTCTTTTCCGGCAACGTGGAATGGTCGGGCGAGAACCCGGGCATCTCGCTCAAGCAGACGCCCGACGGCCCGTTCGTCACCCTTGCGAGCTTCTTCCGCGTCGTGCTCTCCCCGCACGGCCGCGGCCATGCGCTGGTCCTGCTGCAGTCGCCGCAGGACGAGAGCCCGCCGGCCGACCGGGCGAACCTGTGCCTGACCGACAACGAGACGCTGGCGCGCTATCTGGTCACCGCGTTCGTCGCCAATTTCGGCGCCTGGAAGGGGGCGCCCGGGCTTGCCGGCCTCGCCTATCGTCCACTCGACAGCGTCGAGGCCGGCGGCGACCCGGCGACGGGCTACAGCGAGACGGTGCGGGCGGGCGACATGACGGTGCGGCTCGACTGGACCGGCCTCGGTCAGCCGTTCTGCTTTGCGCTGCCGCCGGACAAGTCGGCGACCGGCCGGCACCACATGCCGAGCCTGTTCGTCGGGTGCCGGGACGCAACCGTCACGGTGAACGGCCGCGTGCTGCCCGGCAAGCCGATCCCGCGCGAGATCGCCGGACACCGCATCAGCACGGCGATGCTGGCCTTCTCGGAGACCTGGATTCGCGCGTAGAGACGTTTATCGAGTCAGCATCAGGCCGCGGACCAGGGAGGATTATCGCAAGCCGAAAAGCTCTGGTTTGAACGTGCGTCGGCTCCCGATAGCCCGCGAAACGCCTTTGGTTACTGAAAAGCCGCGCTAAAACGAAATATCCATGCTGCGCCAAGCAGCCGGTAACGGGGCCGGCTGTTTGCGGAGTTTCCGCGTTCCGTTTTCGAGGGGATTACTCGAGGATCCACAGTGGCGGGCACTCTGAGCGGCCTGCCGGTTGTTATCTGTTTTGCCTGCCCCCACCGCCATGGCTACCTCCTCTGCGTCCTGCGGATCACCCCAGAATCGCGCGAGCGTGGGCCCCTCGCGCTCGAGCGGGTCGCAGAGGAACGAGACGATTTCATAAGGCCAGACCCGCCGGCCCATGCGGCTGTACCAACGCATGGCATGTCGCAGGCCGCGATCCGGATGCAGGAACGTCCGGTACAGCGCTTTCGGCCGGCACTGCAGCACCATCTCGATGAACTTCACCCACAGCAGCATGCGCCACGGCGGCATCTGACGCGTCGCCAGCACCTGGTGCTTGTAGTCCCATTTGCTGCGGTCCGGCTGGATGACCCTTCTTTCGATTGCCACGCGGTAGAACGGCGTCCATCGGTGCGGCGTCACATACAGCAGCTGGATCTGGTCGGGATCGTACGCCAGCAGCTGGCGCATCCCACGCCATTGGTCACTGTCTCCATCCTCCTCGAAGCCGACGACCCAGGTCGCCATCGACAGGATGCAGTTCGCCCGAAGGAGCCGGATGGCCTCGCGATCCGTCGCCGTGGTCCCTCCCTTGCGGATCAGTTCCAGGGTTGCCTCATCGGTGCTCTCCATGCCGAGAAGAAAGCGCTGCCATCCCGCCTTCTTGTAGAGATACAGGATATCGGCATCGCGCACGATGTCGTCAGCGCGCGTGGATCCGACGAGGATCAGATCGACGTTCTCTGCAATCAGCGCCTCGAGAAAGGCGCGCCAGGCCTTTTTGGAGACGGTCGGGTTCTCATCGGCGAAGTTGATGACCTCGACGCCCGCGGTGCGGTGCAAGCGTGCCAGTTCCTTAGCAAAACGGACGGGATCACGATGACGCCAGCGCGACCAGAATCCGCGCTGGCCGCAATAGGTGCAAAGATGTGGACAGCCGCGTGAGAACTGCACGACGACCGCGCGTTTGCCGCCCCAGTAGCTGTAACGGGCGTGGTCGATCAGCTCCCATCCGACGCGGTAGGCGTCGAGATCGCGGATGACCGGCGCGGGCCTGGTTGCGCGCGGCTTGCCTTGATGGCGAAACGCAATCCCCGGAATCCGGTCGAGGGGCCCTCCCCGCTCGAGCGCCGACATCAGACGACGCGCCGTTTCTTCGCCCTCGCCGCGTACGATTGCCGTGACATAAGGCTCCGCGGCAAGGATCTCACGCCAGTGGTAGGTCGGAAACACGCCGCCATAGACGATCCACGCCCCCGGAAGCGCGACGGAAATCGCGCGCGCGCCGCGTGCAATGCCGGGATGCCCCGATGTGGAACCGGAGTGGCCAAACAGGACGGCATCCGGCCGCCACGCGTCTGCGGCAGCAACAAGGTCGACGACCGACATGGGGCCGAATTCGCCGTCGACCAGCGCGACCGCATGGCCGTCATCGATCAGCGGACCTCCGATCGCGAGTAGGCCGAGCGGCGGCAGGTGATCGTCTGGAATGCGGCTGCCGATGGAAGGATGCGGGACGTTTATCAGGAGAACGCGCATGGGGAACGCCTCCGAGACTGGGAGATGACGTGATTGAAACGGTTCAGGCCGGACCGCTCGCCGCGAGGAGCGGAACGGCCGCGAGAGCGTGGTCAGGCGCCGGAGCGCCTTGCGGCAGGCCGCCGAAGCGGCGTTCCCGGACTCGGTACGTGTTCAGCGCGCGCTCGAGCTCCTTGCCGTCGAAGTCGGGCCAGAGTGTCTCGGTGAAATACAGCTCCGCGTAGGCGGCCTCCCACAGCATGAAATCCGACAACCGCTGCTCTCCGCTCGTGCGGATGAGCAGATCGATGTCCGGGCCGCCGCCACGCTGCTCCAGCCGGCGCGAAATCTCCTCGCGCGTGAGGGAAGCCGGACTGGCTGTCGAGACGGCGGCGAGGATCGAATCGCGCCCCGAGTAGTCGATGGCGATGCGCAGATCGAGGGATGTCCCCTCCGCGGTCGCCGCCTCAGCCTGTGAAATCAGATCGGCGATGCCGTCAGGGAGCCGGTCCCGGCGCCCCATGACCTTGACCCGAACGCCCGCCGCCGCCAAACGCGCGATCTCGTTGTTGAGAAAGCGGCGCAGAATCCCCATCAACACCGCGACCTCGTGGGCGGGGCGACGCCAGTTATCGGTCGAGAAGGCATAGGCGCTGAGCGTCGTGACGGCGAGGCGCGGCGCTGCCTCGACGACCGCTCGCAGCGCCGCGACACCCGCGTGATGTCCCGCCTCGCGCGGCAGTCCACGGGCGGTCGCCCAGCGGCCGTTGCCGTCCATGATGATCGCGACGTGGAGCGGCGAGTTGACTTGTTGTTGTCGAGTACTTTGCATTGCAAAGTCTCCTTGCAAAAAAATTTGCTTCCGTTCAGGCGGGCCGCGGGGAGAGCCGACCGGTGGCAACGCTCGGCTTTCCCGCCGCCCGCGCAGCTTCTTTGACGACCCGCTCGAGCACGGCGAGGTAGTCGATGAAGCGCTGCCGGCCGGTCCGCGTCACGCGACACGTGGTCAAGGGCCGCTTGCCTTCGAAAGTCTTCACGATCTCGACGAACCCGGCCTCCTCCAGGACCTGGAGGTGGCGGCTGAGATTCCCGTCGGTTAGCCCGCACAACTGCTTGAGATCCGCGAAGGCGAGACCCTTGGGATGGGCCATCAGCGAGGTCAGGATGCCGAGGCGCGCCTTCTCGTGGATGACACGGTCGAGCCCGTCGTAGGCGAACGGAGCGTCGTTGTCAGTCTTGGCCATCCTCGCCTTCCGCAATGTGAAGGAGCGCGGCCATCACGAACTGGCCGATGCCGAACGGAATGCCCATGGCCCATGGAGAGAGCGCGCGAGACTGGCTGGACATGATCAGCACCGCGCCACCGGCGAGGAAGTACCAGGCGGCGGCGATGGCGATCGAGCGCGGCAGGAAGCGCAGGCCGACGAACAAACCGACGCCGAGCAACATCTGCCATAGGCCCGGCAGAATCCAGCTGGCGTCGGGCGCGAAGCGAAGCAGGACCACGCAGACGACGGCACCTGCCGCCCCGACGGGCAGGAAATGCTCGACGGCATGGAAAAGCATGGCGTCGGCCAAGCCGCCGTGATGGCGCCGCGTCCGCGCGATCATCTCGATGCCGATGAGCGCGGCCGAGACGACCGCCACCGCCGCCCACACCGCGACGAAGGTGAACGCATCGCCGGCCGGATCGAGCAGCAGCGATTGCACCGTCGCAGTAGCGATGGCAATCAGGCCGGTGGCGGCGATCACCGACGGCCCGAAGCCGCGGAACAAGGTGCCGGCGGCGAGCCGCAGCCGGATGTTGCCGATGTCGGCCAGCGCCTTATGCAGGTCGCTCATGGTCAATCCGTTACTTTACATTGCAAAGTACATCCGAGCGCAAAGGCTGTCAAGTGCCGGCCGCCAAAGCCCGTGACCGACGCAGATCATCGGGGCGGTCGCTAAAGATTGAATTTGCCGAAGAATGAAAATACGTAGGGTTCCGAGCAAGCGAAACAGTGATCCTCGGTAACGAATCATAATGGGCGCTAATCCGAAGTGGGCAAGGAGAGGATTGCTGCTGTTGGCCGTAGTTTGCGTGGCGCCCGTAAAAGCAATGGCAGCCGATTATCAGGCCACCATGGATGCGTTGACGCGGGGTTCACCGCGCGACGTATCCGATTTTATTGTGCGACGCGTGGATTGTAATCATTGGGCCGGAGAGGAAGCGATCGACGATGAGCGGCGCCAGGAGATCCAGGATGCAATGGATAGATTGAATTGCCAAGCGATCGATGAAGACGAACGTTCGCTTCGGCACTCATATGCAAATAATCCCAAAGTGCTGCGGGCCTTGGACGAGGCACGGAACGTCGTTTTCTGAACACCGACTTCGGTAGCCGAGGGGCCCGCAATGTGGAGCAAGTCCGCTGGTGCCATCTTTCTCCTGGCCATGGAGCTCTTTCAGACCCTTCCTGGATTTGCGCAAGATGACCTTCGTCGGAACAACGATCCCATCATCATTCCCGAGGGCCAAACGGAAGTGAAATATCCTCGTGTTGAGGAAATGCCACGGCAATTGCAAAAAGCGCTCTATAGAAGATGCGGCCGTGACCAACTCGATTGGCTGAAAGGTATTCCCGCTCGGATCATCAAGCCCAAGCCAGGCGGCCGAATCGTCGCGCTCGTGCCGTGCGGCCGAATAACTATCGGGGGTCTCGCATTCACTTTTGGTCGTTGGTGGCAGCCGCGACCGATCAGCTTTACGGTCATGGCCTACCCGAGCGGTTTTACGACGAGCGAACATGCCGGCTTTCTCGAATGGCACCCTGACTCGCTGGTACTTACGGCCACGCAGGGAAATGACGTGATAGATTGCCGGTATCCAAACCGGTTCAGGCATACCTACTCATATGTCGACCGCGAGGAGTCACCCTTCGTCTTAATCAAGGTGGAGGCAGTAGCCGATTCCTGTGGCGGGGGTGGAAGAGATGCATCGGTGACCTTGTGGGAAACGCCCGTCTGGAGCGAAAAGTGGACGCAGTGAATGAAGGGTGGCTTGATCGAGGAGTTCTGCAGCATCGCCGCTTGATTGCCCACAGACTCGTGGTCGCGTCGCCAGCTCGAAGTAGAACGAAACCTCGCGCCGCGCCCCCAGCGCCCGCCGGCGTCGGGAAAATTAGTCGCGATGCCTGTTACGCGGCGCCGAGCTTTTCCATGTGGTGCTTGAACAGCCGCTCGATCTCGCCGTTCACCACCAGATAGGCGCACCAGAAATCGAGGAACTGCTTCCACTCGGCGTCGCCGTAGCGGATCACCCAGGTGTTCGGCCGACGGTCGAGCGGATGGGCCGGGTCGACCACCGCCGCCCAGCTCTCGTTGCGCTTGGCGAACAGCAGCACGTCGCTGTCGCCGCTGATCCAGGCGTCGGCGCGCTTGGCGCGCACCGGCTCGGCCCCGAGCGTGACTTGCCCGCTCGTGGTGATCACCTTCGGTCCCTTGGGCAGCAGCAGCGGAATGCGCGGCTCTTCGCTGGCGCCGGTCGTCACCGAGATGGTGACGTTCGGATCGTTGAGGTCGGCCGCGGTCTTGAAGCGTCCGGCATTGTCCTTGTGAACCAGAAACAGCGAGCCCTTCGAATAGAGCGGGCCCACGTAGCTCGCCACCAGGGCGCGCTGCACCAGGTAGACGAGCGACGAGCCGAACAGGTCGTAATCGCCGCGCCGCAGGCCGACCGTCGAGTTGGCGAAGGTGACCTCCTTCCACTCGACCTTGATCTGGAGGTCCTTGGCGAGCACGTCGACCGCATCCTTGTAGATGCCGCCGAGTTCGCCGGTCTTGGCGTCCTTGTAGAACCACGGCCCGGTCTGGGCGTAGCCGACATTGATCACGCCCTCGCGGCGGATCTTCGCCAGCACCGAGTCCTCGCGGATATTGCTTTCCAGCATTTGCGCGAGCGCAGCGCCCGGCGCCACCACGCCGCCAACCGCGCCCGAGGCTGCGCCGAGCATGGCCGTCTTGAGGAAGTTGCGCTTGCGGTCGTTCACGTCGTCGCTCATGGAAGGCTCCTTGGGGATAGGCCGAGCGCGGTTTCGCCGTTACCATAGGCAAGGGAGATTTGCCTTGTCCACCTGCGCGTCATCGCGCGCGAGCATGAACGCAATTCCACGCATCCGCGTTGTCGACGTCCACAAGCGCTTCGGGCCGCTCGAGGTGCTGCGCGGCGTATCCTTCGACGTCAACCGCGGCAACGTGGTGAGCGTGATCGGCGCCAGCGGGTCGGGCAAGAGCACGCTCCTGCGCTGCGTGAATTATCTCGAGCCGCCGAATGCCGGGGAGGTTTATCTCGAGGGCGAGCCGCTCGGCTCCCGGCTCGACGCTGGCGGGCGGCGCCGGCCGCGCTCGCTCGCCGAGATCAACCGCCTGCGCCGCGAGCTCGGGGTGGTGTTCCAGCAGTATAATTTGTGGCCGCATATGACGGTGCTCGGCAACGTGGTCGAGGCGCCGATCCGCGTGCGCAAGTTGCCGCGCGCCGAGGCTATGGCGATCGGCGAGGAATGCCTGCGCCGCGTGCAGCTCACCGACAAGGCCGGCGAATATCCGGCGCGCCTGTCCGGCGGGCAGCAGCAACGCGCCGCCATCGCCCGCGCGCTCGCCATGCGGCCCAAGGCCATGCTGTTCGACGAGCCGACCTCCTCGCTCGATCCCGAGCTGACCGACGAGGTGCTCGGCGTCATGCGCGAGCTTGCCGCCGACGGCACGACGATGATCGTGGTGACGCACGAGATGGCGTTCGCCCGCGAGGTCTCGGACTGGGTGATCTTCCTGCACGACGGCCTGATCGAGGAGGAGGGCCCGCCCGCACAACTGTTCGAGGCGGCGAAGTCCGATCGCCTGCGCAGATTCCTGGCGAAGTATCGCAGGTAGCTCGCGTGTCGGACGGGCTCAAGCAGGCGCTCGATCTCTCGCTGTTCTGGGAGTATCGCGCCGTCCTGCTGCAGGGCCTCGTCTTCAACGCGCTGGTCTTTCTGTGCGCCGCCGCGCTTGCGCTGTCGGCGGGGCTCGGCGCCGCGCTCATGCGGGTGAACCGTTTCTTTCCGACGCGCCTCGTCGGCACCCTGCACGTCGAGCTGTTTCGCAATGCGCCCGACTACGTCATGCTGGTATGGGTGCATTTCGTCCTGCCGCTGATCATCGGCGCCGCGATCAGGCGGCGCGTCGAGTTTCATCCCTTCGTGTCGGCGGTCATAGCCCTCGGCCTCGTCTACAGCGGGTATTTCGCCGAGACGTTCCGCGCCGGCATCGAGGCGATCCCGCGCGGCAACCTCGATGCCGCGCGCGGCTTCGGCATGTCCGAACGGCTGATCCTGTGGCGCATCGTGCTGCCGCAGGTCGTCCGCCGCATGCTGCCCGAGGCGCTCAACCAGTTCGTCTCGCTGTTCAAGGCGACGACCATTGTGTCGCTCATCGCGGTGCCGGACCTGATGTACGCGGTCTCGATGGTCACCCAGCAGGAGATGCGGCCGCTGCCGCTCTATACTGGGGCGGCGCTCACGTACTTTCTCATCATCCTGGTGCTCGCAAGCGGCGTGCGCGCGTTCAGCGAACGCTGGCGCCGCAAGATCCTGGCGTGACCATGGGCAACTGGGAGCGCCTGGTCTG
>WNFB01001521.1_pt1 | contig 19834 bp, 17 predicted proteins | sample 5400501 | NCBI WGS metagenome assembly WNFB01 (sample SAMN13153341, study PRJNA577476) | soil metagenome | isolation source: 200 cm saprolite under Douglas fir tree site 2 hole 1 | place: USA:California | collected 2015-04-18 | reverse complement strand
GTCGCTGCACTTCGCGCTCGATCTCGAGCGAACGGCCGAGGAGGTCCTCGCAGAGGAGCCCTTCCCGGTCTACCTCGGCCGGCGCTGGCCCATCGAGTCGGTGTGGTTCGCCCACGACGATTATGAGAACGAGCGGATCGGGCGTTGCTACGACCTCCTGGCCGCGACGTGGCAGCCGCGCTTGCGAGGCGTCGAACGGTCCCTTCGGTCGCATTGCCGCACGATGATCGTGGCACTGGCGATCCAGGTCCCCCCGGCCCTCAGCCGAGATCGGAGGCAGTGATTCATGCGTCCTCTACGTTCCCCGAGGGGCCGGGCTTCCGAGGATCTCTTCTCCCGCCGGACGTTCTTGAAGTGCACCGCCCTCGTCGGCGGCGGCCTTCTCCTGGGCTACGGAAGCGCGGCCGACACCGCCTCGCTCGCGGGGGCGGCCGGGGTCGCGCCGGAAGCGGGGGAGTCCCCCCTCACTCCGTGGGTCCGGATCACCGCGGACAACCGGGTCACCGTGATCGTGTCGCAGGCGGAGATCGGCCAGGGGATCAGCACGACCCTGCCGGCCATCCTCGCCGACGAGCTGGGCGCGGACTGGGAAGCGCTGCGGCTCGAGACCGCGCCCTTTGCGCCGGCGTACCGCAACCCGCAGAAGAGCTGGATGTTCACGGGCAACAGCGAGAGCACCCAGGCCTTCTCCGACCTCATGCGCCACATCGGGGCGGCGGCGCGCGAGATGCTCGTGCAGGCGGCGGCCTCTCGGTGGGGCGTGCCCGTCGAGAGCTGTCAGGCGGAGAAGAGTCGCATCCGCCACGTCGCTTCGGGACGGCAGGTCAGTTTCGGAGAGGTGGCGGCGGACGCGGCCCGGGTTCCCGTACCGGCGAACCCTCGCTTGAAGTCGCCGCGCGAGCTCACGCTCGTGGGAAGGGCCGTCCCGCGCGTCGACATCCCGGAGAAAGTCGACGGAAGCGCGAGGTTCGGCATCGACGTCAAGGTCCCCGGCATGCTGGTCGCGGCCGTGCGCACCGCGCCGACGCTGGGGGACGGCTGCGCGGCGTCGATCCCGCGCCCGCGGCGTCCGCGCCCGGCGTCCGGGCGGTGGTGCCGCTGGAAGACGGCGTCGCCGTCGTGGCGGACACGTACTGGCAGGCGCGGGTGGGGCTGTCACGGCTTCGGCCCGAATTCGACCCCGGGCCGAATGCCGACCTGTCGAGCCAGGAGCTGGCCTCGCGCTACCGCGCGGCCCTCGAGAACGGCCCCTGGGCCACGCCGGTGAACGAGGGCGCGCTCGACCCCGCGCCCGCCCCGGCAACGAAGTCCGTGACCGCGGAGTACGAGAACCCCTTCCTCGCCCACGCCACCATGGAGCCGATGAACTGCACCGTTTCGGTGGGTCCCGACCGCTGCGAGGTCTGGGCGCCGACGCAGGGCCAGGAGTTCGCATTCCACACGCTGAAGCAGGTCCTCGGCCTGCGCGACAACCAGGTGCAGGTCAACCGCGCGCCCTACATCGGGGGCGGCTTCGGGAGGCGGCTGCTCCCCGATTTCGTGGTTCAAGCAGCGCTCGTCTCGAAGGCGGTCGGGCGGCCGGTCAAGACGATCTGGAGCCGTGAGGAGGACATCCGCCGCGACCGGTTCCGTCCCGCCACGCTCGTCCGGCTCGCGGCGGAGATCGACGGAGGCGGGCTGCCCGCCGCCCTCCGCGCGCGCGTCGTGTCGCCGACGATCCTGCTTCCCGTCTTTCCGGCCATCGCGCCGGTGCTCGAGGAGAAAGGGATCGATCCCAGCGCGCTCGAAGGCATGCTGGAGACGATCTACGACATCCCGAGAAGGCGCGTCGACTTCCATCTCCTGAAGATCCCCGTGCCCACGTCGGTGATGAGGACGACCGGCTACGGACCCAACATCTTCGCCGTCGAGAGCTTCGTCGACGAGCTGGCGCTCGCCGACCGGTCCGATCCGTACCAGTATCGCCGCCGGCTCCTCGACAAGAACCCCCGAGCCCTGGCCGTGTTGGACCGGGCCGCCCGCCTGGGAGGATGGGGAGGCGCGCTGCCGAATGGGCACGGCCGTGGCATCGCCGTGGCGCTCGCGTTCGGGACCTACGTCTCCCAGGTCGTGGAGGTCGCGGTCGACGGCGACGAGGTGCGGGTCCTGCGCGCCTCTTCGGCCGTCGACTCCGGGCGCGTCCTCGATCCGGGCATCGCCGCCTCGAACTTCGAGTGCGGCGTGGTGTTCGGGCTCTCATACTGCAAGTCCGAGATCACCTTCGAAGGCGGCGCGCCCGTACAGCGCAACTTCGACGGTTACGAGCTGCCCTATCTGGCCGAGTCACCCGAGCTGGCCACCGAGTTCGTGGAGAGCGGGGGAGATCTGGGAGGCCTCGGTGAGACGAGCCCGGTCACCGTGCCGCCCGCCCTGGCCAACGCCATCTTCGCGGCCACCGGCCGGCGGCTGCGCTCGATGCCGCTCGGCCGCCACGGTCTGAGGCTCGGAGTCGTCCGGCCGCCGAGGAGCAAGGGCTATGCATAGGCTCAAGGTCAACGGGAAGGTCCGCGAGGTCGACGCCGATCCGGGCACGCCTCTCCTGTGGGTGCTTCGCGAGCAGCTCGAGCTCACGGGCACCAAGTTCGGCTGCGGGATCGCCCGCTGCGGCGCGTGCACCGTCCACGTGGACGGCGAGCCGGTGCGTTCGTGCTCGTTTCCGTTGCGGCTGGCCGAGGGACACGAGATCACGACGATCGAGGGTCTGTCTCCCGACCGCTCTCATCCGCTCCAGCAGGCGTGGATCGCGGAGCAGGTGCCGCAGTGCGGCTACTGCCAGTCGGGGATGCTGATGACCGCGGCGGCGCTGCTGAAGGCCAGGCCGAAGCCCACGGACGAGGAGATCGACTTCGCGATGACGAACCTGTGCCGCTGCGGCACGTACGCCCGCGTCCGCCGGGCCATCAAGCGCGCCAGCGGGGAGGAACCGAAATGAGCGTACGGCCGGACGCGCGTGGCGTCGCCGTCCTTGCCGTGGTCATCGGTGTCGCGGTCCGGCTTGGAGCGAGCTCGCCGGCGCGCGGAGAGGCTCCATCGCCGATCGCGGCCGAAGGCGAGGACGCGGGCCTTCGCGCCTTCGCTCGAGTCGCCGATGTCCTCCGCCATCCCCGCTGCCTGAACTGCCACACGACCACCAGCTTCCCCCGGCAGGGGGACGATCGACACCCCCACGCGAACCTGGTGAGACGCGGCCTCGAAGACCGCGGCGTCCCCGGCCTGCTCTGCGCCACGTGCCACCAGGCGGAAAACAACCTCGCGAGCGGTGTGCCCGGGAGGCCGAACTGGCGGCTGGCGCCGCTGTCGATGGGCTGGGAGGGACTCTCGGATCGAGACCTGTGCTCGGTCTTCAAGGACCCGCAGCGCAACGGCGGGCGCAGCCCTCAGGCCCTCGCCGAGCACGTGCGCCACGACCCGCTGGTTTCCTACGGCTGGGACACCGGCGAAGGCCGCACTCCGATTCCCGTGCCCCGCGACGAGGTGGGCCGACAGATGGACGAATGGGTGCGGGCGGGCGCTCCGTGCCCGCGTTAGGCCGTCGGCCCAAGGCGCCGCTGACCCTGGGCCGGCGCCTGGCGCATCCTTTATTTGTTGCCGCGCTCGTCGCCGCTCCCGCCTGGAGCGACGACACTCGAAGCGTCGGCGCGGAGCTGAACGTAATCCGCTGGAAGGAAGACTACTCCTTCCTGCGCGACCGCGCCGACCCGACCTTCCTCGAGCGGCTCAAGTTCATCCCTCTGAGTACAGACCGGACGACCTACCTCACTCTGGCCGGCCAGCTCCGTCATCGCGTGGAAGACTACGAGCCGGCCTTCTTCGGTCTGCCCGGCGGACCCAGCTTCATCTCCTACGCGACGCGGCTCCTCGCCGCCGCCGACCTTCACGTCGGCGCGCGCCTGCGCGGGTTCGTGGAGCTGGGAAGCTACTGGGAGCAGGGCCGCAAGCCGGCGTCGCGGCCCATCGACCGTGGGGACCTCGAGGTGCCGCAGGGGTTCGTGGACCTGGTGGGCGTGAGCCGTCCCGACTCCCGGCTCACGCTCCGGCTCGGGCGCCAGGAGCTGCCGCTGGGCTCGGGCCGGCTCGTGAGCATCCGCGACGGCTCGAGCGTACGCCTGAGCTTCGACGCCGCGAAGGTGATGTGGGAACGCGGCGGCCGCGGCTCGCTCGAGGCGGCGGTCGGGCGGCCCGTCGATCCGAAGCCGGGGGTCTTCGACAGCGCGACTTCGCACCGCGAGTGGTTCTGGTACGCGGACTGGTCCCGGCCGGGACCGGGCGGCCGAGGGTCGAACACCGAGCTGTTCTACTTCGGCCGCCGGCTGAAACGTGCGACCTACGCCCGCGGCACCGCCGACGAGGTACGTCACAACCTGGGCGGCCGGATCTGGAGCCGGCCCAACCCCTGGGACTACTCGGTGCAGGCCTCGTACCAGATGGGATCGTTCGGGTCGGCGGACATCCGGGCCTGGGGCCTGGCGTCAGACACCGGCTACCTGCTGGCGTCCGCTCCCGGTCGGCCGCGCTTCGCCATTCGCGCCGACATCGCCAGCGGCGATCGGGCCGGTGCGGCAACCCTTCGCAGCTTCAGCGCACCGTACCCGGCCCTGAACTATTTCTCGGAGGCCGCGATCTTCGCCCCCTCGAACGCGGCCGACGTGCACCCCTACGTCGAGGCGCGACCGCTCCGAAAGGTGGGCGCCGCTCTGGGGGTGGATTTCCTGTGGCGCCTCGAGCGCAGCGATGCGATCTACCGGGCCGGCGGAGGATTCCTCGTGCCGCCCGGCGTCTCGCCCGCACGTTTCGTCACCGCGATTACACAGATCGACGCTTCCTGGCAGCCCGTGGCGCAGGTTGGCCTGAGGGCCGCGTGGGTCTGGGCCTCGGCCGGCCCGGTGATCCGGGCTGCGGGGGGAAGGCCGACGACGTTCCTGCTATTCTCCATGGACCTCCGGTTGTGAGCCGAAACGCATGATCCAGTGAGGAAGCTCGCCGCATTGGTAAGATCGCGGATGGGGAGGCATGGGCGGAACGGCGCCTGAGAATTCTGGTCCAGACGACGATTCCACGACGAAGCGACGACTGGTCGATCGATAGCCTCGCTCTCATGCGATGCGAGCTGGCCGCGATCGACGAGGCGGGCGTCCGCGTCGACGTGGTCGCGCGGGACCGGGCGCCCGATCCCACGACGCCCGACCCGGTGCTCTCCACGTTGCACGAATCCGATTTCGACGAGCTCTGGCTTTTTGCGCTCGACACCGGGGAGGGATTGACGGCCGCGGACTGCTCGGGGATCACTCGCTTCCGGCAGCGTGGCGGCGGCATCCTCTCTACCCGCGACCACCAAGACATGGGGTCTTCGCTGTGTTCGCTCGGGGGAGTCGGGTCCGCGCACCATTTCCAGACGAAGAACCCCGAGCCCGAGCCCGGGCGCCGCGCCCCCGACGACACCGAGACGCCCTCCATCTCCTGGCCCAACTACCACTCGGGGAACAACGGCGACTTCCAGGCGATCACGGCCGTCGAGCCCCTGCACGAGCTCCTGCGCAACCCGGACTCGCCATCGCGAAGGATCGAGTACTTCCCGGCGGACCCTCATGAAGGAGCCGTCGGCGCGCCTCCCGGCAATGCGAGCGCCCGCGTGTTCGCCACGGGCCGCAGCCAGACGACCGGCCGCCAGTTCAACCTCGTCGTCGCGTTCGAGGGCTCGACGGACGCGGCGGGCAGCCGTCTCGGGCACGCGGTCGCGGAATCGAGCTTCCACCACTTCGCGGACTACAACTGGGATCCGGCGCGCGGCTGTCCGAGCTTCGTGACCGAGCCTGTCGGCGACGCGTTCAGGAGGAACGCGCGCGCCGCCGGCGACATCCGGCGGTATGTGCGAAACCTGGCATTGTGGCTCGCGCCCGAGCGATGAGAGCGTCAGACGGCCGCCGAGCGCCAGGATTGAGGGAGGAAGAGATGACGATCGTGGCGGATCACTTTCGCGTGCGCAAGGTCCGATGAAGACGCGCGTGCTCACGGCGCTGTACTGGCTGATGGGCCTGATGATCGGCCTGGGCGCTTTCGGCCACGGGTTCCTCGGGGTGAAGCCGGTTCGCGCGGCGCTCGCCACCGTCGCCCTTCCGGCCGACATTTGCGGGGTCATCTGGATCGTCTGGTACTTCTGCTCGGGCTGCATGCTCGTCTTCGGTGCCCTGATCATCTGGGCCTGGTTCGCGGCCCGCCGGGGCAACCCTCAGGCGCTGGCCGTGCCCGTCGCCGTCGCCCTGTTCTGGATGGCGTTCGGCGTCGCCGCGTATTCGTATCAGCACAATCCCTTCTGGCTGCTCTTCCTGGCGGAAGGGCTCCTGCTGCTCGTCGCCACGTTCGGGCTGTGGAGAATCACCAGTTCAAGGCGTTGAGCAACGAGGCCCGACCTTCTTTCACGGATCCTAGCTCAGCCCTGCACCCTCTAGACATCGTGGAGGTCCAGGCATGGGTGGCCAGGCACGCGGCTCGCACCGTCGTCCGGTGAAGCGTCCTGAGCTCAGGCGAGCGGAGACGCGCGGCTCCGCAGCGCGTTGAGCTGATGACCGAGGACGAGAAGATCCGCGCGCTGCTCACCGACGAGCTCACGGGATTGGGCAATCGGCGGGCGTGGGAAGAGGGTGACCGGATGTCGGTCCAGGCGATGGTCGACGTTGAGGGCCTGAAATGGGTCAACGACAACGTCGGATGGGCTCTCGGAGACGCGCTGCTGTTGACAGTGACTCTACACCGCGCCGGCCGTGGCGACGAGTTCCGGCAAGATGCACACGCTCTTGGGGAGCCGTGCCCGCAGGGGTCAACCGCCGCCGATGCGGCCAGCAAGAGTAGCGCCAGCGTTCCCAAGCGCATCGAACGCCCCGCTGATTAGCTGGGTTGATCCTCCGATGCCTTGCCGCTGCGGAGAAGAATCACCGTCGCAGCGGCCACGAACCAGACTGCCTGGATCATCAGCAGCACATCGATGATGGACTGCAGGACGTTGAAGAGACCGACGAGTCCCAGGACCTGCAACGTCGCGCCCAGGACCAAAGCCAGATACGCGAAGACACGGGGGAGCACCCGCGAGCGCAGCAACACGGCTCCCAGCGGCAGGAGAAGGGCGGGTGCGATCAAGAAGACATGCTGGACGGCCTTGATGAGAGCATTGCTGGCTGCTCCGGACCCTTCGTCGCCGTCCACCGCCGCCTTCGCCGCAGCGAGGTAGAACGCGATCTCCACCAGGCTCACCATCAGGATCGTCCCACCGGCCAGAAGCGTGATCCAGCCCGCCAACCGATTTGTGGCGCCGGCCAGATGGACGAGGCTGAGGGCGAAGAGCACCGTGAGGAGTGAACCGATGCCTTGGAGCCAGCCCCCGAAGACGATGCCGCCGTGGTTCCGGCTGGCGAACTCGCGCAATTGCGCGAGTGTGGCATTGGCTGGTGGGGCGGGGTTGATGACGAATGAAGAAACGAGCGTCACGGTACCTACGATGCCGCAGAGCGCCGCGAGGATATGCAGTGATCGTGGGGACAATGCTCGTCTCAGGCGGCCGCTTCCATCTCCCATAAGCCTGGATAGTGAGTGAAGAATCCGCTGGATGTTCCACGCCGAATCGCACACGACCACGTATTCCAGCCGGCATGGCTGGTGGTCGTGGCCGAACACCGCGGTTCCGGCGAGATGCCAGAGTGGCGGCCGGGCGGAGAGGCGGCTGAACTCATGCCCAGGCCGGTCCAATCTCCGCCACAGGATCGGCGCATCTTCCACGTTCTGTTCCTAGACGCGCGCCGGTTGACCAAGAAACCCGACCGGCTCAGGCGGTTCGGGAATGGCGAGACCCTTCGTGCGCGGCCTCGGCAAAACTGCCTCCAAGGCTGATGCGACCGGCGGATCGTACTACGGCACCCGGGGGTTCTGGCGATGGCCGGCGTGGTCGCTCATGGTCTCACGACGTTCCAGAACGCTCCATACGCTACCAGCCCCTCTCTGGTACCCCGGTGGTACCCCGGTTGAGGCATCGCACTTTCTGGGGTACCACGACGTGGTCTTCGACGTTGAGCTGTGGGGATTTGCGTGGTGACCCGCCTAGGACTCGAACCTAGAACCCAGAGATTAAGAGACATCCGGCAAGGCTTGACGAGGTGACCATTCGTGACCATAATAAGGTCATGAGCAAGGTGGGCATCGCCGACCTCAAGGCGCATCTGAGCCACCACCTGCGTAAGGTACGCGGGGGTCGCACTCTTACCGTCGTCGACCGCGACACTCCAGTGGCACAGATCATCCCGTACGACGTGGAGGCGCCGCTCGAAGTCCGCCGGGCGACGCGGAAACCCAGTGACCTGCGCTTACCGCCGCCGGCGTCGAAGCCGACCAACAGCCTGTCGGTCCTGCTCCAGGACCGCGCGTCGAGGTGATTGCTTACCTCGACACTTCGGCGCTGCTCCGGCTCGTGCTCCGCGAGCCGGGCGCCCTTGAGGATCTGCGGTCGAGTGAAGCCCTCGTTTCGAGCGAGTTGCTCGCCGTCGAGTCCCTTCGAACGATCGACCGGCTGCGCCTTCAAGGCGCGCTTTCGCCAGAGGAAGCCGCCTCCCGACGTGCCACCGTGGCCGAGTGGCTGGAGGCCGTCGATCTCGTCTTGCTCCAGCGCCCGATACTGGCCCGGGCCTCCGAGCCTCTGCCGACCCCCTTGGGAACCCTGGACGCGCTGCACCTGGCCACCGCTCTTGTGTGGCGTGAGCGCATCCACCGGACGCTCGTGATGGCGACTCATGACGGTGGCCTCGCGCTGGCCGCGCGGTCCTTCGGGCTCGAAGTTCTCGGCACCTGAAGGCGGCCGCGACTCTAGCGTTGGCCAGGTGATCCAACGCACACCGCCCGGTCGCGCATCGTGCAAGGCTGCTCGAATGAGGGTTGCGCGAGAAGGCGGTCCCCTCGCCTGGCTCGTGAGGTAGAAACAGCGGAGTTTGTATCAGGTCCGATCGTGGGGCGGTGGGTGAGGGGCGAGGCAAGCCTTCGACCTGCAGGAGCCCGGTCACGACGCCAGCGTTGGACTGAGAAGCCGTCAGTGATGTAGGCGGGGATCCTAAGCGTGCCACTGCAATCGTGGCCCACGATCGGGTCGGCCCGGTAGACCTTCTGACCTGCGCCCGGAAGCGTGCCATCACTTCGATCGATCTCCTGACGGCCGAGCAGGCGGCTCGGCGAATCCTTCTGCTGGAAAGGAGCATGTGGCATGACGCCTGTTCTCGTCGCCCTCCTACTTCTGCTCGAGGTCGGGCACGCGGGCGCGCGCGCCGGGGCCCAGGCGCCTGAAGGCGCCGCCAGCAAGACCCTTCCCGCCGTTCAGCGAGTCTTGGGAGAAGTGACGAGCGTCGACGCCGCCGGCCGTCGGATCACGCTCAAGACGGATGCGGGCTACCAGGTCACCATCGTGACGGATGCGGAGACCTCCGCGCTCCGGGCCCAGCCCGGCGCCCGGGACCTGACCGGTGCTGCGCCGGTCAAGCTCGTGGAGATCGCCGTCGGCGACCGGCTGCTCGCTCGCGGCACGCTCGCGGACGACAAGAAGACGCTGGCCGCTCGGCAGGTCGTGGTCATGGGCCGGGCCGACATCGACCAGAAACGCGAGCAGGAGCGCGCCGAGTGGCGCCGCCGGGGGGTGTCGGGTGTGATCAAGGCCACTGACCGCGCCACCCAGGAGATCACGATCGAGGTGCGCTCCCTCGTGGGGTCGCAGACGGTCGTGGTCGCCACGGCCGACCGCAAAGCCAGCTTCAAGCGCTACGCGCCCGAATCGGTTCGCTTCAGCGACGCCAAGCCCAGCACGTTGGCGGAGCTGCAGGTCGGCGACCAGGTTCGCGTCCTCGGGGACCGCACCCCCGATGGGTCGAAGGTCCTGGCGGAGCAGGTCGTCTCGGGGGCGTTCCAGATCATGTCCGGCGCGGTCAAGGCCGTCGACGCCCAGCGCCACGAGGTGAGGATCGTGGGCAACGAGACGGGCAGGCCGCTCACGGTCACGGTGGATCCCGACGCGATGGTGCGTCGCCTGCCTCCGGAGATGGCGGCGCGGCTCGCGAGGCGGAGCCGCATGGGCGCGGGTGATCCCGGTCGGTCCCGCCCTGGTCGGGAGCGTCGTCCAGCCACCAGACCGGGCGAGCGGCCGGAAGGGACCGCACCGGGGCCGGAGGAAGGACTTCCGGAAGGCATCCGTCGAATGGGGGCGCCGACGCTTCAGGAGATGCTGGAGCGCCTGCCGCCGATGCCGATTGAAGAGCTGAAGCCCGGCGACCAGATTGCCGTATCGAGCCCGGCAGCCCGCGATCCGGGAAGAGTGACGGCCGCGGTCCTGGTGGCGGGCATCGAGCCGCTGCTCGAAGCGCGCCCGCGCGGGACGGCGGGAGGCGGGGAGACGCTGGGCCTCGCTCCCGGCGTGCTTGATCTCGGCTTCGGCGTGCCGTAACCGGGCGATCGGGGGGAAGACATGACCCACTCACGACGATTCGGCCTCGCGGGCGGCCTCGCGCTCGCGCTATTTGGCGCGGCCGAGACCCACGGGCAGACGACCGGCAGAATTGCGGGCCGCGTGAGCGACAAGACCGGCGGGACGATCGCCGGGGCCCGGGTCGAGGCCACCGGTCCGTCTGCGAAGACCGCGACCACGGACGCAAGCGGCGCCTACCGGATCCTCGGCCTCGCGCCCGGGACCTATGCCGTCGTCTTCACGAAGAAGAAGTTCGCGCCCTTCACGCAGGCTGACGTCGTCGTGACGGCCGGGAACGTCACGACGGTCGACCCGACGCTGGAGCTGGCCCCCATCGAGGAGAGCACGACGGTCGAAGGCGAGAGCCCGCTGGGCCTCAGTCCGGAGGAGAGTGCGGGTGCCATCATCCTGCGCGGCGCGGACCTTGATGCGCTGCCGGACGACCCCGACGACCTGGCCGAGGCCCTCCAGGCCCTGGCCGGTCCCGCCGCGGGGCCGAGCGGTGGGCAGATGTTCATCGATGGCTTCTCGAGGGGCCGGCTGCCGCCCAAGGCCTCGATCCGCGAGATCCGCCTCAACATGAACCCCTTCTCGGCCGAGTACGACCGGCTGGGCTTCGGCCGCATCGAGATCTTCACCAAGCCCGGCCTGGACCAGTTGCGCGGCAACACGTCCTTCGAGTTCATGGACGAGAGCCTCAACTCCCGGAACCCCTTCGCGCCGAACCGGCCGGAGTACCAGCGCCGCGAGTGGGGCGGGAACCTGGGCGGGCCCCTCTCGAAGAAGGCATCCTTCTTCGTCGACTTCGAGCATCGCGCCATCGACGACAACGGGCTCATCAACGCCACCATCCTCGATCGCTCCCTCGATCCCGTCCCCTTCAGGCTCGCCGTCCTCACCCCGCAGCACCGGATGACGGTCAGTCCGCGCATCGACTGGCAGCTCGGGGCCAAGCACACGCTGGTGGCGCGCTACTCGTTCACGGAGACCATCCACGACCGGGCCGGCATCGGCGAGTTCTCCCTGCCCTCCCGGGCCTACCGCGCCTTGGACCCCCAGCACACGTTCCAGCTCACCGAGACGTCCATCCTCTCCGACCGGACCGTCAACGAGACGCGGGTCCAGTACGTGAGCGAGCGCAGCCGGAAGGAGGGCGACAACTCGATCCCGACGATCCAGGTGCACGACGCCTTCACGGGCGGCGGCTCGCAGATCGGGCTCTCCTCCCACGATCAGGACTGGATCGAGATCAAGAACGTGACGACCTGGACCCCGGGGAAGCATGCGCTCCGCGCGGGATTCCGGCTCCGCGGCACGCGCGTCGACGACATCTCGCACAACAACTTCGGCGGGACCGTGACCTTTGCCGGTGGCCTCGGCCCTCTGCTCGATGCGAACAACCAGGTCGTCCTCGGTGCGGACGGCCGGCCGCTGCTGACCACGCTCACCACCCTCGAACGCTACCGGCGGACGCTGCTGTTCGAGCAGGCGGGCCTGTCCGGCCCCGAGGTCCGCGCGCTGGGCGGCGGCGCCACGCAGTTGCGCATCGCGGGCGGCAACCCCCGAGCGACGGTCACGCAGTGGGACATCGCCCCGTTCTTCCAGGACGATTGGAAGGTGACGCGGAACCTCACGCTGAGCGTCGGCCTGCGTTACGAGACCCAGACGAACATCCACAGCAACGGGAACCTGGCCCCCCGGGTCGCCTTCGCTTTCTCGCCGCGGAAGGGCGACGAGCGCCCGCGCACGGTCGTGCGCGGCGGGTTCGGCATCTTCTACGACCGCTTCGGCGAGGAGCTGATCCTCCAGGCCCGCCGGTTCGACGGACTCAATCAGCAGCAGTTCCTGGTGACCTCACCCGAGTTGCTGGACCGGATGCAGTTCACCTACGACAGTGTCGTCGGCCTGCCGTCGACGGTCGAGCTGGCCGCCTTCGCGTTGCCGCAGACCACGCGCCGGGTGGCGCCGGACCTCGAGGCGCCGCGGACGCTCCACGCCTCCCTGAGCTTCGAGCAGCTGCTTCCCGGCAACGTGACGTTCTCCGCCATCGGGGTCTCGACCCGGATCCGGCGGATGCTCCGCTCGCGCAACATCAACGCTCCGGTTCCGGGAACGGGCGACCGGCCGCTGGGCCAGCCCGATACCGTATACCAGTACGAGTCCACCGGGCGGTTCGACCAGGAGCAGCTCATCCTCGGCCTGAACAGACGGACGAGCCGGGCGTTCACGCTGTTCGTGCGCTACTACCTGGGCCGGGCCCGGAGCGATACGGATGGGGCCGGCTCCTTCCCCGCCAACCAGTACGACCTCGCCGCCGAGTATGGACCGGCCGGCATCGACGTCCGCCACCGCTTCACGCTGGGCGGCAGCCTGCTGCTTCCTGGGGACATCCGGGTGAGCCCGCTCGCCATCGTCTCGTCCGGCCGGCCCTTCAACATCACCACCGGCCGCGACAACAACGGCGACACGGTGTTCACCGACCGCCCGGCCTACGCCACCGATCCCAACAAGCCCGGTGTCGTCCAGACCGCGTGGGGATTGCTCGATCCGAACCCGGAACCCGGGCAGACGATCATCCCCCGCAACCTCGGCCGCGGTCCGTGGTTCGTGATGCTGAACCTCGCCGTGAGCAAGACCATCGGATTCGGCCAGCGGCCGGCCGCCGAGACGACGGCGGCCGGCAAGGCAGCCCCGGGGGGCGCTGCCTCCGCTGGTGATCCGGGTCCGATCGGCGAAGAACGCCCCCGCGGCCGAGAGGGCCCTCCAAGCGGCGGGAGCCGTGGCGGCGGCCGCGGCGGACTCGGCGGCGCCGGCGACCGCTCGGAGGACCGCGTCACGCTGACCTTCTCGGTCAACGCGCTGAACATCCTCAACCACGCGAACCCGGGTCTGCCCATCGGCAACCTCAGCTCCCCGCTGTTCGGGAAGTCGGTGGCGACGGCGGGCAGCTTTGGCTTCGGCGCGGGCGCCGGCGGGGGCGGCTCGGCGGGCAACCGGCGCATCGAGCTGCAGGCGCGCCTAGGGTTCTGAAGCAGCCCGCTCGAAGCTCTTCCACTGGGTGAGGAAGAACTCCGCGTACGCCCCACCGCGCGCCAGGAGCCCGGCATGCGTTCCCTGCTCGACGATTCGTCCATCGCGCAGGAAAACGATCCGGTCGGCGTCGAGCACGGTGTTGAGGTGATGCGCCACGACCATCGTGGTCCGTCCCACGGCCAGGGCCTGGATCGCCTCCAGCACGTCACGCTCCGCGATCGGGTCCAGGCCCGTCATCGGCTCATCGAGCAACAGGACCGGAGCCTGCCGCAGCAGGGCGCGCGCGATGGCGAGCCGCTGGCGCTGTCCTCCCGACAGCGACGTTCCCCGCTCGCTCAGCACCGTCTCGTACCCCTGGGGCAGCTCGACGATGAACTCGTGGGCGCGGGCCGCGCGCGCCGCGAGCTCGATTTCCTCTTGCGCGGGGGGCGGGCCGTCGCACCCCATCGCGCCGTAAGCGATGTTCTCGAGCACCGAGGAGCCCAGGATCACGGTTTCCTGGGACAAGAGGCTGATCTGGCGGCGGAGCGACTTGAGCTGGAGGCTTCGCACCGCCACGCCGTCGAAGAGGACCTCACCCTCCTGGGGGTCGTAGAAGCGTGGAACCAGTGCCAGCAGCGTGGACTTGCCGGCGCCGGTCGCCCCCACGAGCGCCACCTTCTCGCGGGGACGGATGTCCAGGTCGATGCCGCGCAGCACCGGCGTCTCGGGCGAGTAGCCGAACCAAACGTTTCGGAAGGTGATCCCGCCTTCCGCGTGGGCCAAAGCGACGGCCCCCGGGGTGTCTCGAATCTGCGGCACCTCTTCCAGCACCTCCAGAACGCGCTGGCCACAAGCGGTCGCCTTGGCCATCCGCTCGGTCATCTTGGAGAGCGTGCGCAGCGGCCGGTAGAAGCCTTGAACGTAGGCGAGGAAGACCAGCAACTGGCCCGGGCTCAGCGTGCCCTCCATCACTCGCCGGGTGCCGAGCCAGAGGACGGAGCTCACTCCGGCCGCGATCGCGATCAGAACCGCGCGGTTGAGCTGAGCCTCGAGGCGCGCCGAGTTGACGCTCGCCCGCAGGCTGCGCTTGTTCATTTCCTTGAAGCGCCGGTTCTCGTGGCGCTCGGCCGTGCTCGCCTGCACCAGATGAATGCCCTGGAGCACTTCGTGGGCGCTGGAGGCCAGCACTCCCTCGCGCTTGCGGGCGCGATTCGCCGCCTCGACCAGCCGGACCCGGAACACCGAGAGAATCAGGAAGAGGAGCGGAACCAGAGCCACCGCCACCAGTGTGAGCGTCGGCTCCATGCGCGCCATCACCACCAGCATCCCCACCACAACCAGGGTGTGCGACAGCAGGTTGACCAGAACGGTCACCACGATCTCCCGGAGCAGGAGGATGTCGCCGGTGAGCCGCATGATCATGTCCCCCGCCTTGGCGCGGCGGTGGAACGAAAGCGAGAGCTGCTGCAGGTGTCCGAAGAGCTCCCGCCGGATGGACATCACCACGTCCTGTCCCGATGTGGCGGCAAAGACATTCTGCATGTAATAGAACTGCCCCCGCAGCACGGCGAGGACCAGCACCGAGACCACGGTGCCGGTGAGCAGGGCATGCGGCTCGATCTGGGTCAGGACCCCCAAGTGGAGCCCCGGGACGCGGATGTGGATCTTGCGGTGGAGCAGGACCACGTCGAACAGGATCTGGAGCGGCCAGGGCTCGAGCAGGGTCACGACCGTGAAGCCGAGCGCCCCTACCATTGCGAGCCCGAGCCTGGGGAGCTGCGGGCGCAGGTAGTGTCGGAAACGCATCAGGATGCGCGCGAAGCGAAGTGCCTCGCCGAAGTTTCGCGTCAGCGGTCCCAGGCTCACCTGCAGGCGACGCATCAGCGGATGCTCTCGGCTCGCGGGTCGGCGGGACCTGACCAGCGCCACAGGCCCCTTCGCGCCTGCTCGCCGGCCGCGAGAACGCGACGCGCCACGTCGGTCCATGTCCATGCCACGGGGTGGGTGGACATCACGGGCGCCGGCGGTCGGGGGGCAGCCGCGCACGCGACCAGAGCATCGCCCAGAGCGTCGGCGTCTCCCGGCGCGACCCAGACCACGCTCGAGTCGGACCCGAGGGAATCGGGAAGGCCGGGGACCGCGGATGCCACGACCGGGCGCCCGGCGGCGAGGTACTCCGCCAGCTTGAGCGGCGAGAAGTAGAAGCCGTTCATGGGGTCGTAGGGAGCGACGAGCACGTCGCAGGCGGCGAGGTGTTCCGGAACTCGGTCATGAGGGATCGTACCCGCGAATCGTACCCGGTCGGCGATACCGAGCGCCTTCGCGCGTGCCTCGAGCGAGCCGCGCTCGGGCCCGTCCCCGACGATCAACAGGCGAAGGCCGGGAAGCGCGCGAGAGGCACGAGCCGTGGCATCGAGCAGCCCGTGCACTCCGTGCCACGGCTTGAGCGAGCCGCAAAAGCCGGCCACGAAGTGCTCCTCGAGCTGGAACCCGCGCCGCACCACGCTCCCATCGCGGCCGGGATGGAACAGACTCGGGTCCACCGCGTTGGGCAAGAGCAGGATCCGCTCGCGGTCCACGCCTAGACCGAGGACGTGCTCGCGCAAGGCCGCCGAGACCACGACCACGAGGTCGGCCCGCCGCGCGAGCCATCGTTCCATTTGCCGGGCCAGCCACCCCAGCCTGAGCCCGCGGAATGTGGCTTCTTCGTCGACCAACGGCGAGTTGACTTCCAGGACGAGGGGAACGCGGAGATATCGCGCGAGCCATGCGCCCGCGAACGAAGTCAGGGCATAGCGCTCGTAGATGAGGTCCGGGCGCCACATCTCGGCGACGCGCCCGCCCTCCCGGTAGAGCGGCGCATTGTCCAGAAGTCGGAGGAGGGCCCGCTCCAGCGCCTCCCCGCCTCGCGTCCAGGCGGCGAGCCGCCGGGCAAGTTGCTTCCAGGTCTTCCCGCTAATGGCCTCGACCAGCGCTCCCGGAACCCGCGGACCATCTCCCGGACCGCCCCTCGCCGTCAGGATCGTGGTCTCGACCCCGAGATCTCCGAGCGCCTTCAGCATCGACCGGACGTGCACCGAGGCACCTTTGTCTCCCCGCACCGGAACGCCACGGTCGGCGGAGACGTACAGCACCCTTTCGACACCGAGCGCCCGGGCGAAGCGGCGTGCCCGTCGCTCACCGGCGTCGCGGGCGTCGAACGCGCCGGAGACCCACGTCCGCGCCCGCGTGCCGAGCGTTCGGCGCAGGGCGGGCTCCGCGAGCAGACGGGCAAGCGCGTCCGCCAGGGCGCGGGGATCGTCCGGCGGCACCAGCAGCCCGGTCTCGCCGTCGCGCACCAGCTCCTCTATGCCGGGAAGCCGAGTCGAGACGACCGGCAGCCCGCAGGCCATGGCCTCCGCCAGGGTATTGGGAATGCCGTCGCGATCACCGTCCTCGGTCGTGCGGCAGGCCAGCGCGAAGCACGTGGCCCGCTGAAGCGCTTCCCGAACCTCGTTCTGGAGGAGGAGGCCCCGCAAGCGCACCACCTCACCCAGCTCGCGCTCTTCGATCAACTTCTCGAGGCGGCCCCGCTCCGAGCCATCGCCCACGATCTCGAGGCGGAACGCGAATCCCCGGCGGCGCAGGAAGTGCACGGCTTCCAAGAGACTTTCGAAGCCCTTCTTCGGGACGAGCCTGCCCACCGAGAGAATGAGGGGCGGTCTCCGCTCAGCGCCGACCGGCGCCGGAGTGAAGTAACCGCCGTTCACACCATGATGCAGGAGCGCGATCTCGGCCTCGGGCGATCCCGCTGGTCTCGGCGGCACCAGGCCGCGGAGCAGCTCTTGGTTGGCTGCGCTGCACGTCACGGCGAAGCGCGCCGAAGCGAGCTTCTTGGCCAGGGAGCTGGGGCGGCTCAGGTGAATGTCTTTGGCATGCGCTCCCATGCTCCAGGGGATTCCCGTCAGCCGGCTCGCGATGCGGGCCACGCTCGAGGGTCCATGCGCCCAGGCCGCATGGAGATGGGCGATGTGGTCCCGGCGCATGCGTACGGCGAGCGCGGCGGCGCGGGCGAGACGCCGGAATGATCGACCCCCCGGTTCGCGCAAGAGGCGAAGCACTTGTTTCGTGGTCCCGGTCGGGCGCGCCCGGCCGCATGCCCACAAATCCGCAAGCAGACGAGGCGCTTGCGACCAGCCGGGCTCGGGGAGGATCTCGACTTCGGGCATGAGCGCTTTGGCTTCGGGATGCACGCGCGCGTCGCGCGTGGGAGCCAGCATCGAATAGATCTTGACCGGAACGCCGTGGCGCCGCAGCGCCTGGATCTCCTCGAGGATGAAGGTCTCCGAGATGCGGGGAAACATCTTCGCCAGGTAACCGATGCAGCCGGTCTTTCCCTCCCAGGCCCATGCTCCATCGGCGCCGGCACCGCGGGTCGGACGCTCCGAAGCCCCGTGGCCGTCGCGGTCTTCGCGGGCCGTCGCTGAGCTCTCGGGCGAGGCGACCCTAGCCGCTGACACGCTGCGCCTCGTCCAGGCGCGCGCCGATGAGCCGGCGCGGGGCACCCACCAGTTCGCGCACCGCCTGCTCCATCCGTGGGAGCCCTCCGAGGTCCGGGCGGGCCGGGCTGCGCAACCCGAAGTCCCGCTGCATCCACCGCGTCAGGACCCGAGCGTCGAGCTCGTCAGGGTGCAGCATGTCCACGAATCCCAGCCGCTGGAGCCGCTGGGCCCGGATCAGTTGTTCGCGCCGAGGCTCGACGCGGGGCACCAGGAGTGCGCGTTTGCCGAAGGACATTACCTCACAAGCCGTGTTGTAGCCGGCCATCCCCACCACGCAGGCGGCGCGCTCGACCAGGGGCGCGGGCTCCGGGACGAAGTCGAGGACGCTCAGGCTGGGGTCGCGCCGAGCGCGGTCCCGGAGCCGCTCGCGGTCGGGCCAGGCCATGGCGGGACCGGCCAGGATCACCCGCGCGACTCCCGCGGGCGCGCTGGCGTGGGCGAAGGCCTCGGCCAGACGCCACCCGTCCTGCCCTCCTCCCACCGTGCAGAGCGCGAAGGGTCCGGCCGGTAGTCGCCGGTCGGGCTGGCCGCGGCCGCCAGGCACGAAGTCTGCCCGCGGACGCTGGTCCAGGTAGCCGAGATAGCGGACCTTGTCCGCGATGTCGGAGGTGAAAGCGCATTCGCGGGCCAGGTCGTAGACCTGCGGGTCGCCATAGACCCAGACTTCCTGGTAGTAGTCGCGGACGGCCTCCTCGTTCTTGGCCCTCCGCCACTCGGCGCGGACGACCGCAGGGTCGTCCAGGACGTCGCGCAGGCCCAGCACGCAGCGCCCGAGCCCGGACTTGCGCAAGCTCTTGAGGGCGGGCTCGAGCTCGCCGAGCGCGCCGCGGGGGACGTTGTCGACCACGAGCAGATGGGGACGAAAGGCCTCGAGGGCCGCCTGGACCGTGCGCGCGCGTAACGCGACCAGATCGCGCAAGGTGAGGCTCAGACGCCGCGAGCTGTAAGAGCCGTTGATCTCCTTGTGCAGGGCGGGCAAGGTCACGCAGTCGACGCCGGGAGGCAGGAGGAAGGCGCCGGCCTCGTACGCACCGCAGATCATCAGGATGGTGGCCTCGACGCCGGCGGCGGTGAGGAACTGGGCGATCAGGAGGTTCCGCCGCATGTGGCCCAAGCCCATCGTGTCGTGAGAGTACAGGACGATTCGTGGCCGCGGGTGTGGGTGTGGATCGCCGCTATGGAGGGAGAGAGGCATGGTTCGAAGACGCAGGCGGCCTAACGCCGGACGACGTCTATAGGAGTGGAGGGCCCTCGAGAACTCTAGCCGCCACTCTTGGGAAGGACACCTGAAGGAATCCATCTCACGAGCCAGGCGGGTAACCGCCTTCTCGCTGGACCGTCTGTGGCAAGAGCGTGGCACGACTCCTTGACCCGCAGTGTGTGCTGGATCACCCCATCACAGCCGCATTCGCTGAGCTCCCCCGCGATCCCGCGGAGCTCCGCGTGCCGACTTCAGAGGATCGTCGCCCCTATTGCCACCTCCGACGGCGAAGACGCGTGTAGCACGGACCGACAAAATACTGAAGCGACGGCAGAAACGTGGTGACCCGCCTAGGACTCGAACCTAGAACCCAGAGATTAAGAGTCTCTTGCTCTACCAATTGAGCTAGCGGGCCCCCGAGCGGAACCTCCTTTATACCTCGGCGCCGCGCGGGCACGCAAGGAAGGCTCAGGGCCCGGCGGAGAGCAGGGCGCGGTCCAGTCGAATGCCCTGGTCGGCCGGCTCGCCCGCCCGGCACCAGGTGGGGGAGTCGAT
>WNFB01004216.1_pt1 | contig 19841 bp, 17 predicted proteins | sample 5400501 | NCBI WGS metagenome assembly WNFB01 (sample SAMN13153341, study PRJNA577476) | soil metagenome | isolation source: 200 cm saprolite under Douglas fir tree site 2 hole 1 | place: USA:California | collected 2015-04-18 | reverse complement strand
GTCGTCGACTCCGATCTGCGCAGCATCACTCCCGCGTGGATCGGGCGCCTGCTCGGACCGGTGGTGAAGGCAGAGGCCGACTACGTCGCTCCGCTCTACGCGCGGCACAAGCACGACGGCACGATCACGAACTCGATCGCCTACCCACTCACCCGCGCCCTCTACGGGCTGCGAATCCGCCAGCCGATCGGCGGCGAGTTCGGCTTTCACTCCGACTTGGCCCGCGCCTATCTCGCACAACCGGTGTGGGAGACGGACGTGGCTCGGTTCGGCATCGACATCTTCATGACCACGACCGCGGTCGCGCGGCACGCGCGCGTCGTTCAGGCGTTCCTCGGCGCGAAGGTGCACGACCCAAAGGACCCCGCGGCCGACCTCGGCCCGATGTTCACGCAGGTCGTCGGCACGCTCTTCCGTCTCGCGCACGAGAACGAGTCGGAGTGGCGCGAGGTGGTCGGCTCGAAGGACGTGAAGGTCGTCGGGGACATCGAGCCCGTCGAGCCCGAGGCCGTCCCGGCCGACAGCGCGCGCCTGCGCGCGAAATACGAGGCGAGCGCGCCCGCCCAGAAGGCGCTGTGGGATGAGGTGCTGAGCGCTCCCGTTCCCGCGGCGATGGGACCCGACGCATGGGCGCGCGTGGTGTTCGACTTCCTCGAAACGGCGCTCAAGCACCCCGGGCGCAGCGAGGAGCTCGCGCGCGGACTCCTGCCTCTCTACTACAAGCGCGTGGCCGAGTTCATCGACGAGGCGCGCAATCTGAACACCCAGGAGTCCGAGGACATCGTCGAGGTCGGCGCCCTGGCGATGGAGAAGGAGAAAGAGGACCACGTCGAGAGCGAAGAGGAGTCGGCGCAGGCGTGACCACCTCGCTCAAGGAAGACCAGCTCGTCCTCATCAGCGCGGACGACGGCAGCCTGCCCATCGGGTCCTCGAGCCCGCTGGGTCTCTACTACCACGACACCCAGTTCCTCTCCGGCTACCAGCTGCGGGTGAACGGTAGCGAGCCGCTGCTGCTGTCGTCGAACACCGAGCAGAACTACGTGGCCACGTTCCAGCTCATGCAGTCCGAGGGCGCCGTGCTGGGCGCGGGCCGCCACGCGTCGCGGACGCTGTCGATCCGCCGGACGCGCTTCCTCGCGGACGGGCTGCGCGAGCGGATCGGGATCCTCAACGCGAACCCCGTCAGCGTGCACGTCGACGTCGAGCTCGAGCTCGAGGCGACATTCCGTGACATGTTCGCGGTGCGCGGGCATCACGCCGGCGCGCCGGGCACGCCGGCGAGCACGAGCCAGGAGCGGCACGACGATGGATTCGTCTTCGAGCGTGTCGGCCGGGACGGCGTGCGGCGCACGACCGGCGTCTCCCTCTCACCGGCACCAGACCGCGTCGAGGGCGCGACGCTCTTCATCTCGCGCGAGCTCGCGCCGCAGCAGGTCCTCTCGCTCGAGATCGCGATCATCCCGCGTGAGGACGGCGCTGGCGAGGCGCCGTCGCCCAGCCGCTTCGACGACGCGCTCGACGCGCTCAACGCGCGCTACCAGCGATTCCTGCGCGGCTGCGCGCGTTACGAGACGAGCTCGGAGACGCTGAACGACGGGCTCATCGCGCGCAGCGCGCTCGACCTTCGCGCCTTGCTCGAGTTCCACGAGGGCGGGCCGTTCCCCACCGCGGGCATCCCTTGGTACGCGGTGCCCTTCGGGCGCGACGCGCTCATCACCGCGTACGAGACGCTTGGCTGGAACCCCGATCTCGCGCGCGGCACGCTGCGGCTGCTCGCGCGCTACCAGGGGCAGAAGGTCGACGAGTTCACCGAGGAGGAGCCCGGGAAGATCTTCCACGAGCTCCGGCGCGGCGAGCTCGCGCGACTGAAGGAGATCCCGCACCGCCCGTACTACGGATCGGTCGACGCGACCCCGCTCTTCGCCCTCGTCTTCGCGGAGGCGGTCAAGTGGACGGCGGATCGCGCGCTGTGGCGCGAGATCCTGCCCGCCGCGGAGCGCGCGCTCACCTGGTGCGACGGCCCGTACGGCGACCCGGATCGCGACGGCTACGTCGAGTACGGGACGCGCGGCACCGATCTGCGCAGCCAGGGGTGGAAGGATTCGTCGGGCTCGCTCTCGGCTCGCGACGGGGCGCTGTCGGCGCTGCCCGCGGCGCTGGTCGAGGTGCAGGCGTACGTCTACGCGGCGAAGCAGGGCCTCGCGGACCTGTACGCGCTCGACGGCGACACGAAGCGTGCGGACCGCCTGCGCGGCGAGGCCCGCGAGCTCCGCGCGCGATTCGACCGCGACTTCTGGATGCCCGACGAGTCCGTGTACGCGCAGGCGCTCGATGCCGGCAAGGAGCAGGTGACGGCGGTGACGAGCAACGCGGCGCACGCGCTGTGGGCAGGGATCGCTATGCCCGAGCGAGCGGCCCTGATGGTCCCGCGTCTTCTGGCACAGGACATGTACACGGGCTGGGGCCTCCGCACGCTCTCGTCGCGCTACCCCACGTACAACCCGATGAGCTATCACAACGGCTCGGTCTGGCCACACGACTCCGCGATGGCCGCGCAGGGCATGGCCCGGTACGGCTTCCGCGAGGAAGCGAACGAGGTCGTGAGCGGTCTGATGGAGGCCGGACGGCGCTTCCCGTACGCGCGCGTGCCCGAGCTGTTCTGCGGTTTCCAGCGCGACCTGCGGTACTCGTCGCGGCCCGCGGACTATCTCGTCTCGTGCATCCCGCAGGCCTGGTCCGCGGGGATGGTCTTCCTCAACCTGCGCACCCTGCTGGGCATGGAGCCGGAGCTCAGCAGCCAGCGCCTCCTGCTCGATCCCGCGCTGCCCGCGTGGCTCGAGCGCATCGACGTGCGTGACCTGCGGATCTTCGACGCGCCTGTGTCGTTCCGCGTCCGGCGCGGGACGAAGGACGGCGTCGATCGGATCGGCGGAGCGCGCGGGCGGGTCGCGCGCGCGAGGGCCGCATCGCTCACGTAGCGGGACGCGTGCGCCGCATCACTCTCGTCCACTACACCACCCCCACCATGCTCGGCGGGGTCGAGCAGGTCATGGGCGTGCATGCGGCCGGGCTCATCGCCGCCGGCGTGCAGGTGACGATCCTCGCGGGGCGCGGCGGCATATCGCCGCGCGGCGTGAAGATCGCGCGCGTCCGGGAGGCCGACTCGCGCGCGCCGATCGTCGAACGCGATCTCGCCGCGCTGGCGCGGGGGGAGCGGACGCCGCAGCACGACAAGCTCGTCGAGCGCCTGGTCGCGAAGATCCGGCCGGTCGTCGCGCGCTCCGACCGCGTGGTCGTCCACAACGTGATGACGATGCCGATGAACCTCGCGCTCACCGAGGCGCTCGCGCGGCTCGCGCGCGAGACACCGGGACGCTTCATCGCCTGGACGCACGACATCGCCTACTACGACCGCAACTACGACGCGTATCGCCGCCCGGGCCAGCCGTGGGCGCTCATCACCAAGGCGCTTCCCGGATTCCGCTATGTGGTCGTGTCGCACGAGCGGGCCGAGCAGCTCTCGACGCTGACGGGGCTGCCGAAGGGCGAGATCACGGTGGTCCCGAACGGCGTCGACGTCCCCGAAGTGCTCGGGCTGTCGACGAAGGGACGCAAGCTCGCCGATCGCCTCGGCCTGTATGAGGCCGACCCGCTGCTGCTGCAGCCGGTACGCCTGACGCGACGCAAGAGGGTGGAGGCGGCGATCGACGCGACCGCCGTGCTGCGGAGGCGCGGGCGAAACGCGATGCTCGTGGTCACCGGGATCGTCGGGCCGCACGACAAGAAGAACCGCGCGTACCTGGAGGAGCTCGCGGTACGCGCGAAGAAGGTCCAAGGGGCGCTGCTTCTTGCGGCAATGGGCATCCGGGTCCACTACGACCAGGTCGTCGACCTCTACTCGCTCGCCGACGTGCTGGTGTTCCCCAGCGAAAGCGAGGGCTTCGGCATCCCGATGCTCGAAGCCGGGCTGCACCGCCTGCCGATCGTGTGCTCCGATATCCCGGCGCTGCGCGAGACCGGCGGCGACGAGCCGATCTACGTCCCGCCGGACGCCAGCGGCGAGACGATCGCGGACGCCATCGAGCGGACTCTCGACACGCCGCTCATCCGCATGCGCGAGCGCGCGCGCGACCACGCCTGGCCGAAGGTCCTGCGAGAGCGCGTTCTGCCCGTCATCTTGGAAGACAAGCCATGAAGTGCCTCGTCGTCCTGAACGACCCGGAGCGAGAGCAGGCCCTCGTCAGCCTCGCCTCGGGGATCGCGGGCGGCGATGATGTCGTGCTCGCGTCGGTCATCGAGGTACCGGAGGGCGAGGCGCTCGCGGCGGCGCAGCCGGCGGCGCGCCAGCGGCGGCGGCAGCTCGATCAGCTGATCGCGCCAGGCTCGGGAGCGCGCACGCATGTGACCGTCGGCCGCCAGGGCTGGGATGCGATCCTCGAGCTCATCGCGCGCGAGCGACCGGACCTGCTGGTGCTCCCGTGGCGGCGGCCGGGCTGGGACTTCCTCGGCACGACGATGGAGCAGATCCTCCGCGCGCCGCCCTGCGACGTGGCGGTCGTGAAAGGTTCGTTCGCCCGCGCTCGCCGCATCCTCGTTCCGGTCCGCGGCGGCCGCTACGCGGACCTCGCGGCGCGCGTCGCCATCGGCTGGGCGCGCGTGCAGCGAGGCAGCGTCACGCTGCTCCACGTCCGCGCGCCCGAGCAAAAGCGCGCGCCGACCCTCTATCAGCTCCTGGGCGAGCGCGCGCTCGACGAGCGTGTCGAGCGGCTGGTCACGCGCACCGGCGATCCGGCCGACCTGATCAAGGAGGAGCTCGAGGGCCACGACGGCATCGTCTTTGGCGCCACCGGGCGCGAGAGCACGCGCGATCCGATCGGCCCCATCGGCCAGGCCATCGTCGGTGAGGCACGCGCGGCGATCATCGTCCGTACCTCGGTCCCGTTCGCGCCTGCGCCGTATCTGGTGCAGCCGCCGCTGCCGGCAGATCGCGGCGAGCGCAGCAAGGCGGTCAGCGAGCTCGTCGATCGGTGGTTCGTGCAGAACACGTTCAGCTCGAGCGAGTTCGCGGACCTGCGCCGCCTGGTCGAGGCGAAGGAGCGGCAGAACGTCCGCATCTCCGTCGGCCTCCCCACCCTCAACGAGGAGGAGACGATCCGCAAGGTCATCCGTGCCATCCGGACCCGATTGATGGAGCGCATCCCGCTGGTCGACGAGCTCGCGGTCATCGACTCCGACTCCGAGGACCGCACGCGCGAGATCGCACGCGAGGAGGGCGTCCCGGTCCACCTCCTCGGCGACGTCCTTCCGGGATACGGCGCGCGCCGCGGCAAGGGCGAGGCGCTCTGGAAGAGCCTGCATGTCCTGACGGGCGACCTCGTGGTGTGGATCGACACCGACATCACCGCGCCACATCCGAAGTTCGTCTACGGCATCCTCGGCCCGCTGCTCCTGCGGCCCGAGGTGCAGTACGTGAAGGCCTTCTACCAGCGGCCGCTGCGGATCGATGGCGAGTTCCAAGCGACCGGCGGCGGTCGCGTGACCGAGCTCTCCGCGCGACCGATCCTGAATCTGTTCTTCCCCGAGCTCTCGGGCATGGTGCAGCCGCTCTCCGGCGAGCAGGGTGGGCGGCGCGCGCTGCTGGAGCAGCTCCCCTTCTTCACCGGCTACGGAGTGGAGACGGGCCTGCTCATCGACACGCTCGGCCGCGCCGGCCTCGACGCGATCGCGCAGGTCGACATGAAGCACCGCATCCACCGCAATCAGAGCCTCCTCGCGCTGTCCAAAATGTCCTTCCAGATCCTGCAGGTCGCCCTGAAGCGCGTCGGCGAGGCGCACGGCGAACGGATCTGGGAGGAGGCGAACGCGACGCTGAAGCTCATCACGCAGGGCGAAGGCGGGAAGCTGCGGCTCGAGATGCACGACATCTCGGCCGCCGAGCTGCCGCCCATCTCGACCGTCCCCGAGTACAGGACCGCGCGCGCTCGTTGAAGGTCCTTCGCACCGCGGCCGAGACGCGCGAGTGGCGCGCGACAGCCGGGCGCACCGGACTCGTGCCGACGATGGGCGCGCTGCACGCCGGTCACGTGTCGCTCGTGGAGCGCGCGGGACGTGACGGCGGCGCGGTCGTCGCGTCGATCTTCGTGAACCCGACGCAATTCGGTCCGCGCGAGGACTTCGGCGCGTACCCGCGCCGCGAGGCCGAGGACCTCGCGATGCTCGACAGGGCCGGCGTCGCGGCAGCATTCGTGCCGAGCGTGGCCGAGATGTATCCGCCGGACGACACCATGAGTGTCGACCCCGGTCCGATCGCCGCGCCACTCGAAGGTGCGGCACGACCCGGGCACTTCACCGGCGTCGCGACGGTCGTGGCGAAGCTCTTCGACGTCGTCCAGCCCGATACCGCGTACTTCGGTCAGAAGGACTTCCAGCAGCTGCGCGTCCTTCAGACGATGGCGCGGCAGGGCTACCCGAAGATCCGCGTGATCGGCTGCCCCATCGTGCGCGAGCCCGACGGGCTCGCGATGTCGTCGCGCAATGCCTACCTCTCGCCCGAGGATCGGGCGCGCGCGCTCGCGCTGTCGCGCGGGCTCTTCGCGGCGCGCCGCCTCTGGGAGCGTGGCGAGCGCGACCCCGATCACCTGCGCGATGCGGTGCGGCGGCACGTTGCGCCGTCGGGAGTCTCTTTGGAGTACGTGTCCGCCGCCGACCCGTTCACCCTCGCGGAGCTGCGCGCGCCGGCGGATCGCGCCGTCCTGTCCCTCGCCGCGCGTGTGGGAAAGGCCCGGCTCATCGACAATGTGCTCCTGGGCATGGACGTGAGCGAGCTGTCGTGAGCCGGCGAGCGCTGCTCGTCGCGTTCTCCATCGCGCATTTCGCGCATCACGTCACCAACAGCCTCTTCTCGGCGCTCGCGCCATTCATCCGCGAGACCTTCGCGATGAACAACACGCAGATCGGCTTCGCGGTCACCGCGTACACGATCGCCTCCGGCTTCAGCAACGCGCCGCTGGGGCTGCTCGCCGATCGCCTCGGCGCGCGGCGCGTGATCGTCGGCGGGCTGTTCCTCATCGCGCTCACGAGCGTCGCGATCGGCCTGTCGGGCTCGTACCTGTGGCTGCTGATCGGACTCGTCGTCATGGGCATCGCCAGCGGCTCGTATCACGCGCCGGCGTCGGCGCTGATCGCGGAGACGTTCCCGTTCGCGCGCCGCGGCGTCGCCCTTGGCGCGCACACCACCGCGGGCCATCTCGCGTTCTTCGCGGCGCCGCTCCTCGCGGGTGTCCTCGCGGTCAGCGGGACCTGGCGCCTGCCCTACGTCGCGTTCGCGATCGCGCCGGTGGCCTGCGCCTTCCTGCTGCTGCGCGTCGCGCCACCGGGTGTCCGGAACACGGCGCCGCACGAATGGCTGGCGACGTTCGGCGACATCGGCCGCGTGGCGCGCTCGATCGGTTCCCTCGTGTCGATCTCGATCGTGGGCCAGGTGCTCATCTCGAGCGCGCTGGCCTTTCTCACGCTCTACCTTGTCGACGCGCGCGGCGTCTCGCCGGCCGTCGCGGCCGGCCTCTTCGGCGTGCCGCAGCTCGCGGGTCTCGTCGCCGCGCCGCTCTCGGGCGTGCTGTCCGATCGCTTCGGGCGGCCGGCCGTGCTGCTTGCTGCGCTCGTGGTGTGCGCGCCCGCGGCATGGCTGCTCATCACGCTTCCCATCGAGCTCGTCGTGATCCCGCTGCTGCTCATCGGCGCGTGCCTCAGCTTCCGCACCACTGCCACTGAGGTACTGATCATCGACAACACCCCCGCGACGCGCCGCTCGACGGTGCTCGGGACCTACTACCTGGTGAACCAGCCGGTCGGCGGGATCGCGGCGCCGATCTTCGGTGCGATCGCCGACGCGGCCGGGATCGGTACGGCGTTCGCGTGGCTCGTCGTCGCCTTCGCGGCGCTCGCCGTACTCGCCCTCGGATCGGTGGTCACGGGTGGAGCGCGGATACGAGCAGCGTCATCGCCTGGTTGAGCGGGGCCGGCACGCCGTGGCGCTGACCCTCGCGGAACACCGCGCCGTTGATCGCATCGACCTCGGTCACCCGCTTCGCCTCGACGTCCTGCAACATCGAGCTGCGGTTCGGGCCGGTGAGCTGGGCCATCTCACGCCACCACTTCACCGCGTCGTCCTCAGGCATGCGCACCCCTGCGGCTGTCGCGACGCGCGCGACCTCGCGTGCGAGGCCGTCGGCGATGAGACCCATCGCCGGGTCGCCCAGCAGATCCGAGTTCACGCGTCCGAGCAGCGCGGTCGTCGGATTCACAGCGGCATTCGTCACGACCTTCCGCCACACGGCCGACCACGGGTCCTTCAGGACCGCGATGGTCATCCCGCCGCCACGGAGGAGCTTCGCGAGCTCGTCGATCTTCGGACGCGCCGCGGTCCCGAGCGGATAGCCCAGCTCGGCCCGGCCCGCGCCGGTGGCCTGCAGCGCACCGTTCTCGTCCAGGCGCGCGCCGACGTAGATCACGCCGACCGCGGCGCGCCGCTCGCCGATCGCCGCGACCAGCGCCTCGTAGTTGCCGAGCCCGTTCTGGATCGTGATCGCGGTGCCCTCGCGCGCGACCACGTGCTGCGCCACCTCGACCGCCCACGGCGTACCGGGAGTCTTCACGCTGATGATCGCGACGTCGACCGGCTGTTCGTCCGCACGCAGCGGCGCGCGTGTGCGATCGATCGGCACGACGTCGGCTCGGCCATCGAGCGCCTTCTCGATGACGTGGCCGATCGCGCCGAACCCGATGATCGCTACGCGCACGCGCTGTCTACCGTTCGCCGAGCGTCACGTCACACCGCTTTTGGACGTGCCGGCTTGGCGAGATCCCCCTTCAGCGCGTCCAGCTCCGACTCCCTCATCGTGAAGCTGTGCTCGGCGTCGGGGAACGTCCCGGCGCGCACCTCGGCGTCGAACGCGCGGAGCGCGGTCTCGACCTGTGCCCCGATGTCGGCGTAGCGCTTGGCGAACTTCGGCTTGAAGTCGCCGTACAAGCCGAGCACGTCGTGGAGCACGAGGACCTGGCCGTCGCAGTCGAGGCCGGCACCGATGCCGATCGTGGGGATGGCCAGGCGCTCGGTGACGATCGCGGCGACCGGCGCGGGTATCGACTCGAGCACGATCGAGAACGCACCGGCGTCTTCGAGCGCGATCGCATCGTCGATGAGACGCCGCGCGGCACGAGCGCTCTTCGCCTGCGTCTTGAACCCGCCGAGCTGCGCGACGCGCTGCGGCGTGAGACCGACGTGCGCCATCACCGAGATGCCGTTCTCGACCAGCGTGCGCACTGTCTCGACTGTCTCGCGCCCGCCCTCGATCTTCACCGCGTCCATGCCCGCCTCCTTCATGAAGCGAGCGGCATTCCGGAGCGCATCCGTCGGTCCGGTCTGATAGCTGCCGAACGGCATGTCACCCACGAGCAGCGGGCGCGACGCGCCGCGCGAGACGGCGGCGGCCATCTGGATCATGTTGTCCATCGTCACGGGCACCGTGTTGGGGTAGCCGAGCACGACCATGCCGCCGGAGTCGCCGACGAGGAGCACGTCGATGCCCGCGCGATCGACGAGGCGCGCGAACGCCGCGTCGTACGCGGTCATCATCGTGATGCGCTTGCCGTCGCGCTTCATGGCGACGAGGTCCGGCACGGTGAGCTTCTTCGGTGGGACGGCGGTGGCGCCGCCGTATGCGGAATCGGTGGGGCGCTCGAGCTTCTCGCTCATCTTCGAACCTCCGTCCAGGCCGACTTGCGTCGGTTCCGGCGTCTGTAGGGATGCTAACGCGGGGGTGGTACGGCGACTGCAGCCGCTCCTGCATATGCGATTCCGCGATCGCCACGACGCCGGGCGAAAGCTGGCCGATCGCCTGGCGCACCACCGCGGAGAGGACGTCGTGGTCATCGGCATGGCCCGGGGAGGCGTCGTCGTCGCGTACGAGGTCGCGGTCGCCCTGGACGCGCCGCTCGACGTGATGGTCGTCCGCAAGATCGGCCTGCCCTGGCAGCCCGAGTTCGCGATCGGCGCAGTCGCGCCGGGCGTCACCGTCCTGCGCGAGGACGTCGTCAAGTCCGCCGGCATCCCGAAGGAGGTCGTCGAGCGCGTCGCCTCGCTGGAGCACGGCAGCATGGAGAACGACCTGTGCCGGTACCGCGGCGGACTTCCCGCTGAGCGCATCGCCGGGCGGACGGCGATCCTCGTGGACGACGGTCTGGCCACGGGCACGTCCGCCGTCGCCGCGATCCGCTCGGTGCGCACCGAGAAGCCCGAGCGCGTCGTGCTCGGCGAGCCGGTCTGCGCGGCGCAGTCCGCGGAGCTGCTGCGCGGCCAGGCCGACGAGGTCGTCTGTGTCCTCGAGAGCGACGACCTCGTCTCCGTGGGCCTGTGGTACGAGGACTTCGCGCAGGTCGAGGACGATGAGGTGCGCCGGCTGGTTCACCTCGCGCGCGAGCGCGCCGCCGCGCACGAGGCCGCGTCGCACCACGCATGAACGCGCGCGCCGTCCGCATCGCGGTCCAAGGCGGAGAGCTCGAGGGCGATCTCACCACCCCGGAGCACGCCGCGGGCATCGTGCTGTTCGCCCACGGCAGCGGCAGCAGCCGGCACAGCCACCGCAACATCTCGGTCGCGCGCGGCTTGCAGCACGCGGGGCTCGCAACGCTGCTGTTCGACCTGCTCCTCGAGCGCGAGGCCATCGAGGACGAGCGCACCGGCGTCTACCGCTTCGACATCGGCCTTCTGGCGGAGCGGCTGATCGACGCGACGCACTGGACGCGCAACGATCCGGCGACGGCGGCGCTGCCGATCGGCTACTTCGGCGCGAGTACCGGCGCGGCCGCGGCACTCGTCGCCGCTGCGACGGAGCAGGACATCGCCGCGATCGTCTCGCGCGGCGGCCGACCTGACCTCGCGGGCTCGGCACTACCCGTGGTGCGCGCGCCGACGCTGCTCATCGTCGGCGGCAACGACGAGCTCGTGATCGATCTCAACCGCCAGGCGCTCCAGCTGCTCGGCAGCGTGCACAAGGATCTCGTGATCGTCCCGGGCGCGACGCATCTCTTCGAAGAGCCCGGAGCGCTCGATCAGGTCATCCGTCTCGCAACGGAGTGGTTCCTCCGTCACGTCGGAACGCGCGAGAAGGAGCGCTTCGCGCGACGGTAGAGTCATCGCATGCGTCGCACGGAGCTCGCGGGTCTTCTGCAGCGAACCGAGTCGGTCGAGGTCGGCTCGTACCTCGTCGCGTCGCCGCAGCTCGCGACCGGAATGGGCACTGCCACAAAGCGCATCGCCGGCGTCACCTGCCTCGCCGCGAAGAACGTCGACGAGCCGTTCCTGAACCGCGCGCTCGGCGTCGGAACGATCGCGCCGGCCACAGCGGGTCTGCTGGAGCGCATCGAACGGCACTACGCGTCGATCGGCAAGCCGTCCCGCATCGCCGTCGCCACCGGCTGCGTCCCGCTCGCGTCGCTGCGCGCGCTCGAGCGCCGCGGCTACGCGCCGGTCGAAGGGGACGGTGAGCTGATCTACGTCTACGACCGGCGCACGGCGCCGGCCATGCCGCAGGTGGCGGGCCTCATGATCGAACGCGCCGGTCCGGAGCTCGCGTCCCTCTATTCGAAGACCGGCTTCGAGAGCTTCAACGACCGGGGCCCGCAGTTCGTGGCCATCGTCGACGCGCTGGTCCGCTCGCGCCGGCGCGGTCTGCGCGCGTACCTCGGTCGCATCGACGGCGAGCCGGCCGCCACCGGAATGCTCTTTGACGTGCGACCCGTCGGCGGCCTCGGGAACGGCAGCGTCCGCCCCGCGTTCCGCGGCCACGGTCTGCAGACGGCGATGATCGCGCACCGTATCCGTGAGGGATGGGCGCGCGGCTATCGCATCTTCTTCGGCCAGACGGTCAACCCGGTCTCCGCCCACAACATGGAGGACTTGGGCTGGCGGAGGCTCTACGTCGAGCACGACTGGGAGCGGGCAGCGCCGGCCCCGGGCGGCGTGGCCGCCGGTAGTAAGACTTAGCGGCGTTAACGCTGATTCGCATCGCCTGGATCTCGCGCGACGATCATGTGCATGCGAGCTGCGTGGTTCTCCGTCGCGGTCGCCGTCGTTGCGGTGGCCTGCTCGACCGCGGAGGCGTCGTCACCCACGCATGGGCATCCGCTTGCGTCGCAGTTCCTTATCACGCCAGCTCCGCGGAGCACACCACTCACCGAGCCGTCGTTCGTGCCTGGCCCCAACTTCACGGGCGGGAGGGTGGTGGCGATCGACGGCACCCAGCTCCGCCTCACGACCTTCGACCAGGGCGGACACGCCGTCGACGTTCACCTCGATGTGCGGAGCGTGCGATCGGTCTGGCGCGAGACGGAGGTCCGCCCGTCGGCGATCGAGGTCGGCGACGACCTGATGGTGAGCGGTGTCAGCGGACCCGATGCATTCCAGGCGTGGACCGTGTGGGCGAACATCGGACGAGCGGGCGGCATCGTGCGAGCCATCGACGGCGAGACCATCGTGCTCGAGGCCTTGCCGCCGAAGTCGGTCACCTTCACTGCCGTGCTCTCGTCCTACATCACCCGCGAGGGCCCGTGGCGCCTGAGTGACATCCATCCCGGGATGACGGTGGGTATGGTGGTCTACTGGCGGCGCGGCCTCGACGGCACCGCGGTGAGCGCGTGCGCCGCGGCGATCGCGCCCCCGCCTTCCGCCTCACCGACGTCAGCGCCGACCGCCTCCCCGACGATCGCGCCGACCATTCGGCCGACCGCCACGCCGGCGTCACCCCCGAGCTGGTCCGCACTGCGCGCCCAGCTCGCCGGCACGCTCCTCGAGCCGGCGGCGCCGGGGTACGACACGGCGCGCGTCCTCTACAACGTGCGCTTCGATGCCATCCGCCCACAGGCGATAGCGGTCTGCAGCTCGGTCGCGGACGTGCAGGCTTGTGTCCGCTTCGCGCGTGCGAGCGCGCTACCGCTCGCGCTCCGCAGCGGCGGCCACAGCTACGCCGGCTGGTCGACGGGCGCGGGTCTGGTCATCGACGTATCGCAGATGTCCGCGATCTCCGTCGGCAGCGGCAGCGTGACGGTGGGCGCGGGCGCACGGCTCATCGACGTGTACGACGCGGTGGCGAGGGCCGGTGCCGGCATCGCGGCGGGCAGCTGCCCGACCGTTGGCATCACCGGGCTGACGCTCGGCGGCGGCGTCGGCGTGCTCACGCGCGCGTGGGGTCTTACGTCCGACCAGCTCACCAACGTCGACATCGTCACCGCCGACGGCGAGCTTCGCCACTGCGACGCGAACAGCGAGCCCGATCTGTTCTGGGCACTGCGTGGCGGCGGTGGAGGGAATTTCGGCGTGGTGACCGCGCTGCGCTTCGCGACGCATCCCGTCGGCGACCTGGCCATCGGCTTCCTCACGTTCCCGTGGTCCAGGGCGGCCGCGGTCCTGAGTGGCTGGCAAGCGTGGATCGGCGCGGCGCCGGACGCACTCTGGTCGACGCTGCATCTCGAGGGTGGCCCGACGCCGTTCGTGAGCGTGGACGCCGTGCACGTCGGAAGCGCGGCGGAGATCAAGACCCAGCTGGACGGGCTCGTCGCGGCCGTGGGCCCGCCCGACTATCGCGAGTCGGGTAACCGCACGTACCGCGATGTGATGCTTCTCGAAGCCGGGTGCCTCGGGCGCTCCGTCGCGGCATGTCACCTCAAGGGCACAACGCCCACCGGCGAGCTCGCACGCGAGATCTTCGTCGCGAAGTCGATCGTGGCCCCGCGCGCCCTCTCGGTCGACGCGATCGGCGCGCTCGTCGATGGGATCGCGACATCGTCAGCCACCGGCGTGAGCGCCGCTATCCTCATCGACGCCCTCGGTGGCGCCGCCGCGCGCATCGCGCCCGATGCGACCGCGTTCCCGCATCGTTCCGCGAGGGCGATCATCCAGATCTACACCGGCGGTCTGGCCACCAACGGCGGTGCTTCGATCGAATGGCTGCGCGAGACGTTCGCGAAAGCGCGACCGCTCATCGGCATGGGCGCATACGTGAACTACATCGATGCGGACCTCGCCGACTGGGCCGACGCGTATTACGGCGCGAACCTTACGCGGCTACGTGCGGTGAAGAAGCGCTACGACCCCGACCGCGTCTTCGAGTTCCCGCAGGCGATACCGAGTTAGCGCGCGAGAATCGCGCTAATTCGCGGACAACCGTGTCGCGAGCTTCGCGACCAGGCGGCGTGCGACCTCGGTCTTCGCGAGCAGCGGCAGGGGCTCCGCGCCGTCAGCGCTGACGAAGGTCACGCGATCGGTCTCGCTGCCGAAGACCGACCCGGGGTCGGTGATGTCGTTCGCGACGACGAGGTCGAGCTTCTTCTCACGCAGCATGCGCGCGGCCTCGGCGGTGGCGTCCCCGGTCTCGGCCTTGAAGCCGACGATGAGCGTCTTCGACGGACGCGCTGCGACGATCGCCTTGAGCACATCCGGATTCTCGGTCATGTGGATCGTCAGCTCGGAGCCGACGTCGCGCTTCTTCAGCTTGCGCTGCTGCACCTCGCGCGGCCGGTAATCGGCGACGGCCGCGGCCATGACGACGGCATCGGTCCCCGGAAGGAGCGCGAGCACGGCGTCCTTCATCTCCTCGGCGCTCTCGATGGCGATGGTGCGCACGCCCTTCGGCGCGGCGAGCGCGGTCGGGCCGGTCACCAGGGTGACGTCGGCGCCGGCATCCTTCGCGGCCTGCGCGATGGCGTAGCCCATCTTGCCGCTCGAGCGGTTCGACACGAAGCGCACCGGGTCGATCGCCTCGACCGTCGGCCCTGCGGTCACGATCACCTTGCGACCCGCGAGCGCTGCGTTCGCCGAGAGCGCCTCGGCGATCGCGGCCTCGATGCGCTCGAGCGATGCCAGGCGGCCGGGACCGACCTCGCCCGACGCGAGCGGTCCGGACTCGGGCTCGACCACGCGGACGCCGCGCGCGACGAGACGCGCGACGTTCTCGCGCGTGGCCGCGTTCTGCCACATGTGCGTCTCCATCGCCGGCGCGACGATCACCGGCGCGGCGGTCGCGAGCACGGTCGTGGCGATGAGGTCGTCGGCCATGCCGTTCGCGAGACGCGCGAGCGCGTGCGCGGTCGCCGGCGCGACCACCACGACGTCGGCTTCGCGGCCCATCGCGACGTGACCAGCCGCGCGCTCGTCCTGGATCTGGAACATCTCGACCTCGACCGGCCGGTATGTGAGCGCCTGGAACGTGAGCGGCTGGACGAACTCTGTCGCCGAACGGCTCATGACGACCTGCACGGTCGCGCCCGCTTGCACCAATCGCCGCGCGAGCTCGATCGACTTATACGACGCGATCGAGCCGGTCACCGCGAGCACGATGAAGCGACCGCGCACCGCGTCGGTCATGCGTTGAGCTCGTAGAGCATGCGAAGACCCTCGAGGGTCAGATCCTCGTCGACGCTCTCGATGCCGCGCGCGAGCGGCGCGATGGTCGGAGCGAGGCCGCCGGTCGCGATGACGCGCGGCTTCGACGGGAGCTCGGCGATGATCCTCGTGAGCAGTCCCTCGACCAGGCCGACGTAGCCGAACACGATCCCGGAGCGCAGGCAGTCGGCGGTGTTCTTCCCGATCGCCGCGGCCGGTGGCGTGAGTGGAACGCGAAAGAGGCGCGAGGCGCGGCCGAACAGCGATTCAGCTGAGATCTCGAGGCCCGGCGCGAACGATCCGCCGAGGAAGTCGCCGTCCTCGCTCACCACGTCGAAGTTCGTCGTCGTGCCGAAGTCGACGACGATCGCGGGACCGCCGTAGCGGCGATGGGCGGCGAGGGTGTTGGCGATGCGGTCGGCGCCGACCTCCGCGGGATTGTCGACGCGCAGCCGCACGCCGGTCTTGATGCCCGGGCCGACGATGAACGCGGGACGCTCGAGGTACCGCTCCGCAAGTCGCGTGAACGCCTGCGTGAGCGGCGGCACCACGCTGCCGACGACGAGCGCGTCGAGCTCCGAGAGCGCGAGGTCTTCCTGCTCGAGCAGCGCGTCGACCGAGACCGCGAGCTCGTCCTCGGTGCGGTCGTGCACGGTGGCGAGCCGCCAGGTGCGCTTGAGCTTCGCGTTCTCGTACACACCGAGCACGACGTTGGTGTTGCCGACGTCGACCGCAAGCACCATCGTCATGTCGGCGTGATCGCCACTAATCGTTCGACTCGGTCGCGCCGGTGCGTAGGCCTCCCTGCCCGGAGTGCGCCTTCAGCGCCTTCGCGACGTTCGCGGGCACGTAGCTGTCGACCGGCGCGCCGAACGCGACGAGCTCCTTCACGCGCGAGGCCGAGAGGAACAGGTATTCGGGCGCGGTCATCAGGTAGACCATCTCGATGTTCGGCGCGAGGCGGCGGTTCATGTTCCCCATCTCGAACTCGAACTCGAAGTCCGAGAGGGCGCGGATCCCACGGATGATGAACGAGGCACCGCTCTGCTTCGCGAACTCGACCTGCAGCCCGTCGAACGATCGAACCTCGACGTTCGCGAACTTCTTGCAGGCGTCGCGCATGAGCGCCACACGCTCGTCGGCGTCGAACACCGTCTTCTTGGTGAGGTTGCGGCCGACGCCGATGACGACCCTGTCGAAGAGGCGCGACGAGCGCTCGACGATGTCGAGATGACCGTTCGTCGGTGGGTCGAAGGACCCGGGATAGATCGCCACGCGTTGACTCATGCCGGTCGCGCCCCCTTTGTGTGGTAGTGCACGCCGCCGCGAATCCTAAGGCCTGATCACGAAGCGCCACGGGCCGGCATCGACGGATGCGACCTTGCGTTGGGGTGAGCGACGCGGGCGCACCCACTCGATCTTCGTGACCTCGACGACCCAATCGGTCGCCTCATCCGGCATGCCTGGGCTGAATCCGAAGGAGTACCGGAAGATCAGGTTGTTGCCTCCACCGCCGCCACCGCCGCCCATCATCGAGAACCGCGGGGTCGACGGCGACGCCGCCGGCCCGACGGCTATGAAGAGCTCCGGCGACGGGAAATCCAAGTGCAGGCCGCGCTTCGCGGTCAGCCGGAACGTGACGATGTCGCCCTCGCGATATCGCTCGAGCGAGAGCAGCGTGAGCGCGACGCCGTTGACCACCTCGGTCTTGCCGACGCCGATCACCTCGATGAGCTCTCGCGGCGTGGGCGGCGGCGGCACGGGCGGACCCGCCTGGCCGACGCTGACGTGCCGCGCCCATTCTCGTTTCGGCCGCGACGGCCGGAGCCATCTCATGCGTGCGGTGCTCGAGTCATGTCTGGCTACTCTACGCAGCGCCCATGAGCATCCCGACGCCGCGTTTCTCCGAAGCCGAGCTCGCGCGCCGCGCGACCGCGGTCCGTGCGCGCATGGCGATTCAGGACGTCGACGGCCTCCTCGTCTTCGGTGCGGGGCGCACGATGGACGTGCAGTACCTCGTCGACTGGCCCGGCACGCGTGAGTCATACCTGATCTTCCCAGCGTCGGGATCGCCGGCGCTGCTGGTGCAGTTCTTCAATCACGTCCCGAACGCGAAGCGCGTCGCGCGACTCGATGACGTGCGCTGGGCCGGCGCGGGCTCGATCGATGGCGTCGTCGCGGCGCTGGCCGAGCGCATGCCGGGGGGAAGGCGCCTCGGCCTCGTGGGCGGCGTCTCGTGGCGGCTCGCGGCGGCGATCCGAGCACGCCTACCGAAGGTGGACCTTGTGGACTTCACGAACGAGCTCCGCACGGTGCGAGCGGTCGTGAGTGATGCGGAGATCGCGTATCTGCACGAGGCCGCGCGCATGACCGATGCCGCGATGATCGCGCTCGAGAACGAGACCAGGCCGGGCATGCGCGAGCACGAGCTCGTTCATGTGGTCGAGAGCGCGATCACAAGAGCCGGTGGCACACCGGGGATCCACTTCATGGCGACAACGCCGATGAGCGCGCCGGCCATCGGCGTGCCCTCGCAGCTCCAGAGCGACCGCATCATCGCGGCGGGCGACGCGCTGGTCACCGAGATCAGCGCGCATCACTGGGGCTACGGAGGGCAGATCCACCGCGCGTACGCGATCGGAGCGGACCCGACCGCGGCGTACCAGCGCCTGCACGACGTCGCGACAGAGACGTTCGAGCGCATCCACGGCGTGCTCCGCGACGGTGCGACCGTCGCCGACGTGCTCGACGCGGCCGAGGTCGTACACGAGCGCGGTCTCACGATCTACGACGACTTACTCCACGGCACCGACCAGCTGCCACCGGTGATCCAGACGCGCCGCACCGCGCGGCATCCGCAGCCAGAGTCATACGTGTTCCGCGAGAACATGGTGGTCGTCATCCAGCCGAACGTGGTGACCGACGGCACGGCAACGTCGGGGCTGCAGATCGGCGAGACGGTGCGGATCACAAAGGACGGCGTCGAGCGTCTGCACGCCTACCCCATGCGTTTCGTCCGCTGCGCGTAGGCGGTCTGGCACCGGCACGCGGCGTGCGCCATGCTCTGTCCGTGCCCACGACACCGGCACCGCTCCAGCTGCGACCCGACCGCACCATCCATTCGATCGACGGCGGTTGGTTCAAAGCGCGGTGGCATTTCAGCTTCGACAGCTACGACGATCCGAAGAACATGGGCATCGGCCACATGCGCGTCTTCAATCACGACACGCTGCGCCCCGGCGCCGTCTGGCCGATGCATCCGCACCGGGACATCGAGGGGATCACGTACGTCGTCGCCGGCGAGTTCGAGCACGCCGACAGCCTCGGGAACGACGGCGTGCTCCTCCCGGGCGGCGTGCAGCGCATGCGGCTCGGCCGCGGCGCCGAGCACTCTGAGCGCAATCACTCCAAGACCATGGAGATGCAGTTCATCCAGATCTGGATCCTGCCGTCGACACGTGGCCTCGACCCTGATGTGGTGCAGAAGCAATACACCGCGGCCGACCGTACCGACCGGCTGCTGCGGTTCCTCAAGCCCGAGGGCGCGGTAGGCGAAGGCCTCACCGTCGCGCAGGACGTCTCGATGTACGTGTCACGCCTCTCCAAGGTGAAGACGGGCACGCACGTGTTCGGACCGGGCCGGGGCGGCTACCTCTATCTCATCTCAGGCGTGATGAATGCGAACGGCCAGGTTATGTCGACAGGCGACGCGGCTTACGTCACCGGCGCCGGATCGCTCGACCTCGCCGCCCGCGAGACCGCCGAGCTGCTGATCGTCGACACGCCACTTAGTTGACGCAGGGGCTCGCGCCCCGTCACACACGTATCGGATGAAGAGATTCATCGCCGCTCCCCGATGCAAGGCGCTTACCCGCGGCGAATACCGCACGCACGAGTGGCGCACCAAGACTGTAAGCGAGCTCGCGCTCGTCGTCGGTGCGCAGGATGACGATGTCCGCACGGCGCCCCTTGACCAGCGCGCCGGTGCGCTCTCCCCGGCCGAGCGCGTGGGCGGCGTTGATCGTCGCGGCGACGATGGCCTGGTGCGGGCTGAGGCCGCAGAGCGTCACCGCGAGCGCAATGGCGGCAGGAAGCCCGACGAGCGGCGAGGTGCCCGGGTTGTGATCGGTCGCGATCGCCACCGGCACGTCCGCGGCGAGGAAGCGCCGCGCGTCGGGCGGCGCGTAGCCGACGAAGAACGCGCTGCCCGGCAGCAGCACCGCCGGGATCGCGGCGCGCGCGAGCGCGCGTAGCCCCTCGGCGGACGCGTTCGCGACGTGATCGGCCGAGCGCGCCTTCATGCGCGCCGCGAACTCGGTCGCGCCGACGTCGTTGAGCTGGTCGGCGTGGAGCGTGAGCGCGAGGCCAGCATCGCGCGCGGCCTTCGCGAGCGGTCGCACCTCCT
>WNFB01001520.1_pt1 | contig 19856 bp, 20 predicted proteins | sample 5400501 | NCBI WGS metagenome assembly WNFB01 (sample SAMN13153341, study PRJNA577476) | soil metagenome | isolation source: 200 cm saprolite under Douglas fir tree site 2 hole 1 | place: USA:California | collected 2015-04-18 | reverse complement strand
TCGGCCAGGTCTCCAAAGGCACGGTAGAGGGGTTTCTGCCCGCCGCTCACCCGTGCTTCGACCTCGCGGAACAGCTTCGCCGCTGCAGCAAACAATCTCCGGTTGAACAGCTCACAGCCCTCGCGACGTGAGACAGATGCCGCCTCATCCCACGGATTCCCCTGCGTCCATACGAACGGCTGCCCGGCGATATCAATCCTATCCCCCTCCTGTCCCTCTTGCGCCGGCACGAGCGACACGATCCGCGAACTCATCGGCATGGTGACCAACGTCAGTGCACCCGCTATGGCTGGGGTGGCCCCGGTCACATCGACGACCAGCTCGCCTGGCTGCACATCCCATGTACGCAACATCTCAGGGAGTGTCCTGGCGAGCGTCTGATAACAGCCGACAAATTCGTAGGTCTCCGCCATCACCACCCAATCCCACCGTCTAGGCATATGCTCGATCTTCGGCTGGACTTCGGATTCTACGAGCGATTTCGTCCCTTCAGGCAACACGAAACAGAGCGAATCCGGCTGCAGACGATTAATCGAATAGACCGCCGCCGCCGCATGGTCGGTGAGCGCGATCACTAAGGCTTTGATTGGTTGGTCGTGCGCCATTGCGCGCGGACTATAGCATTGCCATATCGAGCGATCAATTCACTGTTCGTCCATCGCCCTGCGTGAAGGGGCAATGGTTCGTTCTCTGTGACATTGCCCCTGTCCATGACCGTGTTTTCTTGTACGACAGAATACGTGAATTGCCCTGAAGAGGGTGCATCCATACGAAGTTTTGAGAGTTGGCCAACACGACCAATATGCTCATCCTGTTGGCGACTGTCTCCGATGTCGACTCCATGGTTGCCTTGGCGATGAACGCCATCCGGCAGACTTCGCCTGTTCATCCGACAACGTCGTAGCCGGCCTGCGAATCATGTTTGACAGGTGACGGCAGGTTGCCTAGAATCGCTTCCCATGAAAGAACGTGTACTCAGTGCATTTGCCGAAAGCACGACCGTCAAGCAACAGTTCGCGCACGAGCACGCCGATCGCATCGTGCAGGTTGCGAAGCTGATCGCCACGGCCTTTCGCGACGGACACAAAGTGCTGCTCTTCGGCAACGGAGGCAGTGCCACGGATGCGGCTCACCTCGCCGCCGAGTTCGTCGGGCGGTATAAACGCGAGCGTGCCCCGCTCCCGGCCATCGCTCTGGCCACCGACATTGCCGCCATCACGTCTATCGCCAACGACTACGGCTTCGACGAACTCTTTGCCCGTCAGGTTCTCGCCCATGGACAGAAAGGCGACGTCGCCATTGCCATCAGCACCAGCGGTAATTCACCCAACGTGTTGAAGGGTGTGGACGCCGCGCGGGCTTGTGGCCTTACTACCATTGGCTGGACCGGGGGGACCGGCGGGAAACTGGCTGGTCTGGTGGAATATCCGTTCGTCGTCCCCTCAACGGTCACGGCCCGCATTCAAGAAAGTCACATCACGCTCGGCCACGTCCTGTGTGAACTCATCGAGGAACAGCTCCTTGGCAAAGCCTCCTGACCGGCAGCGGCCCCCTGTCACGACTCCGAACCTGATCCCGCCGATCAACGTGACGGATCTCACGACGTATCCGCTCAAGAAACGGTACAGCAAGGTCCGTGTCTCCGACTGTGCTCGCCCCTGGCGCCGGGGGGGCAGCTTCAGCCAATTCTATCGCTCGCTGCCGGATATCCTTGGCGTTAAAACTTTGCGCGCAGTCGCCAAAGCCGTCGTGAGGGCCCATCGCAAAGGCCGGCCGGTCATCGCGGGAATTGGCGCACACGTCGTCAAAGTCGGATTGAGTCCGATTCTCGTGGATCTCATGCAGCAAGGGATCGTGTCGGCCGTGGCCATGAACGGCGCCGGGATCATTCACGATTTCGAATTGGCGCTCATGGGGCACACGTCTGAGGAAGTCGACGCGGAGATTGACGAGGGACGCTTCGGGATGGCGGAAGAAACCGGCCGCATGCTGAACGAGGCGATCGTCCGCGGGGCCCACGATCGCGAGGGGCTCGGCGAATCCGTCGGCCACTACATCAACCGACGCCAGGGGCAGTTTCCCCATCGCGAAACGAGCATCCTGGCGACCGGAGCGCGGCTTGGTATTCCGGTGACCGTGCACGTCGCCATCGGTACCGACATCATCCATATGCATCCTGCCGCGGACGGAGCCGCCATTGGAGCGACCTCGCTGCTGGACTTTCGGCGGCTCGCGGCCGTCGTGTCAGGGATGGAGGGGGGCGTATATCTCAATCTCGGCTCTGCCGTCATTTTGCCGGAAGTCTTCCTCAAAACGGTGTCACTGGGGCGCAATCTTGGTCATGATCTGACCAACATTACGACCGTGGACATGGACTTCTTGGCTCACTACCGCCCGCTCACAAACGTGGTGCGTCGGCCGACCCAGAAAGGCGGGAAAGGCTACTCCCTGATCGGCCACCACGAAATCATGGTGCCGTTGCTGGTAGCGGCGGTGCACGAAGAATTGGGGTGACCCTCTTCGCATGTCTCCACGCCAATCCCCTCCAGTGACCTCGCGGCATCTGACCCAGATGTGGAGCGAACTGAATGGCCGCTACTTCGCGGGCCTGCTGCCCCCAATCGATCTTGTCTGGAGCCGCCGGCTGACCTCCTCGGTCGGCATGTTCGTGAGTCGTCGAGGACCGCGACCACGGTTGGATCAGGATGGTCTTCTCCCACCGACCAGGCGCGAGATTCGCCTGTCCCTTCCCTTGCTCCAACAGGTCGCCCAACGGAGTGAGTATGGCGAGCAGGAGATCGTGAGCACGCTGGCGCACGAAATGATTCATCAATGGCAATACGACATCCTGAAGCGGCGGCCGAATCATGGGGCGGATTTTCTTCGCAAGATGACCGAGATGAATCGGGACGGCGCCCTGGCGATCACCATCTACCATTCGTTACAGAGGGAAGTCCTCGCTCTCGCGCGATTTGCCTGGCGCTGTCGGCAATGCGGCCGAGTGTACCGACGCCAGCGACGGACGATTCAGCCGCGTCGGCACCATTGCGGCATCTGCCGGGGATCGCTGCAGGAACTGGGATCGGTCAGCCGAGTTCCGACTGATTCCGAACGTTCTTCCCACACGGCAGTGCCTCCCTCTCAACGCCCCTTGCAGCCTCTTCAATTGTCCTTTACCTTCTAGGCTCCTGTTCAGGAGCAAGCGATGCGTTGGTCGCGCCAGATCCTCTTCGGGGACGTCGACGCCATGTTCGCCTCAGCGGCCGTGGTGAAGGACCCGAGTCTCGCCGGTAAACCGGTCGCGGTCGGCGGTCCACCGCCACGCGGGATCATCGCCGCGGCCAGCTACGCCGTGCGGCCATTCGGCATCCACTCGGCGATGCCGACGGCGAAAGCCTTCCAGCTCTGTCCCAACCTCATTCTGCTTCCTCCTGATCGGCCCCTCTATCGACAGCTGCATGATGCGATGCGGGCCGTGACCGATCAGTTATTCCCGCTCACCGAATGGAGCAGCATCGACGAGTTTTATGCCGACACGACACAGCTTCAGACCCGCCATCCCGATCCTCGCTCACTCGGACAACTCGTGAAGGATGCGCTGTGCGAGGCCACGGGATTGCGCTGCACCATCGCCGTCGCGACCGGCAAGACCGTCGCCAAAATTGCAGCGGATGGTCACAAGCCGGATGGACTGGTGACGGTCCCACCGGGTACGGAACAAGAGTTCTTAGCGTTGCGGCCTCTGCGCGCATTGCCAGGGATCGGTCCCAAAACCGCCGCGCGCCTGGAGCCGCTCGGACTCAAGACGATCGGCGAGCTGTTGGACCAACGCTGGGATCAACCCTTGCGTCATATCTTCGGCACGCGACTCCACTGGGTTCGAGAGCTGGCGCGGGGGATCGACCACGAACCGGTGGTGGCCGATCGCGAATCCAAAAGCCTCAGTCACGAGATCACATTCGAACACGATACGCATGATCGTCCTTTTCTTGAACGAACCCTTCGCGGATTCCTCCGTGACCTGGCGCGGGATCTCCGACAGGAAGGATTGGCCGCCGAATCCTGCACGGTGAAGCTGAAAAACGCCCGTTTCGTCATCACAACCAAACAGCATCGCTTTCCGCACCCATTGAACTACGATCCCGACATATGGCCGACCGTCCAACAAGCTCTACAGGAACTCGTTCGGCCCGGCACCGAGTACCGCTTGGCCGGGCTCGCGCTCTCCTCCTTGACGCCCGCTCCGCCTGGGCTGTTCGACCAACGGCGGACGAAAGCCATCGAGACGATGGACGCGCTGATTGCTAAGCACGGGTCGTCGGTGATTGGGTTAGGCGGCCTGAGCCACGACGACACCGAGTAGCATTCTGTCTCTTTTCATCCGAGCGCACAGTCGGTATGATGCAGATATGTCCGTGAAAGTCATTACCAGAGACCAGCTCGTCCCACTTCTACAAGCGGCGCGGACCCAAGGGAAACGCATCGTGTTCACCAACGGCTGCTTCGATCTTATGCACGTGGGCCATACGCGCTACCTCCAGGCTGCGAAAGACCTGGGCGACCTGCTTGTCGTCGCCGTCAACAGCGATGCGTCTGTCAGGAGTTTGAACAAGGCGCCGGATCGGCCGATCGTCTCGGATGCTCAGCGGGCGGAAGTGGTCGCCGCGCTGGGCTGTGTCGATTATGTGATACTGTTCAACGAACCGGACCCCCAAGGCCTGATCGCTGCATTGCAACCGGATGTCCTCGTCAAAGGCGGAGATTGGGCGGTGGAACACATCGTTGGCCGCGAGATCGTCGAAGCGCGCGGCGGAGTCGTCCGTACTATTCCTTTGGTCCCCGGCGTCTCCACCACGTCGCTGATCCAACGCATTCGCTCAACCATAGCTTAGCCCAAGCAGTGTCCGATACTATCCACACTCATTCAGCATCCCAGTGGTTCGCTCCTATCGCTTCGGCACTGGCAGGCGAGACAGGCCGTCCCGCGGTCACCGGCCTGCACGGCTCCACCGCCGGAATTGCCCTCACCACGCTCCTGCATCCTCAGTTGGGCGCACTGGGAAATCGATCGTGGCTGATCGTCACCGGGTCGGACGAGGCGGCTGAACGCCTCTTTGATGACCTGCGCTTTTTCCATGATCTCATCGGTCTTCCGACCCCTTTCCTCGCCCTGTTCCCGAGATGGGAAACTTTGCCATACGAGGGCAGCGCGCCCCATGTCGGTCTGATCGCACACCGTATGAATACCCTGCATCACATCCGAACCGCACCACAGACCTGCCTGGTCACCTCCATCGCGGCTCTGATGCAACGGCTTTTGCCCGTCACGACCTTCACCCGCACCACCCTGCGATTCAAGCTGGGCGGCACGATCGAGCGAGAGGCCCTCACCGGAGGACTCTTACGTCTCGGCTACCGCCGAGTCTCGGTGGTAGAAATCCCGGGCGAGTTCAGTATTCGAGGCGGCATTGTGGATATTTTCTCGACGGCCTATGCCGAACCGCTTCGTGTCGAATTTCTTGGCGAGACTATCGACTCACTCCGCCTGTTCGATCCCTCCACGCAGAAATCTACCGCGAAGTTGGATTGCGCGGTGGTCCTTCCCGCGCGGGAATATCTGCGTGCAGAGACTTCGTCCGATGCCCTCGTTCCCATTCCGGTGGATGCCGAGTGGCGCGCACCGGACCTCTATCCCGACATGGACACCCTCTTCGATTATTTCACTGAACAGCCTGTCTTGGTCCTGGATCAGCCGGCTGCGTTGACAGGGGCCTGCGCGGACCTCTGGAGCAAAATCGACGACGGCTATCTCCGCCACGCTGATCGAGAAACGGTCGTACCCTACCCGTCACCGGAGCGATTGTTTCTCTCCTGGCCGGAACTCATGGATCGCACGAACGGCTGGCCCACGCTCGCGCTCGAGCCGCTCATGGCAAGTGATGCATCCTGGAATCCGGTCCTGACCTTTCCCGCTCAGACCCCGTCCAGCGCAGGCCTCGGAGCTCGGGGGATGCCCTTCAGCCAGACCCTGGCCATCATAGATCACCTCCGAGAGGACTGCCGCGTGGTGCTCGTCGCAAGAAGTCGCGGCCAAGTGGATCGCTTGCTGGCGCTCTTGCGCGAACACGATGTGCCGGCGATGGAGTGGACAGTGTGGGCCTGGACCGCTTCCAGTAAAACCAAAGCGCCGTTTTACGTCTTGCACGGCGATTTGTCCGCGGGATTCCTCGCACCGGACTTGCGCTTGGCCGTTCTGACGGAAGAAGAACTGTTTGCCAAAGGCGCGCGTCACAAGCCGCAAGCCAAGAGTAAAGCCGCGACCTTCCTCTCCTCGTTGGAAGACCTCAACGTGAGCGACTATGTCGTCCATGTCCAACATGGCATCGCCAAGTATCAAGGCCTCAAACGCCTCTCGGTGCAGGGCTTCGACAGCGATTATTTGATCCTGGAATTTGCCGGCGGCGACACGCTGTACGTTCCGCTGGAGCGACTCAACCATGTGCAACGGTATAGCGGGGCGGAAGGGCATGCGCCGCGCCTTGAGCGTTTGGGTGGCGCCAGCTGGGCCAAAACGACCGCGCGCGTGAAGCAAGATATCGAGGAAATGGCCCACGAGTTGGTTGACCTCTATGCCAACCGCGAGCTTGTGACACGCCATGCCTATGGATTCGACAGCACAATGTACCACGAGTTCGAGGCTGCGTTCGAGTACGAAGAAACGGCGGATCAACTCAAAGCGATCGAAGACATTACGCACGACATGGAGTCCAGCAAACCGATGGACCGCCTGGTCTGCGGCGACGTCGGGTATGGAAAAACGGAAGTGGCCATGCGAGTAGCCTTCAAGGCCGTGGAAGATAATCGCCAGGTGGCGGTGCTCGTCCCCACAACCCTGTTGGCTCACCAACATTACGACAACTTCTCAGAACGGTTCGCGCCGTTTCCGGCTCGCGTGGCCTTACTCTCCCGATTCCAATCGCCGAAGGAGGCCAAAGCCATTCTCAAAGACGTGGCAGCCGGAACCATCGACGTGGTGATTGGAACGCACCGGCTCATCCAGAAGGATGTGGTATTCCGCAACCTGGGTCTTGTGATCATCGATGAGGAACAGTGGTTCGGCGTCAAACACAAGGAACGTCTGAAGCAACTCCGCACTCAAGTCGACGTTTTGACGCTCACGGCCACCCCGATTCCTCGCACCTTGCAGATGGCCATGGCAAGCGTGCGCGATCTCTCGATCATCGAAACCCCTCCGGCTGGCCGCTTGTCCATTCGCACGCAGGTCGTCCGATCGAGCGACACACTCGTCCGAGAGGCGATATTGCGCGAACTGGGGCGGGGCGGGCAGGTCTACTTCGTCCATAACCGAGTCGAAACGATGGAGAAGACCGGAGCCTGGCTTCAACAACTGGTGCCCGACGCACGCATCGTGATGGCCCATGGGCAGATGAACGCCAAACCGCTCGAAGCCGTGATGTTGAAGTTCTTTCGCCGAGAGGCGGATGTGTTGATCGCCTCGGCCATTATCCAATCAGGTATCGACGTACCCCATGCCAACACGATCTTCGTCAATCGTGCCGACATGTTCGGCCTCGCGCAGTTATACCAATTGCGCGGGCGAGTGGGACGAAGCGGCGATCAAGCCTACGCCTACTTCCTGGTCCCCGATGAGGGAGGGTTAAGCGAAGACACCCAGAAACGCCTCACGGTCATTCAGCAATTTACCGAACTGGGCGCCGGCTTTCGCATCGCCGCGGCAGATATGGAAATCCGGGGCGCCGGCAACCTCCTCGGTAAACAGCAATCGGGGCATATCGCTGCCATCGGACTCGATCTATACATGCAGATGGTAGAGCAAGCCGTTCAGCGTCTCAAAGGCCAAGTGGTGGAAGAAGAGCCGGACCCCACCCTCCGGCTCAACGTCTCCGCCTTTATTCCAGATGACTACGTCGCCGATCCCCACCAGCGCCTCTCGTGCTACAAACGACTCTCGTCCTGCACCCAAGTCGGAGATCTCGCCTTACTCCATGGCGAAATACAGGATCGGTATGGGCTGGCCCCGGACTCCGTCGAGCGACTGTTCGAAGTCATGCAGGTGCGGCTCCAGGCCAAGGCCTTGCGCCTGAGCACGATCGAACTCAAGACCCACTCCGTCGTGGTCACGCTCGACGCCAGGAGCCGGGTCTCAAGCCAAGCGATTCACCGGATGATGGACCGGTACAAGAAGCGGATTTGCTTTCTGTCTCCTCTCTCGTTCGAACTCCAGATGCCGCATCAGGACTGGCCTTCCACGTTTCGAGAACTCACCGCAACCTTGCAAAGCCTGGGAGGCTGTGATACCAACACCACGAGGTCCCCGCAATCATCTCGCTAACAAGGTCGCACGCGCCTATGACTCGAGCATCGAAGGGAACAGGAAACGTCGTCGCTCTCCGTCTCGTCACTTTACTCGCCGGCGCTATCGGTGGCAGCCTCCTGCTGCTCACCAGTTGTAAGCCACCGCCCGAGGAAGGTGTGCTGGCCCTTGTCAACGGCCGACAGATCACGCAGACCGAATTCGATACCCGCTGGGGAGAACTGGCCGAGGCCACCAGGGCGCGCTATCAGAAAGAAGGGGGAAAGCGCCTCTTTCTCGATGAACTCATCACCCGAGAGCTGCTCATGCAGGAAGCACGCAAGCTGGGACTCGACCAGAACGATGTCATCCGCGATCGAGCGCAACGCTACCGGGAGCAACTGATTCTCGACGAACTCCTCAAGGACCGGATCAAAGCCAAGGTCGAACTCTCGAAAGAGGAATTGGACGCCTTCTACGAGCAGCATGCCAACGAACTCTTAACACCATTGAAAGTGAATGTGTCGCAGATGCTGCTGCCCAACATTTCTGCCGCGAAAGATCTCGAAAAGCAGGTGAACCAAGGGGGAGACTTCGCCAAGTTTGCGCAGCGCTATTCCGTCGACCTCAAAACGAAAGCGAAAGGAGGCGATCTCGGCCCCTATCGCAAGGGATTGGTCATCCCCGAAGTCGACGCAGTCATCCATACCCTCAAGCCTGGAATGACCAGCGCGCCGATCAAGGCGGACGCCGGCTATTACCTCGTTATGATTACGGCGCTCGACAAGGAAATTATTCAGGCGGACGTGGCCGTTCGGGAACGCCTCCGGCAGGAACTGCTCAACGAGAAGCGCCGGAAACGTTTTGACGGCGTAATCGCAGACATCCGCGCGAAGGCGATCATCCGCCTCGCCGACGCCTCCCGCTATGTCGCCGACGACGTCGGCACCCACTGAATCGTCGCGGATCGAGATTGCCCTCACTCAGACTCCTCAAGTCCTCTGCAATTCGTGTACAATCCGACGAAACCTCGCCGGCCGGTCGACCCCCTCGGCGCGTGGCGAGTCCCATATCCATAATCACGATCCGTCCGTTCATCATGATGGCACCAGACTGGCTGAGACACACGGTCTTCTTCGCGCTCGGGCTGATCGCACAGGCGTCCCTCCTTTCAGCCGCGCAGGTGGAAGATGGGATCATCGCGATCGTCAACTCGGACCTCATCATGCTGTCCGAGATGAAACGGGAACTCGCCCCGGAACGGGAGCGGATTCAGAAAGAGTATCGCGGCGACGTCCTCGCGCGTCGCCTCAAGACGGCGGAGTACATGGCGCTGACCTTGATGATCGAGCGCAAGTTGCAACTCCAGGAAGCCAAGGCGCGAGGCATCACGGTCACCGATCAGGAAGTCCAGCAAACGATTCGGCAGATGAAGCAACAGGGGAGAACCATCGACGAGACGAACCCGGCAGACATGAAATCTGCTCGAGAACAGCTGACGCTGCTCAGGGTCATCGACCGCGAGGTGCGAAGTGGGGTGATGGTCGCGGACTCCGACATGAAACGGTACTTCCAGGAACACCGCGATCGGTTTGCGCTCTCGGAGGAATACACGCTTAGCCAGATTCTCATCAAACCCCGCTCACCGGACGATACGGCCGACGCGAGGGAGAAAGTTCGTGAGGTGATGGCGCGGCTCAAGCAGGGGGAGTCCTTCGAGGATTTGGCGATGCGCTTTTCAGACGGCCCGGACGCCTCACACGGAGGGCGTCTGGGCTTGGTGCGGCAGGGAGAGCTCTTGCCGGGGATCGAGCGCACCATCGCAAACCTGGTGCCCGGCGGCATCTCGGATATGATCGAGACTTCGGAAGGTTTTCACATCGTGCGCCTAGAGGACAAGAAACCCAAACAGTTCCGCCCGTATGAGGAAGTCCGCACTGAAATCCAGGGACTCGTCTTTCAGCAGAAAAGCGAAGATGTCTACCAAGCGTGGCTGGCCGACCTCAAGAACAAGGCCTACATCGAGATCAAGTTCGAATCCGCTCTTTCAGGACCGCCCACAACCGCTCCTGCCCCTCGCCCGTCACCGACGAGTAAGGAATAACTTCGTCGCCCTCGACCAATCCCAGCCCTTCCTGCAGCCGACGAAGCGCACCGACGCGCTCGCTCATTTTCAATTTGTCTACTTTCGTCGCCACCACGATGGGAGGTCGTCCGACGGACACAAGCCATGCGATCGTCTGACTGTCTTGTTCGCTCAGCACACGGCTTTCCACCAACACCACCACCGCGCGCAGCTGTTTACTGCCGTCGAGATACTGCTCGATCAATGGCGCCCACTGAGCCCGCAGCGCTTTCGACACCTTCGCGTATCCATACCCGGGCAAGTCCACCACCACGAATCGCGCCAACCCAGGATCATCGCTGGTGATCCGAAAGAGGTTGACCAAGCGCGTCTTTCCCGGCGTGCGGCTCACCTTGGCCAGCCCCTTGCGCTGCAAGAGGGAGTTGATGAGAGAGGACTTTCCGACGTTCGACCGCCCGATGAAGGCGACTTCCGGGAGTTCACTTTTCAGAAACTGTTCTGGCCCCGCACAACCTCTGATAAACTCTGCTGTGAGGATTCTCATGCCGCACCCATCCGCCTATCAGACACCATGTTATTGACACAGGAATTTATCGCCTCTGTGATACGCAGCCTCTAATGCGAAAGTCAATCGCACAATCCCGATCCCGCATGAGGGCCTTCCTGATCATCGGTCTCTGCCTCCCGGTCGGGGCAGTCCTCTTCCTCTGGTTGCTCACGATGCCCAACGTTTCGGCCTTACGCGCGACCAATCCAACCGTGACGGCCTTGATGGAAGCGCGACAGGCTCAGGCTGAGGCACAAGGCCACACCGTCGGACGCCATTGGATCTGGGTGCCGCTCTCACGTATCTCCCCCTACCTCCGCCAGGCGGTCGTGACGGCGGAAGATGCGTCGTTCTTCACCCACGAAGGATTCGACTGGGAAGGGATCAAGGATGCAGCTCTGTATAACCTCGATGCGGGCAAACTCAAGCGTGGGGGGAGCACCATTACTCAGCAGCTGGCTAAAAACCTTTACCTGTCATCCGAACGGTCGCTGCTTCGAAAGGCGCGGGAAACTCTGATTACGCGCTCTCTTGAACATCATCTCACGAAGGAGCGTATTCTCGAGTTGTATCTCAACGTCGCCGAGTGGGGGCAGGGCGTCTATGGCGCTGAGGCCGCGGCCCGTCATCACTTCAAAAAACCCTCACGCAACCTGACGGCTGACGAGGCCGCATGGCTGGCGGCCATTTTGCCGTCGCCGCGGCGATATGATCCGATACGAAAAACGACCTCTCTGGCTCGGCGCCACGAACGTATCCTCAAACGGATTACTCGGGGATCTCCCCAGCTAGAACCAGAACCAAAGTCAGAGCCAGACTCAGAACCAGAGTTAGAACCAGACCAACATTCGGCAGAGCCCCCAGTTCAGGAGCAGGCGGGAGGCTACAACGAGTCGCCGACCTCACGATAGTCTCGCTCGCCAAATATGGCCGATTCATGCGTGTAGTGTTTGAACTCAAGTAGGTTCCCGGAGGGATCTTCGAGAAAGAACGTGTGGTGCTCGATGCTGGTGCCGGGGAACCGGACGCGGGGCTGTTGATAGAAGGACAACCTTTTCGACTGGGCCTGCTCCAAGAACTGTTGCCACGAGTCTTTCGCCAAGAATACCAGGCCGAAATGGTGGGGATAAATGCCTTGTTTCGGTGGCAAGGATTCCGTCGTCAGATGCGCCACGAGTTGATGCCCTGCGAGTCCGAACGTGACGGCGTGGCTCGACTCCCGACCCAACGTACAACCAAGTCCATCGACATAGAAACGTTTCGCCGCCGCCACATCGTGCGTGGGAAAAGCAAGGTGAAAGAGCGCGTCCTTCATGGGAATTGTCCTCGAACGGTCGGCTGGCCGGCCCCGTTCCACCAACCGGCAGCCATATGGGGTGTCACATGCCTGATGGCAAATCGCCCGTCCGGCGAGAGGACTAAGGCCCCAGCCAACCCACGGATCCGAGACACGAGCATACACAACACCTGTCGAGCGGCGACCGTAGGGCTCTTCCCCATAGCCAGATGATCGCAGATGGTCTTAGCAATCACAAGGCGGATAATGCCTTCGCCGATGCCCGTCATCGACACAGCACCACTCTGATTGTCTGCGTAGATTCCACAGCCGATGAGCGAGCTGTCGCCAACCCGCCCTGGCAACATCGAATCGATACCCCCGGTAGACGCCCCCGCCGCCACCGTCCCGGACCGATCCAAGGCGACGGCGCCGACGGTCCCATGCCGGTCCTTCTGTGTCCGCTTAGATTTCTGCATCGCTCGATAGAGACGCATTGTCTGCGCCGCGGCCGTTGAGGCACGAGGAGACCGACCGGAACTCCGGCGAGGCGATCGCGCCATCGGTAACTGTTCAAGTTGACCGTGCTGCGCAAACTGCGTGGCCGGAGGTCCCACGAGCAAGACATGATTCGTGTCTTCCATGACCAATCTGGCCGCCGTAATCGGGTGCACGATCCCTTCGATCGAGGCGACGGCTCCGGCTTTGAGGTGAGCCCCTTCCATGATCGCGGCATCCATCCGCTGTACCCCGTCCAGCTGACGACTCGCTCCTTGTCCCGCATTGAACAACCCCGATTGCTCCAGGAAACCGATCGTACATTCAACGGCGATCACCGCAGGACCTCCCTGCTCAAGAATGGCATAGCCGATGCCGAGTGCATCGGCCAGACGGGTGGCCTGCGCCGGCGTCAATCGTCGGAGACCGGCACCTCCGTGGGCAAGAATGATGGGGCGGGAGCTGGTCAATTGAGGAGAAGATCTCGAGCCTGCCGGTACGCCGGATCTTGCATGCGGTCCAGATCGGACCGCACGAACCCCAGCCCGGTGACGCAGAGCTCGAAGTTGTCGGAGAGTTTTCGGAACAGAGGAGGTTCCTCCTTCGACGGACCGTCAGCCATTCGCGCGACAATCCCGTAGGAGCGCTTTCCCGTCTTCATATAGTCCACGAGGAAATCTTTGTGGTAGATCAATCCGGCCGTCTTGAGGCGGCGCAGATATTCCGGAAACAGTCCCGCCATGAAGAGCGTGAAATCGCCGATATGCTGATGCACGTCCCGTTCACGATCCATCGACTGCGCTTCGAGCAACACTTCCGATTCAAACAAGAGGTCCACCACCGTATCGACCGGTTGGTCTTGCTGATTTCTGATTTTATACAGTCGGTCGGTATGGGTAAAGTCGACGAGCAGGTTGGAGACGTAGCCGGTGACGTTGGGGTCGGGCCACCCGAGATGTTCCGTGAAGCTTTTTTCGGTCAGGGCGCCGAACAGCTGACGAAGCGGATGCCGTGGCGGAACTTGCGTTCCCATATCCACCTCTCACACATTCCGAGAACGTATGAACTCAGTATAGCAGACGATGGCCGATGGCCGATATCGGCCCCCATAATCCTTTTTCGGTCTTCACGAGATAGACCTGAGTACAGATCGGAACTAGCTCACGCCGCGGCTGTCGAGCACAAAGGTCACCGGTCCGTCGTTCAACAACTCGACCTGCATGTGCGCGGCGAAGACCCCGGTTTCAACTGAAATCCCTTGCGCTCTCAAGTCGGTTGCCACTGCTTCATAGAGACGCTTGGCTTCGTCAGGAGTAGCCGCCTCGTCAAAGCTCGGGCGACGGCCATTCGCCGTCCGTCCGAGGAGCGTGAATTGGGAGACCAGCAAGACCGACCCACCGATGTCCGCCAAAGAGCAGTTCATCTTTCCCTGTTCATCGGAAAAAATCCGGAGCGTACGAATCTTCTCAACAAGATACCGGCCATCCGACTCCCCATCGCCTTTCGCCACGCCCAGCAAGGCCAGGAGACCATATTCGATCTGCCCCACGGTCTTACCCTCAACGTGAACTGACGCTCTCGTCACCCGCTGAATCACAGCCTTCATGAGTTAGCCCTCATTATTCATGACGGTTCGTCGTCCCCCACCCATCCCTCCCCCATAGTATGGGGGAGGGTGAGGGAGGGGGTACGAGACCGGCGCGCGGAGCCATGAGGACCCGATGCGTACTCCTGCAGTACGGTGAGGGGCCGAGGGGCGAGCCCGCCGGCCTAAGGCTCGTCGTAGCAGCGGATCGGCGATTGCAGCAGAAGCGCTCATGAGTAATGCGGGCTAGGATCGCCCCGGTCGAAGCTCCGCCAGGGTTCCTTCGAGAGTGAGCAGTTTCCGTTTCGTGGGCAAGCCGCCTGAGAATCCGCCGAGCGACGTATCCTGCGCCACAATTCGATGGCAAGGAATCACGATCGGCATCGGATTCGCCCCCACGGCATTGCCGACGGCACGGGCATACTGTCTGCCTCCAACACGGACAGCCACCCATTGATAGGATCGAAGCCGGCCGTAGGAGACACGCCGAAGGGTCCGCCAGACCTTCCGCTGAAAACTCGTCCCTCGAGAGAGGTCCAACGACAGATCGAAGGACCTGCGCGTCCCGGCCAGATAGTCGGTTAGTTGTGCCCGCGCCTCTCGCAATTGTGAAGAAACCTGGACGTCCAGCAGCGCGGCTGAGGCCGCTTGCAACTCGGACAGCACGGCCTGGCGCGACACCTTCGGCAACACTACCGCGTCGATCCCTTTCGTCGTTTCGGAAACACCCATCCAGCCCCATGGCGTGTGGAAGACGAAGGCCGTGAAGCGTGAGGCGTCAGGCGTGAGGCGTTTGGGTGAAGGTTGTCTCTTGCCCATTGCCTCAGGCCACTCCTCGCTTCAGTTTCCGTCTGACCATCCCCCACACCAAATCGAGTTCTTCTGACCGCAGCAAGGCGTGGACGCCCAGATAACCGCTCACGCTCAATCCGATGGCCACGAAGAGCATGACCGATTTCGACGTCCATTCGCCGGGATGCGTCCAGACCTGCGCTGCTGCCACCCACGCACAGACCACCACCAACGGCACGGATGCGATCAGCACTCGCAGCGATGATCGTCCCACAGAGCCCCACTCCACGCCGCCCAACCGACGGTGCAGCACCGCGACCAAGATGCCTCCATTGACCATCGCCGCCAAGGCTGTGGCCAAGGCCAGGCCGCCCGCGCCAAGAGACGACATCAGCAGGAGCGAGAAGACGAGGTTGGCCGCGACAGCAATTGCCGCAGAGATGGCCGGCGTTCGCGTGTCCTGCAGCGAATAGAAGGCCGAGACAATGATGCGGACACCTCCGAAGGCCCAGAGGCCGACGGAATAGCAGAGCACCGCCCGTGCGGTCTCGGCCGTATCGTGCGCCGTAAAGGTCCCGTGCTCGAAGAACAGATGGACGATCGGCTGACGCAAGAGGATCAGGCCCAGCATCGCCGGTAGGATGATAAAGAGGATCATGCGAAGGCCGAATCCCAACGTCGTCCGCAATTCATCCAGCGCCCCGCGCGTGGCCTGTGCCGAGAGTGTCGGTAAAATGGCCGTGGCCAACGCCACACCAAAAATCCCGAGCGGAAACTGAATCAATCGCATGCCGTAGAAGAGATAGGTTGGCCCGCCCGCAAAGAAGGATGCGAGAATCGTACTCACGGTAATGTTGATCTGCGTGACGGATAGACCGAGGAGCGACGGCACCATCAGTGCGCCGATCCGCCGCACGCCGGGATGGCTTGGCGCGAACCGAAATCCGAACAACATGCCGCGCAGACTCAAGCCGGGCAACTGCATGGCAAACTGCGCCGCGCCTCCCGCCACGACCCCGATGGCCACGCCGAGGATCGGCTCCGACATCGTCGGCGATAAAAAGAGCGCGCAGCCGATGATAAAAATATTAAAGAACACCGGCGAGAACGCCGGCGCCGCGAAGGCGCGCATGGAATTCAGGATGCCCATCGCCAGCGCGGCCAGGCTGATAAAGACCAGATAGGGGAACATGATCCGCGTGAGCAACGTCGTCATGCCCAGCTTCGCTGGATCGTCATGAAACCCCGGCGCCAGGAGCCAGACGATTCCAGACGCGAGGATCATACCCAGGATCGTGATCCCTGTCACGATTGTGAGCAGGGTTGTGAAGACGGCGCTCGCCAGTTCCCAGGCGTCTCGTTTCGACTTGAGCGTCTGATATTCCGTGAAGACCGGAATGAAGGCGGAAGACATCGACCCTTCCGCAAACAATTCACGAAGCAAGTTGGGGACACGATAGGCCACGAAGAAGGCATCTGCCGCAGGCGTCGCACCAAACATCCTCGCCAATACCATGTCGCGGACGAAGCCGAGTATCCGGCTGGAGAAGGTGGCCACGCCGATCAAGCCTGCCGCTTTGACCACCGAGCGAGTCTCGTCCTGCGCATTCGTTGGAGCTGGGGACACTACCATAGGATCGGGCATGAATGAGGATTCTAGCGGAACGACGGTGGGCAGTCTATCAAGCTGACGATTATGGCTCCTGAATCAACGTGTCCGGCAACTCGTCGGGGTTGTCGCCGGAACCGGCAGGACTGACCTGCGCGAGGAGGGCTCCGCACTTCGCAATCGCCGCACAGATAGCGTCGGTCGCTTGTCCGGTTCGAATGCCGTCGATGATGCCGTTGACCAATCCGTCCCAAGTGCCGGCGGGGACGCGATCGTTGATGCCTTTGTCCGCCAATACGTGCACGCGTCGCTCCAGCAACGAGACGAGGATTAGGATGCCTGTACGGCCTTTCGTGTTGTGCAACCCGTGCTTGTAGAAAGCTTGCTCGGCACGCAGGGTCACTTTATGCGCCATACGCTCACGCGACGTGACGAGGCGGATGACCCTCGGAACCCTGCCAAGCCATTGCCCGAGTCCATATGCCACGACGACCGTCAACAACAGCCAGCCGGCGTTACCGGCGTGCCACCCCCACGGCAGCCAGTAGATCTCGATCGTCAGGAGGAGAGCCAGTGCGAGCAAGGCGAGTATGAGCCCCGTTCGATAGCCGGCTTCGCGGTACAGCGCCGAGGCTGGGACGATCATCGGCACAATCTCGCCCTTCGTAACCCGCTCGGCTTGTTGAACCGCTTGTCTGATCCGTTCACGTTCTGCGTCGGTAAACCGCTTCATCTACCAATCTCCCGAGGCACCGCCTCCGCCAAAGTCGCCACCCCCGCCACTAAATCCGCCGCCACCACCAATTGAACCGCCGAATCCGCCGCCCGGTCCTGTCATGAAACCCTCTCCCCACCCTCCACCCTGACCCCGGCCGCGGTTCGCTTGCAGGATGAGCCACAGCAAGAAGGCCGTCACCCCGGCGGCTGCAAGACCCAATCCCACGCTCGCGAATTGCGCGACGAGGAAGGCGAGCAGGCTCCCGAGCAGCGCACGGGTGCCTTGAAGTCCATGGCTCAACACGATGCCGGCCAAGGTCCCGACGATGATCCCAATAATCACATACTCAAAGGCGGTCGGCTCCTGGCCGGAACGAGCGTGACCTGACAGCACCTCTTCAGCCTTGTAGGTGCCTTCGATGGTACCGAGGATGGCCTGGACTCCGGCGGCGATGCCGCCCGGCAGATCTCCGCTTCGAAAACGTGGCACAATCTCCTGGCGAATGATGTGGGCGGATCGGAGGTCCGTCAAGGTACCTTCGAGGCCGTAGCCCACTTCGATACGGACTTTTCGCTCGCGCAGGGCGAGGAGCAGCAGCACTCCATTCTCCGTCCCCTTCTGGCCGAGCTTCCAGGTGGTACCGACGCGATGAGAGAACGATTCGAGCGGTTCGCCTTCGAGAGACGGCAATATCAGAACGGCAACTTGATTACTGGTTTTCTTTTCGTGGGCTTCGAGGTCGCGGGTGAGTGAGGCCACGACATCGGCTGGCAGCACGTGCGCGAGATCCACGACGCGGCCTGTGAGTGGCGGCACGTCGAGCGCCCAGGCCGAGGCCGCAATGAGCATCACCCCGAGAAAGACCATGAGCCGCGCCGGCTCATGCCAGACACGGCTCATGTTGAGAGCTTCCATCGAATGCGTGAACTCAGTTGAATTTGACTTCGGGCGGCTTCGCCACAGCTTTCTCATCTGCCACGGTGAAATTCGGTTTCTCCTCCATGTGAAGCATAAACTTGGCCGTCAGGTTCGTGGGGAAATAGCGGACGCCTTTGTTGTACTCCGCCACTTTTTCGATGTAGCGCTTGCGCGCGACGGCAATGCGGTTCTCTGTCCCTTCGAGTTGACTCTGGAGGTCACGGAAGTTCTGGTCGGCTTTCAGGTTAGGATAATTCTCTGCAATGGCGATGAGGCGGCCTAACGCTGACGTGAGACCAGCCTGCGCCTTTTGGAATTGTTCGAAGGCGGCGGGATCTTTTAATGTTTCAGGCGTCACTTGAATCCCCGTGGCTTGCGCGCGCGCCTGCACCACCCCTTCGAGCGTCTCCTTCTCATGCGCGGCATAGCCTTTGACGGTGGCGACCAGGTTCGGGATCAGATCGGCCCGCCGCTGGTACTGATTGACCACTTCGCTCCAGGCGGCTTTGGTGTCTTCATCTAATCCCTGGAGATCGTTGTAGCCGCACCCTGAGAGTCCGACGAACAGAACCGTGATGCCGACGGTGGTGAATACCGAAATGCGACGGCCCATGGCTATCCTCCTTCTCGCCCGCGCCGGTCTTTGGCGCAGGGTATCGCTCATGCTATCATGAGAAAAACCATTATGATACGGAGGGAAGGCCGTCCGATGTCGCTTGAACCCTCTTCACATTTGCCCGGCGGATTTCAGATCACACACCGCACCCTCGGCATCTACCAGGGGAGTGCGATTGAGCTCGCGTTTTGGTATCCCTCATCCGGGATGCCGGAATATGGGCTGTGCCGGTTCGCCACGAAGGAGAAGGCTGAATCGTATCGTACCTACCTCTGTTCCCCTGCCTGCCCGGAGCCGCTCAATGAGCACGACCTCATCATTGAACCCTATGATCTCGCCGCACACCAGGAACTGATCAACAACCATCCGCTTCCTTCTGCCTGGGAAACTCCGATCTAGCAGGATGCTGAAAAAGCCCGCCAGCTTCGTTCTCGCTTCGCTCAGAAGCTCAACGTACCGAAGCGTACGCCTCGCCTCTTCGCTCGCTGCGGCCTTGCTGGACAGCCTTTTTGAGCATCCTGCGGGGGCATCCTCTTCTTGTCCAAGACGTGCAAGCCATCGAAGCTCAGCTGTGCCGTAATGGTTTGCTGCAGCCTGCTGATCGCGTCGAACCCTATTTTTTGTTGACGATGGGGTAAGGGATTCGCCGGCCTGCTCAGGCGGCAACACCGACTTTACCAGAAGATTTGTCCGGCTGATCCGATGTCTGGGCCTGGACGAAAGCAAGCAGGCGCTTGTTCTCTTGCGCGGCTCGAAGGAACTTGAAGGCGATGCCGCGAGCGCTCACAGAACGGACCATCGCGGCCACTTCAAGAGGAGATTCACCTTCGCCAAGCGACAATTGCAGATAGAAGATGTCGTCTGTATGGACCTGGG
>WNFB01001515.1_pt1 | contig 19879 bp, 23 predicted proteins | sample 5400501 | NCBI WGS metagenome assembly WNFB01 (sample SAMN13153341, study PRJNA577476) | soil metagenome | isolation source: 200 cm saprolite under Douglas fir tree site 2 hole 1 | place: USA:California | collected 2015-04-18 | reverse complement strand
GACTCGGGCGAGCTGCAAAAACTCTGGATCCTACGCAAGCTGCTGCACCCGATGGATGATTTGGATGCTTCGGAATTCCTGCTGGATAAGCTTAAGGCAACCAAGAACAACGCGGAATTCTTCGACTCGATGAAGCGCTAACAGCGATTGCCTTGTTACGGGTTGGGCTTAGGCCGCAAAATGATCTCCTCATACAACTTATTCCATTTTTCATAGCTGTCCAACACGACCGCCGGGTCAACCAATTTGATCTGCACGCCTTGTAAAGGCGATGCGACCTTCTTGTTGGTAGGCACATAATCCATGCTGGCCAGAAGCTGTTGCGCGTCGTTGATCATATAGTCGTAAAACAAAACGGCGGCGTTTGGGTGAGGCGCTTTTTGAGACACGCCGACGCCGAATGAGATAGCGATGGCGGGTTCGATGACAAACCAGTCGATAGACGCCCCCTCCCGTTTTGCCAGCATCGGCATATGGCTGTAAACCGTAAGGGCGAGAGGGATCTCGCCTGAAGCCGTCAGATTGTTCAAAAGTGAGTGTCCGCTCCGCACCGACAGCCCATTCCTGCTTACCAGATCTTTAAAGAACTTGAGGCCGCGCTCCTCCCCCATATCTTTGACCACGGTATAAAACCATTCTTGATCCTTCGATTCGAAGCCTAAACGTCCTCTCCAGCGGGGATCCAACAGATCCTCGTAGGTCTTGGGCAGTTCGGTCTTTTTCACCTTATCGGTGTTATAGGCCTGAACGATGACGTTTAAAACGGTCGGCGCCCACTGCCGGTGAGGCGGAACCGCCTCCGGGATTAAATCCTTAAGGTACGGCGATTTTATTTCTTGCAACAGCTTCTCACGATGTAACGCCTCCAACTCTGTGGATTCCATATGCACGGCGTCGAAGTCAAACCGGCCGGCCTTGGTTTCGATCAATATCCTTTGCAGTACCTTATCGTCCCCCGCCCGCCAGGTATTGACCTTTATGCCATACCGGTTCTCAAAATCGGCCGCGATCTTTTCCAGCTTCTGCGCCGCCAGCGAAGTATAGAAGGATAAGCTGCCTTCCTTTTTTGCCGCGGCGATCAGGCGTTGGCCGCGGTCACCTCCCTCATACGACGCTATCTTTTCCATGGACGAGATGTCTTTATCGGACTGATCGCATCCGGTGACAAACAGGCTCGGCACAAGCAGGGACAACAAGAAGCACACTCTACGCAGAAAAAAAGCTATCATGACCGCTTCCTCTCTTTTTAAGGAAGATGTGAAAAAGTCCATCTACAGACTTTTTGCCTCGCGCGGTGCGCGTGTAGGTCCATCCCACGCCCGCCGCCGTCCGATCCGGCGAGGGCGCGAAGCCGGTATGGTTCCTTCATAAAGATCGACGTCGAGACAGTGGATCCTGGCATTATCGGCCGGACGTTCTGTGGAAGCAACCAGGCATGGTTATCCTCCGTTTGTCGATAAGCTTCGGTAAAAGGAGTTTAAGCGAATTGTCGCTTTCCACACGATACCGGGGGGCGATCGACTTGGCGAATGGAGCGAGCATCATTGCCTACCCGGGAACGGCGCCTGGATTTCGGTCCCGCGCCCCGCCGCCTTGGCTTTTTTATAGACCTGCATGGCGATGGCCAGGTCCGCCGCGGCGGTGCCGTTGTTATTGGCATGGTAGGTCACCTGCGCATCGCTGGTGCGCCCCGGAAACTTGCCGTTTAGAATCTCGCCCAGCTCGCGCACCTTGTCCCAGGTAATCACCCCCTTTTGTATGGGATCAAAGATGCCCGCCTGCTGATCCTGCATAACCGACTCGCGCGAGTTGGTGACAATGAAATCGGCCCGTTGCACCGCTTTCTCATCGACCTCGGTGCGGCCGGACTTCAGCCATCCGCCTTTAACCAGGGAGATATTGGATCCGACGACGGTGGTGATGTGCTGGCCGGGCTCGATCCAGCCGCCGTCGAAAACGGGCACGTTGCTGTTGGTGGCGCATACTACGATATCGACCGCGCGCATCGCCTCGCGCGCATTATCCACGGGCGTCATGTCGATCTCGATTAGACGGCTCACGCGCTCGACGAACTTCCTCCGGTTCTCCGGATTGCGGCTGTAAACCTTGACGTGCGTGAGCGGCCGTTCGCACTTCAACGCCAGCATCTTGTGCAACGCCTGTCCCCCGGTTCCATATAGCCCCACGGTCTTGGCGTCTTTGCGCGCAAGATGGCGAAAGCCGACGCCGCTGGTCGCGGCGGTGCGCAACGCCATAATGCTCGAGAACCCGATCCGTTTTTCCGTGATCTCGCCGATGATGATAGCAAGCAGTCGGCCGCCGGTGGAGTCCCACAGCAGATAAACCGGGTGCTCGCGATAGGGATAGACCTGCTGGGTCGGATCGTGCGCCACTGTTTCGGCGCGGGTGAGCGAGCCGATCACGCCCAGGCCGTGCACCCCGCCGGGAAAGTTGCTGACGCGCACGCCCGCCGGGGAATGCACGCGCCGCCGCGGCGCGTTGATAATGGGATAATCGGCCGCCTCGCGATAACCTTGCTCGACCAGATCGATCGCCTCCCCCATGGAAATGAGGTCCTTGATCTCCTGCGGCCGCAATAACAAAAAACTATGCTGTTGTTCGGTCACGCGCATTGTTTCGACCTCCTCCTCCTCCTCGTTATTTATATTCCGCGGAGCCGCCGACCTCGCGGCACAATGTCTTCACATGTTAGTCCATTCTTTATTTTCATCCAAGGCCGCGAGCGGATGGGTGTAGAGAGTTAATGACTTGTCCGGGTTTGTAGCACGTGATCTGTCCGGTTTAGGGTACCTCCGAAAGGGGGTGCAATTTGAAGCAGACGCATTGGCTACAGGAGACTCGGAAGATGAGATTTCGAAGAGACATATGGGGGTTGGCAGGAGGGGCGGCTGACGCAAGAAGAAGCGGCGCGGTTACTGGGACTTTGTACCCGGTCGTTTCGGCGCTACATCGACCGCGAGGAAGGACGCCCGATCGACGAAACCCTGTTGAAACATGTGGCGCCTGTTCATTGGAATCACATCAATCTGACCGGCGACTACAGTTGGCGGCAAAACAAACGGGTCGAGAAGGGTGGGTTTCGACCATTGCAGCCGATGCCGAGGTCTTAGCGTGCTTTATTTTCCGTTTCGTCAAACGACCCCGTATCTGTCATTCCGAGCGCGGAATCCGACCGCAATCAACTTGATCAGAGCTTCCCTGAACCATCAGTACGATAATCAAAATCGGCTGGGGTAGCGGCGGCGGGCATGAGATGGATGCCCTCCGTAAGCAGCGAAGCCCTGACTGTTTTCCGATCGCTGACGCCGTTGCGCCGGGCCACATGGATCGGCAGCGAAAAGGTCAGGGGTAGCGCCGCATCGCCGTCGATATGCAGCGTGACCACCATGTTGTCGCCCAGGGTCACCATGGAGACTACTATGCCATCCACCGGGTTTTGATTTTGGCTCCTGATGGGATGAGCGAGAAGATGCAAGCGCACCGCGGCGGAAGGAACGACCCAGGCGACCTGCGTACCGGGCGGGAATGCGGGCTGCAGCCGCGCTTCCACCAGCCGGTTCCGCCAGCGGATCAGCGTGGTCTCGCTGCGGTGCTCGGCGATCTCGCCTGCGAAGATATTCTTCAACCCCACCAGCCGCGCGACGGTCGCATCCTGCGGGTGGGATATCACTTCCAGCGGCGGCCCCGACTGCAGGGTGTGTCCCCGGTGCAGGATGGTCATGCGGTCGGCCAGCATCACTGCTTCGTCCAGGTCGTGGGTGACCAGCACCACCGGCATGTCCAGCTCGCGGCGCAGCTCCGCCAGCTCGGTGTAAAGCCGTTCTCGGGTGTAGCGGTCCACCGCCGAGAACGGTTCATCGAGCAGCAACACCTTGGGCTCGCGCGCCAATGCGCGCGCCACTGCCACCCGCTGCTGCTCGCCGCCGGAGAGCATCGCCGGCTTGCGGTCTTCGAGACCCGCGAGATGCACCCGCGCGAGCAGCCGCCGGGCGCGCTGTTCCCGCTCGGCGCCGGGTTGATGGCTCAGTGCTTCCATCACATTGGCGAGCGCCGTTAGGTGGGGAAACAGAGCGTAGCTCTGGAACACAAACCCGACGTGGCGCTCTCGCGGCTTGAGATCGATGCCTTGGTCGGGTGCGTACCACAACTCCCCGCCGATGCGCACGTAACCGTTGGTGGGATGAAACAAGCCCGCGATGCTGCGCAGGATGGTGGACTTGCCGCTGCCGGAAGGGCCGGCCAAGGCGAGCAGCTCGCCCGGCGCGCACGCGAGTTCCGCGTCGAGGGCGATCGCCACGGTATTGCGCAGGCGCGCCTCCAACCCCTTATCCATACCGCCGTCCGACCTTCGAGCTGGTGAGATAGGTCACGCTGATGGCCGCCAGCGAGACCAGCAGCAGTACCGCTGACATGAGGCCCGCCGCCCCATAGTCGAAACCCTGCACACGGTCGTAAATGGCGATGGCGATAGTCCTGGTCTCGCCGGGGATGCTGCCGCCGAGCATGAGCACTACGCCGAACTCGCCCAGGGTGTGGGCAAAGGTCAGCACCATTGCCGAGAGCAAGCCGGGCCATATTAAGGGAAGCTCGATCCGCCAGAAGATGCGCCACGGCTTCAGTCCGCAGCACTCGGCGGCCTCGCGGATCTCCGGCGCAATCGCCTCGGCGGCGCGCTGGATCGGCTGGATCGCGAACGGCAGATTGAACAGTATCGACGCCAGGAGTAACCCTTGGAACGTGAATACCAGGGAGTGGCCGGAGATCGACTCGTAGAGCCGGCCTACCGGGGAGTTGCCGCCAAACGCGACCAACAAGTAGTAGCCGAGCACCGTCGGTGGCAGCACCAGCGGCAGCGCCAGCGCGGCTTCGATTAGAGGCTGGGCGCGGAAGCGCCGCCAGGCGAGCCGGCGTCCGAGCAGAATTCCGATTGGCAAAAGTATGGCGAGGGTCCAGGCGGCCAGGCGCAGCGACAGCAGGAATGCCGGCAGGTCCACTTGGTCAGGTTCTCCCGGGCAGGACGAAGCCGTAGCGTTTGAAGATCTCCCGCGCGGTCGGTTCCTGCACGAACTTGTAGAACGCCTTGGCGGTTTCGCCGGCGCTGTTGGTGAGCACCATGCGCTGGCGCAGCGGCGCATGCCACTCCTCAGGCAGCAGGGCGAAGCTGCCGAGCTGCTTGACGGCGGGGGCGAGCGACAGGGAATACGGGATGATGCCGCCCTGGGCCGAGCCACCGCTCGCGAACTGGGCCGCCTGGGAGACGTTCTCGCCCAGCACCAGCGTCGGCTTAATAGCCTCCCACAAGCCCTGGGATTTGAGCGCCTGCTCCGCGGCGCGGCCGTAGGGCGCGTGCTCGGGGTTGGCGATGGCGAAACGCCTGATACGCCCATCGGCGAGCGCCGCCTTGAGATCCTTGAACTCGGCATCGGGTTTGAGCGGCGAGCCGTGGGGCGCGAACAGCACGATACGGCCGATGGCGTACAGGGCGCCGCGGTCCCGGGTCAATCCTTGATCGGCGAGCTTGAACACGAGGCTCTCGTCGGCCGAGAGGAACATCTGGAACGGCGCCCCTTCGGCAATTTGGTGGAAGAAGTTGCCCGAGGAACCAAAGGAAAGCTTCACCTCGTGGTTGGTCTGCTCTTTGAACCTGGCCGCTGCCTCCTCAAGCGCGAATTTGAGATCGGACGCCGCGGCGATATTGGCAACATCCCGCCCGGAAGCCGAAAGCGGGGCCACGCCTGCGGTGAGCAGCAATATGATCGCTCGCAGCAGCCGACCTCGCAGCGTCGCAATCACCGAACCCATCGCACCTCCCCAGAGCACGCCACCGATATGGCTGAATGACTATATCGAATGCCGTTACCTAGCGTCAAGCACCGGACGGAAGGTTACTTCACGCCTGGGCGGGCGAGGTTACGCAACAACGCCTTCACTTCGCCGGCGATGGCCGCTGCGGCCGAGGTCTGCATCGCGCGGTAGCGCCGCAAGACTTCTTCGCCCATGGCAGTCAGGTGGGCGCCGCCGCCGGCGCGTCCACCCTTGATTGCTTCCACCAACGGCTTCTTGAAGCATCGATTCATGGATTCAACCAGCAGCCAGGCACGCTTGTAGCTCATGCCCAACCGGCGGCCTGCGGCCGCGATCGAGCCGGTTTCCCGTACGCCTTCCAGAATATCGGCCTTGCCAGGGCCGATGGCGATGTCTTCCCCAAGGACGATGCGCAGGCGGGCGCCGACTTGGATTTCCGTGCTGTGAGCGCGCCGGGCGCGCGCGGGCTTCGGGGTCCGCTGCGTCTTTCTAATGTTATCCGCCATGACATTCCTCGCAGGTTGGGTTATTCATGAAATATTGCCATCGCGTATACGAGGTTCGGCAGTTAACCTACTTTTTGAACTCCTTGATGTTCGGCACCGCGCCCCACATGCAGAACGACGAGTTCACGAACGGGAACTGGCGCGGGACGTGGTTGCTTTCGTCTTCGATCCGCATGACCCCGTATGAATACTCGTAAATGATGCCGTCGGGGCCATAAAAGTAAAGGAACATCGCCGTGGAGGTAGGATGGCGGCCGGGCCCGAACGCGATCTCCACGCCGTTCGCGCGCAGGAAATACCACGAGCGCATGACGTCATCGATCGACGCGACCTGGAAGTTGATGTGCTGCACCCCCGGCTTATCGGTTGGAAACATGGCGATCTTGTGGTGCACGGCATCGATCCGCAGCAACGCGGCATCGCCGATGCGATCGCTGACCCGCGCGTTGAACACCTCGGTCCAGAACGCCTCATCGCGCTTCGGGTTGGTGGTATTCAGGCCGATATGACCGAACTCGGTAATCCCGGCGTCGCGGCTGGGGAAATAGCGCCGGCCCGAATGGTGCGGCCGGACTACGAGGTCGATGCTGTTGCCGCTCGGATCATTGAAGTTGATGAATGCCCCGACGCGCCGGTCGGCGCATTCCTGGTCGCTGCCGCGATGCACTTCAAACCCACGCTGGCGCAGATCACTGGTCGCCGCCGCGAGCGCCATGTCCGTGCGCAGCTCGAAGCCGACGCTGAACTGCGTCGGGCCGCTATCCGTGAAACACAGAGTATGATCGCGATTGTCGCCGCGCAGCCACGCCATGCCAGGTTCGCGCGCGACGAGCTCCAAACCGATGATCTCCCGCGCAAAACGCACGCTCGCATCGAGGTTCGATGCGCCCACTCTGACGTAGCGAAGGTCGTGTAACTCTATCAAGAGACTCCTTTTGCGCCAGTTGCCGATACCGCATCGGCAATCATTGGCAGGGTCATCACTCGGCGATTATAGGCTTGCCTGGCGGCAAACGTAAGCCGGGTTTATTCTATCGTTCTAGTAGTGATACGGTAGCCATGCTTGCGATAAGGACGAGGATGGAAGGTTGAAACAATTTGCCCCGGCATGCGAGCGCAATAAAGACCACATACTGGCCGTGCTGCAGGAGGTGTTGCCAAGCGTAGGCACGGTGCTGGAAATCGGCAGCGGGACCGGCCAGCACGCGGCCTATTTCGCGGCCTATCTGCCGCGCCTTATCTGGCAGCCGACCGATCTTTGGCAAAATCTTCCCAGCATCCGCGCGTGGTGCGCGGAGGCGGGGTTACCCAATCTGCGTGCGCCGCTGGAACTTGATTTATTGTCGGAAAGCTGGCCAATGACTTCCGCCCGGGCCATCGTGTGCATCAACACCATACACATTGTTGCCTGGAAGGGAGTAGAAAATCTGTTTGCCGGCGCGGGACGCGTGTTATCGCCCGGCGGTGTCATTTACGTCTATGGCGCCTATCGCTACGCCACGCGCCCGCTTGAGCCCAGCAACGAGGAATTCGACCGCTGGCTCAAAGCGCGCGACCCGCTATCCGGCGTGCGCGATTTCGAAGCGGTAAACGCGCTCGCAGTCAAAAACGGTCTTGTGCTCGCCGGCGACCGCGCCATGCCGGCGAACAACCGATCCATCTGCTGGATAAAAACCTGAAAACGAGGACCCCGGCCTTTTTTTGCCGGCGGGAGAGACCGCCTGGCCGCGTTTCTGCCACGAATTGTGCCCATGAACCGGGCGGTCTCTCCCTCACCCGGCCCTTCGGGCCACCCTCTCCCGGTGGGAGAGGGAAAGTCGGTGCGGCCTCCGGCCGCAGGTTCATGAGGAGGTCAGTTTGCCAAGCTCACAAACTGCCTGCGGAAATCGACGACCTTCGTAAGATACTGGCGCGTCTCTTCGTAGGGGAGGTTAAGCCGCAGCCGCTCGTAGACCCCGGGAGGCTCCAGGCTGTTGATGCTGTTGATCGCCGCGACCTGGTCCTTGGCAAAGCTGCGCAGCACGTTGCCGGGGCCGGTGTTGTAGGCCGAGATCACGCAATATTCCCGCGACGTGTGGTTGGTGACATAGTCGAGCTGCTTATAGGAAAGCATGTTGAGATAGGCGGTGCCAAGCTCGATGTTGTTTTCGGCATCGAACAGGTATTCACGGGTAGGCATTTCATCCCGGCCCTTGGCCTGCCGGTAGGCCTCGCGTGCGCCGCTGGCCGGCACCAGTTGCATGAGCCCGTAGGCCGGCGCGGCGCTCACGGCGAACTGGTTGAAGTTACTTTCGGTGCGGATGATGGCATAGACGAGGCTCGGGCTGATCTTGTATTGGGTGGCGAACTTGCTCACGAGCGGGCGGTATTTCTCGGCCTGCTTGTTCTCGAAGTTGGGCACCATGGTGAACTTGACGGAAAGCGCGCTCTTGGTGCCCGCTTGCAGCGTCACCTCGCGCGTGGCCGCTTGTTTCTTTAATAGGTAATCGGCAAAGCCCTCGGCCTGTGCGGGCGTGGCGATGGGCTTACCCTGGTGATCCTGCACGAGCCCGAGGAGATACGGCGCCTTTTCGCTGGTGAGGGTGATCGACTTGTCCGAGAACAGATCCACCGCGCGCGGATCGTCAGGGGTGAGTAGCGTCGTGACGATGGCGTTCTTGAGGCTCGTTCGCGGGTCCTTCTCGTCCACGGTCTCCACCGTGATTTCGCCCGCGTCGAAATCTACAATCGCGCGGCTTTTGTAGTTTTGGGTGTATTTAATATAGTGCGTACGGCTCGGGAGTTTCACCTCCTTCTTGCCCCAGTTAGTATTGACCTTGCCGCTTAGGAACGAGACCAGGTTATCGTAGTCGCGCTTTACCGTACGGATGTCGGCGATCAAGGCCTGGGGGTTCCGCTCATAAAGCGCCGCGCGGCGCTTAAGCCCAACGCGTAGCGCCGCCTCGGGGTCTTTGGCTTCCGCGATGCCGGCGATCATCTGCGCCGTGGGGCTTTTGGTTATCGCGAGCGCCCGGTCGGCCTTGTTCAAGGCCTGGTCAAGGGATTGGCAGCCCGCCAGCAGGCCGGCACAGACACCGTATAACGATAACGCGACGATTTTTTTCATGTCACCCCTGCGCAGCAGTTAATTGAGGTTAAAACCCAGTAACCCTGGCGTATCGTAAAGAAAGGCCGGTCCGTTTGTCCACTAAGCAAGGAGCGGATAAAGAAGCAACAGATCTGCGCGAATATTGCATTCCCGTGGGCAAAGAATCCGAACTTTCATTAGGCTTTCGTAGATCCCATAGAATATCCGCCGCGTTATGCCGGCGAACAATCGATCAATTTGCTGGATAAGACCTAAAAGTGAGTGATTCCGGCCCGTTTTATTCGAATAAACCTGTTGGAATACAGGGCCGCATATTATTGGGGTTGGTTGACAGATGGTATTTACGGTGCTAATCGTTTAAAGAGCATTTTTCTAAAAATTAACGGGTAGGTAACATAGTCCATAGAGTTTCGTTCTATAGCTATTGATTAGCCCTAAGGGGAGATTATGCCAATCTTTATAATCGGAATTCGGCGTTCTGGTTCGAACTTATTGCGGCTCATGCTCAATCAATTGCCTGAAATTGCCGCGCCGCATCCCCCGCATATTTTGCAACATATGACGCCCCTGATTCCACGCTATGGAGATCTTAATGACCCCGAGGTTTTTTCTCTTTTAGTCGATGATGTTTGCCGCTTGGTAGAATTGAACCCGGTATCCTGGGAAGGCGTAGTTTTAGATCGAAGGGATATTATGGCACGCTGTAGAAAACCAAGCCTGGTCGCGGTGTTTGGTGCCGTGTACGACGTAGCAGCCGAGGCACGATGCGCCAAAACTTGGTGCTGTAAAAGTCTCGAAAATATTTACAGTGTAAACGAGATCGAAGACTACTTTACAGACGCCAAATATATCTATCTATACCGTGATGGCCGCGACGTAGCGGCATCCTTCCGCAAGGCAAGGGTAGTAGTAGGCGAAAAGCACTTTTACCATATTGCAAGGGAGTGGAATAAAATACAACAATTAGCCCTGGACTGGCGCCATAAAATTCCTCGGAAACGTTTCTTCAATCTGAGCTATGAGCAACTGACCGAATCGACCGAAGAAGCGGCTCGTTCCCTATGTTCGTTCCTGAAAGTTTCCTACAAGGATTCCATGCTTGAGTTCCATAAATCGATGGAGGCGAAAAAAACCGCATCATCCAGTAGTTTGTGGGCGAATGTCGCCAGCCCAATTATAACCAAAAACAACCGTAAGTTTCTTAAAGAAGCCAGCGAAACCGATATTCGTATTTTTGAGTCGGTGGCGGGGGAGGCTATGGACGCTTTAGGATACAAACGAGTACTGGTGAAAAAAGGTCAGGAATTACATTTCAGCGAGGACGATATAGGCGGGTTCGATCGGGAGAACAAAAAATTGAAAGAAGAAACACATAAGCAGATTGAACTTAAGGACTTGGGCCGACGCAATCGTCAGGAGAATTTACTTAAAGAGATTATGGCGCGCCAGACGACCGCTGAATTATCTGCAACCTCAACTCCTTTAACTTACGCCGTTAAGGGTATTGCATCCACATCCTAATTTTCCCCACGGCATGACGCCGGCAACAAGAAGATTCACGAGCGGGCGCAACAGCGGGGTGATAGCCTGTTCAAGAACAACGCGCCATGTGTTGCAACACGCGCTCGATTGCCACGCACCCAACATAGTTTTGGGTGCCGGCCCCATCGGGTTATACGCAGTCGGTATTTATACTGCGTATAACCAATGTTCGGAGAGTCAGCGCATGGAGTAGAAGCGGCTAGCAGGTTGTTGAAAAAGTCCATCCGTGGTCTTTTTGACTCGGACCATCCCTGGCCCTCGCCCTACGGGCGCTACCAGGTAGCGCCCAATTTCTCTCCCGGAGAAATTGTCAACACGCAAAGCAAAAAGCGGCCGCTCCTGCGCCTCCCTGCGCTCGCGGCATTCGTGCATCCTGCACAGCATGGTTTTTGCTTTGCTTCATTTTTCAAACACCTAGCGTGTTTGAAAAATGGCGGTACATCCCTATACCGCGACGGGCAGGAAGCCCTAGTGCCGTGTAGCGCAGGGAGGCGCGAGAGCGGCCACCGCAGGGTGATGAAAAACGAGTTTTTCATCACCCTGCTAAGCGCTGATGGTAACCCGCTCGCGTAAAGATCGATTTTTGAGAGTTTCGATGCCGCCCTTTGCAACGGACAGCAGGGGTTCAAGGGATACGGTAGTTTGAACGTTTGTTTCCATATTTATTCTTTGGGCGAGATCTTTAAGTAGCGCGCCGCCGCCTGTTAGCAGCATCCCTTTTGCCAAAATCATTTCGGAAAATTCAACCGGAATAGCCGCGAGAGTCTCTTTGATCGCGGACAAAATCGCCCTGACTTCCGGCTCAATAGCCAAATGAATATCGTGCGTGCTTACTGCAAGCGGTTTGGGGACGCCGTTGTTCAGATCGATTCCTATAATATTAATGTAAGAAGAAGCGGCTTGCGGGACAGCGGATCCCCCCTCGATCTTTATTCTCTCGGCGGTCAGCTCTCCAATAACGAAATTAAACTTACTGCGGATGTAGTCCATGATTCGCCGGTCGAAGTTATATCCGCCAATCCGCAACGCTTTTGAATACACGATTCCATTCAGCGCAATCAAGGCTATCTCAGTAGTGCCTCCGCCGATATCCACAACCAAACTCCCCTCCGAAGTCTCGATGGGCATTCCTTCTCCCACGGCAGCGGCCATCGGCTCATCCAACAGATACACCCGCGGCGACCCCATCGATGTGCCAAGGTCCGCGATGGTCTTTCGTTCGAAGTCAGTGACTTTACAAGGAAGAGAAATGATCAGCTCGGGCTTCCTAATAAATCTTTTATTAAATATCGGCTTTAGCCAGTGCCACATCATGCTCTTCGTGGCATGAAAATCGGCAATGACACCTCCACTCAACGGCCTGACTACTTCAAGATTTTTGGGAGTACGGCCAAGCATACGCTTTGCCGATGTGCCGACCGCAAGCGGCGACTGTGCCCCGTGCCAGCCCGTGCGGTAGGTGAGATAACTCGGTTCGTTTACAATGAGTCCTTTATTACTTAAATAGACGAGTGTGTTTGCTGTGCCTAGATCGATATAAACTTCGGGTACATTGAAACGCATGAGCTTGCTCCTCCAATTGTTTTCCATTGTATTCGCGGCCGGGAGTTTTGATCTACGATGAGTAATACAGAAGTGCGGATAGTTCCGATAGCCGGTATTTTGAACGTCTCGCGCTTTCCGAGGATGGAGCGTTGAAACAATTTGCGCCGGCATGCGAACGCAATAAAGATCAATTACCGACGGTGCTGAAAGAGGTGTTGCCGAGCTCAGGCATGGCGCTTGAAATCGGCAGCGGCACCGGTCAGCACGCGGCGTATTTCGCGGCCCACTTCCCGCATCTCATCTGGTAGCCGACCGATCTTTCCGAAAGTTTTCCCGGCGTGCGCGATTTCGAAGCCGTGAACGCGCTCGCAGTCAAAACGGCCTTGTACTCGCCGGCGACCGCGCTATGGCGCCGGATAATCGATCGATCTGTTGGAGAAAAACAAACCGGGACAGTTCTGACGAAGGTTCATCTTGACATGCAACCATTATGTTGCATATACTGACTCCCCAGTGGACAAGGTATTCAAGGCGCTCGCCGACCCGAACCGCAGGCAGTTGCTGGACCGGCTGCATGGAGAGAGCGGCCAGACGCTGGGTGAGTTGTGCCAACGCCTGGACATGACGCGGCAGGCGGCGAGCAAGCACCTCGCGCTACTCGAGGCGGCCAACCTGGTGGTCACGGTCTGGCGCGGGCGCGAGAAGCTGCACTACCTCAACCCCGTGCCGATCCACGAGATCTACGAGCGGTGGATCGGCAAGTACGAGCGCACGCGCCTGCGGGCGCTCAGCGAACTTAAGAAACGTCTCGAGGAGAAGCACGATGGGTAAACCTGAGATCATCTACGTCACCTATATCGCCACCACGCCCGAGAAACTCTGGGCCGCGCTGACCGGCGGCGAGTTCACCAAGCAGTATTTTTTCGGCCGGCGCATCGAGTCGGACTGGAAGGTCGGCTCGCCGTGGACGCTTTGGATGGAAGACGGACGCATCGATTGCAATGGCAAGGTGCTCGAGTCCGATCCACCGCGCAAGCTTTCGATCACCTGGCATGTCGAGTGGATGGAGGAATTCCGCCATCTGCCGGATGCGATCGTCACGTATCAGCTCGATCCGCTGGGCGGCGTCGTGCGGCTCACGGTGATGGAATCCCACGACGAGTCCCTTGCCGAAAAATACAAGGAAGGCGGGCGCCGCGGCTGGCCGGTGATCCTGTGCGGGCTGAAGAGCCTGCTCGAGACCGGCCGTCCGTTGCCGCAGTTTGACTTTTCGGCGTAGCGGAGTTTCCGATTGTCGCTTTTATTCGCCGTTTAATAACGGCGTGAGCGCGGCGTCGGGCGAACCGGTCTTCGGCAAGTTGCGCCGAATAAAATCAGCAAGTGCCTCCACATCCGCCTTCCGCGTAAACCGGTTGCGGCAAACCAGGACCACGGTTCGGCTCACTTGCTTGGTATCGATGGGGCGGTAGATAACCAATCCGTCGGGGTCCTTCTGCGCCGCAAGTGCCGGCATGAGCGTATAGCCCGCGCCGTTGGCGACCAAGTACCGGAGCGTCTCCAGACTGGTCGCATGAAACTCCTGGATATTGCCGCGCCGGTTTTGCGGGCAAGTCTCGATGGTTTCGTCGCGCAGGCAATGGCCGTCTTCCAGCAGAGTCATCTCCGCGGCATTGAGGTCAGCGATCCGCAGCGGTTTCTTTGTTGTCAGGCGATGCCCCTTGGGCAACATGAGGAGAAGCGGCTCGGTAAAGAGCGGATAAACTTTAAATCCCCGCTCGTTAAATGTCCGCGACGCCAAGACCGCGTCAAGTCGCCCTGACCGTAAATCCTCCAGCAGGGGGTCCGTCAGCCCTTCGCGTAGATGGAGATCGAGTTCCGGGAACGCTTTCTTCAGGGGACCAAGCACACGCGGAAGAAAATACGGTCCGACCGTGGCAATAGCCCCCAAGCGGAAATTCCCCGCAAGTGGTTTACTGTCCTGTCTTGCGAGCGTGATAATCTTCTCGGCCTCTTCCAGCACCACCTGGGCCTGCTCAACCACGCGCTTCCCGATTTTGGTGATCGACATCCGCCGGTTCGTGCGTTCGAACAGCGACACGGCTAACTGTTCCTCGATCTTCTTAATCTGCGCGCTCAAGCCCGGCTGGCTCACATTGCAAGCTTCCGCGGCGCGACCGAAATGTTCGAGCTGGGCAACCGCCACAAGATATTGCAGGTCACGTAATGTCAGCCAGGAGAAGTTCATAAGATATACCTATCAATATAATAGCATTAATCACTTTGATAAATCAATCAGATTCGTCGATGATGTGCGTGTAGCAGGGGGCTGCTGCAAGCAGCCTTTAACTCAACATCATTAGCAGGAGGTTTGATTTATGTCTCGAATATCTCGTATATTAGGAGTTGGCGAGGTTTTCCCGCAATTTTCGGTGCCGGCATGCGTGTCGATCGAGAAGGGCAAGGAATTCAACACGATTAGCAATGCCGACATGAAAGACAAGTGGTCGGTGGTGTTTTTCTGGCCGCTGGACTTCACCTTCGTCTGTCCGACCGAAATCGCCGAGTTCAACCATGAGCTGAAGGCGTTCAAGGACCGTGACGCCCGGGTCTTCGGTATCAGCACCGACAGCCAATACGTCCACTTGGCCTGGCGCCAGAATCACCCGGATCTCAAGAACTTGGGATACCCGATGCTGGCGGACAATAAGAAGGAGTTGAGCTCGGCCCTTGGCGTCCTGCATCCGGTAGAACAGGTTCCGCTGCGGGCCACTTACATCGTCGATCCCGAAGGCGTCATTCGCTGGGTCAGCGTTAACGATCTCAACGTCGGGCGGAATATTAAGGAAGTGTTGCGCACGCTCGATGCCTTGCAGACCGACGAACTTTGCCCGTGCAACTGGGAGAAGGGTAAACCGACTCTCGCAGCCTGAGGAATCGATATGAATGCAATAATGAATGCCCCTATAAATATAGGGACAAGCGATAAATTGGAAAGCCTGTTCGCTCACGCGGACACGACGATCGCGCGGGATCTTAAGCTCAACTTGACGCGCCTCCTGGAACAGGGGGCGCTTGCTCGGGACGAGGCCGCGCTCGCACTGCTCGCCGCCGCGCGCGCCGTGGAGGACCAAGGGCTTGAGCGGCTTGCGCGCGAAGCGCTGACGGCATTCGATCTTAGCCCAGACCAGATTGAAGAAGCGGCGCAGAGTGCCGCCATCATGGCGATGCTCAACACTTATTACCGCTTTCGGCATATGATAGCAAAAAATGACGATTACCGGACGACGGGCTTGCGCATGACGTCCCTCGCCAAGCCCGTTCTTGGCAAGGAAAGGTTCGAGATGCTGGCCTTCGCCGTATCGGTGATTAACGGCTGCGAATCCTGCATCAAGGCGCATGAAAAAGTACTGCGGGATACCGGCGTGAGCGGGGAAAAAATTCATGACCTTGCGCGCATGGCCGCCGTCGTCCGGGGCATCAAGACGCTCCGAAGCAATCTATCGGCAGGATGAACTAAGGAACCTCTGATTAAGTCAGAGGTTCCTGCGGCATAAGGATGTGCCGCCATTTTTCAATTACGCAAGTAATTGAAAAATGAAGAAAAACGAAAATCACACTTTTCGTTTTTCGTCTCTGAAAAATGTCAGGGATGACTTTTTCAGAGTTACCCTACAGTAACAGGAGGTATATATGAATGAGGCACAGGCAATGAAGATCGATATCGGGATAAATGAAACAGACAGACAAGAGATCGCGGATCAGCTCTCGCACCTTTTAGCGGATACCTACACGCTGTATTTGAAAACCCATAACTTCCACTGGAACGTGACCGGGCCCATGTTCGAGACGCTTCATCTCATGTTCGAGCGGCAGTACACGGAGCTTGCGCAGGCCGTGGACGAAATTGCCGAGCGCATCCGCGCATTAGGCTTCCCGGCGCCGGCAACCTATGCGCAGTTCGCCAAACTAAGCGCCATTAAAGAGGAACCTGGCGTACCCAATGCAGAGACCATGATTCGTTTACTTTTGAATGGCCACGAGACGGTGGTGAGAACCGCGAGATCGATTTTCCCGGTGGTGGAGCGATCGCAGGATGAGCCCACAAAAGACTTGCTTATTAAACGGATGCAAGTTCACGAGAAGACCGCGTGGATGTTGAGGAGCATTTTACAAAAATAAAGCGCGTTGCGAGGTAAAGGCGCGGCGAGGTTTTCGCCGCCCGCTCGTTTCATTCCATATTCGGCGCCCAATGCCTCGCGACCGCGCCATGCCGGCGAACAACCGATCCATCCGGTGGATAAAAACCGGCAGTAAAGGCGCCAAAAACCCATGCATTGGGATAAATTCTGGTTTATCCTTGAACAAGATGAAGAGATCGGATCATGAACGCAAAGGTTACCATAGACCCTGATAGCATCGCCAACTTCTGTCGGCGGTGGAAGATCACCGAACTGTCCCTGTTCGGATCAGTTTTGCGCGCCGATTTTCGACCGGACAGCGACATTGACCTTCTGGCGAGCTTTGCGCCAGATGCCGACTGGAGTCTCCTCGATCACGCGGCAATGCAGGAGGAGCTTTCGGTATTGCTCAATCGCAAAGTCGATCTTGTTAGCCGCCGGGCCATTGAACGCAGCGGTAACTGGATTCGCCGGGAGAGCATCCTGTCCACGGCAGCGCCGGTTTATGTCGGCCAACAACCGATCCATCCGGTGGATAAAAGCCTAAAAGTGAGATGACTCCGGTCCCCGCTGCCGGGGAACGCGTCGTGCTACCCCCTCAGGGCACCCCTGGCCGCCTTCTTCAACCTTTTTTCGGCCCTTTTTTCTTTCTTGGTTTTCGCCGGCTGCTTCTTCGCTTCCTTCTTACCTTCTACGCCTTTAGTCATCGCTTTCGCTCCTTGTGAGCAAGTTGGTGATGGAGTCAAAAAAAGAATTGTCTTTATTTCCGCCGCCTCAATTCGTTCCAGTTTGGTGAAGGATACCCAAGCGATGAGGAATTATACAGTACTGAAAGCAATTTTGTTCTTGCGAACGCGATACCCATTACCTCTTTTGCCATTTCGCAGGCCGCCGGATGTTGTTCTCTCCAAGCCAGATATCACTTGCGGCGCCACACGCTCGCCAACCACGACTGCTGTGCGCGCGGCAGGCCGGCAGGGCGGTAATAGTGGGTAAGCTCGATGAACCCCGCGGCCGACATATAGCGGCACCAGGTTTCAAGATTATAATACGCACCGTAGCGGCCACCGCTCCAGCCTTCCTCGTTTTGGCCGTGCGGGTTCGAGCTGAGCAGCACGCCGCGCGGTCTCAGCGTCGCGTGCAATTCCCGCAACACGCGCGGCAGTTCCTGGCTTGGTACATGAAACAGCGCGGCGTTGGCGAACACGCCATCGAAATGGTTATCCGGCAGATCGAGTTTGAGAAAGTCCTGCCGCCATACTTCGCAGCCGCTGTAGGTGCGTGCCATGGCGGCGAAACGCGCGGCGCCTTCCAAACCGATTGCGACGTGGCCGAGTTGCGCAAACGCCTTGAGATCGCGCCCCGGCCCACAGCCAAAATCGAGTATTGTGAACGGCGCCTCACCCTCGACGTATTGTAACAGCGCCACGATGTTCTGACCGACATCATGATCGCGCGTGCCTTCCCAGAAGTCCTCGGCGCGCTGGTCGTAGTGCTGCAGCGTGAGGTCGGCGATTTGTTCCAGGTCTTGCGGATTCAGTTTCATGAAAACTATTCGTCTCCCCGCCACCAGATGTATCCATCGATTTTCTCTTAGAGTACCGTAAACCAAGCGCGTTTACATAAGGGCACCTCTAAAAATTGTGCTTTTATGGTCGCTCTCGGCATCCTGCCTCTCGCGACACTTGTGCATCCCTGCACATCGTAGGTTGGGTTAAGCCGCGCAAGCGGCGAACCCAACAAAATATTACTGTTCGGTGGATTCGCTGCGCTTAATCCACCCTACATTTGTAGATCTTTAGAGATGCCCATTACTCTAAACGGCGCCTGTATACGCTTTATGCCTTCGTGCTTAATAACGAAACAGCGGTGCGGAAAACGATGAGATTCAAAAACGCAGATCGGATATGCTTACACTTTAAGCGTCGCGCTTCAGGCTTGAATCTACCGTAACAGTAAATGTGACTCGAATGGCCTCTAATGCCACTATTTTTAAAGCCGCGCTGCAAATCGCCGACATGGACCGCAACTACTACCAGGGCCATGCGCTCACCATCGCGCGTCACCCATCCGAAACCGACGAGCGCATGATGGTGCGGTTATTGGTCTTTGCTCTGCATGCCCATGAAGCATTGTCGTTCGGCAAGGGGCTGAGTACCCAGGACGAACCCGATCTCTGGCAAAAAGATTTAACCGGCGCGGTCGCGCTCTGGATCGAGGTGGGCCAACCCGACGAAAAAATATTCGCAAAGCCTGCAATCGCGCCAAACAAGTATTCATCTATACCTATGGCGGCCGTATCGCCGACCTGTGGTGGGATCAAAACAGCTCCAAACTCGAACGGGCGAATAATCTAGCGGTGATGAACCTGCCGTTGAACACCAGCCGCGCCCTGGCAAAGCTGGCGCAGCGCACCATGCAGTTGCATTGCACCATTCAGGATGGGCAGATTTGGCTGGCCGATAATAAGGAGACAGTGCAGGTAGAGTTGGCGATCGTGAAAACTCCGCCAGCACCTTTGCGCTGACGTGGCCTTTCATATTACCATGAAAATCGAACGTATCCTTTTTGATATTCATGGCGCAGAAAGCGGAGTGATTGGGCTTTTTCACTATCAATCCACAGCCCCTGGGCCAGATCATTCAGCCAACCCATGCGGAGCGTTAATTTCTGAGTTATTCTTTAGTGAATTAAGGTACTCCTAATGAATCCGTTAATTGAGTCTCATCGTTCCGAACTAGAGCAGTTCTGTAAGCGTTTCCGCGTGAAGCGCCTGGATCTGTTCGGTTCCGCGGCAACCGGGGATTTCAAATCCGAGGCAAGCGATCTCGACTTTCTGGTCGAATTCAACCGCTGTGCCCAAACGAGCGTGCGGACGTCTATTTTGGTCTGCTGTTTGCGCTGGAGGATTTGTTTCAGCGTAAGATTGACCTCGTGGAGATCGGGGCCGTCCAGAATCCGTATTTCCTGCGCAGCGCGAATCAGTCACGGACCCTGCTCTATGCAGCATGAAGATAAGAAGTATCTTTAAGGGCACCTCTAAAAATTAAGCTTTTGTGGTCGCTCTCGGCATCCTGTGCTGTCCAGGGAAGGACGAATGCTGCGTGCGCATGGATGCGCTGGAGCAGCCCTCTCGCGACACTTGTGCGTCCCTGCACATCGGTCGCTCTCGGCATCCTGCCTCCCGCGACACT
>WNFB01001686.1_pt1 | contig 19882 bp, 9 predicted proteins | sample 5400501 | NCBI WGS metagenome assembly WNFB01 (sample SAMN13153341, study PRJNA577476) | soil metagenome | isolation source: 200 cm saprolite under Douglas fir tree site 2 hole 1 | place: USA:California | collected 2015-04-18 | reverse complement strand
TCCTTCCACCCAAATCAATGGCAATATGTTCCACGGCTGGTCTCCTTTGCTTTTGCGCCAATGAGCGCGTTTGATTCTGAGGGACGCTAGCGCGTCACCTCGTGGCGACCGAGGCCAGCCACTTCATCCAATCTGTTTTGAAGTGACCACCTATGGCCGGTTTTCAGTGACCGCTGAGGAAACCCGTCACTTCGCACTTCTTCGAGATCGGCGTCGGTAGGGTTGCTGCTGCCTAGCAGATGCGGTTTGTCAATCCACCATGTACCCATCCGTCGGCCTTTCCCTTGCGTCTAAGGTGCGAATTCAGCGGGCGACAAAAACGCAGCTTTTGCGCGGTCGCTGCAATGACTGGTTGGCTCGCGCTGATCCCATGCTCGACGATCAATTTAGCGAGCTGCTCGCCATCAACAAGCTCAATCTTATGTTGCTCGCCGAACAACGCGCGGTGAATCGTTGCGGGACTCAGGTGGACGCCGCTACATCCGGAACTTGGCTCCAGCACCGGCTGACGGCGAGCAACGAGCACATGGGTATTCCAGCGTCACCGGCTCTCTCGGAGCTGTTCAATCCCGCCGAACCTACCGTTCTCTGATCCGATAGCCATATTCAACGCCGTCGAATTCGGCCGGCAAGATCTTGGCCAGTTGATCCGTCACGCGCTTCCGCATTTCGATAGCGATACCGAGCAGGGGGACTAGTTCCTCTCGTGTGATGGAATCAGGTGTCTGATGAGGGTAGAGAAGCTTTAGCAATCCGGCTGTGGTCTTTTTAACGGCGTCCTGATTGCGCCCGGTCATGTTTCCCATGTCAACCCAGGCGTTGACATGAGTTTGAAAGTTCCGACGCCGCAGCTCGGCAAAAATCTCTGCCATATAGTCAGTAAGCAAACCGTAACCGGTCGCGTAATTCTCCGGACGAATCTTCGGCATTTCCCATCCGGGGAGGTAAGCGTGAATTCGGTCGAGGAACGCCGGATCCTGGAGTTCAACCGTAAGAACCTGGAACAAATGCGCATAGCGAGCCTCAGGCCGACGCAGTTCAATGTTGGTTTCAATGTTGCCGCCGAGGACGATGGAACATGGTGCCGAGAACTCCTGGTCTCCCCGGCTGAACTTGCCAGTCTGCATGTAATCCTTGAGCACGCTGATACTCGCCTCGGCATCGTCGAACCGCGTATTGGCAACCTCATCGAAGAAGACAACGTGCTTGAGACCGACGACGCCGAGCTTTTTCGAAGCTTTGTTGTAGAACAGCGTTGCGGGTGTCGCCTTGCCGCCAGAGACCACGAACGCCCGACTGGACGTATTGCGGAACGTGTAGGTCTTCCCAGTCTCGCGAGGGCCGAGTTCTATTAAGTTGAAATTTGACTCGACGAACGGGACGAGCCGAACCAGCATCAACATCTTCACCCGAGAATCGAACCGCGATGGGTTGAAACCGATCGACTGCACCAGCAGGTCGAGCCACTCTTCCGTTGAAAACTCGGTACGCTTCTCTACGAAATCCTCGAGATTCATCCGAGTGTATTGCAGAGGAGTGAACTCTCGGATGTAGAACGGGTACTTGCGGCTCTTGATCTCATAGGTAGCATCGTACTCCATGTCCATGGTGCCCCACGCGCCGCTGGTCATGAGTACGTCGCCGTACTGTGCAAGGACCTTCTGAGAGACACGCACCGTGTCATCTCCAAGCGCGGGCACGTTCGCCCAATAGCGGTCTCTGGACTGATCGAGTCGTACTGTAAGTTGACCAAGCAGCGTGTACTGCCCGCGCTCTTTGATGCGGCTCTTTATTAGTTCCTTTTTTGCACTCTCTGAGTAGTGCTCCGAAAGAATCTTATCGATCTTGTGCTGCCCGGCTATCGGGTCTGTCGGGTCAACATACCGACTGACGAGGTACTCCATGACAAAGCGCGGAAACTCTTTGTAGGCTTCGTTCCATCGGGTCAATGGCTTGAGAATCACGCGGTCGCCAAGCACCTGCAATATTTTCGCGTCCAGTGGGGTGAGCTGCGACTGAGATGCTTGTACTTGTGTCATGCAAGTCTCGCGGTCAGACATCGTCGAAACCCTTCAGCGCGTCGGTCTCTAGCTTCACCGGCTTTGGCTTCACCTTCACGGGAATTGTTAGTAGTCCGTCCAGCGCATCGCGCCAGACGCCCTGCAAGTCGGTATGACGCAGCCACACCGTGATGGCGGTGACGGTATTGCCTGGATCTGGCTCGCGGTCACTTGTCTCCTTGTATCTCGCAAGGAAGCGCACTATTTCCGTGACCGTTGTAGCCGGCTGCAACCGGCTGCGCTTGGCCAAGAGCTCCTCACTGAGGTTATTTGATACACGGAGCTCACATTCAACTTCGCTGTTGCCGCTGTTGCGGATAGACACCGGCAAATCAACGAGTGTGTCTTCATCAGCTAGAATGACAATCGGCAAGTCAACTAGCTCTGCTCGCGCCACCTTAGACGTCATTCGCCGGAGCACAACCCATGGGACAACCACTTCAGCCATAGAGAGCCCACCATGCGCGTAACGCGTTGAATCCTTCCCGCCCTTCCGTCGAAACCATCGACGCCCCGAGGCCATCCAGATCTCGTGCTCGCCAACCGATACTGCGACGGCGCTCGGCATGGCGGCCGGGCCGAAATGCTCGACATAGCGCCAGAACACGGCCGCTTCGAGCGTTGTTCCGACTCTGACCGCCTCCGCTTCCGCGACTTCGACCGCATCGCCGGGCAACAATTCAACAAAGCCGTGATCAGAAGAGAGCACCACCGTGTCATTCGGTCCGATGCGCTTTAGCAGGTCATCGAGGATACCGCGAACGCCCTCGCTCTTGTTACCGACGATCTCTGCTCGAATCTTGTTGTTGAAGGATGCGAGGTCGCCGCCGAAGTTGTGACAGGCCTCATCAGAGACCTGGTAGATCAAAACATTGAGCGGCGCGGCATCTTTGTCGGCGAACGCCAGCTTCGTGCGTGACTTGGTGGTGTCCGCGTCGGTCACGAATCGCAGTTTTGATTTCGCCTCATGCTGCGTGAGGCCCATGTTGACAGCAAACAGCTGCTGTTCATTGTCTGTGTAGGTTCCCTTGAACCCCTTCCACTCGGCGGGCAAGGCTCCCGCCAGCAGGCCCGTCCGAGCATAGCTAGTGAAGCTTGGCAGCACACAAAAGAATGCTGAGTCGTGAATCTCAAAGAACTCCGCCATTAACGGCTTCACCACCGATTCCCAACTGTCGAACCGCATTCCGTCGAAAATCAAGACCCATACGCGGCCCTCCAGCGAGTCGGCCGCCACATTACCAACCGCAGCCCGAAGGAGGCCGCGCACGCTGCGTGCGCCTCTCGCGAACTGCTCTGGCGAAGCCTTCACGAAAGCAGCCAAACATTCATCGAGCTGACCGAGGCGCGCCAGTACTCGTTGCTTCAGAGAGAGCGGCGCGGGTCGCAACTCGTCCGGCCCGCCGAACAGATAGTGCTGGCCCTTTTCCAGCAAGTCGACATCGCCGCACGCCTCTAGGTCGTGATGCGCGTGCGACAGGTCAAGTTCCAGTCGGTGCTGGCCTTTGGCGATGTACCAGTCCAACAGAAAATCCACGTGCGGGAACGCAGGTAACTTTAGTGCGAGACGCTGCTCGATTCGATGTAGCCGCAATAGCAAGTTCAGCGCAGAGCGGCATTGGCGGGCACGTTCGGAAAGTGGTTCCTCAGCTTGAAGGAAGGGGTGGCCCTCCAGGGGCGGCACCCATGCGAGCATCCCCGCGTCAGGTTGGGTGAAGAATGCCTGAAGGGCGGCTACAAGTTGCTGCCGCAACACGGCCGCACTCCCCTGCTTGAGGAGCGCCGCCGGATCAAGAGATCCCTCCGCCGACGAGGGTATCAGCTCCAGTACCCGCTCCGCGCGCTTCGGCGTCAGGAATAAATCTGCGCGCTGGCTGAGCATGGCCCATGTCGCCGGCTGCTTCTTAAGCGCACTTACGACCTTGGGAGCTACCGTCTCCATTTGGGCCAATTGCAGGTCGGGCGGAAATAGCTGCAGGCCCGCAAGCTGTGTTGACGGGTTCTGCAACCCGGCCTGCCCAGCGAACTCGCGAAGCACGAGGTAGGCAGCCAGATGCTCTGGCTCGGCGTCGGCCCAAAACAACAGGGGTCGCACCTGATCCCGCGCCGCCTCGTGGATGACCTGTCGTAGGATTTCTGGATGCGGGCGAAGTTGTGGCAGCCCGAGCAACAGCCGCACCATATGCGCAACGAAGTCCGCAGGTACAGTCTCATCCGGCCAGATATCGGCGAGGGTCAGTTCAGGACAATGCGCGAGCAAGACCATCGCTGCAACCTGACCTCGACCCCAGCTATCTGGCTTGCCCCATCGTTGCGTCAACTTCTCGGCTGCTTCTTGAACGTGTTCTATGTCCGTCAGCAGTTCGGTCTTGAAACGGCGCAGCTCGCTCGTCGGAAAGCTAATCTTTGGCAACACACGACGGAAAAACGCCGTCACCGAGAGGTCGAGCGGCTCGCCCGCCTCATTCCGTGCCAGAATATCTGCGATGTAGGAAATATCGATCGGCTCTGTCTCCTCGTCACCGCGAGAAAGCACAATGACCGTGTCGCCCTTTGCTACGGAATCACGAAAACGCAGCCGAAATGCCAAATCGTCACCGCGAAACACGGCCAGCTGCCACTCGCGCCCGCCCTGGTCAACATGCGCGGGCTTATCCAGCACCTTGGCATCGGCCAAGAACCTATCTGAATCAATCACCAGGGCTACGCGAGTTCCCTTGTCTTGCTTGGCAAGCCAGTCGCTCAGTACCGCAGTTGGTAGGAGCATGCGCCAGCCCTACTTTTCGAAATCGAGAAGGATCTGTTTTGTATCGGGAGGCACGTTAGCACTCGATCGGTGTGCTTTCTCCGCCTGCCTAGCAAGACGCTGCGAAGCGATGCGAGCCTGTTTCTCGGCGCGGACGTATGCGTCGTCGGAAACGTGGTCACGCAGAACAGATTGGAACAACCGCGGGAGCAACGAATATGCCTCGCCTTTGTCGAAGCCGCGTAAAGCAGGCAATGCCTCTGCTTCATTTTCCTCAATGGCGCGGCACGCCCGAAACAGGACGTCGATCCAGCCACAGCGTTCCTCGTCGGTCGTATCGCGGTGCAGCGTGCCATTTACAAACCGCATCGAATCGTGCAGAACGCGCAAGGACCGATCGTCGTTCATTTTCTCTCGCTCGTCGGGCGTTGGTTCCCGCCAGCGGTTGCTCTCCGGGTCTCGCCAGAAATTGTCGGTAAGCAGATCCTCCAAGATGAGCGATTGGGAAACCTCGACGGGCAGTAGGCCCGTCGCTCGCATCCAAAGCGGCTTGAGTTCGCCCAACAGCAAGGACTTCTCCTGCAACCGGTGCCGGAGCCAATCGATGGCGCTCACCTCGTCAGTAACGGCAGATTCCTCCGCGAACAATCGGTCGCCGCTACTCCCGCCCACGGCCTCGCCGCGCAGATACCAACGCTGGCCCACTTTGCGGAAGTAACGGCTGCAGGCGCCTTCGATAAACGGCAGGTTGAGCCGCTGCACGCTGATCCCGCGCGGGATCAACGTGTTCATCAACATGCTGTTGATGGTCGCGGCGGTGCGGTGCTCGTCGTTGTATTTGCTAGGCTCAGCCTTGATGCGCTCCGGCAGTGTCTGGAGATGATGACGAACGGCCTCGACTACTTGTCGCTCCAAGTCGTGATCTTCGCCGACGACTTCCATGCGGACGACGGGGGGCTTATGCAGGTTGAACAAGACATCCTTGTCCACTACGTCCTCGACGCCTTCTGCGCCTTTGACCTGCTTGAAAGTCTTCTGCTCCTTGTCGAGCAGTAACATATTGACGATCTCGAAACCGGCCTGTCGGATGGCCTGCTTGATCGCCTCAAACACCGTACCATCCGAATTGTTGAACTCGACCGTCGCCCAGCGGCCCGGTTTGAGAACCCGGAAGATCTCTTTGAAAGCCGTCTGCATCAACCTAGCGTAGTCAGGGAGGCGCTTCGTGCCACCATCGTTCTTGCGATGAACGACAGCTTCCTCGGTGGCGTCGGTAACTCTGCCAAGCCACGCTTCCCAAATAAGGTTTACCTCTGAGTAGTAGATGTTCGAACCGAATGGTGGGTCAGTGAATACGTAGTCGATGCTGGCGTCTGGTATCTGTCGCATCGAACAGGCCGAATCGTTCCGAACTTTTAGTCGTGAATCGCCCATCACACCAGAAAGCCTGAGGTGGCTCGATAGACGGCCCTCAAACAGCCTTAGGACATTTTCCTCACGCGTGAGCGATGAGATGTAAATCGTACCGGTCTGCGGATCGCCTGCGCCAGAGGGCCTGAGGCGATTAAGCAAACTCGACCGCGTGACAATCGCAGTGAAGGCGAATGCGCACGCGCTCCTAAGACGAGCATCGCTTGTCGTAGAAATTGCTTCCCAGAGTAGCGCGAGCGCATGAAGATTCCGCCGCGTGAATAGGTCGGTGACGAAGTCGATCTTCCGAGCGGAGAGAGCGTTTCGACGGTATTGAGGACCCTTCCTGTCAAAGCGGATTGCTGGTAACCAAGCGTTGATCTTTGCGTCGTTGACTTCGTGGATCAAGTCGAGCTCACGCTTTGTGACCGGTCGCATCAAGGTCTGCATCACAAGGCGTTTAGCGCCGTCTCGGGATTGTATTGCAGCGTATTCGATGTTCGACTTCACGGCTATCGCCGGTTCACGCCTGACTTGAATCTTCTTCCATTTCAAACCACAGTGGGGACAGGCGAACGTCTCGCTCACTTCACCGCTCACCTGATTGACTGCTGCATCCCACAGCACGATGCTCTTTCCACAGCCGCGTGCTACGCGCTTCCTCGCCACCGTGGGCTTACCTGCGTTTTTGCCTCGCGTGCTGACCCTTCCGGTCGGTTCCTCGATCGTGAGGAAGCCTTCGCAGCGGTAAACGTCCGACCAGATCGTGTACTGAATTGTTGCAGGGACGCAGACCCAGTGGTGTACCTTGGCCACCTCAAGGCCGCCCCAGTCTTCGCCACGCGGCAGGTCGGTGACGGGATAGCCCAGGCGAGCCTCGACTTCTGTCTTGGTGAGCAGTTCCCAAGTCCTTTCCTCGCCGCCGAGAAGCGTGTGCACAGAGCCACTCGCGGGCGGATTCTTGAGGCGGCTAGATACGTCGGCATTGGCGGGATCGTACCAGTTCACTGCAGGCTCGTAGTGTTCAGTGCCGTAGAGCCAGTCAAACTTCTGCTTCACTGCCACCTTGATGCGATCGAACTCGCGCCGGAGCCCCTCGACATCAACGGGCGTATTGTAGTTGTAAGCGATGTGGCAGGCGGCAGGTGATAGATCGCTCAGGATGCAGGCGCGCGGGCCGAGTCGATCTCTGAATTCAGGGAACGATTCCAAGATATCCGCCGGGGGATCGGTACACATCTGCACGGCCACACCGGTCATGCCAGAGCCGCAGAACGGGTCCAGCACCAGGTCGCCCGGCTGCGTGTAGTGCAGGAGATAAGGAATGATGCTTCGTGGCGGTACCTTGGTGTGATACGAATGGGCGTTATAGATGGGGCCGCTCTTTCCCTCCTTGATGTCAGCGGCAAACGGCGGGCGCTCGTAGTTATCGGTGATTGGTTCGTACGCTCTTACGTGCAGCGCAAGGAACTCAGCGAGCGGTTCGTGTTGATTGGGTTCAAACATCATGCCTCTACCGCTGACTATCGATCATCATCCATCCGCAGAAAGACTCGCACGCGCTTACCTGCACCGTGTTTTGCCTTGGCATCCTTAAAGGCGTTTCTGAGCAAGCTGGTGAGCTTAGACACGGCGTCGTCTACTCGGTCTTCCTCGATCGCACCGATCTGTTGAATGGTGGGACCAAGCGCGACCGATTCCTGAACGATGTTCGCTTCCTGCAAGAGCTGCCGCAGGAACGCGGCGAGTTCGTCACTGATAACCCCGACCAGCTTATCAGCGTCCGCCGATTGAATGACTTCGAGCAAAGCCTTGAGATCTGCGCGGCCCTGCTCGCCATCGGCTTTCTTGAGAACGGTGGAGATGGATGCATCTTTCAGGTGCTGGAGCCGGTCCACCAACCCCCGGGCGACCGCCTGCGCGAGGCGATCGTGCGCTTGCTGCGGAAGCATCCTGACCGACGTCCACTGACACTTGGGACAAATGGCATTCATGCCTTGAACGTCGGCCTCGACGGCGTCAGGACAGAGCCACAAGGCGTCCGCCAGGATCTGAAAGTCACCCACAACGTTTGCTGTGCTGGAGAACGCGGGTCCGAGTTCACTGATGCTGTTCAATCGTCCAAGTGCAATCGCACGAGGGCGCAGGCCCTCGGCGGATATCGTCAGCTTGCTGAGACTCTCATAATGGGCGCGATGACCCTTTCGGTACGCTTGAATGTAGTCCTGTTTCCAGTGGTTGAACGACTCGAGCCGTACGTCAACCAAATGGGGCTGGGAGAATAAAGCCTCGAAGCTCAATGAATTGAGCAGAGTGTCACGCTTTGACGGCTGGTCGGGATTCAGCTCGCACGCCGCGATGAGATAATCGCGCGCCTGACTGATTTCCATGGCGTGGGCCCTGAGCGTGCGGGCCTTTTCGTATTCCTCATACGCATCCTTGAACTTCTGCGCGTCAGCGTAGCTCTCGCGGGCGGCGGCATCGAACTGCTGATAGGACTCTGTAGCCGCAATATTCCTAATCCGACCGCACACCTCGGCAAACGACTTAGAAACAGTGCCGCCGAGCTTCAAGGCCAGCGCCGCTATCTCCCTCTCGACCTCGGGCACTTCGGTCCTCAGTTTGCCAAGGATCGCGACGAGTTGCTCGTTGCGCTGGAGTTCATCATCGGGCGTGGCTGCGGGCTTTAGCGTGTTATCGAGCACGCGGGCAAAAGCTAGCACCTCGTCCCAACCCTTTTGGGCGGATGTGACGAGGCGGGCGCCGAGAAGGGCCTTGTCCAGCTGGGCGTTCCACTTGACGAGGCCGAGCGTGTGCGCGGTGAGCTTGTTGCCGGGAAGCGGCTTACCATTAGCGAGCTGGATCGAGGGGGACGGGTTGAGCGCCAACTCCCAAGTCCCCGAACGCACCAACGCAAACACGTAGAGCGAGACCATTTCTCGCGTGAGCGCGTACGGTGGACGGCAGAACGTGGTCATAAGGTCGGCAACCGGCTTGTCCGAAACGCCCGCGAGCGCCTCGCGCATCTTTGCCAAGGCTTGGGAATGATCGGCCTTGAATTCCGTCGGATGCGATTTGGTGGTCAATTCGATGCCGGGGCCGAAGTTCGTAACGGCGTCCTTTTCGGCGCTGGCGGGTTCCTTCGAGAACAGTCCTGCAAACAGCTTGCGCGCATCGGTGTCAGTGAAATCCTTCTTGAGATCTTTAGGGCTAAACAAAGGGATATCGTAAGCCTTCTCCAGGAGGAGGCCCGCAAGGGTTTCTTCTCGGTCCTTTAGCGCCGCAAACACCTGTCCGGCTTGAATCCCGTAGCCCTTCTGGGTGATGACTTTCCCGCGCCGGAACTCATCCTGTTGGCACTTCAGGATGATCTTGATGGCGTCACGCCGCTTGGCTTCGGCGAAATCGCGTAACGCACTTTGGTTTGGCGCGGGGCAGTTCTTCCTCATTTCTTCGGCGGCGAGCAGGTCGGCCAGGGCATCCCGGGTCTCAGGCGTGAGCTGGTCCGGATGGCAAACGGCGATTCGTGTGTCCTCGAGACCGGCGGCTACCTTATCGTCATTCTCGCTCGCCTTGGTGGTCAGGTAAACGAGTCGGAAATGCTGGTCTGTGTGTTTGATCCCATCTCCAAACTCGTCACGCCAGCGATCCGAGACAATGACCTCACCGCCGTACGCGACTCTATGAACGCGACGGGTCGAGGCGAAGGAATGGTGAGGCAGAGAGTACTTCGGAGCTTGATTACTTTGGCGTTCCTGAATCGTGCGCTGGTCGGGTGGGGCGAAGGAGACGAATAGTCCTCCATTTACCCCAAGCTCAGCCTGGGCCTCCGGTGTGATAACGCTCAAGTCCCAGAATAGCGACTCGAGCCATTTCTGGTCTTGCCGCTTCGCATCTTGTAGGTACTTCTTCTTGAGTGGAGCGAAAACCTTGCCTGGCTGAGCCTCCATCGCGCTCAGTTCATACGAATACACCAAGAGTTCCTCGCCACCGCGGGACTTCTTGTCTCTGCGTACCGGGAAACCGTTCTGAATCAAGACTTCGAGCAGTTGTTCTGCATGATCCTTCGCCCCAACGGCATCATCGTTGAGCCACGCGGCTTCTGCGACTTCCTGAGCTGTAAGCCCGTCGCGAAGATTGTCTGGCAAGCTCAGGATCCAGAGCAGGAGGGTTTGGAGGATGGCCTGACACTCGTCGCGTTCGTCCGGACCGACATCGAGTTCGTGCAACTGCTCAATGGCCACCTGAAGGTTGAGATATGCATCCTTGTAGTGTTCGTGGTTCAATCCTTTGCGGAGCTCGTCCGTGTCGATGATGTCGGCAAGCGTGATTAGTCGCTTGCCACTAAGCAGCTTGGTATTCGACAGCGTCTGCCATGCCATGCGGATGGCTGAACGCGCCGTGGGAAGATTGTGCTTTTCCGCGTTCTGTGTGATGCGCCGCATCACCTCAAAGCAGCGAGGTTGGAATGGGAAAATGCTGGTGAAGGCGTCAAGGGAGATGTTCGCCTGCTTGATGAACTTATACTCCTTGCGGCAGTAGTCGTAGTAATCCTTGATATCGGCCGCTGCGCCCTTCTGGATGTCCCGACTCCGGAAGGTGACGATTTCTCCGAAGTCCGCCTTGTTTTTGTCGGCCAACAGATACAGCGGCACAAAGCGGTCGCCTTCACCACCGCCTGAAAGCTTCTGCGGCATGTCGCCCTGACTAGCGATAATAGTGATGATCTTGAGGTGTTGTGTAGGAAGCACGTATGCCAGCGTTTCGAGAACCTCCTCGTCTTCTACGTATGCAGGCGTGCCGGACGGGTGCCTGTCCTGCCACGAGCGAAACTCGTCCACGACGAACACGATGCCTTCGTAGCCGCCCAGTTTCGTGACTTGCTCATAGATGTAGGCGAAGCGTTCCTTGAACTTGCCGCGCAACCGACCTTCTGGAAGTCTCGAGCGCACCAACTCCTGGCCGAACTTCTTAGGACCTTTCTTCGAGCGGTAGTCTTCCGGAGAGCATTTGTGCTCCTTCTCGAAGAAGAACGTAGCGCCTGCTTTTTCAGCATCCGTGGCTTGGCTCTGATACCACTGAGCGGCTAGTTCGGCACTGGTCACGTTGACCTGCGCGTCCAGAGCTGGGGCAAATGTCTTGATGCTCTCACGGATTTGCTCCTCAAACACGCGCATTAGACTGTCCCCGTCGCCGGACTCACCCATGCCACGAAGGGAGAACGCCACAGGGAACCACTTTTTCTTCGAGAGCGTCTTGCCGTAGTCTTTCTTCAGTTCTTCATCGCGCAGATGTTCCCAAACCTTCAAATCCTGCCAGACGAGCAAGTCAACGAGTGTCCCGAGGAAGTGCGTCTTGCCTGCGCCGTACTCCGCCTGAACCCAAAAGCCCTGACCCTTTTCGTTGACGATGCACTCGAGGATGCGCTTGATGTGGCCACGTAGCGCAGCAGTCACGCGGTACTCTGAAACTGTTCGGACCGCCTTCTCGCTCTGAATGATATCGGTCAGGGACGGAGTGGTCTCTGGCTCCGGCTTGACGGTAATGATCTGCCCGAGTTCGCGCATACGATTCATCCCTTGGCCACGTAGACTTCGGTGACCATGCCAGGCTCTGCGAAATAACTGACTAATCGCTTGGCATCACAACGTATCTCGTCAGGCCATTTTAACGGCTCCGGTATGTCCTCCATCAGCAGCACGACGAGCGTGTGCGAGCCAACGAACCAATCGTAGAATTCTTTCAATCCGGTTTCGTATCGCGCCAAGAGACCAATTGATTTAACCACCAGGATGGTCCGGCAATCAGGCCCCTTGGGAATAGTGCGAAGCCGTTCCCGCAGTTCCCGATGCAACTCATCTTTCGTGGCTTCGTCGTCTATTGGAAGATTTTCCGGCTGGAACAAGTCCAGGACGTCAAGCGTGACGTACTTGTTGGGACTAAGGGTGGCCACAAGCAACTTCTCAGAGCCGAGCCAGAGAAGAACATCCTTGTCCCAAGTCTGTTGCCGGACAAGAGTCTTGAAGTCGGCAATTCCCTTCAAAGGCGAACCCTCTTCTCAAGTAGCTCGTCAAATGCAAAACAGGTCGTTAGTTGCTCCAATTGGTCGGCGACGACGTACTTGGCAATGACCCCAGCGGCGTCGGCTTCGCGCAGCAGACTACGAACCGCGTCCTCGGACTTGTAGCCGAGCAACTTCCAGAACGCGTTGGCGAATAGCAGCCTCAGTTCCACAGTACGCACTGATTTCGGTGCGAACAAACGGTGTAGCAGGATCAAAAAAGAAGTCTTCTGCGGCATAACCGGCGTGAGGCGATCGGGCCTGCCCCTTGCCCGTTCAAGAAAGCCGAGCTTCTTGAGGTTGGTCTTTAGCCGTTCGCGAGTCTTTTCTGACGGAGCCTCACCAAAATAGTCGGCGAAGAACTTGTCAAAATAGATCGCCGGGATGGCAATCCCATTCTCGAGCGGGAAAAGGGCTTCTGTGACGGTGGCTCCCATCACTGGTTCCTGCTGCAGAAACGACCAGCGCAACAAATCGCTCAGGATGTCGTCGTCTTTATAAGCAAGCCACACTCGCCGCAGGATCCCGTCAATCCCGTCGCTGAAGAACCACCTTGTAATCGATTGGACGTAGCGGCGGCGTGTCTCAACGCTGTTTTGACTGAGCTTTCCGACCAGGACATCCTGAAGCTGTTCGAGCGACTGGCAGTCGACTGACACCTTTACAGCCAAGGAGCCTTCCGCAAGCAGAACATCTTGAATTGTCCTCACTGCGCCGACAGCTCTCGACTCGACTGTAGGCTGGCGCTCGTTTGCTAACGTCAGTTCTATTTGAACAGTACGAGGCTGATGGACAGGTGCGGTAAGCTCGAAGGGTACGTGGGAATGAAGCTCGCGTGCAGGGTTCCGTTGCGCCTCGGTCGCAGCCACACTCTCTTCGGGCCGTGCTGCGGCGGCGGCGCTGCACCTGCGCGTGATCCATTCCACCAACTTCAAAAGCGTCACGGCGTCCTTCATTCCGGTAAGCTGACTTAGCTCCTCTGGCGCTGCTGATAACACGCTGTCCAGAGATCCAAACCTTTCGATGAGCAGGGCGGCAGTGCGCCGCACATCCGGCCCGGAGACAGCAAATCGCAGTAGCAGCTCAATTGCACCCAGATCGTCCGACGCTGGAGCAGGAAAAGCAGCCGTCTGACGCGGACAGTCAGAATCGCGGTCGCTTCCACGTTCAGTCAGAGGCTTAAGATCGACACCGGACACGGTCACTCCTGAAACGTACAGACACTCAGTGTCACGGCGGCGCTCGCCTGCTGGACTCGGCACAGTCTTCATCACGCGCTGTTCGCATCAGGCCCATGGACAACTCGCGTTTCAATATCACGAAGCTCAGATGAAGGGGCAATCGTGCGGCAGCGCAGCCCGTCCTCTTGTGGGTCGCGAAGCCTACACCTCGACCTAGAAGGTCCGTGCAAATGGTAGGATCTGTGTATTCCCGCGATTCCGATCGGTGAATTTCGGCGCAAGCGGATCACAGATTCCCGGTCCGTGACGACGCTGGTACGTGCTAACTTCGCCCGCTCATTTCGGTCCGTCAAGCAAGCTGAGCGGAGAGTCGATTCGGAAAAGGGGAGTGACGCATCGCCCACGGCAGCATCCCAGTTATGCTGCTTGTTGACTGGTGACGATGATCGAGCGAGCTTATATCGCTACTCCACTACCTTGCTGCAAGTTCCAGGATGCACTCCCAGACGGCCAGGGATGCTGGCGACGTATTTCCTCGGACGTGGCCGGGGCCCCGGGCCATGATCGGGGGTTTGCACCTGACCCGGACATACTCCCCCACGCATGTCGATGAGCCGGGAAATTCCCGCGGCTCGACAATCGGGGTCCGGAGATGAAAGTCCTATGGGTCGAAAGCCGCCACAACTGGTCGCTCAACCAGGTACACCAGCACTCCGGGGATCGACAAAGCACTGACCAGCCGTGGCTCAAAAGATTCTCCAGAGAAGCGAAGTGGGGGCTTCGCAACCGTACTGGAAATTGTTCTTCGAGCCGCTGCCCGGGAAGCCTCCCTCGAGCCACTTCATACAATCCGCAATCTCTAGCGCTCATCAATCTTCCCAAAAATGAACTCCCTAGACAGTTCTCGATACCTGCAAAACGCATTCGCGAGCACCATCTGTCGCACGGTTCGGCATTCGGGTTCGAAGAGGCGTGGGCTCGCGACAACGATACAAGCGCACTTAGCGCGCGATGTTGCAACATTGAATCGGTTTGGGCTGTAGAGGAACTCCATTCCCCTCGGTGCGTCTTCGACCGATGAGCTGGTCATGGAGATGATTACCACGGGCGCCTGCTGGCCCTGGAAGCGATCCACCGTGCCGATGTGGTAATCGGGGAGACGCGCGGACAGCACGGCGACCTGGGCGTTGTAGGGCGCCACGATCATGATTTCCCCGTGCGTGAGCGGGAGCTCTCGGTTCTTCTCGTCGACCCAGCGAATTCCCTGCGAGGTCAGCATCGCTGCAAGCTGCGCTACGGTTTCGACCTCTTCGGGGGCAACGCTCTGGTTTCCCTCGTGCTCGACGGGCACATACCAAAGCCCCGCACCCTCGAAGCGACTAGGGCCGACCAGAGTGTGCTGATTCCCATGGCGCAGAGTGCGAAGTCGGCTCTCGTAAAACAGCTCTGACGTATGACGACAAATGCTGGCGTGGAGCCGGTGGGTCTCTTCGAGGAACAAACCGCGGTCCGGCGGTACGGTCAGACGGTCGCCGAGGAGATGTTCCAGCGCCGAGAGCTCGGTGCCCTCTGGCTGGGTCCCCTGCTGCGGCTGCTGGAGTTGGCGCGGGTCGCCGAGGAGGACGATACTCCGCGCTGCCGGAGCGGCGGCGAGCGCGTCCACCAAACTCAACTGGCCAGCCTCGTCGACGACCAAAACATCTACAACTCCGGTGACTGGCGCCCAGAGCCACGCGGTGCCTCCGAGTACTTGAATGGACCCTTCTGCCAGCGCCGCGAGCGCCGGGCCACCCTTCACGAAATCTGCAATCGGCCCTTCCTTGGGTTCCTCCCCCGTCTTAATCTTGTGGCCACAGCACAGTGTCAACTTCTCGAGGCGTGCGGCGTTAACCACTTCCTCGAGCAGATTTCGGATAACTTTGTGACTGACCGCGGTTACGCCCACCTTCCTTCCATTCTTTACCAGCTCGCAGATCATTCGCGCGCCGACATACGTCTTTCCCGTGCCAGGTGGGCCCTGGATCGGCAGTACGCCGCAATCCAGCTCTAGCGCCCGTCGCCGTGCTGCTTGCTCAAAGCTCTCGCCTCCTTTCACAAGCATCTCGCCCCAGCCCGGCACGAACCGGGGAGGTTGCCTCAGCAGAAGATCACGCGCGGCGCGGTAGTCGCCGGGCCCGTCGATACCGTGGTCGGCCACCCAGGTCGCGAGCCGCTCGATCGATCCTGCCAAGAACCGGGTCTGCGGCTTGAAATAGGTGAAAATCGCTTTGGGGTGGATTTCCTTAGCGGCCCGGGTCTTCTTGATCTCGAGTGTGCCAGCTGCGACGTCGATCGTCTTCACGCTGCCGATGCACTTCTCTTCGTGGGGCTCTAGCAGGTAGACCTCGTCGTCCTCGTCGAGATCGGTCTCTTGAGGAGGGAAACGGTAGCGGTCGGTGGCACAGCCACGAGCCTCCTCCACTGTTTCAACGAATGTCAGACCCGCAAGCGCCTCGCGCTCCTCCAGCAGGTCCTCGTCGCTGAGCCGGCGCAACCGGTAGAATTCCCAGCGGGCCACTTTCCCCTCGCGCCAGTGCCAGTCCAGCATGTGCGCGAGGAGCCAGCGCCCCTGCTGCTCCGGGTTCCTTCCCTCGGAGGGCAGGTCCGCGACCAGCCGTTCCTTCAACGCACGGAGCGCCTCCTGCATTTGTTCTTGCGCCTCGGACGGATCGCCCGATTGGAGTTTGCGCCGCTCGATCGCCCTTCCGCTAGCAATCAATTCCCGCCGGAGATCCTCGAGCCAGTTTCTCAGCTGGAGCGCCGAGACGCAGTCATCGCGGTTGTACCCTGCGACGCGTTGCAGCACTTCGGCCGGTACCTCTTTGCCCCCCAGCTCAAGAAACCGCTCCACGGCCCTTCGCGCCGCGCCGGCCTCGGGCAGAGGAACCGAGCGCTGGAAATCGAAGAACACCTCCAGGCTCTTGATCGAGTAGCTCTCCACGCCCGCCCGCACTCCCTGACGCACCACCGCAAAAAGGTCCACGAACAGCTCCGCTCGGAGGATCCGATCGACTTCATGCTCTCGAGTGTCGTGCCGTCCCATAAGGCGTCTCACTACGGACGGCTCATACGGGGCATAGTGGTACACGTGCATCGTCGGGTGCGCAGCCCACTGTTTCATCACGAAATCGACGAATTCTTCGAAGACGCCCTTCTCGCTGGCCCGATCCAATGCCCATTCGCCGGTGTACTTGGGAGCGCCGTCCTCGCCGAGACACACGTATCCGAAGAGGTACTCCAACCCATCGGTCAGCGCGAAAGGGTCCCCCTCGATGTCAAAAAAGATGTCGCCCGCTGAGGGCTCCGGCAACAATGCCAGCCCGCGCCCAATCTCGGACGGCAGCAACTCGTAGACTGGCTCACCGCTGGCGCGGCCCTCGTACTGCACTCGCGCTTGCTCGCGAATTTTGGTGAGTCCCTCGACCGAACCCCGCTTCGGTCGCCACGAAATGGGTAGCGGCAATTGTGCCATCGCCGCGAGCCGCGCGATGTTGTGGTCCACCAGTTCTCGCCGTTGCGAACGGCTCGCGCCAGCGACGAGCGAAAGATGATCGTCCGCGCGGCGCTTCGCTTCGCAGTCGCGGTTCCAGCGGCAGGTCTCGCAATGTTCGTTCGGCTCGGGGTAGGTGGGCAGAGCATCGGCGGCAACCGGAGCATCCATGGCTTGCACCAGATGCCGCGCCACCCAGCGGTAGTAGGCGAGATAGTCCTGGACGCGATGACTGTCTGGCTCGAAGCCAACGCCTGGCGGCACCACGTGCATCCGCTCCGGGAGCTCGCCTTGCACTTCCGAAAGTAAGTCGGAGTAAAGGCACAGCTGGAGCAGCGCCCCCGCCCGCGTCTCGCGCGCGAGCTTCGTGTCGTAGGCCTCGTAGGACCAAGTGCCCAACTTGCTGGGGCGCGGCACTTTGCGGAGTACGTCTGCGCGTCCGAACCACCGGCCGCAGGCGCTCGCGAGCGCCCCCTGGGCGATCACTTCTGCGCCACTTTGCATTGCTTCGCGAGTGCGCTCTACAGCCGCGTCGTCAGCAACATTCTCCACTGCGACGACCTCAAGACCGCCGCTCTTCAGATGCTCCAAATATTGACGCTCGTGCTCTAATCCGCGCTGTTGCATCACCTGCAGCGAGGGATCGAACCAGGACGGCGCGTTCAGCGATCCCGTGGCGACGAGACGATTGAGATTGCTGAGGTGACGGCAGCCAAGATGATTCGCCAAGTCGCTCGCGGAGAGGCGGAGCCGGCTGCCGAGTAATTTCATGGGTCCGCAGCGATGTTATCACCAGCCCCATGGCCCCGCTGAAAAGCGCCATCAAGCAGCATGGTCAAGTCCCGATGCGTGTTTTTTCTCTGCCGCGGCAGCTCCTCTGAGCACGTCCGCAACGATTTAGAGTCGCTGCTCGGCTTCTTTCCGCATGCGCCGTGCCAGCAAGCCGCGCTGTCACGCCGTCAATGCCAACCGTAGCCTCGCTACAATCGTCGCTGCGCTGCTTTAGGACAGCTCCATGCCGCTCGACCTCCCGGACGAGAGCGGCACGGAGCCGCCTCCTACAAGAGGAGGAACAGCCTTGAAACAGCGTCAACTGGAAACCAGCCCCGTCACTTTCACTCCCGGCCAGAGGACCAACGGGTCCATCGAGTCCCCGGTCGATCGAATCTCACGTCTCGGCGCGCCAGCACTAACCGACGCCGAGTTGCTGTCGCTGCTCTTCCGCAATCGAGACTCCACAGCGGTTGCTGAGAAATTGTTGATGAGCGCCGGCTGCCTCAAGTCCCTCTTGAGGGACGACGCACTTCATCTGAGCGCAACGCCGGGGATGACCCCAAAACGCGCTGCCACGCTTCTCGCGGCCGCAGAACTTGGCCGTCGCATCCAGCGGAGTGAGGAGCGCCGCCCTCGGCTCAGAACTCCAGCCGAAATCTACCGCTATCTCGCCCCAACCCTTCATGGACTTCGTCGTGAGGAGTTCCACGTCCTCTGCTTCAATTCCAGAAACACCCTCCTACGAGACGTGCGCGTTGCCGAAGGCACGATGAATGCCTGCCCCGTGGATCCCCGGGAGGTCTTCGCTGCTGCGATTGCAGCCCGTGCCACCGCAATCGTCTTCGCCCATAACCATCCGAGCGGCGATCCTGAGCCATCCACTGATGACGTCGTGCTGACGCGCCGGCTTTTCGAAGGGGCGCAGCTCCTTGGCATCCGTGCGCTCGACCACGTTGTGGTCGGCGACTGCACATTCGTCTCGCTGCTCGAGCGCGGGCAGATGCCCTATCAACGGAATCCGTTCGCGATTAGTCGGTGACCATCTGCGCGACGGTGATGCGCGTCGTCAGAGCCTGCTTTGCCGTTCCGTCGATCAATCGTTGGGGATGTCTTGAGGTGCTGTACCAAGACATCGCTGACAGAAACCGGTTCAGGACATCGCTGACAATTCAGCGATGCCCTGGAAAGAGCAGCGAGCAGCGAGCCATGAATCAGAAGCTGGAGTTCATCGAGAAGGCTGGAGCACGCGGGGCGAACATCTCCGCGCTTTGCCGCGAATACGGAATCTCCAGGCAGACCGGCCACAAGTGGCTGCGCCGCTTCCGGGCGCAGGGCTACACAGGCCTCACCGAGCTGAGCCGCCGGCCACACACAAGTCCGCTCACGACTGCCGAAGAGGTCATCGTGAACATCCTCGAGCTGCGAGAGCGACATTGGAGTTGGGGCCCGGACAAAATCGCTCGGGTACTCCGGCGAGCACATGGCGAAGACGCCCCGAGCAAGAGCACAGTAGCCCGAGTCCTCCAGCGGCTCGGCCGGATACCTAAACGGCGGCCGCCAGTGCGTGTGTGGAGCGTCGATGGCCGGCCTCGGATCGAGGTGCATGCCCCGAACGATCTCTGGACCATGGACTTCAAGGGCTGGTGGTGCGCGCGAAACCGAGACCGGTGCGAGCCACTGACGGTCCGTGACGCCTTCAGCCGCAGGGTCTTGGCCGTCGCACTCCTGGAGTCATCCCGGATCAAAGACGTCCGTCAGGTGTTGCAGCGTCTCTTCGAGCGTCACGGCCTTCCCTTGGCCATTCAGTCGGATAACGGTACGCCGTTCGTGAGCGTCCTGGCTCGAGGAGGTTTGAGTAAGCTGTCTGTCTGGCTCCTCTCCCTCGGAATCCAATTGGTGCGCTCTCGGCCTGGATGCCCGCAAGACAACGGAGGGCATGAGCGGATGCACCGGGACCTGAGCGAGCTCGAATGCAACCCGGCGGGAAGCCGACGAGCCCAGCAGCGTGCCTGCGATCGATGGATGGTCGAGTTCAATGAGGTCCGACCCCACGACGCGCTCGGCGGCAAGACGCCAGCGGAGGTCTATCGCAACTCCGAGCGCCGATCGCTCGTGCCTATC
>WNFB01001511.1_pt1 | contig 19891 bp, 17 predicted proteins | sample 5400501 | NCBI WGS metagenome assembly WNFB01 (sample SAMN13153341, study PRJNA577476) | soil metagenome | isolation source: 200 cm saprolite under Douglas fir tree site 2 hole 1 | place: USA:California | collected 2015-04-18 | reverse complement strand
CGCCCCGATCGTGAGGGCGTTCCACGCCTGGCCGGGATCGTGAATAAGATTGGTTGAAAGACTATGGTGGTAAGCGGACCAGGCGGCCGGGCCGTCCGTATTGCCCGCTGACAGCACGAAGAGTCGTGGAAACTCTCCCGCGCCATCGTAATCCGCGGCCAGCCGATCCACGGTGGAGGACCAGGACGACGGGCGTCCCCGGTCGCGATAGTCGGACGCGGTAACCGCCGACGTGAAGAGTCGGGGGCGATTTGGAGCGGTGATCTCCGGGCGGCCCACGCCCTCGGCGAATAGGTAGGCGTGGTGCTTTGCGTCCCCCACGTTGCCGCCTTCATCAGGTAACAACTTTACAGATTCCAAGCGATGGCCAACCTGCACAGGATGCGCCGATGCGAGTGTTTCAGTGAGATCGCCATATGCGGCTAGCCCAGCCAATCCCGTTCCGTGATTGGCAATGTCATCGGTCCCCCACGCTGGGTTGACGGTATGCAGGTCCGCGTCGTCCATCAACGGCCTCAGCAACGGATGGCCGTGGGTGACTCCGGTATCGAGCAAGCAGATGCGAGGGGTAGCGTCCTCACCGCCGGCGAGGGACAAACGACCCAGCATTTCATCCATCCACGCCTGCTGCTCTTCACGCGCCATGCCGTGGAAGAAGTCGGCTGTATCTTTAGCACGTTGTAGCTCCGCGATGCAGTTGACGGTAAGGACGGACTGCGACAGCATTTGCTCGGAGCCGTACATCAGTACGACAGTTCGTTCTGGGAAATTCACTTGGCTTTCGCTGACCCGGCATTGTGCCAGCGCCGCCAGTCTTCGAAAGTCCGCGACAACCTGGTCTCGCTGGCCACGCACTGGCAGCCACACTTCCCACCAGAACATTTGGTTGGAATCCTGGGGGAGCAACTCTGGGTCATCTGTCCACAATGCGCGAATTTCAGCGGCGCGAATTGCGGCGACGGTGTTGAGAAGAGCCTTGTGGTCACGGGCGTTGCCCCGAACGTCCTTCTTCTCCTGCAAGTACTCCGTGACGTAGCGCTCGAAGTGCTGCAGCTTGCCGTCCGGAACGAAGACATTGGCGATCGTCTGGTCACCTTGCTTGCGGATGCTGAGAAGCTCGATCTTCCGGCCCTCGTGGTGGAGGCTCTCAAAGGCGAGCTCGATCTCCGGCTGGCTGACAAACTGTATCTGCAGTCCCAACCCGCTGACGAGGCCTTGCTCCTTTTGATCCGTCGCGGCCTTTGCCGCGACCGGCTTCAAGTCCGCGAGCTGGTTCTGGAGGAATGCGCCGTGCTGCGCGCGTTCCAGTTGCGGCGGCGGTTTAGCTTTTTCGCGAGGAGTCGAATGCGCGGTAAAGGGTTTGGGCTTGGAGGTATCCGTTAGAACGAGGTGCCGCCGCCTATCGTTTTCTTTTCCCGGCATGGTTTGGTGTCATGTTCTTCTCTTCAAGTCGCTTAGGCGTGAGCAGTCGCCGCTCATCCAGCATCCTGCTCAACTCCACCTCCCTCACCACTTTTTTCTCATGCATGATCGCTTCCTTGATCGCCTCGTCGACGGCGCGGCAGATTTCGGCGAAGCTCAAGCCGGTGGCTTTGGCGACCACTTTCTTGATTGGAAACCGGTTAGGGAGAAAGCCGCCAAGGCGCGTATGGATCAGATGGGTTATTTGCGCAGCGTTAGGCAGGTGGTATTCGATGACCGTGTCAAAGCGCCGGAACAGCGCGAAGTCGAGGATCTGCGGGTGATTGGTAGCGGCAATGATCAAACTAGTAGAGTGATCCTGTTCAATCATCTGCAGGAAACTATTCAGCACCCGTCGAATCTCGCCGACGTCGTTGGCCATGCCGCGCTGTGGACCGATGGCGTCAAACTCGTCAAAGAAATACACGCCACGTACATCGGAGATGGACTCAAACACCTGACGAAGCTTGGCGGCAGTCTCACCCATGAATTTCGTTATCAATGCATCGAACCGCACCAAGAACAGCGGCAGGCCGAGTTCCCCTGCCAAGGCGGATGCCGTCATGGTCTTCCCCGTGCCGGGCGGGCCGACGAGCAGCATTTTCCGACGCGGCGAAAGCCCATGTTCACGGATGCGCGCGAACAGCCGTTGTTCTTTGATAACGCGAGAGAGCTGGGCGGCTGCCGTCTCGTCTAGGACCATTTCACCGAGCCGGTTTTTAGGGTAGGTGACCTTCAGCAAGTTGGCCAGCTCGCCGCGGGGCTTGGCGATCTGATGGGTCGATCCGACTTGGCGAGGGGACAAGCGCGACTTGGCCTCGTCGATCATTTCGCGCAATTCTTGGGCGAGCTGACCATGCCCCTGCTTGGCTTCATGGGCGGCCACCTGCATCGCGACCGAATAGAACTGGTCATCATCGCGATTGAGGTAAGACTTGATCAGCGCCTTGATTTGGTCTGCACTAGCCATACTGGCCCTTAAGACTTTCTAGCATGAGTGGGGCACCTTCTGTGTAATCTGTTCCACCTACATAGCGACTATCGCTCTCATATTAAGACTTTACAGCGAAGTGGCTTCGTTAGCCAATGAAACACGATACGCGCGAGGACCCATTCAGGCCATCGGATGCCGGGCTGGCTTCAGGCGCTCGATGGATGCCGTCAACTTGCACCACGGATTATGGTGCTTCGCCTAGAATGGCCGTGAGGCTTGCTACAGACCCAGCTACCCTTTGCCGTCGGCAAAGGACCGCTTCGGGTCGAATTCTGACCGGTCGGTTAGCGGCCAGGAGCGGATGCTCGTTCGTCGCGCGATACCGTGGTACGTCCCCTATTTAATCCGCAGGTCAGTCGGCTGAGGTAACTTAACCGTGCATCTAAATGGTGCCCCCGACACATAAAGTTGTTTGACCAATTTATTGTAATCCCGGTATTTGTATAGGACTCGCTCGCCACCTCCGTGCCTTCCCTTGTCGGCAATGGCATTATCAAACTGCTTCAATCGCCCTTTGAGACCCCAAATCGCGTTTGTGACTCCTATATAAATGATTTCCTTTTTCCACTCAAAGCACCTCCCTGTAATGTCTTTTCTTGATTTTGCAATTGCGTAAACTCCGGGCACCTCTCTAATTCTTCTCTTTGGCTCCAGTGGTACCACTCTGAAAATTTTTTTTCGCACATGCATTTAATAATAGCTAATGACTCACTACCGCGTGTAAACACTTAATCAATACATTTTAGATTGTCTTTTTGAAACCAAAATCGCGTTTACGACTCCTATACAAATTATCATCCCTGTCCGGTTAGCACAGGCGCACAGTAAGCTGAACAGGCACCCTGCGCCTTACTTCGCGCCTGCCTCCGCTGATAATTCCAAATCTTATTATCCAGCAGTCGGGGCGTAAGATTTGGGAACTCCTCCCTGAGTTTCACACAAGCATTGACAACTAAAGCTTCCACAGTTTCTTGAGAAACTTGTTTACCCAACGCGTTTTCAATAAACCGGCAGACCATTCGATCCGCTTTCACCAGGTTCTCGGAGCCAGCCAAAATGAGGAAATAGTTGAAGGAAATTCCAGATCCTTGACCTGGAATCTCCTTGATGATCTTTAAAACTTGCTTGTTTTTCTGATCGTCCTTGGTGTCATCAAACGTCTCAATTCGGAAATCTTGCAGGATCTTGGCGAAGCGATAAACTGCCTCCGCCTTTAGAATTCCCGAGCGGGACGAGGTACGTTGCCGGTTGTCGAATATCTTCGCTGCTAGCGCCTGGAAGTCGTGGCGTTCCAGCAGGCCAACAAATTCGCTAATGCAATAGCCGCTATGGGGGTTGAGTGACGCGCGTAGTGGGCAGTGCGTTTCCCATTCCGGGGTCTGCGCCTTGCACCAGCTTTTAACGGTCCGTGTGGTCGACTCGTAATTAACCCCGATTGAGAATACCGCATCGATCACACATAACGGAAGCGAGGCGTAGCGATCTTCGTGCCAACGCAATGTTGCGAGGTCGCTGAGCGTCGTGCGAATATGTTTCATCAGCTTTTCTTCATCCGTCATGCATAGTAGTCCGTGGGTAGTGTCTCAGTTTGAATTTCCGCTATCGGCCTATTGTGTTGAAAAACTCGATTTTTGAATTGAGTTTTTCAACACAATAGGCCATGAGCGGACGTTCAGAGAAGGCGGCCTTGCCTCGAATGATTTGAGACGCCGTATAAAGATCTCACCTGCTGTAGGAATTCAGTCTGTCCGCCATAGCTGGGATGACGAACATTAAAGACTTCACGAGAACCCGCATTGCGCAGAGCTACACGAGCGGCGTCATTGCCGATCGCAACAAGCCTTTTTGGCTTTAGCATTATCAATAATGCCGCAAGAAAGTCCTCGCCGGCTCTTCCTTCGCGCGAGTTGTGCGTCCTGTTGCTGAATGGGACACCACTTTCATGTGGGTGCAATGGGAACACATTCCAAAGAACAATGGGGGTATCGATAAGTGTTAGCACGCTCCAAATAACTGCAGCTGTGCGCTCACCAACTGGTGGTCCCTTCGTTGGCCGTTCGATAACTATTCCCCAGCGGCTGGCATATGAGTTCAAATGTACATCGTCCGTCAGAGCGATCCCGGTTCTACGTCCACCTCGATATCCGAGATCGCGACCAATCCAAAGTGAGTCAACCTCGCTTTGGACAGCTGCATTTAGCATTGCAAGTAGCGCCTGTTTTCGAAGATTTGCTGCGCGGGGAAGGTCGTGAACAGGACATTGATTCGAGTACGGATTGAATGTGTCCGTAAAGTCCAATGCGCAAAGAGCGTTCACAAATTCCCTAGGTTTCACTTATTTACTCTCCCCTTCGGTGGTTGATAACGGACTCTGCGATTCTCGCGGTCGCCGATAACAGTCCCTCCATTGTTAGCAAGGACCTGCCTAAAAACTTCGTAGCCCTGTAGGATCGCGTCCTCCCATAGTTTAAGCGGACATGCTTCCACTTCATAACCACTCACGAATTGCTGAATCGTCTTCAACATGTCAAATGAGATGCTCTTTTGGTTTTCAAAGAAACCGAGCTTCTTAGCCCCAGAGAAAATCCAGGCGGTTAAACCTTCTTCGACGACTATCGCACGGCCACCATCCTGTGCTTCATCAACTTTCGGATTGCTTTTGCGCTTTTGCTGTATCAGTGCGCGAAACGTTGGAGACCAGTGAAGAACGCAAGCATGCGCGAAATGAAAAACGTCATGGAAACGGTATCCATCCTCGTCAAGGATATTGTCCGTAAGCGGGGCCCCAATGAAAACGCCGTTCCACTGCAAGTAAGTTTTACCGCTCTTGCGTTGGGTAATAACGATTTCAAAGTAAGGCGGAATTCGTTCCTCCTCTTCATAATCCATATCAAACGTGGGCAGGTCCGCGCGGTTTGGTTCCATAAAGCGACCGAGAGTCTTCGCGACGTTGTATTCTGCGGCTTGAGCAAAGGTCATCTTGGCGGCTTGAAGGCCTTTCAGGTAAGAGTCCGCAAATGAGCGAAGCATTTCCTTCGCATTAAGCGTATCCTGTGTAAGCGAAAGAAGCGCGGCAGCGGCTTCTCCGAGTTTCAAGAGGGTTGGATCAAGTTCTGGAGTCACGGACAGCCGATGAGCAACGGCGACCGGCCACTCCGGGTTATCACTGGCGGCGAACGCAGACGTGTACTGTCCGTCCGCAATAGCGTCAGTGAAAATCACGTCGAGGCTGATTTTTAGTCGGCGGCACAAGGCCGTGAGATACCAAAGAGCATCTCCGAACTCTTCCACAACGGCGTGTCGATAACCTGCATAAGCTTCTTTTTCACGGTGAAGCTTCTTGGCGGTCGCCATGATGCTCCCGACCTCACCGAACAAGCCTAACAGGACAGGCTGCAGATCATCCGGTGGCAACCTGTCCGTCGGTTCAACTTGCCGCATGTATTCGGTCAAAAGGATAGACCGTGTCTGGTTCTTCAATCTGGCCTCGTATCAGAACGTTTGGTTTAGGGGCTCCTCGCCCAATCCAGAGGCGTCCCGCAGTAACCTTTTTCTCCTCGTAAGCGCAGCCATGCGATGAGTTCTTCAATCATTTCATCCGGAAATGCGTTCTTGTGACCGCGCCTCCCACAAAGATCGACCCCTTCAAAGTTTCGGAACCTTTCGGGCAGTGCAGGCCCGCTTCCTCCCCAATAAACATAGCTATCGCTGATAAGGACCCTATCGGCCTGGGTGTCATTGGCGACGTTAAGCTCATTAGGAGTTCCATCAGGATAACTGTGGTGGGAGTCCTCCTGGCGCCAAAGTCCTGTGTCCTCATCCCGATGGTATATGTTGTCTCCGAATGCCTGTTTCTTGCTTCCTCGCATGTTGGGTCTCTTTTCCTGAAAACGAGGGTCCTTCCAGTACTCATCAAATTGTATGGCTTCAGTGACCCTCATTGCGTGAACGATGTGACCTTCGCGGCCACGAGTCTTCGAGCCCGTGCCAATGACCCAATCACCTACCTCGGCAGTTTTACGGATCTTCGGCTTACAAGTTGCCAGCGTACAAAAGCCATAAAAGGGATTCGGAGCGAAACCGTAATCTCTTGTTACCACGTACGAATGCAACTTCAGGGCCGATTCCTTTCAGCACTTGTGTCGTTTGATGGGACGATATTCATGCAACTGGCCCTCGCAGCCGAACCATGCGTTTGACTTGCCGGTGATTGCATCAACGATACTCTCGCCATGCCAGCTGACTAACGCATCCCCATAATGATCGAGTGCTTCAGGCACTTCACATTGGCTTGCACCGCGTTCCCAAACGCCGACGATCCGCTTGTCCAGCTTATTGGCGTACTCGATTTCCCAATTGACCCACTCGCTATCTTTCGTGTCGGGCGAGACATAGACCACCAATGTGCTAGCCCATTCAATCTGAGGACCCAAAATCTGTTGCTTAATGTAATCAGGGTCTTTAGCAGCGTTGGGTTTCTCCGACGTGATTGATGAATCACGGACATCCAGGCCGTGCTTTGCCACCAAGTTCTTCAAATCGCCAAGTCCCTCGTCATCTTCATGAACGTGACTGATGAATACGTTTTTGATTTCGTTAGCCATAAAGTCGGTTCCCTGGTTGTATACCCCACGATGATAGTTATATGCTAAATAGTTATAGCGAGCAACTGAGAATCAAATGAGGGTACGGGAATGCTACCACCAGTCCTTGAAATCTACATCGTTTGGCACCCTGGGGATGAAGAAGGGTTAAAAATCGCTCAAGAATTCGTTGAGCACTTCCATGGCACGATCTTCTCAGGCTTAATCGGTGGAGCGATTGAAGTATACGCTCGCAGTCTCGGTTGGCGCTCCGTTGACGACGCCCCCCGACCCGTTCCATTCGCTGCGGGCACCCTTCCCGGTGGAATAAGGCACGCACAATTCGTAACAGTTGTTCCAATTCTTGGAAACGAACTGGCTGCCGCCGTTCAGCAAGGTCAAAATGCCTGGCGGGAGTACGTTCAAGGGTTAGTGACCGCGCAAACTGCTGAGCCTAATCGCATCGGTGTGTTCCCCTATCTCCTTGACCACGGCGCGATCAATGGAACAATCTTGGGAGAGGCACTTTCAACCTTTCAGCGTATTGCAGCTACTCCACCTGCAGCGGGTGGAGAAACGGACCGGTCGCTTCGCTGTCGCGATCTCACGCAGGGAATTGCACAATTCTTGTCTGAGACAGATGACAAGCGTCTTACTATTTTTATAAGCCATACAAAAAGGAATTCTCCAGCAGAAGAGGAGAACGTCGAAGCTCTGATTGCGGTAGTTCGCGAGGTAATTGCGAATACGCGTTTGCAAGAGTTCTTCGACGAGAAGGATCTGCAGCCTGGGTGGGATTGGGATGCGGAGCTACGCAGCAAAGCGGCGACGAGCGCGTTGTTAGCGATTAGAACTGATTTGTATCCGAGCCGAGAATGGTGCCAACGAGAGATGTTAATCGCAAAGCGCGAAGGGGTGCCCTTGATCATTATGGACGCCTTGGGTGAAGGCGAGGAACGCGGATCATTCTTGATGGATCACGTCCCACGCGTGCCTGCGAGAATAATTAATCAACAATGGAGGAAAACCGACATTTATCGTGGGCTTAATCTTTTGGTAGATGAATGTCTGAAGCGGGCGCTCTGGCGACGCCAAGAGGAGTTAGCACGCGCGGAACTCGGGCTAAATATTGCGTGGTGGGCGCCTCACGCCCCTGAGCCAATCACATTAGCAAAGTGGCTTGCGGATGAAAAAAGAGGAGGCAAGCTCACGCCGGATGGTAAAGATCTTCTGGTTTTGCATCCTGACCCGCCATTGGGAACGGAAGAGAAATCAATACTGCAAGAAATGATGTCACTAGGCGGTATTAATAGGAAGCTTGATGTTATGACTCCTCGGTTGCTTGCCGCCCGAGGTGGATAAGAACTCAATACTATGAGCAAACATGAATAACTTGTTGCCGTCAGACGCGCTTGGTGGCGTCCGTTTGGGTATTTCCGTATCCGAAAGTGCTGACCTTTTGCGGTTAGGGTTGCTCGAGAGCCACTTTCGGCTTGCCCTTGGAGAAATCGCTCGCTGCGTCCTCATTTCCGGTGGACACCTCGCTTACGGAGGCCATCTCCAGCCACAGGGTTACACAGCATTTCTAATTAGTGAACTTGAGCGTTACAGCCGCCGAGATCGCCCACTGAAGGTCTGTCTCGCGTGGCATGAGCACCGGAAGATGACATTAAGCGACCTTCGCAACGAGAAGCACAACATCGGATTGTATGGCGAAATTGCGTGCCTCGATGCATCTGGAAAAGTGATTGATCCGACCATCGGCAGAAACGAAGCTCCACCGCCTCCGCCGGATGCGATAACACAACAGCAAAGTCTTACCGCGATGCGCCGCTACATGACTCAGAACACGCACGGGCGAGTCCTCATTGGAGGAAAGCGAGATGGGTTCCACGGAGAATTTCCCGGGTTACTGGAAGAAGCGTTCATTGCTTTTGAACTCAAGCAGCCCGTGTACCTTGCGGGAGGCTTTGGAGGCATCACGTGGGACATCGCCCGAGAACTTGGCGTCGAGAAAGGCGATTGGTTCCCAACGCTAGCGAATGCACCGGTTGTAGACGAGCGTTTCGTGCGTGGTATGGCTCGGCTGCTCGAGACGGCTAAGGCAACGGGCTATCGAAGTCTGGAAAATGGGCTCACTCAGGAGGAAAACCGGCGATTGGCCGTTTGCCATCGTCCTAGTGAGATTTCGGCACTTGTAAGTCTAGGGTTGGGCAGATTGTTCGCCGGTAAGGCCGAAAAGAAGTGACGTTGCTTTACTGTCGTGACTCTGTGCGCGAAGCGTCGGCCCGTGGCTTCTTAAGGAGCCCGGTCTGACAGGCATAGTTAGCCGTTTCGCTGTTTGATCGTGGCCGGATTGACAATGTGGTTTGCTGGCTTATCGCGCGCGATGGCTATCCATTCTTTTAAATTCTGCACAGTCAAATCTATCCAATTTACCCATAGTGCGAAACCAGAGTGAATATTGCTGGCGAGCCTATCAGGCACAATGATATGCCCTTGTGTGTTTGACTGCGCCGTGGGGAGTCGTACCCCGATTAGGCCATGACGATCATCGAGAGTAGCCTTGATTTCCCAATCTACGTATTTTCTTTGGTAAGTTTCTGCACCGCAGAGTACGATCGTACAACTAGTACCTTTGATATCCTGATTAGCGATAGCCCAGCGCACATAGTCTGAATCGTCGCTGTTCTTAGCCCGGTCTAGGCTTCTGTCCTCTATCACTTCGTATTGGTCATGGAAGATGCGTGAGAATTCGCGGTAATACCCTTGATCGCCGCTGTGGTGGTAGCTGACAAACACTCGTGGGCGCACTGGGATTCTAAGAGTTGCGCCCAATATTCCGCCGCCAGTTGCCGTAAAGCCCACCATAAAAGTCATACTAGCGTTAATTATCAGCACTGGACAAGCGCGGCATACGGCTGCGAGCCGCAGTTTTGTTCTCCGTGTAAGGCCCATCGACTGAAAACATTGAGACCCTCACGTTGGCATCTGTCGGAAAGGCACGAATGACTGGTTTGGGTCGGAAGCCGAAACTCAAACTGAGGCACTACCCGGTAACCTCTTTCTTGACTCCATACTTACACAAAACAAGCGCCTCGCGGAGATTGTCGATTGTAGACAATCTACTTTTGCCTATGGTCTAATCGCGGCCATGCTATCCGACGCACCCAGCCCTACCACCATCGCTTTGCTGCAAAGCAATTCCCTGCCCATGCTGGTGCAAAAGGAAATCGAACGATTAATTCTGGCCGGTGAACGCATGTTGCACGGGAATGTGGAGATCAGGCGCATAGGGCCGTAATAATCGAACCGCCTCGGCAGTTGATATCGTCCGTGATTCCGGCATGATCTTTAAGCTAAAAAATAGAAATACATCGATGAAATCCAGTTCCCAAACAACCGCCTCTGAATCGCTCACGGCTTATGTCGCTGATTTTGTCAACAAGATTCATTTTACCGACCTCCCCGATGAAGTCGTTGCGTTAGGCAAGAAACATATTCTCGATGGCTTAGGCCTGGCCTTGTCGGGCTCAGTCGCGAACAGCGGCGAACTGGTGCGCCGTTATCTTGCGCCGTTCGACCGCGCCGGCGGCGCCGCTTCCGTGATCGGTTCGGAACTGCGGCTGGCGCCGCGCTTCGCCGCCTTTGCCAACGGCGTCGGTATTCATGCCGATGATTATGACGACACCCAGCTCGCGGTCGCGAAGGACCGGGTGTATGGCCTGTTAACGCATCCAACCGCACCGGCCTTGCCGGCAGCGCTGGCAATAGCTGAACGCGAGCGGCGCTCGGGCAAGGATCTGATGACCGCCTACCACGTCGGCGTTGAAGTCGAATGTAAAATCGCGGAAGCCATTCATCCACGTCACTACCAGCATGGATTCCACTCGACCGCAACCTGCGGCACTTTCGCCGCCGCCGCCGCCGTCGCCAATCTGTTGGATTTCCCGGCAGAAACCATCCGCCGGGCGTTGTCCATCGCCGGCAGCCAATCGGCCGGGCTGCGCGAGAATTTCGGCACCATGACCAAACCGTTCCATGCCGGCCGCGCCGCCGAAAGCGGCGTGGTGGCGGCGGAGTTTGCGGCCATCGGCTGGACCGCCGCGCCCAACATCTTAGAGGCCGGCCGCGGCTTTTTTCACGCCGCGGGCGGCGGCTACGACGAAACCGCGATTCGCAACAAACTGGGCAACCCCTGGACCTTTATGTCACCCGGTATATCGATCAAACCCCATCCATCGGGCTCGCTCACCCACCCCGGCATGACCGAGATGCTTAAGCTTATCGGCAGCCATAACATCAAGCCGGAGCAGGTCGAGCGGATAAAAGTCGGCACCAATCAAAATATGCCCAACGCCCTGATCCACCATCGCCCCAAAACTGAATTGAATGCCAAGTTCAGCATGGAATTCTGCCTGGCGATTCTGCTGTTGGAGCGCAAGGCGGGGTTAAATGAATTCACCGCTGCGGTAGTCAACCGCGATGACGTGCGGGCAATGATCGAAAAAGTCGACTTCGGGGTGCATCCGGAGGCCGAAGCCGCCGGCTACGATAAGATGACCACCCTCCTCGACATCAAACTCAAAGACGGCCGCACGATCTCGGGACGCGCCGATTTCGGCAAGGGCAGCCCGGCGATGCCGATGGCTTATGACGAGGTGGCGGAAAAATTCCGCGACTGCGCCGCCTTCGCCGCATGGCCGGCGGACAAGGCGAAGCGGGTCGTCGGGCTGGTGCGCCATCTCGAAGACGTCAAAGACGTGCGCGAAATAACCGCCTTGCTCGTCAAGTAATCGCGCGTATTTCCGACAAACCCGGTACCATCGGCTAATAACAAAAAGGTGAGAAATGGCGTCGGTCGAACTGCGGGGACTTACTAAAAAATACGGAGCGTTAACCGTGGTCGACAACGTAAGTTTGATGATCGACCACGGCCGCTTGGTGTGCCTGCTGGGTCCATCCGGATGCGGCAAAACCACGACCTTACGTTTGATCGCCGGCTTCATTGCCCCCGACGGCGGCGAAATCCGCGTGGGCGGCAAACTGATCTCATCATCAGCAAAAACCTTGCCGCCGGAACAGCGTGGCATGTCGATGATTTTTCAAAGCTACGCCCTGTGGCCGCACATGACGATCGCCGAGAATGTCGCCTATGGCCTTAAGCTGCGCAAGCTTGATAAGGCCGCGATCGGAAAACGTGTCGATACGATTCTTGCCGCCACCCATCTGGAAAAATTCGCCGGACGCTATCCCGGCGAATTATCCGGCGGCCAGCAGCAGCGCGTCGCGCTGGCGCGCGCGCTGGTGATAGAACCGGAAACCCTGCTGCTCGACGAACCGTTGTCTAATCTCGACGCCAATCTGCGTGAAGAGATGCGCTTTGAAATCCGCCGGCTGCATGATGCCTATAAATACACCACCGTCTATGTCACGCATGATCAAATAGAAGCCATGACGACCGCGGATTGGATCGTCGTCATGAACCAGGGGCGGATCGAACAGGCGGGTTCGCCGGAAGAGATTTATCAGCGGCCGAACTCGGAATTCGTCGCCCGTTTTATTGGCGGCACTAATATTCTTAAGGGCCGCAACCTGCGCGATAACACGGTGGCTGGTAATGGCTTCACGCTGCGTTGCGGCGAAGGACAGTTGGCGCTATCCGGCGAGACCGCGGTTTCGATCCGGATGCACGATATTCAATTAATGACGGCGCAACCAAAGGCTAATGACAATATCAATGTTGTCGCCGGAACCGTCGCGCGCCAAATTTATCTCGGCGCCATCCGCGACTATCTGGTGGCGCTGCCGGGTGACGTGCAAGTGCGCGTTACTACTCCGATGCAGGTGAATATACCGGTCGGGAGTCAGGTCTGGCTGTATTTCCCGCCGGAGCACTGCCGCGCCTTGGCTTATTAAGTGTAATATGCCTGTGTTTAATCTGGTAGAGCTAAGGAAGCTCTGATTAAGTCGCAACCGTCATGCCCGCGGAAGCGGGCATCCAGGTTTTTCCGCAGTCTTCTGGATTCCCGCTTGCGCGGGAATGACTTGTTCAGAGGTTCCCTAACCGAATCACATCATTAGGAGACAACGATATGAGAGCGATACTTAACGGGGGGCCGCGCCGGCTTGTGAGCATTTTGCTGCTGGCGCTTATTGCCATCTCACCCGCGACTCAAGCGGCGGCGCCGGCAGCCACAAAGGTGACGCCGGAGCTGATTAAAAAGGCGCAGCAGGAAGGCAAAGTGGTTTACTATACCGCGGTCGATGTAGCGGTGGCGGAAAAAATCGCGAAGGCGTTTGAAGCCAAATATCCCGGCATTCAAGTCCAGATCGAACGCGCCGGCTCCGAGCGCATCTTTCAGCGCCTGGGACAGGAATACGGCAGCAAGATCTACGCCGCCGACGTCGTCAATTCATCGGATGCCGCGCACTTCATCGTCTGGAAGCGCGACGGCTGGCTGGCGCCTTATGTGCCGGAAGATGTCGCAAAATATTTCCCGCCCGAGCACAAAGACCCTGACGGCATGTACGCCACCTGGCGCGTGACCCTGAGTCCGATTGGCTACAACACCAAGCTGGTGAAATCCAGTGAAGCGCCAAAAAGTTTCGCCGACTTGCTCGATCCGAAATGGAAGGGAAAAATTGTGAAGGCGCACCCCGGCTACAGCGGCACGATTGTCACTTCGACGTTCCAGACCGCGCGCGATCTTGGCTGGGACTATTTCGATAAACTCGGCAAACAAGCGGTGATGCAAGTACAGTCATCAACCGAGCCACCGAAAAAACTGGCCCAAGGCGAGCGCGCGATTATGGCGGATGGTAACGAGTACAACTTGTTCTTGTTAAAGGAAAAAGGCGCGCCGGTGGAAATCGTCTATGCCGCTGAAGGCACGCCGATTATTGCTTCGCCGGCGGCGGTGCTGAAAAACGCGCCTCATCCTAACGCCGCGCGGCTATTGCAAAGCTACCTGTTTTCATCCGAAGCACAGCAACTGCTCATTGATGACGGCGGCCTGCGTTCGGTGCATCCCAAAACCAAGGAAAAGGCCGGGCGCACGCCGCTTAGCAAAATCAAGCTGATGAAGGAGGATGCGGGAGCCGTGGAACAACAAGTCGAGACTATTAAGAGCAAATATAGCCAGTATTTCGGAACCTGATGCAAACGCGCGGCGGTGAACTCACCGCCGCGGCATTGACTGATGAAAAACAGTTTATGACTATTGCCAATCTCCGGTTCGATCTGTCGAAGCCGGTGCTGATCGCATTCGGCTTATTTCTGTGTCTGCTGATTTTCCTGCCGCTGTTTTGGCTGGCGTATTTCAGCGTCACCGATACCGCCGGCGCCTTCACATTTAAAAATTTTGTGCAATTATTCACCGATCCAACGCTGCTTAAACCGCTGATAACGACATTGTGGATCTCGACCAGCGTCGGCATCACCTGCTGCATCGTCGCCGCGCCCATCGGCTGGCTGGTGGCCCGCACCGATATGCCGTTGCGCCGTACGGTGCGCGCGCTGGTGATGGCGTCGTTCGTCACGCCGCCGTTTCTCGGCGCCATCGCCTGGGAAATCCTGGCGGCGCCCAATAGCGGCATTCTCAATCAATGGTATCGGGAGCTGTTTGGTCTCGATCAATACGCCTCCCTGTTCAATATTTATACCGCCACCGGACTGACTTTTGCCATCGCCTGCTACACCTTTCCTTATGTGTTCGTGCTGGTGGCCAACGCGCTTGACCGCATCCCGTCCGATCTGGAAGACACTTCCGCCATCCTTGGCGGAAGCGTCTGGTATACCGCGCGGCGTGTCACGATCCCGCTCGTGCTTCCGGCGATTCTCGCCGGCTCATTGATCGCGTTCTTGCAGACCATGACGCTGTTTGGTTCGCCGGCGATCCTCGCCTTACCCGCCGGCTTTCATACCATAACGACGAAAATCTGGAGCCTGTTCCAATATCCGGCGAAACCGGGGCTGGCGGCCGCGGCCTCGCTGCCGCTGCTGCTGATCACCGTGGGCCTGCTGCGCGCCCAGCACTGGATACTCGGCCGCCGCGGCTACAGCATCGTCGGCGGCAAGCATAGCGCGCCACGCTTGTTGCAACTGGGCAGATGGAAATGGCTGGCGATCGGTTTGTGTTTACTGGTATTAAGCAGCTCGGTGCTGCTGCCTTATGCGGCATTAATCAAAACCGCGATCGTGAAGATGCCGTCGGAACCGCTATCATGGGCGAACCTGAGCTTGCACAATATCAATTTCGTATTCTTCGAGTTTTCCGCCACCAAGCTTGCGCTGCATAACACCTTCATCCTCGGCGTGCTAACCGCGACGCTGGGCACGGTATTGGCGCTGGTCATTGCCTATGTCACCGCGCGCCAATTAGTCTGGGGGCATCGTTTGCTCGGCTTTCTCGCCACCGCCCCCATCGCCATTCCCGGCATCGTCATGGGCGTCGGCATTTTCTTGAGCTACACCCGTCCGCCGCTGGTGCTTTACGGCACCTTGTGGATTCTATTCCTGGCATTTCTCACCATCGAATTGCCGGCCGGCTATCAGCAGCTACAGTCCGCGTTCCGCGCCATTCATCCGGAACTGGAGGAAGCGAGCCGCATTTTGGGCGCGAATCGGCTCCGGTCCTTATGGCAGATCACGGCGCCGCTGCTGCGCAGTGGCGTGATCGCCACCTGGTGCTTTATTTTTATCGGCGTTATCCGGGAATTATCCGCCGCCATCCTGCTGTTTACCGCCGACACTAAAGTGGTGTCAACCATTATTTATGATCTGAATGAAAGCGGCGATCTCGGCGCCATCTCGGTGCTCGGCTTAACCATGCTGATCGTAACCTTCGCCGTCATAATTATCGCCAACCGTCTACCGATGCTCGGCGCCGCCGCGCCCGGCCGGAGCTGACAAACTTTAAAAGGAGTATTCAACAGTGGATGTCACTCGCCGTCTTGCCCGCTATGTCGTCACATCGCGCTACGCCGATATTCCGGAAGCGGCGCGGCGTGAAGCACTGCGCTCGTTTCTGAATTGGCTCGGCTGCACCATCGGCGGCAGCCGGCACGAAACCGTCGACCGGGCGCTGGCCGCCCTGGCCGAATTTTCCGGGCCGGCGCAGGCGAGCGTCATCGGCCGGACCGAACGGCTCGACGTTCTGCACGCGGCGTTGATCAACGGCATCAGCTCGCACGTATTCGATTTCGATGATACCCATCTTAAAACCATTATCCATCCCAGCGGCCCGGTGGCCTCGGCGATTCTGGCGCTGGCCGAACGTCAGCCGGTCAATGGTAAAGAGTTTCTGCATGCCTTTATTCTCGGGGTCGAGGTAGAGTGCCGCATCGGCAACGCGGTCTATCCGGCGCACTACGATATTGGCTGGCATATTACCGGCACTGCCGGGGTGTTCGGCGCCGCCGCCGCCAGCGGCAAGCTGATTGGACTTAACGAGCAGCAAATGACCTGGGCGCTGGGCATTGCCGCGACGCAAGCGGCGGGACTGCGCGAAATGTTCGGCACCATGTGCAAACCGTTTCATCCCGGCCGTGCCGCGCAGAACGGACTCACCGCCGCTTTGCTCGCAGCGAAAAATTTCACCAGCTCCGAGCGCGCGATTGAAGCCCCGCGCGGCTTTGCCCAGGTATTATCGAGCGCACGCAATTTCGCTGAAATCACCGAGCGACTGGGCGAGACGTTCGAAATCACTCTAAACACCTACAAGCCCTTCGCCTGCGGGATTGTGATTCATCCGGTCATCGATGGCTGCATCCAGCTACGCAACGAACATCATCTCAAGCCGGAGCAGATCGACCATGTTTCCGTCAACGTGCATCCGTTAGTATTGGAACTGACCGGCAAAAAGACTCCCCAGGCCGGCTTGGAGGGCAAGTTCAGCGTCTACCACTCGGCGGCGGTCGCGATCATCCATGGCGAAGCCTTCGAGAGACAATTTAGCGATGCGTGCGTGCGCGACCCGGCGGTGATCGCCTTGCGCGATAACGTGACGGCGACGGTTGATAACAAGGTGCATGAAGATGAGGCACACATCACGATCATGCTCAAGGGCGGCGGCAAGCTTGCTAAACATGTGGAGCACGCGCTCGGCAGCCTTAAGCGGCCGATGAGTGACGCCGATCTGGAAGCCAAATTTCGTCATCTCGCGGACGGCGTTTTGCCTCACCCGCAGATTGATAAATTAATCAGCATGTGCTGGTCGCTGGCGGATATCGAGGATACCGGCGCGGTTGCGCGCGCGGCGGTACAGGATGCGAGATAAATGATAGGAATCGAGCAATGAAAATCGGCGTATTGGAAGGCGATGACATCGGTCATGAGGTGGTGCCGGAGGCGATCAAGGTAATGCAAGCCGCGGTGGCGAAAACCGGATTGCCGCTTGAATGGATTCCTTTACCCATCGGCCGGCGTGCGTTCGATACGCTCGGTTTTACCCTGCCGCCCGGCACCTTGGAGAAGCTCGAGCAATTCGACGGCTGGGTGCTGGGACCTGTCGGCCACCAAGCCTATCCAAAACAGCCTAATGCAATCAACCCGTACCCGATCCTACGCAAGCATTTCGACCTGTTCGCCAACATCCGGCCGACTAAATCTTATCCAGGCCTGCCGTCGCTGCATAAAGATGTCGATCTTGTCATCGTGCGCGAAAACAACGAGGGCTTTCAGCCGGACCGTAACGTCGTCGCCGGATCCGGCGAATTCCGGCCGTCACATGACATGACTATCTCGGTGCGCGTGATCACCCGCCAGGGCTCCGCCAAGGTTGCGCGCGCCGCGTTCGAGCTTGCACGCAGCCGGCGGCACAAGCTCACCGCGGTGCACAAAGATACCGTGTTCAAACTCGGTTGCGGCATGTTTGCGGAAGAATGCCGCAAGCTTGCTGAAGAATATTCCGATGTCGAATACAGCGAAGCAATCGTCGATACCTTTGCCATGCGCTTGGTGATGACGCCGCAGAAATATGACGTAGTGGTAACCACCAATATGTTCGGCGACATTCTTTCCGACGAAGCCGCGGGGCTGGTCGGCGGATTGGGCCTTGCGCCCGGCCTGTGCGTTGGACCGCGGCATGCCATGGCGCAAGCGACGCACGGCTCGGCGCCGGACATTGCCGGGCGCAATATCGCCAATCCTTATGCCATGATTATGTCAGGCAAGATGTTGCTTGACTGGCTGGGACGCAAGCATCAGGAACCGCGGCTGCTTTCGGCGGCGCGGCTGATCGAACAGGCGGTCGAGCAGGTAATTGCCGAAGGCCGTTGGCTCACGCCGGACCTCGGCGGCAAGGCGCACACCACGCAGATGGGCGCGGCGATGGTCGCCGCGCTGAATGCAGCGCAGGAAAATAAGACATAGAGAGGGAAGGTCGCGCTGTGCTGTACAGGATGTACGAATGCCGGTCGCTCTCGGCATCCTGCCTCCCGCGACACTTGCACCTCCCTGTGCATCGTGGAGCGCATGCGACCCACAGGGACGTGGGAAGGTAGGGCAACGCAGGGAGCAGTTGCCGAGATGCGCGAGAGCGGCCGCGCGGTTTAACTGCAATGATTGCGGGTCTCACCCCGGTCGCTACCGGCGTCCTGCCTCCCGCGGGCCGCTCCTGCGCATCCTGCGCTCGCGGCATTGGTACGTCCCTGTACGGCACACTTGCACGTCCTTGTGCATCGCGGGCGAGGTACTTTGATCCGCGCCTGTCCTGGCGCGGCCCCTTCGGGCGCACTAAAGTGCGTCCAATTTTGCTCCCGGCAAAATTGTCTTGTCGCGACAATAAAGTACCCAAAGAAGCGCTTCCCGGTCGCTCGCCGCGCGAAAGGCGCGCGGTTCCCTGCGCTCCTACAGGGCAAAACCGATCCTGATGTCTCGCCCGGTGCTCGGCGACCGAGAAAGTTGCAGAAATGCGAACAGTAATGGCACAGGGTTCTATGCAGTTTGTCAAAAAACCACCTGAGCTATTGAGAACAGTAGTAAGCTGATGAGATATTGCTCGAACTAAACTATAGGCAGATAGTGGCGAGCTTTTCGTTTATAATCTGCCTATACATTATATATAGTTCCACCAGTGGAAAGGTACTATGTTATATAAAACAACGCGGCTAGACGTTTCGTATCAAGCCAGCTTTCGAAGCCTTGCCTTCGACCTGGTAGCTCCTGGAAAGGCCGCAACGATCTTGAAGGAAGTATTTGATCGCATCAATCCCAGGTATGCAATACGCACTAGCGATATGAAAGTCTTCTTCGGTGTCAGCATGGCTGAGTTTAGAGTAAATATAGTCCTTTTTAACGGTTTGGGAGAGCTAGATCTTAATCCAGAAAGACTGCTTATAAGTTTTACGAATGTCAAAGGCCAAGAGGACATTAAAATTATTAAAGATGTTGTAACTTTGGCTATGGAGGCGTTTAAAGTAGTTCTGCCAAATGTACCTATGCGAGAAGATTTAGTTCGTTTCAGTGCCTTCATTGAGTTGTCTAAAGGAAAAGCATTAAATTTTCTGCAAGATTTAATGCGAGGGAGCGCTGTACTAGAACATTTGAAATCAAATAAATTCGAGGGGTCGTCTATTAGCTTCGGATTAAAAAGTGAAGTCGAAGATCGTGAAAAGCGATGGTCTTCAGTGATTGATATGGGGAAAACTACATGGCCCGAAGTACTTCTCCTGACCGGTACGAGTATCTACCAGGATGGTGGACCGATTAAAAGTGCTCAAGAAAAAATAGAACATAGTGAAAAAATTGCAAATACTTTTTTGGAAAGTATCGGGCTAAAATCAGAAAAATAATTGAATATGAGTAATAGTTATGGCGCTATCTAATGGGCATGAAAGAAGTCTTCATACA
>WNFB01001510.1_pt1 | contig 19891 bp, 25 predicted proteins | sample 5400501 | NCBI WGS metagenome assembly WNFB01 (sample SAMN13153341, study PRJNA577476) | soil metagenome | isolation source: 200 cm saprolite under Douglas fir tree site 2 hole 1 | place: USA:California | collected 2015-04-18 | reverse complement strand
CCCTCCGGCAGCGCGTCCTGCAGCCTCCGGACGAGTGTGCGGCGGCGCCGGCTCCTGTAGACCATCCAGCCGGCGCCAAGGGCGATACCGCAGGCGAAGATCCCTGCCGCCACCCATCCCGCCCGCGGCACCCGGCCGACCGCCGCCTGCCCTTCGTTCACCGAGCGTCGAATCGTGTCCCGACCGGCACTGATCTGGCTGTTGATCTCGTCTGCAAGTGTGTTCATTCCGACCTCCTGGTTCATGCGTTCGCATTTTCCGTTCGATTAGAGAACGAACTCGAGTCGGTTAGTGGCGCAAAGCCAGGCGTTTTGTCTTTGAGGCGCTCGGGCCGCAAGGTCTGGGCGCCTCATTCCCCACAGGGAGGTGGCAAACCGTGAGATGCGAAGTCTGTGACGAGGAGCTCGCGAACTCGGAGGAGCTGAAAGCCCACATGGAGCGTGAGCATCCTCTCGACGAGCGCGGAGAGCAAGGAGAGGACGAGCTCGAGAAGCCGGACCTTCTCCCAGAGGAGGAGCAGCGGGAGCCGATCGTCCCTAGTAGGGACTAGCTCCCCGGTTCATAGGCGATCAAGAGCCGGCCGGCACCCAGGTGCCGCCGGCTCGCTTGATTTCAGCCTAGCTTCCCGTAGAGCTCCGGCTGCTGGGTGGGAGCGGTCGAACCCTGCGGCCCGGGTTCATTCGTGATCGCCATCTCTGTGTAGCCAGCGAGCGACGTGCTGACCAGGACGACCTTGGCCCCGTTGGCGTCCGGCACGAACACCGCGGCCGGCTGCGGGCTGCCGCTGGCCGGGATGAGCCAGACCTCGTAGACCCTGCCCGCCGCCAGCGCGGGCAGACCGCGAAAGTCGACCAGGGCGACGTCATCGGTTTTCAGGTCGATCACGGTCGCCTGCGATCCCGCCATGTCCTGGTGGCCCGACAGCGTGAACCGCGCCACCTGGCCGGCCGGGGCGGCGGGCCCACGCCCAGCGATGTCGCCGATGAGCAGTCCGGCGAGCAGCGCCACGACCGCCGCCGCGGCCGCTGCATACAGCGGCACCCGCTCGGCGAATCGAACGCGCCATCCACGTCGTGGCTGTTGGCGCCGCCGCCTCGCCGGCATCTGGGCCACGCCGGGACCACGTGTCGCAGCGGCCGCCGCAAGCACTCGTTCGCGCAGTCGCGCCGGTGGCGCCACCTCGTCCACCGCCAGGGGCAGCGCCCCCACGACTCGGCGCAAGCGCGAGGCAACTTCTCGACATGTCGCGCAGCCGTCGACGTGGGCGCGCAGAGCATCCGCCTCGTTGTCCGGTTCCAGTGCTCCCAGCACCCAGGCCGCGACGGAGCTCTCCAGCTCTTCGTGGTCAGACATCGACGAGACCCCTTCCGCGCAGGTACGAGCCGAGCTTCTCGAGAGCCAGCCGCATCCGCCCCTTCACCGTGCCGAGCGGAACCCGCGTCATGTCCGCTATCTCGCTCTGCGAGTAGCCGCCGAAGTAGGCGAGCTCGACGACCTGGCGCTGCTCGACGGGCAGGCTGCCGACCGCGTCGCGCACGGCAGTCCGCTCCAGAGAGAGGGCGACCTCGCGCCATGGGTCGGAGGACGAGGCAGCTGAGACGAGCTCAGGGTGAAGGTCGACCTCACGCCGCTCATGCGCACCGCGGCCGCGCAGGTAATCGATGCAGCGATTTCTCACCGAAGTCAGCAGCCATGCACGCAGTGAGCCGCGCTCGGCGTCGAAGCTCGCGGAACGATTCCACACGTTCATGAACGCGTCCTGGACGGCGTCCTCGGAGCGGGCCGGATCGCCGAGGACGCGTATCGCCACGCCATAGGCGAGACCTGCGTAGCGGTCGTAGAGCTCGGCAAGCGCCTCATGACTTCCGGCCGCAAGCGCCGCGGCGAGCTCCCGGTCGCCGGCGGCGGCTACGACGTCGCCGCCTCCACTTCAGGCCGCCTTCCGGTCAGGTGGCCGATGGGCGACTTCCTGGGCGGCGCGATGGCCCACTGCTCGCGCTCGATGATCCGCCAACCCCACTGCGGATTGCGGCGGGTCCGCTCCCTGGCGCCGTACAAGGCTTTCGACATCAGCTTGATGCCCGCCAGGCCCGGCAGCTTGCCGATCTTCGCGTCCAGCTCGAGGAGCTCTTCTTCGCCCTGCTCATCGTCGAACAGGTACAGCGCCAGGGCGTCGACCTCTTCTTGCGTCTTGACGCCTTGGCCGACAGGCACCCACACGCGGTCGAGCATCCATCGGTCGACGCGCTGGGCGCGCTCGTTGCCGCTCAGCCACTCCTTGGCCGAGTTGTAGTAGAAGGCGAAGTGCCGGCGCTCGTCTTTGATGATCCGGCTGAGCAGATCCTTCAGGACCGGGTGGCCCGATTTGCGGATCAGTGCGCCATATCCGGTCAGGGTGGAGAGCTCGTTGATCGCGCCGATCGAGAGATACACCGCGGAGAAATCTTTGAGCATCCACGAGCCCGCCATCGTCGCGATGATGCTCAGGCTGTTCTTCAGGCCGAGGTTTGCACGCACGTTGGCGATGCGGTCCTGCGTGTCGAATTCGATCCCGTACAGGTTGAGCAGCCGGCCGATGTTCTCGCCGTGCCACAGCTCCTCGTAATTCCAGCAGGCGAGAAACGCGGTGAGGATCGGGTCCATGCATGCGCGGGTGACAAGCAGGTGGGACAGATAGAGGGGGACGTGGTTTTCGATGTCCATCATGTAGTGGAGGCAGAACAGATCGCCTTTCGAAAGCGGACGAGACGGGACTTCGTCCCACTCGATTCCCGCGATGTCCAGTTTCCTGGACTCCTCCTTGTAGCGCTCGATGCTGAAGCTCATATCCACCTCTACGGAATTCGTGGTTGCGTGGATCACTCACTCTGCCAACTCCCAGCTCCCTCACACGGGCCGTTGAGCGACGGTCGCCAGTCTAGGTCTCGACGCTCGTGAAGAGAGCGAATCAAACCAGGAGGAGACAGACAGTGAACGCAATTCGAAGGACCGCGATCGCGGCAACGATCACGGGCTCAATGCTCGTCGGAGGGGTGGCCGGAGCCGTCTTGTACGGCGCGACCATGCTTTCCGCCTCGGCGGCGACGACACCGACGCCCAGCCCCGCGTCCAGCTCGACCGCGACTCCGGGCAAGTTCGTGCCCAACGAGGACCCGACCCACGAGGCAGGCGAGAGCGCGGCGCGCGAGGCGCAGGAGAACGCGGGACAGGTTCCGACGGTTCCCTAGGCGGAGGGCAGGGTTGATCGCCCTCACCCGCCAAAAAAAGCCCCTCTCCTTCTCAAGGAGAGGGGCTCCGTTGTTCTTACGGAATCAATTGCCGCGCCACGAAAAGGACATTGGCGGGGCGCTCTGCCAGGCGACGCAGGTACCAGCCGTACCAGGCGTCCCCGTAGGCGATCAGGTCCCTCACAGGAAACCCTTCACGCGCCAGGCGCAGCTGTTCGTCGGTGCGGATGCCGTAGAGCATCGCGACCTCGATCTGCGTCTTCTCCATACCGAACGCCTCGGCGAAGCCCCACACCCTGGCGAACAGAGCTGTGTCGTGCGTGCCGAGCACCAGCCGAAGCCTGCGCCGCTTGACCTCCGGCAGCATGAGCACGGAAAGGGCGAGGTAGTTCGCGTCCACATCCCTCTTGGCGGCAAACGCCAGCGCGGGCGGTTCGGCATACGCGCCCTTGACCAGCCTGATCGCGGGCTTCAGCGGCAGCAGCCTCGCCACGTCGCCGACGGTGCGTCGCAGATATGCCTGCATCGCCACGCCCACGTGTGGATGCTCCGCCCGCAGGCGGGCGTACAGGTCGAGGGTGCGGTCGGTGTAGGCGCTGCCTTCCATGTCGACCCACATGAAGCTCTTCGCTTTCTCGGCCGCGCGGGCCAGGCGCTGCAGGTTGGCGTACGCGGCGGCGGCATCGATGTCGAGGCCGACCTGGGTGGGCTTGACGGAGATCTCCGCCTCGATGCCCGTCGCCGCCGCGAGCACCTCTTCGTAGTGCTGGACGACCCGGTTCGCGTCCTCCAGGTCGGTGAGGTTCTCCCCGAGGAGCGTGAACAGCGCGCCGACGCCTTGCTGCCGGAAGTCCGTCGCCGCCTTCAGCGCAGCGTCAAAGCCCTCGCCGGGGAGAAAGCGCTTGACGGCGCGACGCGCAAAGCCCCACCGGGGCACGTGCGTCGAGAGCCACCGATTCTGCGCGCACCATAACAACACCCTTCGCATCAGGCCCACCAAACGTAATCGGTCGAGGGGTTGCCGGGGCGGCCGGATTTACTCCGGCCGCAACACAACGTGACCTGAAAGCCACCCATACGCAGCCGAGGAGTGGCAACTCAAGAAGTCAAAACATCAGGGAAGGTGAGCAGCCCGCGCGAAGCGCGGGCGATGAGCGGAAACCGCCAGGTTTCCGCTCATTCTGATGGCGCCCGCTCCTTGCGGGCACCCTCGGTTCCGCTCCTAGCTGGTCCTTACCAGTAATACCAACGGCTGCCTTCTGCGGCTCGGACGAAGAAGCCGAGCAGCCAGAGGATCAGCCCGATGACGAGCACAATCCAGAGGATGTGCAGCGCTGGTGCAAGCAAACCGCCCCCACCAAGGAGCAGCAGCAGCAGGATCAGGACGATCAACGCAACCACTCTTGATTTACCTCCTTTCGAGCTGGGTCCCCACCCGCCGTGCGCCTGGCGCGAACCAGCCGTGAATTACGTCTCTACCTGGAAAACGCTCGCGGCAGGGCTCGTTACCCGTGCCGGCTGGTGCGGCGCTGCGTACCCGGCAAAAGAAAGAGGGCCGGTCCGAGGACCGACCCTCTCGGCTCCCCAGAGGAGGTCGGAGAGCCTACTTCGAAGGAGACGGCATCGCGCTCGGCGATGCGCCGCCACCACCGCCGCCGGCGCCCGGCTGAGCGGTCGGACCGGGAGATGAGACGGTCGGGTTGTTGGACGGCGCGGCGGACCTGGTGCCGAACCAGTTCCATTGCGTGAAGCCGAAGAACAGCAGGATCAGGACCAGTAGGGCAAGGATGGCCGCGGCCATTCCCGCGCCTGCCCCACCGGTGTCGCTTGTCTCGACGACCTCAGACCCGGCCGGGCTCCAGTACCTGCGGACGCTGTACCCGCCGGCTCCAAGCAGCACGGCGAGCACGAGGATGACGAGCAGAATGAACAGCAGAGTTCCCAAGACGCACGAACCTCCTTTGAGACTGGTTTACGACCCACACCCCCTCCACTCGCATCGAGTCGTCGCTTGGGTCGCTCGTTTGGGAAACGCCCGAAATGGGGCGGTATACCTAGCCCGTCGCTCCCGGCCGGCGGCGCCGGGGCAGCTGCCCGCGCTCGTCCTCGGCGACTTTTTTCTCTTCGATCGACTCGACCGGGCTCTTCTTCGGCCTGGACTCCGCCATCGGGCTGGCGATCATTCCCTTGCGTGAGGGGTCACCCAGCCGGAAGCGGTTGAAGACCGCCCCGAGCAGGATCAGCTGGCTCAACAGGTAGAACCAGGTCGCGAGGAGGAAGAACAGAGCGAACTGGGCGCCGTACGTGTTGAAGCCGCCGGCGATCCTGGCGTAGAGCGGAAAGGCCAGCGACAGCACCTCGATGAGCACACCCGCCAGCAGCGCCCCGGGAAGGACCTCGCGCACCCGGAACGTGCGATTCGGGACAAAGCGATAGAGCGCGACGAGCAGGCCGATCATTACCACGGAGCCGACCACGACGCTGACCACTCCGGCGTAGGGGAAGAACCCCGCGATGGCGTTGACCGCGACAGTGACCACGATCGCGGCGACAAGGATCAGCATCATGATCAGCCCCATCAGGCGCTGGCGCAGCAGGTTGCGCTGCCGGCTGCCGAAGATCTGGGTGAGCGCGAATTCCATCGTCGCGAAGATGCTGCTCGCGCTCCAGACGAGACCTCCAAGCGACACCAGCCCCAACCAGCCCGCCGATGCTTTGACGCCCAGCAGCGCTCGCTGCAGTTCCGGCTGCGCGCTCGCGGGGAACACCTGCAGCACCAGCAGCTGGAACTGCGCCTCGGTCCTGGGATCGCGAATGGCCAGGCCGATGATGGACAGCGCGCCGAGGATCATCGGGAACATGGCCATGAAGCCCGCGAATGCGAGCGCGAGCGCGTAGTTGCTCGCCCGGCTTTCCCCGTAGGCCGCGAGCACTCGGGCGGGAAGCGTCCCCTGAGCGCGTTTGACCAGGAATTGGACCCCCGCTTTCATGCCGATCAGTCTGACTGCGGCAGCACGCGGCGCGAGTCATCGTCCGCGGCGCGCGCCACTCTTTCGAGCAGCGCGGTCGAGGCGGTGCCGACGATTCTTTCAACAGGCGCGCGCATGCGAGCTTTCCTCGATTCGTGAACGCGTCGCGTCGACCGTACGCGCGCGGTGAGGCTCTTGGTCATGGGACCAGAAACGTGACGAGCAAGGCCACAGCGGCGACCGCCATCACTGCAGTGGTGATCCAGGTCAAAGAGCGGCTGACTACGCCGCTCGTGCGCTCTTTCATGATCGTGCGGTCCGACCCGAGCATGACGATCAGGACCAGCAACGGCGGCGCCACCAGTCCGTTGATCACGGCGGTGATGAACAGGGCGCGGATGGGATCTATGCCGAGAAGATTCAGGGAGATGCCGGCGATCGTCGAGATCGCCATGATCGCGTAGAAGGTCGGCCGGTACCACGGCTTGTCCGAAAGGCCGCCTTTGAGGCCAACGAATTCCTTGACCGCATAAGCGGCCGAGCCGGTGAGTATCGGGATCGCAAGCAGGCCTGTGCCGATCATGCCGAGCGCAAAGAGCACGAAGGCCCACTCGCCGGCGAGGGGAGCCAGCGCCTGCGCAGCCTGGTCCGCGGACTGGATGTTCGTCTTGCCATGCGCATGTAGAACGGCGGCCGACGTCAGGATGATGAAGTACATCACGAGGTTGGAGAAGAGCATCCCGATCACGATGTCGGTGCGGGCCGCCTTGAGCTCGGAGCGTGTGACCCCGCGCCTTTCGGCCTCGGTCACCTTGCCCGCCGCGCGCATCTCGTTGACCTCGGATGTCGCCTGCCAGAAGAACAGGTAAGGCGAGATCGTCGTGCCGAAGATCGCGACCAGCGCGGCGATGAACCCTTTGCTCAGCTCGAGGTGTGGAACCACGCTGGCCAGCGCGACCTGACGCACGTCTGGATGTATCAGCAGGCCGGTGATCACGTACGCGAACAGCGTGACCGTCAGCCACTTGAAGACCTTGAAGATCACCGAATATGTGACGAAGAGCTGCAGCCCGAGCACCAGTGCCGCCACCGGCGCGACAAGCCATACCTGATGCAGAGCACCTTTTGTGAGAAGCGACCCGCCGGCGGCAACGGCGCCGAGGTCAGCCCCGACGTTGATGGTGTTGGCCACGAACAGTGCGGCGATGCAGATGCCAATCAGCCAGGTCGGAAACTTGCGACGCAGCGCTGTGCCGAGGCCGACCCCGGTTTGCAGCGCGATGCGGGCACACAGCTCCTGGACCGCGGCCATCAACGGAAACGTGAAGACGGCCGTCCAGAGCACCGAGTACCCGAACTGGCTTCCAACCTGTGCGTAGGTTCCGATCCCGCTCGGGTCATCGTCGCTGGCGCCTGTGATGAGTCCAGGTCCCAGCAGCTGCAGCCAACCAAGAGGTCCCCTCCTGGTCGCCTCTTCGAAGGTGCTGCGCCCGGCGGGCGGCGATCCTGCGCCTGCCTCACGGCCGGCCTTGTGATCCCGCTTCAGCAGCTCTTCGCGGGGCGGTTCGGCGTTCGGACCGGCGGGAATGGCCTGGAGGATCGGATCCTGGATTTCCCCACCCGCATCCGCAACCTCGTCGTCATCCGGCTCAAAGGCCGGCTTCTTGTCCGTCACACCACTGGGAACGCCGTTGATGATCGGTTCGACTTGTTAGGGCCAGGAATGGCTGGAGGGCTCGGCCATTGCTGGCCAAGCTCCTCCAATTCACTAACGAGCGGGGCAAACGGCCTACCGAACGTTTTCTGCAGCAACGTTTTTTGGCGAACTTTTAGGCGGCAGCTTTTTCCGCGCTGAGTAGATGTTGCGTCTATGTTGTTAAACTCTTGATGAGGAAGGTCGGGGCTGGTCCGGATTATTTCTGGACTGGGGAGGGGTATTTCATCGAGGATCTGTTCAAGGCTGGAGGCGAGGGACCGGTGTACGCGGACAAGCACCTGCTCGTAACCCGCACCGCGACGCCGCCGGGCGTGCGCTTTGCCGGCGAAATCGACATGACCAACTCGGACGAGGTCATGAAGGGCCTGAAAATCGCATTTCCAGATGGCGGCGACCATCACCTCGACCTGAGCGCGCTGAGCTTCTGCGACATCAGCGGTATCCGGGCCCTGGTCGAGATTGCGACCGAGCTTGGCGACGGGAGCCGGCTCCTGCTTCACGGCTTGCCCGACCAGCTGCAGACGGTGATGCGGGTCACAGGCTGGTCGGACATGCCCAACCTCTCGATCTGCAATTGCGGAGCGAGGGCGGTATGAACATCCCAGCGGAGACCAGGTTCCGGCACGAAGCCTTTCTTTACTCCGGCTGGGCCGAATTCGTCTCCGGGATGGTGCCCTTCATCAAGGGCGGCATCGACGCCGGCGAGCCGGTGCTGGTCGTCGAATCTCCCGAAAAAATCCGGCTGCTGCGAGAAGCCCTTGGCCAGGATGGCGAAAGCGTGATGTTCGCCGACATGGCCCAGGTGGGCGCCAACCCGGCGCGGATCATCCCGGCGTGGCGCGACTTCGTCACCCGTCACGGCACGGAGAACCGACGCCTCCGAGGGATCGGGGAACCGATCTGGAACGGAAGGACCGCCGACGAGCTCGTGGAGTGCCAGCGCCATGAATCGCTCCTCAACGTCGCCTTCTGGCAAGGTAAACCGTGGTGGCTGGTGTGTCCATATGACGTCGAGCACCTTGATCCGGCTGTCATAGACGAAGCGCGACGCAGCCACGAATTCGTCAGGGGTGGTAGCGCCTCCGCCCAGAGCACGGACTTCCGTGGCGTCGAAGCCTGCGGCGCCTGTTTCGATGTGCCGCTCCCGGCGCCGAAAGCAGGTTCACGAGAGCTGACCTTCGAGGCAGAGAGTTTGCTCGAGCTGCGAGGAGGGGTCATGCGTTTTGCGACATCTTCAGGCTTGAGCGCGGCGAGGGCGACCGAGCTCGTCACCGCCGTCAACGAGGTCGCCACGAACAGCATCCTTCATGGCGGCGGCAGAGGAACTCTCCGCATGTGGCGTGACGGCGGCAACCTCGTTTGCGAGGTCCGAGATGCCGGACGCTACGACCTGCCGCTCGCCGACCGTGCCAGGCCCGGACCGGATCTCCGCGAGTCCCGCGGCCTGTGGCTCGCGAACCACCTGTGCGACCTGGTCCAGATTCGGACCTTCGACGATGGCACCGTGGTCCGCCTGCACATGAGGGTGGACCCCCGACATCACCTGCGCGTGGTCCCGTCGTAGAGGAGCAAATTCGGCCTCGGCCAGGCCCAGAGCCTTGAGTTTTCGAAGCGCTTCCCATGCTTCGAAAAGGGTCCGGTAAATGCCCTTCCCCCAGGCCCGGGCAACGCCTATCCTGTGCCTTCCATGGCGATCCGGTCCGAGCTCGCCGGCTACAGCACCGCCCAGGCGCGGCGCGCGCTGGAGGGCCTCCCGCGGTGCGACTACGACGTCGTGATCCAGCCCCTGCGGTATCGCTGGGCTCCCCACCTTGCGGCTCGCTGCGAGTTCGAAGAGCGCCGCATCGTCCTCCAGGTGCCGATCCCGTTTCGGCCCTTCAAGGAGCCGGTGATATACGCGGCGCGGCGGAAGCGTGGCGAGGGCATGCGCTTCGCCTGGGCCTCTGAGACGGTGTTCTTCCGGGGCCGGCGCGACGTGCTGAGGTTCCTGTACTGCCACGAATGGATGCACTGGTATCTGCACGAGGTGCTGGGCAAGGGGTCGGCAGCGGAGACTGCCTGCGATCGCTTCGCGCTGCGCAATTTCCGGCGCAGGTTCGTCACGTCGGACGACGCCGACGCCGCCCTCAAGCGGCGGACGCTGAAGGTGCGCGCGTCGTACTGACGCCCGGTGCGACCGGCTAGGAAAACGACTCTCGAGGGTCCTTGCGCAGCAGCACGATCACCGCGACCGGCAGCGCGATGTTCACCAGCAGAGAGACCGGTCCGTGATTCGCGCCGATCGGGATCAGCAGCAAGAGCGCAGCACCGAAAAGGCACACGACCTCGAGCGCGATGGCCAAACCTCGCGCCCTTCGCCGGCGCCACAGCACGCCGATGCCGATGAGGCAGGTCCCGAGGGAAAGCAGCAAGGTGACCACGACCAGCCCGGCAATTGCGTATTCGCCCGCGAGGACGAAGGGAGCTGAAGAGATGGCGGCGATGAACCAGAACAGGCTCTGCATGCCAAGCAGCACAAAGGCCGCTTCCGGTTTGCTCGATGAATCAGCTTTGATCAATTCGTCTCACCACCTTGTCGTCGATGTCGACGGCGAATCGTCCGCCCGGGTTGTCGACGATCCAGACGTGCAGCATCGGTGACGCGCTGATGTCGATGGCGCCGATGGGGCACGTCGCGGTCGGCGTCATGAAGCTGAACTCGAAGCCGAACGGCGTGAAGCAGATGTTTTCGTGCTGGTGCCATGCCGTCAGCGGACCGCCGGGATCCGGACCGAACTGTCCGATGTGCTGCATCTGGAACATCGCCCCGAGCAATACGGGTCCATGCTTGGTGTTGGCGTAGACGAGGCCCTGGGGATGCTGAGGGTCCATCACGTAGCCCGCGTCGACGTTGCGCTGATTCACCCAGTGCGTCGAGGGCATGTTCTGCGGGCCACCCGGACGAAACCCGGCCGCCCACGCGGCGTGCCAGTCGCGGTACGGCGCGATGGCCGTCGCGGTGGCGTCGTACAGCCGCTGGGCCGCCGCGACCTGCTCAGGGGTAGCGACGTCGTTGGTCGCCTGCAGCACCGCGCCCGCGTGCACATGCTGCGCGTCTGGCCTGGCCAGGTCGTCGATCCAGATCACCGACAGGGAGACAACTGTGAGGAACGGGACAGCCGCGCCGAGTGTGCCCCAGCGCCACCGGCGCAGTCTCTGCTCGCCCCGCACAGGTACCAACACGAGGCCCAGCGCAGTCAGCTCGATGAGCTTGGTCGCGAGCGCCACCTGGTCCGGAGTGTCGAAGCCAAGGATGACGTAGCCGAGATAGCCGAGCAGCGTCATCGTGATGAGCGACGCGGACGCGATGCGCCACCAGCGCCACGTAAACGCTTGCGCCAGCGCGATGTAGGCGAAGCCGTTCATCACGAACAGCGCGGCTGTGATCGTCTCGCCCAGGTGCGTCCACACCAGACCCAGGTGGATGGCGCCCGCCATCGCCATGAGGACCGAAGCTCCGAGCACCGTGCCCGGCACGGTGCGCCGCGACGGCCGGAGCCTCAGCGCGAGAAGTGCGAGCGGGAGAGCGGCAAGCCCGAAGTAGAGGCCGATCGCGTGATCCGGTGAGATGTCGAACATGCCACGATCGTCGGCGCCCGGCTTAAGAAGCGCGTAAGAGAGGAAGGTCGACGATGAGCGCGGCGCCGCCCGCCGGCGATTCGCCGGCGAGGATGCGGCCGTGTAACTGGTCGACGATCCACCGCGCGATCGCCAGGCCCAGACCGGAATGGCCTCCCGAGCGCGACGGATCGGCGCGGTAGAAGCGCTCGAAGACTCGCTCCCGTTCCGCAGCGGCGATCCCCGGACCATCGTCTGCGACCAGCACTCGGGCCCATCCCGATTCCGTCGACACGCGCACATCGACCTTGCTCTTGGCGTGGCGAAGCGCGTTGTCGAGGAGGATCCAGAGGAGCTGGCGCAGCGCATCCTCGTCGCCGTCGATGGCTGCGGGAGAGGCCTCGACCGTGAGAATGCGATCCGGACGCAGGGTGGCCGCCTGCCGCGACACCTCTTCGACGATCGGTTTCAAATCGGTCGGCGCCAGGGACAACCGCAAGCCGGAGTCGGCTCGCGCGAGCGTAAGCAGGCGGTCGACGAGGCGCGCCATGCGCGCGCTTTCTTCAGCGATGTCTGTCACAGCCGCGGCGCGGACATCGTCCGTGAGTGCCGGTCCTCGGCTCAAGAGCCCGGCGTTGCCCTGGATCGTGGTCAGCGGCGTCCGCAGCTCGTGCGAGGCGTCGGCCACGAAGCGGCGCTGGGATTCGAAAGCGTCCTGCAGCTGGTTCAGCATCCAGTTGAAGCTGGCCGCCAGCGTCGCCACCTCGTCGCGGCTGCGCGGTTGGGGCAGCCGCCGCCCGAAGTCGCGCGTCCTGCCGATGCCGGCCGCCGCGCCGGCGACCGATTTCAAGGGCGCCAGCGCGCGGCCGGCCACCAGCCAAGACGCAATGAGCGCCGCGAGGAGCGCCGGGATGGCGGAGATGACGAGGAAAACGACGATGCCCGAGCGGTTCGACTCCGGGACGCGCGTGGACTGGCCGGTCATCACGTAGCCGTTCGCGAAGGGCAGGAGGTAGAGCCGGAGCGAGCCCTGGGTGGCGAAGGCACCATGATGCTGCTGCGCCTGGCTGAGGAGTGGCCGGCTCGCTGCGGGAGGCGAGCCGTTCAGGACGCCTGTCGTGTAGACGGCCGAGCCGTCTTGTGACAGGACCTCCACGAAGACGTCGGTGCTGGTCGCCAGGTCGGCGGGCGCGACAGCCGGCTGCGGCGCCGGGGCGGTCCCCCCGAGCGCGGCCGCGGCGTCGTGGGCGCGCGTGCGCAGCGCGTCGTCCTGGTTGGTGTAGGCGCCTCGCGAAAGCAGCGAGAAGAGCAGCAAGCCGAACACGACAAGGGCGAGCGCGACGACGCCCGCACCGAAAAGGGCAAGCCTCAGGCGAAGCGGCAACTACTCGTGCAGCGCGTAGCCGGCGCCGCGCACCGTGTGCAGCAGGCGCGGTTCGCCGTCCAGCTCCAGCTTCTGGCGCAGGTAGCCGACGTAAACCGCGACGACGTTGTCGCTGTCGGCCTCGCCCTTCCACACGGCGTCGATCAATTGCTCGCGAGACAGGACCTGGCGGGGATGGCGCAGGAAGTGCCGGAGCAGGTCGAACTCGGTCGCGGTCAGGTCGATCGCGCGCTCGCCTCGCCACGCGCCGCGGCTCGCCGGCTCGAGGCGGAGGTCGCCGAAGCGCATGTGGTCGGCGGGCGCCGTCCTGCGGAGCAGCGCGCGCACCCTGGCCAGCAGCTCCTCATTGGCGAAGGGCTTGACCAGGTAGTCGTCGGCGCCGGAGTCGAGGCCGCGGACCCTCTCCTCCGTACCGCCGAGCGCGGTCAGCAGAAGGATCGGGATCGCGCCCGTCGAGCGCAAACGCCTGCAGACGGCGATGCCGTCGAGGCCCGGCAGCATGATGTCCAGGACGACCGCGTCGAACGGGCGCTCGCGAGCCCGGCGCAGCGCCTCGTTGCCGTCGCCCGCGAGCTCGACGTCATAGCCGTCGGCCCCGAGCACACGACCGAGGGTCGCGGCGAGCCGCGCATCGTCCTCGACGACCAGGATCCGTGAGCCACTCATCCGAGCGATTTATAGCCCGCCGGATGTGGATTTGATAAGAGTGTCGAAATCGCCTGGATCTGTTCGTCGCATGAAGTGAGTCCAAAGGACATCACGCGCAAGGAGAGACAGGCATGGCGAACTTCGTACTTCTGTATTCGGGAGGCAGCGCCGGGACGACACCGGCGGAGCGCGAGAAGATCATGGGCGCCTGGGGCGCCTGGTTTGGCAGGCTCGGCGACAAGATCGTCGACGCCGGCAACCCCTTCAGCGAGCACGCGAAGAACCTTTCCAATGGCGCCGTCCACGACGGCGCGGTCGGCAACCCGCCCGCGACCGGCTACTCGATCCTGAAGGCGGACTCGTTGAACGCCGCGGCCGAGCTCGCCAAGGGCTGCCCGGTGCTGCAGTCGGGCGGCAAGGTCACGGTTTACGAGATCACGCCGGCGATGTAGTTCGGTCTACTCCACCTCGACGAGCGAAACCCGTTTCGTCGCGGTCAGCCGGCCTCGGGCGCCCGAAAGGTACGTGCCCGAGGTCGGCGCCACGTCCAGGTAGTCGGCGCCTACCGCGACCGTGACGTGGCCCAGCCCGCCGCGGCTGGCGTGGGTGGGATCGAAGGAATGGGCGATCGCATCTCCGGTCCCGTCGTGGGTCGGGAGGATGACCTCGACCCACGCGTGGGTGCCGCCCTGGCCGAGCAGGTGTCCCGACACGTAGCGGGCGGGCAGGCCGCACGCGCGGCACAGCGCCAGCATCACGTGGGCGTAGTCCTGGCACACGCCGGCGCCGATCTCCAGCGCCTCCGCGGCAGTCGTGCGCACGGCGGTCACCCCGTACCGGTAGGTCATCGACTGGTAGACCCAGTCGTTGATCCTGTCGGCGAGCGGCAGCCCGTACTTCGCCGACGTGGCGAGGTCGTCGGCCGCCCGCATGATGCGGTAGTCCGGCTCGGTCAGGACCGACGGCTCGAGCAGGTAGGCCTCCGACAGCCACCCGTCCTGGAGACGATTGGGTTCCTCGGCGCGGCGCTCGACCGACACCTCGGCGACGAACTCGATCGCGTCCGCCACCTGGGGCGCGAACACGTTGAAGATCACGTTGCCGAAGCGATCGCGACGGTCTTCGAGCTGCGCGCCGGGGCCGCCCGCGCCGATCGACACCTGATGCCACAGCCTGCGCTGGTCGCCGAAGCGCTCCGGCGGGATCACCACGAGACGGTGGTTGAGCTCCCGAATCGGCTCCGGGTACTCGTAGCGGAACCTCTGCAGGACGCGATACGACGCGCGCCTGGCTGTCGCCCATTCGACGGAGGCGGGGTTGATCGCCATCACGAGTCCCTGTCCGCCCACACTGTCATCGACTTGAAGGTGGCCGGCCCGAAGGTGGTCAGCATCGCCACGTCCAGCGCGTCGCGGCCGCGGCCGATCAGGACCCGGCCGACCCGCCGGACGTTGTTGCGCGGGTCGAACGTCCACCAGCGGTCGTCGAGATACACCTCCATCCAGGCGGCGAAGTCCATCGGGGCGGGGTCGGGCGGCACGTACAGGTCGGGAAGATAGCCGAACACGTACCGTGCAGGGATGTTCAACGCGCGACAAAACGTGATCGCGAGGTGAGCGAGGTCGCGGCAAACGCCTTTTCGCTGCTCCAGGACGTCCGCGGCCGTGGTCAACGGGTTGCTCGAGCCGTACTGGAACGTGATGTTGTCGTGGACCCAATCGCAGACCGCCTGGACCCGCGCCCCGCCCGGCGGGGTATGTCCGAACAGCTCCCAAGCCATGCCCATGAGCTGGTCCGACAGGCAGTAGCGGCTGGGCAGCGTGAAATGGAGCACCTCGCCCGGGATCTGTTCGACCGGCAGCTGCCGGGCCGCTATGGCGTCCAGGTCGGGCTCGTCCGGTACTGCGACCACGGCGTCATAACGCAGGAGGAGGTCGCCTTGCGGCATGACCAGTCGCTTGACCGGGTTGCCGTAGAAGTCGGCGTACTCGTCGATGGGCACCGGCGGCTGGGTGGACCATGACTCGGTGACCAGCTGGTGCCGGGCGTCGGAACGAGGGCGCACCTGGACGGTGGCGACAGTCGGGGCGCTCACGTCGTACTTGAACTCGCAGCCCACCCGTAGATCGATCGTTTTCGCAGGTGTGCGGATGGCGCTGAAACTATAGCTGTGGGTTCCGTGCTTCTCGATGCCAACTACCAGGTCAACGGCTTCTACGACGAAATGCTTGCGGCCGCCGGGCAGCCGCGGCCCGCCTACCGTCGACTCTACGAGCACCTGAACCGCCTCGGTCCTGACGAGCTGCAGCGGCGCTGGGGCCTCGCCATGGAGATGTTCCGCAACCACGGCATCACGTTCGCCGTGTACCCCGACGCCCAGGGCACCGAGAAGGTCTTCCCGTTCGACATCATCCCGCGCGTGATCGAGGCAGCCACGTGGCGGCGGCTCGAAGCGGGGCTTAAGCAGCGCCTGCGGGCGCTCGACCTCTTTCTCGAGGACGTGTACGGACGCAAGTTGATACTCGAGCAAGGGGCGATTCCGCCCGAGATCGTCCTCAGCAGCTCGCTCTACCTGCGGGAGATCGCGGGCCTGAACGTGCCGCACGGCATCCACTGCCACATCGCCGGGATCGACCTCGTGCGCAACGAACGGGGCGAGTTCTTCGTCCTGGAGGACAACCTGCGCACCCCATCCGGGGCGTCCTACGTGCAGGCCAACCGCTACGTGATGAAGCGGATCCTGCCCGACCTGTTCGCGGGCTACCCGGTTCGGCCCGTCGAGGGATACGTCCACGAGCTGCTCCGCCACCTGCGGTGGCTTGCCCCCGAGGGGATCGACGACCCGACCGTCGTCCTCCTCACTCCAGGGATCAACAACGCGGCCTATTACGAGCACCTCTACCTTGCGAAGCAGATGGGCGTCGAGCTCGTCGAGGGCACTGACCTCGCCGTCGACCAGGACCACGTCTTCATGCGCACGACACGAGGCCTGCGTCCTGTGCACGTCATCTATCGACGCATCGACGACGAGTGGCTCGACCCGATCTTCGGCCGCCAGGAGTCCCTCGTCGGCGTCGCGGGGCTGGTCAATGCGTATCGCGCCGGCAACGTCGCCATCGCGAATGCGCTCGGCAACGGCGTCGCGGACGACAAGGCCGTCTACGCGCTGGTGCCCAAGGTGATCCGGTACTACCTCGCCGAAGACCCGATCCTGCCCAACGTGGAGACGTACCTGTGCGCCATCGACGACGACCGCCGTTACGTGCTCGACCACCTGGACGACCTGGTGGTCAAGACGGTCGACGCGTCAGGGGGCTACGGCATGCTCATCGGACCCATGTCCACGCGGGAGGAGCGCGAGGACTTCCGGCGGCGCATCATCGCGCGGCCGCGCGCCTTCGTCGCGCAGCCCGTGGTCGCACTGTCGGTGCAGCCGGTGTTCGACGGCGGACGCCTGCGCCGCGGCCATCAGGACCTGAGGCCCTTCGTCCTCACAGGCCCCGACGTCTACGTCACGCCGGGTGGCCTCACGCGCGTGGCCCTGAAGCCGGGGTCGCTTGTGGTCAACAGCTCGCAGGGCGGCGGGAGCCGCGACACCTGGGTGATGGCCGACGACGGCCTGGAGCCCGCCGATGCTTAGCCGGGCCGCGACGTCGCTGGCCCTGATGGGCCGCCACCTCGAGCGGGCGGATCACCTGGCGCGGATCCTCGGCGTGCATGTGTCGCTGTCGCTCGACCGGACCGACGAGCCGGGTCCCGATTTCTGGGTCCGCTTCATGGAGCTCGCCGGATGGCGGGGCAGCGACACCGGCCGGCGCGAGCAGGCGATCGAGATGGTGGTGGCCGGCACCCTTGGGCCATCGGTCCGCGCGAGCGTCGCGGCCGCGCGCCTGGGCGCGCAGGCTGTCCGGCCGTCGCTTCCGACCGAGCTGTACGAGCAGGTGAACGCCCTGCACTGGCGGGCCCAGCAGGCCCCCTTCCAGCGCGACCTCTATCCCTTCCTGATGGACGTGCAGATGAGCATCCGGCTGGTCGACGGGCTGCTCGAGGACACGATGTCGCACGACGAAGCCCGCGACTTCGTCCGCCTGGGCAAGTTCGTCGAGCGCACGGGCAACGTCACGACGGTGGTGACCCGCAAGACGGCAGAGCTCGTGGAAACTCCGGAGGATGCGCTGGAGTGGACCGCGGTCTTGAAGTCGTGCTTTGCGTTCGAGTCGTACCAGGCGCGATATCCGGGCGGCGTGACGGAAGACCGCGTGATCGAATGCCTTCTCCTCGACCGCTCGCTGCCGCGCTCCGCGCGATTCTCGAGCGCGATGGCGCTCGATGCGGTCATGAGGATCGAAGGCAAAGCACGGCATTCCAAACCCCTCCGCCTGCTGAGCCGCTTGAACGCGATTTACCAGAACGCCGACACGAAGTCGATCGCCGAGCACCCTCTCGACTTCGACGCCGAGTGCCGCGCGGTTCTGCGCCTGCTCGAGGTAGCGCTGCGCGAGTCGTACTTCCACCCGAGCAAGGTGCCCGCGGCGGTGATGGGCGAAGAGGGGCGCGGCATGCCGCAGCAATGAAGCTCGAGATCATGCACAGCACGCGCTACCGGTACACCGGTCCGATCGCCGAAACGGTGATGGAGGTGAGGCTGCGTCCGATGGACGGCAATGGGCAGCGCTGCCTCGACTTCAACCTGGAGCTGAGCCATGGGATCGAGGCGCGCAGCTACATGGACGGCTACGGCAACAACGTCCACTACTTCAACCTCGTGCGCCCGCATTCGGCGCTGAACGTGATCAGCCGCTCGACCGTCGAGACCGGCCTCGCGCCGGACAGCGACCCCGGCGAGGAGCTAGTGCTGGACTTCCTGCGCTTCCGATCGCCGGTCAAGGAGGTCGAGGGCGTGAAAGACCTGGCGCGGCAGCATGCGATCGGCGACCCCTCATCGCGCGAGGCCGTCGAGAGTGCGATGGAGGAGCTGACCCTGACGATCAGCCGCAACTTCGCCTACGACCGCACGGTCACCAACGTCTACAGCGCGGTCGACGACATCCTCAAGGTGCGGGCGGGCGTGTGCCAGGACTTCGCCCACCTCTTCATCGCGGTCGCGCGAGCCATGGGCGTGCCCGCGCGCTATGTCAGTGGATACATCCACTCGCCGGGCGAGCGCACCGCCGCCGCCTCGCATGCCTGGGCCGAAGCGTGGATTCCAGGCCGCGGCTGGGTCGGCTACGACGCCACTCATCCCGTCCGCACCACCGAGCATCATGTGCGACTCGCGGTGGGCCGCGACTACACGGACGCGGCGCCCACGCGCGGTGTGTACGTCGGGTCGGCGACCGGGTCGATGTCGATCAGCGTGAAAACTCGCGCCATCGGGTAACCCAATTCCGCCTCGTTGGATCCACCGGCGCACATCCAAGGCCGGGATTGGGCCCCGTTGGCGCAAGCGGTGCGTTATGACGTCTAGAACCGTTTGCCGCGCACGTGCTCGATGGAGAACTTCGCCGTGTCGGCGATCAGCATGACCGCCATCACGCCCGCCTCGACCGGGTCGCTCACCACGACGTCGGCCGCGTCCGGTACCGACCCGGCCATGCTCGTGCAGAGGACGAGGATCCCCGACTCGCGGATCTCACGCACGGCGGTGGTGATGTCGCCTCCCATCAGCGCGCCCGCGAGCACCAGGACCCGCGCCCGGTGCAGCCGGGCAACCGCCCGCACCGCGTCCGCGAGCTGCTCTTCGCCGACGAGCGGGATCGTGTCGACGGAGATGCGCTCGCCTCGGATGTTGTGCCGGTCGGCCTCCGAGATCGCGCCCTGCGCCACCATCCCGACCTGCGCACCTCCCCCGATCACGATCACCCGCTTGCCGTAGATCGTCTGGAAGGTCGGGACCACACTGACTTTCGTCACGCCCTGCACGCCTCCGAGGTCGGCGATCAGGCGTGTTTCGTCAGGAGCTCCGGAGACCTCCAGCTGCAGCTCCGCGATCGCATCGCGGTGCCCACCTCCCGCGACATAGGTGATGTTGGCGCCGTGCCGAAAGATCGCCTCGGTGATCCGGTAGAGGACTCCGGGCTCGTCACGGCACTCGACCAGCAGACCGGTGACTTCAGGCGCAGCCACTGGGCGAGAACGATAAGGCGACCGGTCGGGCTTGAGTCCCCACGAATTCGGAGGCTTCGCCTGCGAATTCGCGGGGGCCCCTTTTAGCCTAGGCTTCGGCTGCGTACGGCCAGCGCGGGGCACCGAGCTCGCGCGACACTCCGCGCGCGGCCTCGCTCACGGCGGCGCCCAGGCCGCGCGCCAGGCCCCTGGGAAAAATGCGCTCGGTCGAGTCGACTACGCC
>WNFB01001670.1_pt1 | contig 19894 bp, 13 predicted proteins | sample 5400501 | NCBI WGS metagenome assembly WNFB01 (sample SAMN13153341, study PRJNA577476) | soil metagenome | isolation source: 200 cm saprolite under Douglas fir tree site 2 hole 1 | place: USA:California | collected 2015-04-18 | reverse complement strand
GCGGCCTCGAGTGCTGGACGGCCGTGACCTGCGCCCTGGGCCCGTGGGCCTGAGGCGGGCGGCGGCGGTCTGGGCCGGCAAGGCCACCCGCCACCTGTCCCGGCTGAGCCGGCGGGGCGGCGGCACCACCTTCCCGGGCGACGTGGCCCGCGCCCTGCACCCGGGCGTCCTCCGCGACCTGGCCGCCGACCTGACCCAGGGATCGGTGGTGGTCACCGGCACCAACGGGAAGACCACGACCGCCCGGCTGATCGCCGCCCTGCTCGAGGGACGGCCGGCGCGGGTGATCGCCAACCGGGCCGGCGCCAACCTGATCTACGGCGTGACCGCGGCCGCGGTGGCGGGCGCCGGGCTCGACGGCCGCCTGCGCGCCGACTGGGGCGTCTTCGAGATCGACGAGGCCAGCCTCCCGGCCGCGGTCGACGAGCTGCGCCCGAAGGCGGTGCTGGTCGGCAACCTGTTCCGGGATCAGCTCGACCGCTACGGCGAGCTGGAGACGACCGCCCTCACCATCCAAAGCGCCCTGGGCCGGCTGCCGGCCGGCTCGCGCGCGGTGCTCAACGCGGACGATCCCCGGGTGGGGGAGATCGGCCTCCAGCTGAGGGAGCGGCCGCTCTGGTACGGGCTGGAGGACCCGCGGGTGGGCAGCGACCGGCTGCCGCACGCGGCCGACGCCACCACCTGCCCGCGCTGCGGGGAGCGGCTGCGCTTCACAACCGTCTACCTCGGCCATGAGGGCGTCTACGCCTGCCCCAACGGGGACTTCCAGCGTCCGGCGCCGGAGATCGGCGCCACCGAGATCGAGCTGGAGGGCCTGGAGCGCGTGCGCCTGCAGGCGGGAGGGTCTCGGCTGGAGCTTCCCCTGGGCGGCCTTTACAACGCCTACAACCTGGTCGCCGCCTTCGCCGTGGGGCGCGCCCTCGGCCTCGACCCCGGCTACATGGCCGGGCGCCTGCGCGACGCCAGTGCCGCCTTCGGCCGCCAGGAGCGCGTCAGCCACGACGGCAAGAACCTGGTGCTGATGCTCTCCAAGAACCCGGCCGGGTTCAATGAGAGCCTGCGCGCCGCGCTGGAGCTGGGCTCGGCCAGGCACCTGCTGCTCGCGCTCAACGACCGGATCGCCGACGGCCGCGACGTGTCCTGGATCTGGGACGTCGACTTCGAGCAGCTGCAGGGGAGGGCGCAGAAGGTGATCCCGAGCGGGGTGCGGGCGCACGACCTGGCCCTCCGCCTCAAGTACGCCGGCGTCCCGGCCGAGCCCCCGCGGCCCGACCTGGGCGCCGCCCTCGACCGGCTGCTGGAAGCCGTCCCCGTGGGCGGCACCGGCTTCGCCCTCTGCACCTACACCGCCCTGCTCGACCTCCGGGCCGACCTCGCGCGCCGCGGATGGGTGCGGCCATACTGGGTCACCTGAGCACCCGCTTCGTGGTCGGCTGGCTCTACCCCGACCTGATGAACATCTACGGCGACCGCGGCAACGTGCTCACGCTGCTCAAGCGCGCGGAGTGGCGCGGCTTTGACGCGCGCCTGCTCGAGCTGCCCAGGCGGACCGTCCAGGGCATGGAGGAGGTGGACGTCTTCTTTTTCGGCGGCGGCCAGGACCGCGAGCAGGCCCTCGTATACGACGACCTGCTGGAGCGGAAGGCGCTGCCCCTGGGCAAGGCGGTGGCCGAGGGCGCCGCCGTCCTGGCCGTCTGCGGCGGCTACCAGCTGCTGGGGCACTACTACCAGACCGCCGGCGGGGAGCGCTTCCCGGGCATCGGGCTCCTGGACCTGCGCACCGAGGCCGGCAGCACCCGCTGCATCGGGAACGTGGTCGTGGAGACCGACTCCGAGTTGGGCCTGGAGCCCCCGACGCTGGTCGGCTTCGAGAACCACGGCGGCCGCACCTTCCTGGGCGAAGGGCTCCAGCCGCTGGGCCGGGTTCTGGCCGGCCGGGGCAACAACGGCGTCGACGGCACCGAGGGGGTGCTCAGCGGCGCCGTCTTCGGGACCTACCTGCACGGATCGCTGCTGCCGAAGAATCCCCACCTGGCCGACCTGATCGCCGGCCGGGGGCTCAGGCGGCGGGGAGGCGGCGCCCTGAAGCGGCTCGACGACGCGCTGGAGCTCGCCGCTCACCGTCAGATCGTGGAGCGCGAGATCGGCGCAGGGGCTTCCCCAGCGCGGCGCTGAGCCCGGGAATGGCCTGGGCCAGCACGTCGTCGATCGAGTCCACCAGCACGGTCTCCAGCTGCTGCCGGAGGTCGGCCGGGATGTCGTCCAGGTCAGCCTCGTTCCGCCTGGGCAGCAGGACCCGGTGGATGCCGGCGCGGTGCGCGCCCAGAACCTTCTCCTTGACCCCGCCGATCGGCAGGACCTTGCCCCGAAGCGTGATCTCCCCGGTCATCGCCACGTCGTCGCGCACGGCCTTGCCGGTCAGGATGCTGGCCATCGCGGTCAGCACGGTGACGCCGGCGGAGGGCCCCTCCTTGGGCTGGGCGCCGGCCGGCACGTGGACGTGGATGTCGTTCTTCGAGAACCGGCTCGCGTCGATGCCGAGCGAGTCGGCGCGTGACTTCAGGTAGCTGAGCGCGGCCGCCGCCGACTCCTTCATCACGTCGCCCAGCTGGCCGGTCAGCCTGAGCTCGCCCTTGCCCGGCGTCAGGGTGGCCTCGACGAAGATGATCTCGCCTCCGGTCGGAGTCCAGACCAGGCCGATAGCGATGCCAGGCCGGTCGATGCGCTCGGCGCTGTCGTCGAAGAAGCGGCGCTTGCCGAGGGCGTCGCGCAGCAGCTTCTCGTCCACGCCCACCGGGGCCGAGGCGCCGTCCGCCTCCGCGACCTGGGAGGCGACCCGGCGCAGCACGGAGGCGATCTCGCGCTCCAGGTTGCGCACGCCGGCCTCGCGCGTGTACTCGCGGATGATGGTGCCCACCGACTCCTCGGTGAAGGTCACCTCTTCGTGCTTCAGCCCGTGCGCGTCCAGCTGCTTCGGGATCAGGAAGCGGTCGGCGATCTGGATCTTCTCCTGCTCGGTGTAGCCGGAGAGGTGCAGCACCTCCATCCGGTCGCGCAGGGGTGCCGGGATGGTGTCCAGGCTGTTGGCGGTGGTGATGAAGAGGACCTTGGAGAGGTCGAACGGCACGTCCAGGTAGTTGTCCCGGAAGTCCTTGTTCTGCTCCGGGTCCAGCACCTCCAGCAGCGCCGAGGAGGGGTCGCCGCGCCAGTCGGCGCCGATCTTGTCCACCTCGTCCAGCATGAAGACGGGGTCGTTGGACTCCGCCCGCCGGATCGCCTGCAGCACGCGGCCGGGCATGGCGCCGATGTAGGTGCGCCGGTGGCCGCGGACCTCGGCCTCGTCATGCACTCCGCCCAGCGACGCCCGCACGAACTTGCGGCCCATCGCGCGCGCGATCGATTGGCCGAGCGAGGTCTTGCCCACGCCGGGCGCGCCCACGAAGCAGAGGATCGGCTCCCGCCCGCGCTCGGTTGCGCCCCGCTGCTGCTTCAGCCGGCGGACGGCCAGGTGCTCGACGATGCGCTTTTTGACCTTGTCCAGGTCGTAGTGGTCCGAGTCCAGGATCTCCCGCGCCTTCTTGACGTCCACCTCGCCGCCGGTGGAGACGTTCCAGGGCAGGGAGACCATCAGGTCCAGGTAGGTCCGGATCACCGATGACTCCGGGGAGGCGCTGGGGATGCGCTCCAGGCGGGCCAGCTCCCTCTCGGCCTCCTTCATCGCCTCCGGCGGCAGGCCAGCCTTCTCGATCCGCTCGCGCAGCTCGCGGTGCTCGGCCTGGTCCTGGTCGAGCTCGCCCAGCTCCCTCTGGATGGCCTTCAGCTGCTCGCGCAGGAAGTACTCGCGCTGGGCCTTGCCCATGGACTCCTCGGCCTGGCTCTGGATCTTGCGCCCCAGCTCCAGCACCTCCAGCTCGTGGGCCATCAGCCCGAGCAGCTTCTCCAGCTTCTGGCGGGCGGTGTCCAGCTCCAGGACCTCCTGCCGCTGCTCGGTGGAGAGGCGGATGTGGTTGGCGATGAAGTAGGCGAGGTGCAGGGGGTCCTCCAGGTTCAGGGCGGCGCCCAGCAGCTCGCCGGGCAGGTAGGGCGCGGCCGCGACCAGCTGCTGGAAGGAGCTGAAGACGCTCCGCTGGAGGGCCTCCTTCTCCAGCTCCGGCAGCTCCTCGGCCTTCTCCGGGTAGTTCGCGATCTCGGCCCGGATGTAGGGCTGGTCGCCGGCTCCGGCTTCCAGCCGGATGCGGCGCAGACCCTGGACGGCCAGCTGGACGGTGCCATCGGGGAGCTTGAGCATGTGCTTGATCGAGACCAGCGTCCCCACGCGGTGGACGTCGTCCCAGCCCGCCTCCTCGGTCGCCTCGTCGAGCTGGGCGGCGACCGCCAGCAGGCGCTCGCCGGCGGGCAGGTCCTCCAGCAGCTGGAGGGAGCGCGGCCGGCCCACCGCCAGCGGCATCAGCACCCGTGGGAAGACGACCGTGTTCTTCAGCGGCAGCACCGGCAGCAGCCGGGGTGTCGCCTCCTCGGCCTTCTCCGGCTTCTCAGGAGCCTCGCTCACGGCACTGTTCTGCCCTCGCCCTCCAGGGGATAAACGCTAACCGGCGAAGGCCACGCTCGCGAGCAGCTGCTTGTAAAGGTTGGTGTCCGGCTCCGAGCGGGCCGACTGCTTGTAGAGGAAGAGGTAGGCCCGGGGGCTGTTTCCAGGTGACTTGACCACGGTCGCGAACTCGAACGAGCCCGCGTCCAGCCGGTAGACGGTGGCGAACGCGGTCACGCCGTAGACCTCCAGCGGCCCCTCCTGGCGCAGCTCGCGGCCGGGCATGGTCGGCACCGACTGCAGCTGGCCCACCTCCTTGGCCTGCTGCACGATCAGCTGGCCCCCATCCGGGTCGGTGGGCGGGCCCGTGATGATGGTCGGATTGCCCTGCTTCAGGTCCCAGCTCTTCGGGAAGAGCAGCGAGTAGCCGAGCGCGGTGTCGATGTGGAGCGAGACCTCGAGGTGGATCACCAGGTCCGCCCGGTCCAGCACCCAGCCATCGACGCTGGCGTCGGCGGAGTGGACCGAGAGCCAGGTCTCGGAGGCCACCGCTCGGGAGTCCTTGACCGTGAGCATGGCGCCCTGGGCCACGGTGGCCACCTTGGCCGAGCTGGTGCTGGAGTCCGCGCGGATGTTGAGGCCGAGCGGGGTCAGGACCCAGACCGCCCGAGGAAAGGTCGGGGAAGGAGATCCTCTGGCGGCCGGCGAGCCGCTGGCGGAGGGTCGCGGCGATGACTTGGTGGGGGTGGAGCCTCCGCAGGCCGCGGCCAGGAGCAGGGCGGCGGCCAGGGCGGGCCAGATTCGCGTCCGTATAATCGCCTCACCCTGCGGGGCGATCCTTGAGCCAACCACTCTCGGCCGTCATCCTAGCCGCCGGTCTCGGCACCCGCATGCGTTCGAAGCTGCCCAAGGTGCTGCACCAGGTGGGCGGGCGCCCGATCGTCGACCTCGTGGTCGAAGCCTGCCACGAGGCCGGCATCCAGCGCCTCTATGCGGTGGTCAGCCCCAGCCAGCCCGAGGTCGGCGAGCACCTTGCGGGCCGCTGCGAGATCGTCTTCCAGGAGGAGCAGAAGGGAACCGGCCACGCCCTGGCCCAGGTACCGCCGGAGGTGTTCGAAGCCAGGGACCTGGTGGTGGTGAACGCCGATGCGCCCCTGCTGCGGGGCGCCACCATCAAGCAGCTGGTGGCGGCCCACCAGGCTTCGGGCGCCGCCGCCACCCTGGCCTCGGTCAGCGACCCGGGCCGCGACGACGGCCGGATCGTGCGCCGGCCCGACGGCGCCTTCGAGCGGATCGTGGAGGCCAGCGATGCCGACGGACAGGAGCTGCGCCAGATCCAGGAGGTCAATGTCGGCCTCTACTGCTTCCGGGGCCCGCAGCTGCGGGGTGCCCTGCAGGCCCTGCAGCCCGACAATCGGGCCGGCGAGCTCTACCTGACCGACCTCTTCAAGGACCTCAGGCCGGTCAACGTGGTCAGGCTGGAAGATGCCGCCGAGGCGATCGGCGTCAACGACCGGGCCCAGCTGGCGCGGGCCGAGGCGGTGCTTCGGCAGCGGGTCCTGAACGACCTCATGCTCTCGGGGGTCACCATCGTCGACCCCGCCACCACCTACGTCGACGCCGGGGTGAAGATCGGCGAGGACACCGTGATCTTCCCCTTCAGCGTCCTGCGCGGCGAGACCCGGATCGGGTCCGGCTGCCGGATCGGGCCCTTCGTCGTCATCACCGACACCACCTTCGCCGACAGCTCCGACTGCGGTCCCTTCGCGCACGTCCGCTCGGGCACCGAGATCGGCGCCGAGGTCCACGTCGGCAGCTTCGCCGAGATCGTCCGCTCCAGCATCGCGCGCCGCAGCCGGGTTCCGCACGTCTCCTACCTGGGGGACGCGACCGTGGGCGAGAACGTGAACATCGGGGCGGGCACCATCACCGCCAACTGGGACGGCGAGCGGAAGAACCAGACCGTGATCGAGGACGACGCCTTCGTCGGGGTGGACACCATGCTGCGGGCACCCGTCAAACTGGGCCGGGGAAGCCGGACCGGCGCCGGCGCGGTGGTGACCCGGGACGTCGCCCCCGGCGCCACGGCGGTCGGGGTCCCCGCCCGGGTGATCCGGAAGAAGACGGCACAGCTGCCACAGGAGACCCGATGATCGGCAGGCCGCAGACGGCGGTCGAGTTCGCCAGCGAGGAGACCTCGCCCTGGGGCGAGCTGAAGCTGATCGCCGGCTCGGCCAACGCCGAGCTGGCCGCGCTGATCTCAGCCGAGCTGGGGGTGCCCCTCACTGACCCCCGCATCCGCCGCTTCTCGGACGGCGAGATCGACGTCCGGATCCAGGACTCGATGCGAGGTCACGACGTGTTCGTCATCCAGCCCACCTGCCACCCGGTCAACGAGAACCTAATGGAGCTGTTCATCATGCTGGACGCGCTCCGGCGGGCTTCCGCCGGCCGCGTCACGGCCGTCATCCCCTACTACGGCTACGCGCGCAAGGAGCGCAAGACCTCGCCCAGGGAGCCCATCTCGGCCAAGCTGATCGCCAACTTCATCACGCTGGCCGGCGCCGACCGGGTCCTGCTCCTGGACCTGCACACGGACGCCATCGAGGGCTTCTTCGACGTCCCCAGCGACCATCTGAAGCCCTTCAAGCTGATGGCTGACCACATCCGCGCCCGCAACTTCGAGAACCTGGCCGTGGTGGCGCCCGACGCCGGCGGCGCCAAGCGGGCCGAGGCGGTGGCCGGGCTGCTGGAGGCGCCGCTGGTCTTCGTCTACAAGCGGAGGGCGCGCGAGGAGGAGTCCGAGGTCCTGGACATGGCCGGCGACGTGACCGGCAAGGACTGCGTGGTGGTGGAGGACATCGTCTCCACCGGCAGCACGGTGAGCGCGGTGGCGGAAGCCCTCAAAGCGCACGGGGCCAACCGGGTCGTGATCGCGGCCACGCACCCGGTGCTCACCCCGGGCGCCGTCGAACGCCTGCGCAAGGCGCCGGTGGACGAGGTCGTGATCACCAACAGCATCCCGGTGCCGGCCGCCAAGCAGGGCCCGCCGCTAACGGTGCTGAACGTGGCGCCCCTGCTGGCGGAGGCGATCAGCCGGGTCCACTACAACCGCAGCGTCAGCGAGCTCTTTCGTTAGGCGGTGCCACCGGATGCCTGGGTAGAGCTCTTCGTACTCGCCTTCTGCGTCGTCGTCTCCGGACTGGCGTCGGGTACCGAGACGGCGCTGACCTCGGTCAGTCGGCTGCGGGTGCGGCACCTGGCCGAGGAGGGCACCCGCTCGGCCGCCATCCTGCACCGGCTCCACCAGGACCCCAGCCGGTTCCTCTCCACCGTCCTCTTCGTCAACACGCTGACGCTGATCATGGCGGCCAGCTCGACCACGCTCCTGGGCCTGCATTTCCTGCCCCCAGCCTGGGGTTTGGTGGGCGATATCGCGCTCTCGGTCCTGCTCTCGATCGTGCTCCTGATCGTGTCCGAGGTGACGCCCAAGACACTCGCCATCCGGCACGCGGAAAGGGTGGCGCTGCTGGCGGCCGGGCCCATCGACGCGCTGGCGGAGTTCCTGCGCCCCATCCTCTGGTTCATCACGCTCGTCTCCCGGGCCATGACTGGCGGCCGCGTCCGCCGCGGCCCCTACCTGACCGAGGACGAGCTGATGACCGTGCTGCAGGTCTCCGAGGAGTCGGGGGTGATCGAGGAGGAGGAGCGGGAGATGATCCACGGGATCATCGAGATCGGCGACAAGACCGTGCGGGAGGTGATGATCCCGCGCACGGACATGGTCGCCATCGAGAAGTCGGCCGGCCTCCAGGAGATCGTCCGCGTCTTCCGGCGCCAGCGCCACACCCGGCTTCCCGTCTACGAGCGCGACTTCGACCACATGGTAGGGCTGATCCACGCCAAGGATCTGCTGCTCTACCTGGCCACCCAGGACGGCAAGCCCTTCCAGGTGGAGCGGATCCTGCGGCCGATCAAGTTCGTGCCCGAGCAGAAGAAGGTGGACGAGCTGCTGCACGAGATGCGCTCGCAGCGGGTCCACATGATGGTCGTGGTGGACGAGTACGGGGGCACCGCGGGGCTGGTCACCCTGGAGGACCTGATCGAGGAGATCGTGGGCGAGATCCGGGACGAGTACGACGCCCTGGAGGAGGACCAGCTGATGCTGATCAGCGACCGGGATGCGCTGGTCGACGCCAGCTATCCGATGGCCGACCTCAACTCGGAGCTGAGCTTGGGCATCGACGAGAGTGGCGACTACGACTCCGTGGGTGGCTACGTCTACTACATGCTGGGCACCATCCCCGAGGCGGGCGCCAGCTTCCAGGGCGGCCGTGCCCGCTGGACGGTGGAGCAGGTCAACGGCCGGCGGATCAAGAAGGTGCGCCTCTCGGCCACTGAGCCCTGGCCGGACGAGGCGCTGGTGGGGGCGGGCATGGTGCCGCCCTCGCGCGACCTGAAGACGCCGGGCGACGCGGCGGAGCCCGGCGATGAGTAGGCTTCTCCGGAGCTGACCACCTACAGAGACCAGGCCGTGGTCCTGCGCAAGCTCGACTACGGCGAGGCCGACCGCATCTACACGCTGCTGACCCGCGAGCACGGGAAGCTGGGCGCCATCGCCAGGGGCGTCCGGCGGACGCAGAGCAAGCTGGCGCCCGCACTGGAGCTGTTCGGCCGGATCGACGTCCTGCTCGCCCACGGCCGCAACCTGGAGGTGGTCGCCCAGGCGGTCCGCCTGCCCGGGCCGCGGCTGGAGGCGGACCCGGAGCACACGGCCCACGCGGCGCTGATCGCCGAGCTGGCCGAAAGGGTCTGCGAGGACCGGCACCCGGTCGAGGGCGTCTTCGAGCTGACCGCGCTGGCCCTGGAGGAGCTGGCCCGCGAGCCGGATCCCCGCCGGGCCTCGGCCTACTTCCTGACCCAGGCCCTGGAGCTGCTGGGCTACGCGCCCCAGCTTTCGAGCTGCGCCTCCTGCGAGCGGCCGCTGCAGCCGCGGCCGGCCGCCTTCTCGGCCGGGGCGGGTGGCGTCCTCTGCTCCGACTGCGCCGACCCCGGCCAGCCGCTCACCTCGCTGGCGGCCCTCAAGGTGCTGCGGCTGATGGCCGCCGGGGAGATCGGCCTCTACCGCCGGCTGAAGCTGGAGCCCGGCCTGCTGGACGAGATCGAGGAGGTCCTGGTGGCGCAGCTGGAGCACCACCTCGACCGGCGCCTCAAGTCGCTTGAGTTTCTGCGCCGGATGCGCGTGTGAGCGTCTCCCCGCTCGCCGGGGAGGGCAGGGTGGGGGGCGTGGCGTGACTGTGCCGCGCCAAGAGCTGCTGGACCGGGTGGTCGCCCTCTGCAAGCGGCGCGGCCTGATCTACCCGGCCGGCGAGATCTACGGCGGTGTCAGCGGCCTCTACGACTACGGTCCCTACGGCGTCGCCCTCAAGCGCAACCTGCGCGAGCTCTGGTGGCGGCACCTGGTCGAGTTGCGGGACGACGTCGTCGGGCTCGACTCCACGATCATCATGCACCCGCAGGTCTGGGTCGCCTCGGGCCACCTCCAGAGCTTCGTCGACCCCCTGCGGCAGTGCCTGGGCGAGTGCAAGCGGCGCTGGCGGGCGGACCACGTCAGGGGCGACCGCTGTCCGGAGTGCGGCGGCCAGCTGAGCGAGCCCCGCCTCTTCAACCTGATGTTCAAGACCTACCTGGGTCCGGCCGAGGACTCGGCCTCGGAGGCCTACCTGCGGCCGGAGACGGCGCAGGGCATGTTCGTGGACTTCAAGAACGTCATCAGCTCCACGCGCGTGCGCGTGCCCTTCGGGATCGCGCAGGTCGGCAAGGCCTTTCGCAACGAGATCACGCCCGGCAACTTCGTCTTCCGGGTCCGCGAGTTCGAGCTGATGGAGATGGAATTCTTCGTCCGGCCCGGCGACGACGAGCGCTGGTTCGACTACTGGCGGCAGGAGCGCCGGCGCTGGTACACAGAGGTGCTCGGCATCCGGCCGGAGCGGCTGCGCTTCTTCGACCACCCCAAAGAGGCGCTCTCCCACTACTCCAAGCAGACGACCGACATCGAGTACGAGTTCCCCTTCGGCTGGGGCGAGCTGGAGGGAGTCGCCGACCGCACCGACTTCGACCTCAGGGTTCACCAGGAGCACTCGGGCGAGGATCTGACCTACCTCGACCCGGAGACCAACGAGCGCTACCTGCCCTGGGTGATCGAGCCCGCCGTCAGCCTGGAGCGGATCTTTATCACCTGCCTGATCGACGCCTACGACGAGGAGGAGGTCCGCGGCGAGACCCGGGTCGTCCTCCGGCTGAACCGCGAGCTGGCGCCGGTCCAGGTCGCTGTGATGCCGCTCTCCAAGAAGGAGGACCTGGTCCGGCTGGCCCAGGAGGTGCAGCGCTCGCTGCGGCCTCACTTTCGCGTCGAGTACGACCAGACGGGTGGGCACATCGGCCGCCGCTACCGGCGGCAGGACGAGATCGGGACGCCGTTCTGCGTCACGGTCGACTTCGACTCCCTGAACGACCGCGCGGTGACCATCCGCGAACGGGACTCGATGGAGCAGGAGCGGGTGCCCATCGCCGAGCTCGCCGGAAGCCTGAAGAACCGGCTCGCGTGACCCGGAAAACTGATTGACCTGTCTTCTGGCCGGCGGTAGCATCCTGCTCTCTACTGCGGGCCGCGCTTGGGGAGGGAGCATTTGGGGCGAGTCGGTCGGCGTTGGTGGACCGGCCTGGGCGCGGTCGCGGGCCTGCTGACGGCGCTGGCGCCCGCGCCGCCTGCGCTAGCGTCGACGTCCATCACCCTCACCCCCATCTCGACCGGGTTCCCAAACCCGATCGGCCTGGACTACTACCAGCCCACCAACAAGATCGTCATGTCCGTCAACTGGCCTGGCGGATCCCCCAACAACTTCGTCCTGGTGGCGGCCGACGGGACCCAGTCCCAGTTCAGCACCATCAGCGGACTCACGGACGAGGTCTACATGTCGGCGATCCGCGCCAGCAGCTGCCAGGGCGGATTCAGCGTCGGTGATGTCTTCGTCGGCACGGGCACGCCCGGCGTCGTGGCCAGGCTGACCGACGGCGGCAACACGCTGATCGACCCCTGGGTCACGCTGCCTGGCGAGAGCGGCCTGCTACGAGGTGGCCTCTTCCAGGACGTCTTCTGCGTGGCGAGTGGCGATCTGATCGTGACGACGACGGCGGGCGACGTCTGGCGGATCACGTCGTCGGGGGCAGCGACCGAGGTCGCCACCGGAGTCGGTGACTTCCTCGAGGGCCCCACGACCGTTCCCAGCGATCCCAGGTACGGCCCCTGGTCAGGACAGATCCTGGCCGCCTCCGAAGGCTGCGGCTGCGTGCAGAGCGTGGACCCCGCGACCGGAAGCCACACGACCTGGAGCCTCGGTCAGGGGAACTTGATCGGCAGCGGCGTGGCCTCAGCCGAAGGCGTCCACGTGGTCCCCCGCAACCAGAACTTCTATGGGGTCGACTTCGGTTCGGGAACCCTGGTCGGGGCGCCCTGGACCCAGTTCAGCGGCGTCGTGGGTGACGTGGTCGTGGCCACCGAGTTTCCAGGCCGGTTGGTCGATCTGACCTGGGATCCGAGCGCGGGCGTGTTCGTCTCTCAGGATCTTCTCGCCGCCAACGCCCGCCAGTTCGAGGGCACGACCTTCGCCCCCGTCGGTGTCCCGCCAATTCCCCCGGCACCACCACCGATCCCACCCTCGGTGATGCAGGCGGTGGGCCTCCAGGTCAGCGGATTCGCCGGCTTCCCTCTGGCGGCGCCGGTGGCGACTTTCACCGACACCGACCTCTCGGCGGTGCCCGCAGAGTTCAGCGCGATGGTCGGATGGGGCGATGGGCAGCAGACTTCCGCGGTCGTCATGCCCACCTCGAGCGGCAGCCCCGTCCACTGTGCGGCCACCACGCCGGCCTCGCGCTGCTTTCTGGTCTACGGTGGGCATACATACGCCGACAACGGGCAGTTCGGCTTCCTGGTGACGGTGACCAAGGTCAACGGCCAGACGGCCGGCGCCGGCGGGACGGCCAAGATCACCCGCTCGACGCGCCCGCCGGTCCAGGTGAGCATGTTCGGCTGGGACGTGAGCGGCGCCGTCTCCTCCGATCGAGGGCTGGTCATCTCGGGAGTGGTCCTCAACGAGACCAGGCTCGGCCGCCGCCAGCTGGCTGACGACATGAGCCTCATCTATCTGAAGGTCAGCACCACTCTGGCGCCTTCCTCCCGGCGCATCACGCTTCGGCCCGCCGCGGTTGAGCTGGGGGCAGACGGCTCCTTCATCGCCTCCAGCGTTCTGGTCGCCGGGCCGATCGTCGACTCCATCCCTCCCGATCCGGCCACCGGCTTCCCCGGCATCCTGATCGTCGCGGCCAGGTACCGCATCGACCTCAGCCCGGACCCTTCGGGTACGACCAGCTGGCTCGAGGTCGTCCAGCGCTACGAGTTCCACCAGGAGATGAGCGACACCACGCCCGGCTTTCCGGCCTGCGAGCCCAGCCAGGAGTCTCCGCTGCACCTGCGCCCGCTCAACTGCGCCCGCTGGAAGCCGATCGTCGAGTTTAGGTTCCATCCCGGGGCGGGCGATCAGCTGCTCTCCATCAACGCCGTCCAGCGCCTGCACTTCCTTCCCGACTCCAGGACGGTCCGGGCCACGACACTCGGGTTCGACTGCGATCAGGGGGCCGTCTCCCCGGCCGGCGACACCTGCCAGCCGCCATTCCTGAACCTGCTGGCGCTCTATAAAGATCAGAACCCGATCCAGAACGAGGCAGTCGTGAGCGCTATCAAGCAGAACAAGGCCGGGGACTATGACAACCTGCACCTGACCCGGAACAGCCAGGTCGGCCTGCCCTTCCCGCCTCCAGGCTGCCCGGAATGCGTGCACATGCACTGGCGCTGGGGAAAGGTCGCCTCCGGATTCAACCCGATATTCGGGCGGGGCCAGCCCCTCCTATTTCCTGGAACCGTGGCGCCTGCCCCCGACCGCAGGTCGGACCAGAGCCTGGACGTGGCCCTGGTGGCGAACCATCCCGGCGAGGAGTCCCCGCCAGACTTCCGGGACCTGGTGCAAGGCTTGCCCGCGAGTGGTTTCGGCGGCGGCAGCGAGGCGCTGGTGGATCCGGTGGTCTTCCTGTCTGCGACGGCGATGGACGAAACCGCCGACGCCTTCTTCGCCTTCGGCGGCTTCTTCGGCTCGGAGATCTGAGCGAGCCAGCGGTACCGCGCTCTCAGAGATGGGCCCGGACCCGGACCGGCCCCAGGCTGAGCTCGGCCTCCAGCCCGTCGAAGGCGCTGACCCTCCGAGCCTCGCCCTCCAGCTCGGCGAGCTGGGCCTTCGAGAGCTTGACAAAGGTATCGACCCGGACCTGCATGCGCCTGCCCTTCGCCTGTCGTTGCCAGACGCCCGCGACCATCCCGTCCACCAGCAGGACAGGCGCCTGGCCGGTTCCGCCGGCGCTGCGCTCGGCGTGGCCGGCGGTCAGCTCCCGGCGGGGGTGGAAGCCGCGTAGGTAGGCGTCGAAGTGGGGGAGGAGGCGGACGCTTCGCCGGGCTTTTGCCGGCTCACCGGGTAAGTCCAGCCGTGGCTCCCCCTCCACCTCGACCTCCTCCAGTTCGCCGGCGATCTCCGCCAGCGCGGCCCGGGCCCGACGGGGATGGATCGCCAGCCACTGCGCGAACTCGTTGGCGGTCGAGGGCCCGTAAGTGCGCAGGTAGCGGCGCAGTACCTCGACCACGGCCGCGTCGACGTCCACCCTCGGCCAGCCTCCCAGCCACTCCCGCGGGCTCACGAAGGTGACCTCGGGCCCGCGGTTGGGGCCGAAGACCAGCAGGCCACGGCCGGCCGCGTGGCCGACGCCCACGCGCCACTTCGGCCAGCTGCCCGCCCCGAAGGCGGTGGACGCGTGTTCGGCCGACCAGGGCAGCCGGCGGACCAGCTCCGCGCCCAGCTCCTTCAGGGTCAGCCGCCGGCCGTCGACGGCGCGTCCGGCCTCCTCGATCAGGGTCTCCAGCAGAGCAGGGGTGATGCCGAGGAACTTCAGCCGGCGCTGGTCCTGCTCCCGGCCGCTGGCCCTGGCAGCGGCCACCCACATGGCAACTTCGCCCGCGGGGTAGAGGTGGACCGTGCCGCGGACACCCCAGGTCTTGACCAGGCTGCGCTCCTCCCAGAGCGCGCGCCGGACGTCGGTCCGCGTGATGCCGTTCACCCGAATGCCGAGCGAGAGCTCGCCCGCGGTCAGCACCTGGGCGTGGATCCCGCAGACGCCGCCCACCACCCCGACCAGCTTCCCGGCGGGGGCGCGGTCGAGCAGGAAGTGGCGGGCAAGGCGGCGCACGCGCACCTCGCTCCAGTCCGTATGCATTACAGTATTATGCAGGCTCGTATAATACTGCCGTGAACAAGCGGCGCGCGAACCCCTATGTCTTCGCCTCTCCTGTCACGGGCGAGGCCTTCGCCGACCGCGAGCCGGAGCTGAAGGCGCTGCTCGCCTGCATGATGAACGGTCAGAAGGCGCTCCTGCTCTCGCCGCGCCGCTACGGCAAGACCTCCCTGGCCGAGAACGCGATCGCGAGCCTGCGCCGCCGCGGGGGCCGCGCCTCCCGGGTGTCGCTCTTCGCGGCCACCAGCCGGCGGGAGGCAGCCCAGGCCATCGCGACCGCCGTGGTCAACCAGCTGCTGGGGTGGGCGGAGGGGCGCCTGGAGGTCCTGCACCAGCAGCTGGCCACGATCCGCGCCAGCTTCGCACTCGAGGTGTCCGCCGACGGCGTCAGGGTGACGCTGACCGCGGCCGAAGGCCGGGACGCCGACTGGGCTCGGATCACCGCCGAGACGATCCGCCTGCTGCAGCGGACCTCCAGCCCGCGCCGCCCGGCGGCGCTGGTGATCGACGAGTTCCAGCGGGCGGCTGAGATCGACCCCGCCTACCCGAACCTCTTCAAGGAGCTGGTCGACCAGCTGGCCGGGGTCAGCCTGGTCTTCGCCGGCAGCAAGCACCACCTGATGCGGCGCCTCTCCGAAGGCCCGGGCGCCCCGCTGCTCAAGGTCGGGGTCCGGATCAGCCTGCAGGTCATCCCCCGGCCGGCCATGGCCGGGTTCCTGCGCGAGCGAGCGGCCGGCCACGGCAAGCCGATGACCGCGGCGGCGGCCGGGCTGATCTACGACCTGGCCCGCGGCATCCCCAACGACGTCCAGGAGCTGGCCTTCTTCAGCTTCCAGAACGCGGCCCGGACCATCGACGAGCCGGCTGTCCGCGAGAGCCTGGACCAGCTCGTCCGGCTGCAGTCGGCCGACCTGGCCTCCGCCTACGAGGGGCTGGCGCCGATGCAGCAGCGGCTGCTCCGACTGCTGGCGCGCAACCCGATCGCGAGCCCTTACTCGGGCGCCGTCGCGCAGGCGGTGGAGGGAGCCAATCCGAGTGCCGTGCAGCGGGCGCTGGGCCGGCTGCAGGAGCTGGAGCTGGTCTCCAGGGGTGAGCAGGGCTGGCAGGTGGCGAGCGGACTGATGGAGGAGTGGCTCCGCGGCCTCGACCGGCTCTAGGACTGCTTTCGGCGGCGCTTCGGCCGCAGGTGCTCGACCATCAGGGCGAGCATCCCGGCGTCGCCGGTCCAGAGCCGGTGCAGCCGCAGCCGCGGCCAGCGGACCGCCTGTCCGGCTCGCAGCTCGGCGACCTCGTCCTCGACGCTGGCGTAGCCCGCTCCCTCCAGGCAGACGACGTCGACGTCGTGGTCGGCCGAGTGCTCGTCGATGGTCCCGCGCGGTGAGAACCGCAGCATCGCCAGCCCCAGCGCTTCTGTCACCAGCAGCACCTTGCCTCCGACGTTGACGCAGCCCGGCCGCGGCAGCGGCGACCAATCCGGCCGCGGCACCGGCCTGACCTCGGGCATGTCCGTCAAACTATCCGACCATGGCGAGAAAGGGCAGGGCGCAGAAGTGGGTCTATCTCTTCAGCGAGGGGTCGAAGGACCTGCGCGACCTCCTCGGCGGGAAGGGCGCCGGCGTCGCCGAGATGACGCGCGCGGGCATGCCGGTGCCGCCCGGCCTGACCATCACCACCGAGGCCTGTCGCGAGTACTACGCCCGCGGCAAGCGCCTGCCCGAAGGCCTCTGGGAGCAGGTCGAGAAGGCGCTGGCCGCGGTCGAGAAGAAGACCGGCAAGCACCTCGGCGACGCCGCCAACCCGCTGCTGGTCAGCGTCCGCTCCGGCGCCAAGTTCTCGATGCCCGGGATGATGGACACCGTCCTCAACCTGGGGCTCAACCAGAAGACGCTCGACGGGCTGCGCAAGCTGACCGGCGACGAGCGCTTCGCGCTGGACGCCTACCGGCGCTTCATCCAGATGTTCGGGAAGATCGTGAAGGGGATCGATGGCGAGCTCTTCGAGGAGGCGCTGACCGAGGCCAAGCGGCGGGCCGGCGCGAAGACGGATCCCGAGCTGAAGCCGGCCCAGCTGCGAAAGCTGGTCGACGAGTTCAAGGCCATCTACCGGAAGGAGACCAAGGAGGACTTTCCGGAGGACCCTAAGCGCCAGCTGCGGCAGGCGGTGGAGGCCGTCTTCGCCTCCTGGAACACCCCCCGCGCGGTCGCCTACCGCCGCCTGGAGAAGATCCCCGACGACCTCGGCACCGCGGTCAACGTCCAGATGATGGCCTTCGGCAACATGGCCGTCGACTCCGGCACCGGAGTCGCGTTCACGCGCAACCCGATCACCGGCCGAAAGGAGCTCTACGGCGACTTCCTGGCCAACGCCCAGGGCGAGGACGTGGTGGCCGGCATCCGGAACACCGAGCCCATCTCGGGCCTGAAGCGCAGGCTGCCCGGCGTCTACCGGCAGTTCGAGGAGTACGCCGCCCGCCTGGAGAAGCACTACCGCGACGTCCAGGACCTGGAGTTCACGGTCGAGCGGGGCAAGCTCTGGATGCTGCAGACGCGCAGCGCCAAGCGCACCGGAGAGGCCGCCGTGAACATCGCCGTCGACATGGTCCGCGAAGGGCTGATCAAGCGGCCGGAGGCGGTCGCGCGCGTGGAGCCCCGACAGCTGGAGCAGCTGATCCACCCGCGGGTCGACCCGGCCGCCCGCCTGGAGCCGATCGGCAAGGGCGTGCCCGCCTCCCCGGGCGCCGCCACCGGCCAGGCCGTCTTCGACGCCGACACCGCTGAGGAGTGGGGCAAGCAGGGCCGGGCCGTGATCCTGGTCCGCGTGGAGACCAACCCCAACGACGTCCACGGGATGATCGAGGCCAAGGGGATCCTCACCTCCACCGGCGGGACCGCCAGCCACGCCGCCCTGGTCGCCCGCGGGATGGGCCGGCCCTGCATCGTGGGCGCCAGCGCCATCCACGTCGACCTCAAGGAGCGGGCGCTGAGCTCCAACGGCCACACGGTCAGGCAGGGCGAGGAGATCACCATCGACGGCACCACCGGCAACGTCTACCTGGGCCGGGTGAGCATGATCGAGCCCAAGCCGACCCCCAACCTGAAGACGCTGTTGCGCTGGGCGGACGAGATCCGGCGCCTGGAGGTCTGGGCCAACGCCGACTATCCGCGCGACGCCCTGAAGGCGCGCGAGAACGGGGCCCAGGGCATCGGCCTCTGCCGCACCGAGCACATGTTCATGGAGGAGGAGCGGCTGCCGGTGGTGCAGGCCATGATCCTGGCCGACTCGGCGGAGGAGCGCGAGAAGCAACTGGAGAAGCTGCTGCCGATCCAGCGGGGTGACTTCGAGGGCATTCTGCGCACGATGCGCGGGCTGCCGGTCGTGATCCGGCTGATCGACCCGCCGCTGCACGAGTTCCTGCCCAACTACGACGATCTGGTGGCGGAGACGACCGAGCTCCGCATCACCGGCAAGCACCCCCACAAGCTGGCGGAGCTGGAGAAGCTCAAGGCCCGGGTGGAGGAGCTGCGGGAAGCCAACCCGATGCTGGGCCTGCGGGGCTGCCGGCTTTCGATCCTGTTCCCCGAGATCACCCGCATGCAGGTGCGGGCGATCATGGAGGCCGCCTGCGACCTCAAGAAGCAGCGGGTAGACGCGCGACCCGAGATCATGATCCCGCTGGTCGGCAGCCTGAGCGAGCTGCGGGCGGTGAAGCTGGAGCTGGAGCCGGTCGCGGAGCAGGTCCAGAAGGAGAAGGGCGTCCGCGTCCGCTACAAGTTCGGGACCATGATCGAGATCCCGCGCGCGGCGCTGACGGCGGCCGAGATCGCCGAGGACGCCCAGTTTTTCAGCTTCGGCACCAACGACCTGACCCAGACCACGTTCGGCTTCTCGCGGGACGACGCCGAGGGCAAGTTCATCGTCCGCTACCTGGAGAAGGGGATCCTGAAGCAGAACCCCTTTGAGACCATCGACGAGAAGGGCGTCGGGCGGCTGATGGCCGACCTGGAGATCGGTATCTGTGGCGAGCACGGAGGCGACCCCGAGTCGATCCGGCTCTGCCACCAGCTGGGCCTCGACTACGTCTCCTGCAGCCCCTTCCGGGTGCCCGTGGCCCGGCTGGCGGCCGCGCAGGCGGTCGTCGCCGAAGGCGTCTCGACCAAGTAGGGGCGGGACTTGTCCCGCCCGGGGGGGTGGGCGGGACTTGTCCCGCCCAGGGGGTAGGGAAGGGCCGCGGATCGGCTAGATTTCGAGGGTGCCCTCCGCCCCTACGTCGGACGACGCCTTTTCGGAGGTCAAGTCCCGCACCGACCTGGTCAAGGTGGTCGGCGAGCACGTCAAGCTCAGCCGCCGCGGCCGCGACCTCTGGGGCCTCTGCCCGTTCCACGCCGAGGACACGCCCAGCTTCAAGGTCAACCCGCAGATGCAGTCCTGGTACTGCTTCGGCTGCGAGCGCCACGGCGACGTGTTCACGTTCGTGGAGCTGATCGAGAAGACCGACCGCCGCGGGGCGCTGGAGCAGCTGGCCGAGCGGGCCGGCGTCGAGCTCAGAAAGCCCTCACCGGCCGCGCGCGAGCGGACGGAGGTGCGCCGCCGCGTGCTGGAGATCAACCGGCTCGCCGCCCGCTACTACGAGTACGTCCTGCATTCGACCAAGGCCGGCCTTGTCGGCCGCCAGCTGCTCGAGCAGCGGAGGGTCAGCGAGGAGACGGCCAGGCGCTTCCAGCTCGGCTTCGCGCCCGGCGGGGCGGGCTTCGCCGAGTACCTCCGCAAGCGAGGGGGATCGGTCCCAGACGCCGTCGCCGCCGGCCTGCTCCGGAGGGACGGCGGGGACTTCTTCCACGACCGGCTGGTGGTCCCCATCCGAGACGAGCGCGGCCAGACGCTCGCTTTCACCGGCCGCACGGTCAGAGCCGACGAGCCGCGCAAGTACGTCAACTCGCCGGAGACTTCCGCCTACGTCAAGGGCAGGGTCCTCTT
>WNFB01001508.1_pt1 | contig 19909 bp, 20 predicted proteins | sample 5400501 | NCBI WGS metagenome assembly WNFB01 (sample SAMN13153341, study PRJNA577476) | soil metagenome | isolation source: 200 cm saprolite under Douglas fir tree site 2 hole 1 | place: USA:California | collected 2015-04-18 | reverse complement strand
ACCGGGCCAGATACGGGGCGGCCCTGTGAGCGCCGCCCCCGGGAGCGGGGCCTCGCCTCGGGTGGTCCTTCAGTACTTCGAGGGTTGCCCCGGATGGGAAACGGCGGCTGAGCGGCTGGGGGAGGCCCTTCGGTTGGCGGGCATGGGGAAGCTGGAGATTCAGCTTCAGAAGGTGGCAACCCCCGAGGAAGCGGCCAGGGTGGGCTTCGGCGGCTCACCGACGATTCTCTTCAACGGCGTTGACCTCTTCGCAGACGCCAGCCCGGGTGTCGGCTATGCCTGCCGTCTCTACCGGACAGAGACGGGTGCAGAGGGAGCGCCGTCGCTCGACCATCTGACCGAGCGGCTGGTCGAAGTCCTGCAGCGGTGAGCAGCCCCAAAAGGCATATCTGGCCCTGATCGACGCCCTTGACGCGCTGAGGCGACCCTCCCGCAACACCGCGGACGCGGCCGACGATGCCTGAGGGGCTTTGGCCCAAGGCAGGTTGACCGAGCGTGGGACTCGACGGTCAGAGCACGTGACTCGCTGAGACTCGAAGGAACGACTGTCATTTTGTTCTTGCGCACCGACTGACCGCAGTTGCCCGCGTCAGCAGATCTTATGAGTATCTGAACAAGTAGACCGATACAATGGGGCGATGGCAACAGATCCGGCGTACGCTCCTATCGACCCCGAGGCGGTGGCGCAAGCGCGCCTTGGGATTCCCGCGCAGCAGATCCTTCGTTTTGTGGTCGAGGCATTCGGCGCACTCAGCGATCCCACCCGGGCGAAGATCCTCTACGCCCTCGTGCGGCGACCCCTCTGCGTGCGCGACCTCGCCTTGGCGGTGGATGCGAGCGAGTCCGCCGTGTCCCATCAGCTCCGCCTGCTCCGGGACCGCCGGCTGGTCAAGGCGGTGCGGCGCGGCGGCAACCAGATCGAGTACCACCTGGACGACCACCATGTCGCCGCATTGTTCAAGGAGGCCGAGTACCACGCGGACCATGTCCGCAGCGGCCTCCCCGATCACCCGTATTCCTGATTGGGAGGATGGACTTGAAAACTGACATCAAACCGCCCGCGGGTGGCCAGATCGGGGCTCTCTGCGTCAGCTGCGCCCGGACGGCAAGGAGCTTCACGGGCCGCTACCGTGAGTTCCTTCTCGATCCCGGCACGCTGTTCACGCTGGCGGCGCTGGTCCTCCTTATCCTGGGAGGCATCCAGCATCCCGCAGGCTTGTTGGGCAGCGACAAGGCGGCGCAGGTTCGCACCCCTCTCTACATCGCAGCCGCCCTGGTGGGGTCCGCCTACATCTGGTGGTCGGCCATCCAGGGCATCCGGAAGAGGGACTTCACCGCCGACATCCCCGTCTCCCTGGCCACCATCGCGGCCATTTCCATCGGCCAGTTCTCGGCCGCAGCGATCGTCGCTGTCCTCCTGCTGCTCGGCGGGATGCTCGAGGAGTTCGTCGCCGCCCGGGCCGGCAACGCCCTGGAGGCGTTGGCCAAGCTGCTGCCGGACCGAGTGACGGTACGGCGAGACGGGCGTGACGTGTCGATCCCGACTGGCGAACTCGAGGTGGGCGACGTGGTGCTGGTCCGCTCCGGCGAGCGGATCGCCGTGGACGGCGAGGTAGTCGGCGGATCCGCCTGCATCAACCAGGCCGCCATCACTGGCGAGAGCCTCGCGGTCGACAAGGTCGTGGGCGATGACGTCTATGCGGGCACCCTCAATGAGCTGGGCGCCCTCGAGGTGCGTGCCGCCAAAGTGGGGACCGAGACCACCCTGGGCCAGATCCGCCACATGGTCGAGGAAGCCCGGGAGCAGAAGGCTCCCATCGAGCGGCTCCTGGACCGCTACGCCAAGTTCTACACGCCCGCCGCCATTCTTCTGGGACTCGCCGTCTACCTCGTGACCGGCGACGCCCTTCGCTCCATCACCATCCTCATCGTGTTCTGCCCTTGCGTGATGGTGCTGGCCACGCCCACCGCGTTGGTCGCCTCCATCGGCAATGCAGCGCTGCGGGGGAGCCTGGTGAAGAAGGGAGCCACCATCGAGGGCCTCGCCAACGTCGACACGATCGCATTCGACAAGACCGGGACGCTGACCACCGGCCAGCCCGTGCTCGTGGAGGCGCGGCGTCTGAATGCAACGGCTGAGACCGAGCTCCTGAAACTGGCCGCCGCGGCCGAGCGCTTCAGCGAGCACCCTGTTGGCCGGGCGATCGTGTCGTCTGCACAAGACAGAGGCCTCTCCGTGCCGGATCCCGATGGCTTCGAGGTCCTCCCAGGCCTCGGCGTCAAGGCGTTGGTCGGTGGCTGGGACGTGCTGCTCGGCCGCCCGAAGTTGCTCACCGAGCGGGGGCTCCCCGTCACTCCCGACGTCCAGGCCGAGGTAGAGAGCCTGGCAGCGCTCGGGAGGACCGTCATAGCCGTCGCGGTCAACGGCGAGGTCGCGGGTCTCCTGGTCTTCGACGATGCCCTGCGCCCGGCCGCCAAGCCATTGGCGCGCCAGCTCAAGAGCCTCGGGATCAGGGTCGTGCTGGTCACCGGTGACAACCTGCCCACGGCGCAACGCATTGCGGATGAACTTGGCATCGACGACGTGCATGCGGAGGTGCTGCCTTCGGAGAAGGTGGAGGTTGTCAAGCAACTCCAGGCCCAGGGCCGCAGAGTTGCCTTTGTGGGCGATGGGGTCAATGACGGACCGGCCCTCGCCGTCGCCGACGTCGGCGTGGCCATGGGCCTCGGTGGCACCGATGTGGCGATCGAGACCGCCGAGATCGCGCTCCTGTCCGATGACCTGGCCCAGCTTCCCCATCTGATCGAGCTCTCCCAGAAAGCGATCCACGCCATCAAACAGAACCTGGTCTTCTCGCTCGGGGTGCTGGGAATCGCGGTCGGCCTGGCCATCCCGGGCATCCTCCACCCCGTGACCGGCGCGCTGCTCCACGAACTTTCCTCGCTGCCCGTCATCGCCAATTCGGCCCGACTCATCGGCCATTGGAGCAAGCGATCCGTAGACGAAACGGTACCTGCATATGTGCACGTTCACTAACGACCGGGAACTAAGCGTCTGCGATGTTGCAATCGGCCAGGTGAAGGCCAAGCTCACGCCCGAACTTGGTGACGCCCTCCGCTACACCCATCTCGAGGGTGAGGGCACGCTGATCGAGGCGGCACACACGGTCGATGCCGAACGCCTCCGCCAACTTGTGGACGCCGGGATCGCGGAAGCGGATCACAAGCGGCCGTAGTGCGGGCCAAGGGACCTCTGCCGTTTCGCCCGGCTTTCTTCGCAAGCAAATGGGTCACCGGCCCGCCTAGCGCGCGGATACCTACCGGCAGCCCCAGGCTCACCCCGCGCCCGACCTCTCGGGTCTGGGGTTCAAGCTCATCGGATCGGGAGCGGGCGAGGTCGGTGGCCTGGCCGTGGATGCCTCTGGATACCGGGATACTTCTGGCCGCCGAGTGGAGATCTATCTGAGTTTCAGCCCCTTTCCTTTCGCCCCCGACGCCCATCTCTCTGGTCAGCTGGATGGCCCATGGACCGCGGCGACCAACGGCGTGGACATCCTGTGCCTCGAGCACCCCTTTCCCTTGCTGGCCGTGTCCGACGACAGGAAGACCCTGCAGGAGGTGGGTCCTTCCCTGGGCGTGGAGTGACCAGAACCTGGCCAGAACTTTCTTCCCCAGGGAGTCTGGCGGACTCTGGTTCTGGGCACATTCCTCAACCTGTTTTTCCTGCTCAAACGCCAAACTGCGGAGGCGGACGGGAATCGAACCCGCCGATCGGTTCTCACCGATCCTCAAGTTTTGATGATCCGCGCGTGGCGCAGGCGGCCAGGGCCAGGGCAGCTGCGACGCTGAGGCTGCCGTAACACCAGGCGACACGGTCGGGTGACGGGTTGACCGCCCCGGGAAGGGCTCAGGCCGGAAAGCAGCCGTCAGCATCATCGAGCTCCCTACCGAGCAGCCATGCCACAGCCCCACCGAGCAAGGCAGGTAACCGCCCGTCGGTGAAGCCGGCTGCCGAGGCTCGGACGAGGAAGGCGATCACCCCGGGGACGCCGTGGGCCATCCCGAGGTCGTACCAGCCATGGGGAGCCACGCTGCGGAGATGGTCGGGGAGGAACCCAGGCGGCGTCATCCACGCAACGCCGGGAACGCAGATCGAGCCAGCTCGCCGAGGCGGGACGCGGTGCCCTCGACCAGGCGAGCGCCAGCCGGCGACGGGAACCGCTCCAGCCCGTAGGCACCGATGCCAGCCAGGCTCTCGGACGGCGGCTGCGGCAATGTCGGTGTGCGCTCCGCGCGGCCCGAAAATCAGCGACGACCCCGGCGATGGCCGCTGGCTGGCGATCTGCCGGCTTCCCGGTAGTCAGTATTGCGGCGCCGGCAATCAGGGCAACGGTGAGCGCACCGACCGTGATGGCGATGCCCACCCTCCGGCGGCGGGCCGCCCCCGTCACTGGAGCAGCTTTCGGCTTCGGCTGGACTCCCTGCCTCGGCCCGATCCTTACCCGTTCCTGGCTGTGGCCGCCACACAAGGCCGCGCTGGGAGGGGAGCGTTGCTCATGGCGGCCTACTCGCTGGGTCTGGGTATCCCGTTCCTGGCAACAGGGCTCGCCTTCGGGCGGATCAGTGGGGCCCTTTCGTGGGTGAAGCGTCACAACACCGGGATCGGGCTCGCCTCTTCCGGTGCGCTCGGAGTCTTCGGCGTGGTGCTGGCGCTGAACAGGATGGTCTGGGTCACAACGCAGTTCCGCAACGCTCTTGGTGCCATCGGCCTCCAGCGGCTGATCCGTATCGGATGAAAGGGAACCCCAGGTGAGCGAACCAACGAACCCCAAGCCCAAGAGTCAGGCGCGCCGGGCCAAGGTTGCACGACAGCAAGCCGCGCGTCGCAAGAGGCGCATGCGGGTTGGCGTGATCGCAGCGTGCGTGGCCGTGCTGGCCGGCGTGGCGGTAGTGGCGACACGAGGCGGTGGCACCGCAGCGGCTGGTAGCAGCAGGGACCCGACCCATTGGAACCTGCCGCGATTGGACGGGGCAGGACAGGTCCGCCTGACCGATTTCGCCGGCAAGCCAACCGTGGTCAACTTCTTCGCCTCGTGGTGTACCGAATGCCGGAGCGAACTCCCCGGTTTCGCGCTGGTCTCCAAGGACTTGGCGGGCCGAATCAACTTCATCGGGGTGAACTCCCTCGACGATGGCCCGTGATTGTCCGTGGCACGGGAGTTCGGTCTCGACTCCTGGCCCCTGGCCCGGGATCTCGGCTCAGGGGGCACCGGAGCCCTCCACGACCGGTTGGGATGCCGGGGGATGCCAATAACCGCCTTCTTCAGCGCCACCGGGCAGCTCGTCGATTTTGCGGATGGCGCGCTACCCGAGGCGACCCTGCGCGCCCGGCTCCACAAACTCTATGGGCCGGGGGCATAGCTCCCCGGGCTTTCGCGAATGAAGACCCGATCTCACGACCCCACGAATGGAGACCAAATATGAGACGTGATCGGCTACGGGTCGTGCTCGCGGTGGTGCTCATCGGCTCGGCGGCCCTGTTCGTCGCCGGGTCCATCGTCGAGCACCGTCGGAACGTGGCTGCAACCGCCCTGAGGCCCGTGTCGCCGGCCCCCGCAACGACGACAGTGACTCCTTTGCCCCAGACCTCGGCACCCCTGACTGAGGCGCTGCAGGCTTCGCCGACCGTGCAGCCGGTGGCAGGACTGCCCGGAAAAGAGGGAGGCGCCCAGCATGAGGCGGCCGAGCATGCCCATCCGAGCGTCGTGGCAGGGCCAACCTCCCAAACGTCCCTCGCATCGTCGAGCCCAGCCGCCGCGAGACCGGCGTCGCAGAGTTCCCCGGCATCGACAGCCCCAGCGGAAGGGAGTCCCCAGCGCGAGGCGGCGGAGAAGAGCCAGACCCTTGGGGTCAATGTTGAGAGTCCACCGCTCGTGGCGGCTGGCGCTGCCGCAACGCTCCTGCTGGCTGTGGCGGCCCTCGTGTGGCGGAGGCGGGCAGTCCTTTGGCTGATCGCTGCCTTCGCCCTGAGCTTCGGCGCCCTCGATGTCCGAGAGGTAGCCGTCCAAGGCGGCACAGGTCGAAGCTCTGTGATCGCCTTGGCGGGGGTCCTCGTCGTGGTGCACCTGGCCGCTGCGTCGATCGCTGTGGCGGCAGCCGGTCGCGAACGGCAGTCTACGGTTCCTGCGTCGCTCTAGGTCCCGAGGTCCGGCCCGGATTCGGGGATATAGCCTCTGAGGTCGTGGAGCTGCCGCCAAACTGTGATCTGATCACGGAGCGAATGGAACCCTCCGTGGCCCATGGCTGACACGACGTCGACATCGCCGGCAGATCCGACTCCGGACCCTGCTGACGCGCCGGGCGGCTCCCCTATCGTCGACGAACAGACGACTGTTCCCGGGGAAGGCAGGCAACGCTGGCTGTCGTCCGGGGTGATCGGCATTGGAGCGGCCAGCTTCCTTGCGGACGTGGGCCATGAAGTCCCCACGGCGCTGCTACCCAGCCTGCTCACCTCTCTTGGAACCCCAGCCGCAGTGCTTGGCGCCATCGAGGGTGTTGCAGATGGACTCGCTGGCATGGCTCGCCTAGTCGGCGGGGCAGTGTCCGACGACCCAGCTCGCCGGCGGGCATTGGCCGTGGGGGGCTACTCCTCCACGGCTGTACTTTCCAGCATCATCGGGGCCTCCACGGCTGTGTGGCAGGTCGGTGTGCTGCGGGCCGGTGCCTGGGCCGCCCGGGGGTTGCGAGTCCCGGCACGCAACGCCCTCCTGGCGGATATCGCGCCCCCAGAGGCATACGGGCGTGCATACGGCTTCGAGCGGTCCATGGACAACCTCGGCGCCATCGGCGGCCCACTTCTGGCTATCTTCCTTGTTGGCCTCGTGGGGGTGCGAAGTGCGATCGGGCTGTCGGTCATTCCCGGGCTTCTGGCAGCTCTCGCCATCGTCTATGCCATTCGCCACACCCCCAAGGCCGAGAGGCGGGAGCGCCAGCGCATCCGTCTTGCCGTGCGCCCGATTCTGTCCGGGTCGCTGGGACGCCTCATGGTGGCCATCGCCGCCTTCGAGTTCGGCAATGTGGCGGTCACTCTGTTCATCCTGCGCGCCACCCAGCTCCTCGAGCCAGGACGATTCCATACCTCGGCCGTGCAGCTTGCTCTCGGCCTGTACGTCGCCTACAACGTCGCCGCCACGTTGGTGAGCTTGCCGGCCGGTCGAATAGGTGACCGGAGGGGATCCACGAGGGTGCTCGCTGCAGGCGTGGCGCTCTTCGGTGCCTCCTATGTCGGCTTCGCCGTTGGCGGGAGCACTGTCTTGGCCCTGGCCCCGGCCTTTCTTCTCGCCGGCGTGGCGATCGGCTGCGTGGAAACCTCCCAGAACGCCGCCGTGGCCGCCGTGGCACCGGCCGCTCTTCGTGGGTCCGCCTTTGGCGTGTTCGCTGGCATCCAGAGCTTCGGCAACCTGGCCGCTAGTGCTGTTGCCGGCATCTTGTGGACGGCCGTCTCGCCGGGGGCCGCTTTTTACTACCTCGCAGCGTGGATGGTAATCGCCCTCGCGGCCCTTCTCACAGTCCGTCCGGGCTACACGCGCCCTGGCTGAATGGAAGAGGGAGGAATCATCGACGTCCGATCTAGATCAGAAGTCGCAAGGATTTCTGGCCACTTTCTGGCCAGTACGGGCAAGCACGGGGCAACACCAACCAGCACCACCTGGACGAAGGGACCCTCCCGGGCCGACCAGTGAGCACGAATCAGCACTCAACGGACCAGCCAACACCAACATCGCGGATCTTCAAAAGCAGTGCGCCGACGAGAGTCGCTGGGCGGGTTCGATTCCCGTCCGCCTCCACAAGTTGGCGTTCGAGCAGGCAAAAACAGGTTGTAGCAGCGTGCCCAGAAGCCGAGCCGCGGACTCCTCAAGAGGCATGCCGAGTATTCGCAGCCATCCCATCAAACGACCCAACACCAAGTCTCTGTACGACCAGTTCTTGGGTTCGGACCGAGCGAAGTCAGGCACCAGAGCGCCCCGCCTCGCCTACCGGTAGAGAGTCGATCTCGGAATCCCTGACAGCTGCGAGGCCCTCTCTGCGGAGTACCGCCCGCGAGGCATTCGGAGACCGCTGCGGATCTGACTCGCCTCGACGGCGTCTAGTTCGATTACCTCCGACATGGCCCCTCCCCCCTCGAACTACCTCATTGTGCTTCCATACGTCTATTCTGCCTCCGGCTCTTTGCGAGTTATCCCACTTGGGTTCCCTCCCTCCGGCTGGCCGATTCATGACGGACGGAGCCTGCCGAGCAGCAGGCGGTCTCGAAGGCCAACACGTGCTCGACGAGGGCACGGCCTCTGAAGGCTCTGTTGGGCGCGAAACTTGCGACGCACTCCTTGGGTCGGCAGCCCATAGCCGCCAGCGGACCGAGATAACTTGTGGATTGCAAGTCTCATTTATTTGGGAGGTCGACATGAGAGGGTGGGAGCTTCAGGAGGAAGGTTACGATGTTCGGTCGACGGCGGTGTGGCCACCAGCCTCGACCCGTACGGGAGACAGCTGATGGCAGTGACCTGCAGCCATCTGGACCAGATCATGGAAGTCACCCCGTCCTCGACGGGTTGCGAGGACTGCCTTGCGCAGGGCCGACGCGACTGGGTTCACCTACGCGTGTGCCAGGAATGTGGACACGTGGGGTGCTGTGACCAGTCGCCGGGGCGGCACGCCACCGCCCACTTCCGCCGGGTGGCCCATCCGATCATTCGCTCGTACGAGCCGGGAGAGGACTGGTACTGGTGCTACGTCGACGGCATCGGCTTCGAGCTCGCCGGCGCGCCGCCGGCGCCCTCGCATCCGTGACCCAAGGTGGCGGGTCTCCCGCCATGTTCGACTACGACGCCCGCCCGGTGACCCCCCAGGTCATCGTGGCCGGGACCCATGCTTCCGCAGCCGCCTATGCGATTCGGGACTTCCTCACTCGAAACGGCCAGCCGTACGACTGGGTCGACGTCGAACAGTCGGGCGCAGAGCTCCTGCTTCATGTCGAGAAGATCGACGTCTCGCGCCTGCCCCTCTGCGTCCTCCCTGACGGCACCCGGCTTGAGGCCGCCACGGTGGAGCAGGTCGCCACGGGGCTGGGCATGGTATCCGCACCTCAGCTTGCCGAATACGACCTGACCATCGCCGGCGCGGGGCCAGCGGGCCTCGCCGCTGCGCTGTACGCCGCTTCCGAGGGGTTGAGGACGGTAATCGTCGAGGCCGTCGCCCCCGGCGGCCAGGCGGGTACCACCTCGATGATCGAGAACTACCTCGGTTTCCCCGAAGGTGTGAGCGGCAACGAGCTGGCGACGAGAGCTGCGGCGCAGGCTCGGCGCTTCGGCGCCGAGATTCTCCTGGCCAGGGACCTGATCGGCATCTCGTCCGATGGCGTCGGATACGTGAGCACCCTGTCGGACGGGACCATGGTTCGGGGGCGTGCCCTCTTGATTGCCACCGGCGTCGAGTGGCGACGACTCGAGGCCTCTGGAATCGACCGTCTCCTGGGGGCCGGCGTCTACTACGGCGCAGGGCCGAGCGAAGCCATGGCATGCACCGGGTCCAGCGTCGTCATTGTCGGCGGTGGCAACTCGGCCGGTCAGGCCGCCCTGCGCTTCTCGCGCTACGCTCGCCTGGTCACGGTACTGGTCCGCGGCGAGACGCTTGCCGCGTCGATGTCGCAGTACCTCATCGAGCGGATCGCAGGCGTGAGCAACATCGTGGTCAGAACCGGGACCCAAGTCGTCGGTGCCGAAGGGGACAGTCGCCTAAGGGAACTCGTGGTGGCAACCGATGGGGGGAATCCTTCGGAAAGACTTCCTGCCGATGCGCTGTTCATCGCCATCGGAGGCATCCCGCGGACCGAGGCTGCAGGGCCGCTTGAACTTATCCACGACGAGGGCGGGTACCTGATGACGGGAACCGACCTTGCAAGCGCTCAGGGGCTCCTCGGAGGGTGGCCGCTCGAGCGCCAGCCTCTGCCGCTCGAGACCAACCTGCCCGGCCTCTTCGCTGCAGGTGACGTGCGGCATGCATCGATCAAGCGGTGCTCGGCGGCGATCGGCGAGGGAGCCATGGCCGTGGCGCTGGTCCACCGCCGCTTGGCAGAGGTCGGGAGTGGCTAGGCCGGTGGAGGCACTGGCGCCCGGCGGGGTGCTGGTCCCCAGCCCGGAGTTTGGCGTACTCGCCACCGATGAGCGCATCGCCGCAGCCGCCGAAGCACTCGAGCGCAACGGCTTCCGGGCCCTGGTTGTCGATACCGGTCAGGAGGCCAGGTTCCAGGTCCGTGAGCTACTCCCCGACGGGGCCGAGGTCTTCAACAACACCTCGAGAACCTTGGAGTCCATTGGCATAGCCGAAGACATCGAACGCTCTGGACGCTACCAGGCCCTCCGGCTGCGTCTTTACCAGATGGACCGGGAGATGCAACGCCGGGAGATGCGAGTCCTCGCCGCCGCGCCCGAATACGTTGTCGGCAGTGTTCACGCGGTGACCGACGACGGCTCGATTCTGATCGCCTCCGCCAGCGGCAGCCAGCTCGGTCCGTTGGTCTCGGGTGCCGCCCACGTCATTCTCGTCATCGGCGGCCAGAAGATCGTTGCTGATCTCGAGACGGGGTTGCGACGTATTCGGGAGTACTGCTACCCAATGGAGGACGAGCGTGCCCGCCGGGTCTACGGGGTGCCGAGCGGCGTGAACAACGTTCTGATCATCAGCCGCGTGCTGGTCCCCCAACGGGTGACGGCGATTCTTGTGAAGGAGCAACTCGGCTTCTGAGCCGCTTGGGAGTAGGTGGCCCCTCGGCGCGAGGCGTCAGGGCCACCCGCGGTGGCACGGACCAGACCTGCGGCACCTGGCGCGACTCCTTCTGCTGCTGGTGAGGCCGAGGGTGGTCTCAGAACTTGAGGCCTGTCTGAAGTAGCTCAGAGCTCGCCCGTTTTTCTGGCCAGTCCGTGCAAGCACTAGTCAACACGAGCCAGCACTACCTCGAGATGTTCGAAAACGGAGCGTACGGCGCTCGACCCCTCGCCGACTGCCGCCGCGCGCCCGTGGCGATGATGACGGCCCGGCAGGCGATCTCGCTCTGGTCGTCAAGGACGACCACGTGGAAGCCCTGCTCGATGCGGAGCGCGATCGCCTCGTTCGGGCTGGCGAGGAGAGCTCCGAGGCGCTGCGCCTGGATGGCGGTACGAGCGGTCAGTTCGGCACCGGAGATGCCGCTGGGAAACCCTGCGTAGTTCTCGATGCGCGAGCCGGCACCCGCCTGCCCGCCTGCCCCGACGGCGTCTAAGCAGACCGTGTCGAGGCCTTCCGACGCCCCGTAAAACGGAGGCCGCCAGCCCCGCCGGGCCGGTCCCACAATCCGGTCCCACAATGACGAGGTCGAACACCCGGCCCGGCACCGGTTGGTAGGCCAGTCCGAATTCTGCTGCGAGGTCCGCGGGGGACGGGTGGCGCATGACGGCGGTCGGAGTGACCACCACGGGCGTGTCCACGGGTCGCAGGACCATGCTGGCCAACACCGCGTCGACGTCATCGGCGGCGTCGAGGCCGATCCAGGTAAAGGCCAGACGGGCGCGGGTGAAAAACGACCGAAGTGCCATTGCGTCGGGCGAGTTCCGCGAGCCTTCGTCCTCCGCCGGCATCCTTGGCAGTGAGGGACTGGATCTCCGGTACCATCACCTGCGGGCAGTGCTGACAAGGGCGCGTCCGGGCACCCGGAGGCCGTCGGCGGTCCGGTGCGCTTCTACTAGCAGCGCGGCCGTGTTCCTTACGGCGACGCGGGTGCTCTCGGGGGCGGCGGAGAGGGCAGCGGCCAGTGGCGAGGCGAGGGAGACCACGGTGTCGAAATGTTCGTCGGTGTCGGTGAAGCTGGCTTCGGTCTCAACCACATGGAGGGCGACCTGGGCGAAGCCGCTGTCGCGGATCAGTCGCTCGAGCCCGGCCGGGTCGGCGAGTGAGAAGGGCCCGCCCGGACCAGTCGGCGGACCGCCGGAGACCAGCCCGTGCATCATGGCGGCCATGCCGACGGAGGTAAGCCACGGGTTGTGCTCAGGGCCGGCCCACACGGCGACGCCCAGCCGGCCGCCGGACTTGAGCACTCGGTGACACTCCTGCAGAACCTGCTCTGGTTCGGTCACGAGCATCAGCCCCATGCGGAACACGACGATGTCGACGCTGCCGTCGGGCAGGTCGATCTGGCGCGCGTCGATCTGCGCGACCTGGATGTTCGTCTGGCCGGCGAGGGTCCGCCGGAGGAGCTGGACCATGCCGGGGGCGACGTCGGTCGCGAGCACGCTGCCGGCGGGCCCGACCTGCTCGCCCAAGCGAAGGGCGAGCTCACCGGTGCCGGCGCCGAGTTCGAGTACGTGCTCGCCGGGACGGATTGCCAATCCGGCGATCAGGTCGTGCGTGAGCTTCGCCTTCATCGTCTCGATATGGTGACGGCGCTCGTCCCACGAGGAGGCGACTTCCGTCCAGTCGAAGGTGCCGCTGACGATAGTCATAGCCGAGTCTCCTATCCGATAAAGTGTTCATGGAACGAATACTGAGTAGGTGTAACTGATATGGTGGAGACTGTCAAGGGCCCACGGCGTTATGACTCTTCGTGGCGCAAGGAGCAGGCCCGAAGCACCCGGCGCGCCGTCCTGCAGGCAGCGCACGACCTATTCGTCAGCCAGGGGTACGGGCGGACGACCATGGTGGACGTCTCCCGGGCGGCCGGAGTCTCCGTGGAGACGGTGTACGGTGCTTTCCACAACAAGGCAACACTGCTGCACCGCGTCTGGGACGTCACGATCGGTGGCGACGACGAGAAAATCACCTACCACGAGCGGCCTGAAGTGCAGGCCCTCCTTGCCGAGCCCGACCTTGCCCGCCGTCTCGCGGCGCAGGCCGCGCTGTTCACCGCGACAGCCCGCCGGATAGTCCCGCTCATCCTTGCCATCCAGGGCGCCGCAGCGAGTGAACCAGCCGCCGCCGACATGCTTGCCGAGATCGGCCGCCAACGCCTCGCCGGGATGCGCGTCATGGCCAGCGCAGCGGCCGCCACGGGACACCTCTCCGTTTCTGAACAAGAGTGCCGCGACATCATGTGGGCCACAACCGACGGCATGCTCTGGCAGCACCTCGTCAACAACCTCGGCTGGAGCGACCACCAGTTCGAGGCCTGGCTGGGCGCGATGTGGACCCGCATGTTGGTCTTCCCGGACATCGCCGAACCGGCATAGTCAGTATCGATCAATCGGCGTCACGAGATCGAGGATGAGTCGGAGGGCCACCTGGCAGTCATCGGGTGCTGATGCACTCCCATAACGCTCTGGTGCCGGCTTGAGCGGCAGCGCAGAGGACTCCCAGCCCGGTCGGGGCTCGCGGCCTCTGTCGCCGAGGCCCCTGCGCTTGGCCCAGTTGGCCCGAGCTCGACGGTCAAGGCCCCCGCGCAGCGGGTGCCCGGCCCAACGGTCCCGATAGGCCCGAACCAGCCGGCGGTTGGCCAGTTCGTAATTCGGCCACTGGGGCAGCGCCGAGGACTCATCAGGTCCTCCGGACGGGTCTCCAAGAACCCGGCCAGCAGGAGAACTTCCTGTTGCGAAATGGCGCCCCAGGCGCAGCTCGGCCAGGAACCTGCCTTAAAGCCGAATGCCGTTTACTTAAAGGGCCGGGAGGGCAGACCCCACGTTTCGCGTCCATTCGAACCAGCAGGAACGTGGTCAAAGGGCGCGTGTTCATGAGGCATGTTGACTGATTCCCGGGCGTCGCCACTGTGCGTGGTGGCCCCCCAGCCTGAGCGACGAGCCCGTTCGAATTCTTTGAGTACAAAGGGTCGCTCTACGCCATTCCATACTCAAAGAAACAGCTAGGCCCATGGGAAACTGGACGATTTGGTCTTAGGGTGGGCGCTCTGAAGCTTGGAAGACCACGCTCCGTGAGAACGAAGCGGGGTCGTGAACGTTCCACCCACCCCCGGCACGACCCCCTCGAAACCACGGCGCGTTTTGGCGTTGGATCTGCGCCTCCCTGAAGGGCATCCGGCACCCGATCTCGTCGCCTTCGCCCTGTGAGCGGATGACCGCGCCTGGGCGAGCAGCGATCCCTCACCCAAACGCGCCGTTCCCACCTAGTGCGGCAGACGCGGCGATCTGCGGAGCACCCGCTCGGGACTCGCGGCCGGCGGTGGCCGGGGCGGCGCTCACGGGTGAGCGAACTGTGGCGCGCCCTCGACGGTGAACATGAGGTCGTCGACATAGCAGTACCACCAGTCCTCGCCGGGCTCGTAGGACTGGATGATGGGGTGATGCTCGCTGCGGAAGTGCGCGGTGGCGTGCCGATGGGGGGAGTTGTCGCAGCAGCCGACGTGCCCGCAGGTCATGCACATCCGCAGGTGCACCCATCGGCCCCCGATCCGCAGGCAGTCTTCACACCCTTGGCTGCTCGGCGTGACATCGCGCACCTGGTCGAGATGCGTACAGGACTGGGTCATCGGCGTGCTCCTTCGAAGACGATCTCACTGAGATCGATGGACACGATGAGGGGCTCGGTGAGCGACTGGCCGTCGGGGGTGCGCGGGAAGATCCTGTGCTTGGTGGGGAGCATGATGCCCGCGACGTCGCCGTAGTCGGAAACGTAGTGCGCTGCGCTCGCGCCGCCGCTGATCTCGACGTCGTAGTCGTGGCGTGCCAGGAGCCCGTTGTCGTTGAAGTACAGCGTCTGCTCGGTGCTGTGCGTGGCGAGGTAGCTTGGCCAGGTGACGCGCAGCCGCCGCCAGTGCTGGCCGGCTTCATCCCACGGTTCCAGTTCACTCGTCTGAAATCCGGGCAGGGTGAACGTGAACGGCTGCGTCAGGTAGGTCCACATCGCCGTGCCGACGAAGTACGCGAGTTGGAGGGTGCTCCACGGGGTCTCGAGCGTGTGTCCTGCGAACGAGGCGCGCGGCTGGTCGAGGGCCTCGAGGACGGTCCGGTCGGCGGTCTCGATCGCGACTCGTTCGGGAGTGAACGCACTGTGCCGGTCGGCCGCGCCAAATGGACGGTGCGACACTCGCTCTTCGTGCAGGCTCGCCGTGACGACGACGTCATCGAGGACGCCAGCCTGACCTTTGAGCGCCCACAGCGCGCCGCCCTGGATCAGGCGTGCCGAGACGTTGTTGAGCTGGTTCCAGCGTTCCACGCCGCCGTGGGCCTCGATCACGGTTTCGAGCAGATCAGTCATGGGTGAGCCTCCTTGGTTCGCGATTCTGTTCACAGCGATGCTCCCTGGCCCTGCTCGAAGACACCCTGTGCGGCAGTCCACAGCGTGTACGGATTGCCGAGATCGCCGTGCAGGAGCATCATCCTGTCGACCAGCTCTTGGGCCGAATGGCTCTCGGAAAGCGATTGGTCGAAGTCGCGGATGTAGGACTTCGTACCGCCCAGGATGGCTGCCGGGTCACCGTCGCGGGCATCCGGGTGCTTGTGGCCCGCGACGACGATCTTGGGCTTGAGCGCCTCGACCTGCTCAACGCTTGCGATCCACTGCATTCGCTGCTCGTGGTCGGTAAATGCCAGCCATTGGTGGATGCCGTTGTAGGCGACGTCGCCGGAGATGACGGCGTCCAAGCTCGGGATGTGGACGATCGTCGAGGTGGGAGTGTCGGACTGCCCGACGGTGATGATGCGGAGCTCGTGGCCCTCCAAGTCGATCACGTCGCCGTCGAGGGCATCGGGCACGATCGGGTGCTCGGGAATCTGACCCGGAAGACCGCGTTCCAGAACTGCATCAGCTCGGGGCTCAGCTGTCCCTGTGCTTCGGGAACGACGGCCGCCGCCGTGACGGCTCTGGCGTTGGGGAAGGCGGCGAGAATCGTGTTCAGGCCAAAGAAGTGATCGGCATGGCCGTGGGTGATGTAGATGGTCGTGAGGTGCTTTCCGGTCGTCCGGATCCAGTTCACGACCCGCCCCGCGTCCTCGGGGGTGAGGGCGGCGTCGACCAGTACCGCGTCACGCTGACCGCTGATCAGCGAGACAGAGGTTGCCGGCCACGTCGCCTCGCCTTCACCCATCGGGGCTATCAGCCCGTCGATCGGGTTGTACGGCACCACGAATACATCGAGGCACAGCGGACTTGACATGCCAGCTCCCTTCACGCACGGAGTGTCATCTCGCGCGGGCCGCGCTCGCATCCGCCAGTGCACAGTGTGAGTGGCCAGTCGTCGCCCCGCAGCGTGCGGAGCGGGACAGGCCCGGGGGGGCTACAGCGGCCGGATGGCAGCGGAGTCGGGCAGGACGCGGTCGAGCTGGTTGCGGGAACTGATGCCGAGCTTGGTGAAAACCTTGCGCAAGTGGTACTGGACCGTACGCGGACTGATGAAGAGCCGGGTGCCGATCTCCGGGTTCGAGAGTCCATCGCGGGCGAGCCGCGCGATCTGGGCCTCTTGGGCGGTGAGGTCGCCGCGCGTTTCCACCGTGCGTTTGCGCACAGTCTCGCCAGTGGCCAAGGGCGCGGTCGGCGAACGCTTCCGCCCCCATCGAGGCGAACATCTCGTGGGCCGTCCGAAGCTGCTTGCGCGCGTCGATGCGGCGTCGCTCGCGACGGAGCCATTCACCATAAAGCAGGTGCGCGCGGGCGAGCTCCACGCGGACGCGGGTACGGCCGAGGCGCTCGATCGACTCGCGGTAGAGGCTCTCGGCGGCATCGCCCTCGCTGAGCAGGGCGCGTAGGCGGGCTTCAATCCCCAGCGACCACTCGGTGGGTGTCACACGCGTGCGTTCGGACAGCCACTCGAGTGCGGTCCTGACGAGCGCTACCTCACCGTTCCTGGACGCCGCCTCCGCCAGCTCGGGTAGGACGAAGGGCCCGTACCCCACCTGATCGCTCTCGAAGGCTCGCCGAGCGGCGTCCCGAGCGGCGTCGTGGCGACCGAGGCCGTTGTCGAGCACTGAGCTGGCGTAGATCGCGAGGTTCACCGTAGCGCCCAGACCTTGTGCGGTCGCCTCCTGCAACGTGGCCTCGATCAGCTGAGAGGCCTGCGACTCCTGGCCCCGCCACGCTGCCAGCATCATCTCGATATTCCCGAGGGGTGGGTTCCCGGTCGCCTCCCCGATCAGGCGATTCTCCTCGATCAGCAGCGCCGCGGTGGTCAAGTCGCCGGAGAAAAGGTTGGTCCAGGCCAGGAAGTTGAGCGCGTATTGCAAGTGCACGAGCGCGCCCGTGGCGCGGCCGTACTGCGCGAGGCGGGCGGCCACGGCATGCCAGGACTCGGCGTCCCACAGCTCGAGGGCGATGATGACGCTGGCTCTGGAACCGGTGAGCCAGAGCCAGCGGCCGGCTTGGTCGTCGGCGACGTTCAGCGCGAGAAACAGTCCGAGTGCTCGGGTGAGCGTCGGCGCGGCCGCTGCGTGACCGTCCGTCAACCGCATGGCGAACGGGTCGACGAGGACGTCGACCGCACGCGGCGGATCGGGCGCAGGAGGCGCGGCGCGGGCGGCCTCGGCCGTCTCCCGCAAACCAGCGGGGCTGTCCAGGTCGCCGACCCACATCGCAGCCCCCAGCGCCTCCAGGTGCGTCTCGCGCGCCACGTCGGCGTTGAGCGGCTCGAAGCGTCGGGCCGCGCTGAGGAGCAACCGCGCAGCGTCGCAGCCCCGTCGCTGCATCAACGCGATCTGTCCGCGCAGGTGCTCCACCTCGGCGGTCCGCAGGGCGTCAAGCGGCCCTGCCTCGACCGCGACCAGCAGTCCAAGTGCCGCGTCGAGCGCACCGGCGTCCCGCTTCGCCCGGGCAGCTGCGAGGAGGCGTTGCGCACGGCAAACCGGCTCGCGCGTGAGCATCGCCGCGTGCTCGAGGAACGCGGCCGCCGCGGCCAAGCCACCGCGGGCTTGCGCGCGGCCGGCTGAGCGCTCGAGCTCTTCGGCGACGTCCTCGTCGGGCCCGGGCGCGGCGTGGGCCCGGTGCCAGGCGCGGCGGTCGGGATCGATCCCCGGATCGGTGACCTCCGCAAGGGCTCGGTGCACGTCCTGTCTCTCCTGAAGTGACGCCGACCGGTAGGCCGCTGCGCGCACCAGCGGATGACGAAACCGCACGCGGGCGCCGAACTCGATGAGTCCGGCCTCGACCGCGGGCGTTGCAGCCTCAGTCTCGATCCCGAGGCGCTCGGCTGCTCGCCAGAGTAGCGACGGCTCGCCCAGGGGTTCCGCCGCCGCGAGCTGCAACAGACGCCGTGTCTGGGGCGGAAGAGCCTCGACCCGCCGCCGGAAGCTTTCCTCGATGCGCCCGGAGAGCGGCCCCGAGTCGGGGAGTGCGAACCCGCCCGCCAGCTCCGCCGGTGTCCAGCCCCGTACCAGCTCCAACAGGGCCAGGGGGTTGCCGCGGGTCTCGGAAACGATGCAGCCGCGGACCCCCGCGTCGAGCGGCCCGGTGAGCACCGAGTCGAGCAGCGTCCCGGCATCGCCCTCGCGCAACCCCTCGACGACGAGCTCCGGCAATCCCGCCAGGTCGTCGCTCGCAACGCGCGCCGCGAAGACCAAGCCGACGGCTTCTGCATCGAGGCGGCGTGCGACGAAGGCGAGGACCTGCACCGAGGCGCGATCGAGCCACTGTTCGTCATCCACAAGACAGATCAGCGGCCGCTCCTCGGCTACATCGGACACCAGGCTCAAAACGGCCAGGGCGACGAAAAAGCGATCCGGCGCCGACCCGGGACTGACACCGAACGCGGACCGCAGCGCATCGCGCTGCGGAACCGGGAGGCGCTCGAGGCGATCCAGCATCGGCGCCAACAACTGGTGCAACCCGGCGAACGCAAGCTCCATCTCCGATTGGACACCCGCGGCGCGCGCAATACGGCAGCCCGCCGCTTGCTCGGCGATGTACTCCAACAGCGCCGTCTTGCCCACGCCCGGTTCGCCGCGCACCACCAGTGCCCGGCTCTCTCCCGCGCGCACAGCTTCGACGAGCCGGTTGAGCACGTCGCGTTCGCTGCGCCGGCCCGTTAGCTCTGCCGCGCGTCCTGGGAGGGGAGAAAGGATGGCCATGTGCGATGTTACCTGCCTGCCAACCGGCTATGACGACTGGCCAGTGGCGGATGCGAAACGCGCCCCAGCGGCCCCACCATGACCGGAATGACCCGCACAGCCGAGCTCGAAGTTCGGGAAGCTCGCAGGCGTCGCCGGCGGCGATCTCCCGCCGAAGGAGGATCAACATGAAGGAGGACCACCATTGAGCACAACCCAGACATCTAACCGCTACACCGCGCTGCCTGACGACCAGACGCTCGCGTCGGCCGTCGTTGCCCTCGAAGAGCACGGGTTCAGCGTCGAAGTCGTCGACGATCTGGACGCGGCGCGCAGAGCCGTCCTCGCCCGCATCCCCAACGGGTCCTCCGTGATGACCAACACGTCGGTGACGCTGCAGGAGACGGGGATTGCGGACGCCATCAACGACGGCGGACCCTACGAATCGGCGCGCACCAAGATGTTGGCGCTCGACTTCGCGACCCAGGCGCAGGAAATGAAGGCCATTGGCGGGCAGCCCGATTACGCCCTCGGCAGCGTCCATGCGGTCACCCGAGACGGCACGCTCGTCATCGCCTCAGCCTCGGGCAGCCAACTCGCCTCCTACGCCTGGGGCGCCGCCAACGTCATCTTCGTCGTGGGCGCGCAGAAACTCGTTCCCACCTTGGATGCGGCACACGAGCGGATCTACAAGCACAGCCTGATCCTGGAGGACGCTCGTGCGTATGCCGCCTACGGACAGAACAGCTACGTCGGCAAGATTCTCGAGATCCACCAGGAACTGCCGGGCCGCATTCATATCGTTCTCATCCGGCAGTCGATCGGCTTCTGAGCCCGATGCCGGGCATGGTCGCAGATGACTAGCCGAGCGTTGCCACCTCCGCGGTTGCCGCGGATCGCCG